>BNJU01004468.1_pt1 | contig 348010 bp, 435 predicted proteins | sample 8539281 | NCBI WGS metagenome assembly BNJU01 (sample SAMD00202456, study PRJDB9452) | human saliva metagenome | isolation source: human saliva | place: Japan
GTGGTAGGATGAAATGAATGTATGTTATAACATAAAAACGCATCTAGAGCCAAACAATCCGATTTAATAAAAAGGCTTTAAGTATATATTCAAAAACAGTGGATAAGTTTTGCCCAGACCGATACAAATCAAATTATGGATTATATTTTCGAAAAAGGTATGACGAAAATAGAATTATGTCGTATTGTATCTTAATGGAGAAGTGTGCGGATTTGCAGAATACGCATATCTAAAGAAAAATAAAGTATTAATGCTAGATTATCTGTGTACGGAAAGCAGAAATCACACACTATTTTATAATTTTTACCAGATGATTTTTGAAGAAATAAATAGGACTTTGAATTCCAAACAGCTATTCATAGAATTTATTGTGACCGAATTATCTTTACTTAAACATGGAAAAACTCATTGAAACGGATAGCAATTATTTTAGGCAAGTTTTATCATTTGAACAATTTCATATATTAAACATACCGTATAAAACAACCATGTATAGGGCAAAACATTAGAGTTCTTTGAATATAGCCTAGCTATAAAAAGCAGACTCATGTGAAGATAACTCATGTGTATATAATAAAAATTTTTATATGTCCTTAATATCAGAAATATATGAGGAACACTATTTGCAGTGGTATTTGCATTATACAGATAATAAAAAGAAATTATAGAAACGTTCAATCAATAGTCTTGCTTTTGCTCAATAATGAATACCCTCCAGAGGCATATGTTGAAGAAATATATTCGGTTAATTGCCGATTGTTTGATAAGGGAATATGCAATCAGATAAAACCTGAAACAATAACTTTATCTAAACAAAAGAAAAGAATATCAGGAAATATTTAGTATGTGTAATTTGGGTAGCATTAAGTTTAAGCTCGATTTTATTATGTTATTTTTCAAGATGAATTGAGTATTACCAAATATATATCAACTTTAGTAAATGCAATAACAATGATTACCGGGATTATAGCATTGCTGACAATTGTAAAAATAAAATCACTTAGTAATTTCTGATTATAACATTATGGGCAAACGGATATGACATAGCTGAAAAGAATCATCAAGTTTATAATATTTAGATGATTCTTTTTCGCTAACTCCTAGTTTATATATAAGAGAAGATAGTACATGAAATCTATAAGTGTTTTCTATTTTAAAACCATTATGCAATAATATATATATATTTTTCACTATACATCCATAGTAAGTGTTCTTGATTATTGAAGTATATTTTTCAAAAACAGCAGAGCCATAATCTTTTTGTTAATAAAAATTCGAGCACTATTTGAACGTTCAAATTCAATTAAAGCTTTTTCCATTTTTCTTTAATACTCTTTTAATTTCATTAATAGAACGAATGGCATCACAATAATTTAGAACACTTCCAACACAAATAATAAATTCTACACTATTATCTTCAATAGGATATCTTCTAAGCTTCCGACAATATAATTTGGTTCATTTTCAACATATTCACTTATAATATCCATTTGTATTAAAGTTCCTTTAACAGGATATTTGCTTAACCCAGATCCTATATTTAGACAAATTGATTTTTCATATGTATGTTGGTTTACCCAATTTGCAAACAAATTTTTTTCTATTATAAGATGTAGTATAATGCCAAGTATCATTTACTGGCCAAGGATTATTATTTTTTATAATTTCTATAAGCTGTTTTCTGAACTTTATTTCCTTTTTAATAAATCACTCATAATAATAAATTATCCTTTATTGGTAGATATTTTTAATCTTGGATTTTTGTATTTCATTATTTCAATTTTTTATTAGAAGTTATATTCGTATAAATTTGTGTCGTTGTTATGCTTTGAATGTCCCAATATTTTGCTGTATATTTCTAGAATCAACATCATTTTCTAATAAAAGCGTAGCAAATGTATGCCTAAACATATGAGGTGTTATATTAATTGGTATACTTGCTTTCTCACAATAATCATATTTCTACTGACTGATCTGACAATTTATTATTGATTCTATTTATGAAGAAATATCCTTTAATTTCTAATCCAAAATAATTCCTCATATTGTTTTTATTTTCTTTCCATAGATTTTTCATTATACACCGGTAATATTCTCTCTTTATTACCTTTCCCTGTAAATTCTAATCATCCTTTCACTATATGAAACTTGTTCCTTTCTTAAGTCACATAACTCACTAATTTTTATTCCAGTACTTATTAATATTTCTAAGATTATAATATCTCTAGAAAGTGCTTTGTATTTATATGTGTTTTTATCGGCATTATCTCTTTCATCATATAAACATTTAAATAAGTTTTCTAAATATACTATAGGTATTGTTTTTGGGTAAAATAACAGGTTCCTTTAGTCTTAATCTTATTTTTACAAAAAGGGTTGTATTCTAATATGTCCTCATATACAAGATATGAGAAAAGCTTCAGAGTTACTATCTTCTTTTAATTGTTTTCACTCTATAATCCTTTTGTATGTAACATTTCTATGTATTTGCATAATATCTCTTTTCTATAATAATTTTTCTTCCTTATCCAAAAATACCATGTATTGTTTTAAGTCCAGTTTATAAGACTTTACTGTTTTATAGTTTAAATTATTTTGATTTTCACATACTTTTAAATATTCATTCACTAGATTTTTCTAAATTCATATCTTGTCTCCCTTGTATAATATATTTACTCAAAATGATACCCCTAAATTTTTAATTTGAGTTACTCTTAAAATAATGCTATAATATAAATTGTAACTAATATTTGAACAGAGATTTCAAACAAGAAATATATTTTTAAAATTAGACCTGCAATTAAGTTTTTAACTTAGTTACAGGTCTTTTATTTTACGAATTTTTAGGAGATGATTTTTATGGCAAATAGATATAGAAATAATGGAATATATTTAATGCTTTCCGATGATGAGCTTGAAATTTTTAAACAAAAATATGAACTTTCCGGTTGTAAAAACCCTTCGCCAGTTTATTCATGAAGTGCATACTGGAAAAAGATATTTTTTTGTACTGGATATGAAAGTGCTGAGGAGATGTCTGCAAATATCGGCAGGATTACAGGCAGTATCAATCAAATTGCAAAGAGGGTAATTCAACAAGTGTCATCTACAAAGATGACATCAATGACTTGAAAAAGTTCTTGGAAAAACAGGGGAAAGACATCTACTTTCTTCGGAAGAAACTGTATGAATTAGGGAATTTAGGAACAACAAATACGGAGGAAATCTAATGGCAATTACAAAAATTCATCCGATAGAAAAACACTTTATTTAGCCTTAGACTATATTATGAATGAAGATAAAAACAGATGAAAAATTTCATTTTCTTCTTTTGCTTTGCAATCCAAAAACAGCTCATCTTGAATTTGAACAGACAAAAAGAGAATGTAATTCCAAAGCAAAAATCTTAGCAAGACATCTAATTCAAGCATTCTGCTCCGGGAGAAACTACTCCTGAGCAGGGCACATCAAATCGGACTGATTTATGAAAAAGATTTTTGCAAAGGAAAATATGAATATGTACTGACCACCCATATCGACAAGGGACATCTACATCAATCATATCCTGTTTATCAATGTCAGCTTTGAAACGGCAAGGCCTACCAAAGCAACAAGAGAAGTTATCATCAAATTAGAACTGTCAGCGATGATTTATGTAGAGAAAACGGCTTGTCCGTTATTGATGAAAACTACAAAAGGTTTAAGAACAGATACTCTACAAATGGCAAAAGCTATATGGAATATACCGAATTTAAGAGGGAACTTGGAAAAATAAGCTTCAGATTGCGATTGATAAAGCTGTTTTAAAAATCCAAAACCCACGAGGAATTTCTAAAGACTATGGAAGATTTCGGTTATGAAATCAAGATTGAAAGTACCTTCCTTCCGACATAAAAAGATAAAAGGATAACGGAAGATTTACCAGAGCAAAAGCATCTACTTTAGGGGAAGATTACACAAAAGAGAGAATCAAGGAACGAATCAAAGATCCAAATAAACACCATATTTATGCTAATCAGGAATATCATTATGAAAAACGCTCCTACAAGAAACCGGATACTATTGTAGATATGAAAACAATGAAAAGGTAAAAATCCTCTAAAAGGCATGAAGTATGGGCAGGTAAACATAATATGAAAAACTATGGCATCCGCCTTTAAATGAAATGAGAAAATCTGGTGTTAACTCCTACGAGGAATTAGATTTAAAAATTAAAGAAAGTGGCATCAGACAGACAACAATTATTAGATAAGATAAAAACACATAGAAAAAGAAATGAAGTCCATTTATTCTATAATAGAAAAATAAAAATACGATATCTAAAAAATCAACTGATTTATGATATGTATGAAAGATAAGGAAAACAAAGCCTTTTATGAAGAATATAAGCCATAGATAATTGCCTATGAAAACAGCTATGAAAAGTCTTAAAAATTCCAAATATCAATCATTAAATATTCAGGATTTATCCGATAAATATATGATTTTAGAACAAGAAAAACTGCACTTATGCAAGAATATTCTCTCAAAACGCTATGCTTCAAGTTGCAAGCAAGCAAAGAAAAATACAGATTTATACCTTTGATAACAGTCTTGAAAAATATAAAGAAGGAGATCGTCCCCTACCCATATTTCAGGTAAGAACGATCTCCTTTCTTCAACCTCATAAAAATATAGCTTCTCCGTTTTTTCTACAAGTATACCTTTTCCTTATTCTGCTTGCATTTCCATGAGGTAGTCCTCTCTTTTCCACACAACCAAAGAAATAATGGCAATTATAATATAATTGACCCCCTGATTCATAAGGCTATGATTTAAAAGTGGCAGAAAATAGGATTTTTCATTTGTAATAAAATCCATTCACCCAAGATACATACACCGTCATGGAACTAAAAATGAAATAGCCAAAATTTAAGAGTTTTTCCTAACAAGTTAAATCTTTGTGTATGAATTGAAATAAAAACAGAATATATTACTACTGCCAATATTGCTGCAAGCACATCCCAAAAATATATGGCATATCCGGATGAGAATTTTACTGAAAAATAATGGTGAGTATAGTACCAGCTTTGCTATAAATACCACAAGTTTATCCAGTGCAAACAGACTGATTTTTTACTTTAATGTCGCTCCTGCAAACAGGATAACTCCCAAATATAGTATAATTATGTTATAAAATGATAATTAGACCAATCATATCATTTTCCTCCTTCTAACATAAATATTTTTTTCTTTTTCTTATAATATAACGCTCTGTTATAGTTTATCAAACCTTTATTTTTCCATTTCTAATAAAGAAAGAAAAATAGTGGATAAAACAGCTCTATTAGCTATTTACCCACTATTTAAATTTTTATAATTTTATCTCTCACATTTTTTTATCTTTTTAATACCGCTTTTGTTCCTTTTGGTTTTTCACTTGTCTTTTTCTTTATACGCCTTTAACTCTGCCAAGTGCTGACGGTTTCTTTTACATCCTTTGTATTTTGATTTGTTTTGACCTGTTCTTTGGCTTTTTAACAGCTTTTGCAGAATAAACTTTAAGAGAGGTATACTCCTTCCCGTCCTTTTCCTGACTGATCTTTTCCGAATATATGGACAAAATCTCTTTTTCATTCTTTTCCACACTGCTTACCTTATCATTATAAGCTAAACAGTTGGTGTATTTTATACATCCTTCCTTGTCATATTTCAGCAATTGCAAAACTTGCAACGGTAAAATCTTTACCATCTTTTGATGTCAAATTTTAATGTCTATATCCGAAGCACATATGCCATTGATATTTATAGTATCCGCTTTTTTCCTTATTTTCATTTGACTTATTATTTTTCATAGTGTTGTTTTTCCTCCATTGTGTTTTCTTCACCGGATAAAGCACTGTTCTTCTCCTCTATTTTGCTTTCTAAATCAGGTGCTTCAATCTCATTTTCATCTATATAATCATAAAATTTTTCATCAACCAAACCCATAACCTTATCATTCATATAATTATCATAGGCAGCATCAAGGGTATCCTCATTTTCTATTCCTGTTTCCAAAGATAGAATTCCTTTGACAAAATCACTATGATTATATTCCGCTAAAAAGATAAGGTCTCTTTCATCGTTTCAAAGTTATTGTTTTGCATATCGGAAATACTTTTTTAAATCATTTGCATATCTTCCGTTATCCCATTCAAATTTTTCCGCTTTCCTTGTTTTCTTTAATCCCTGTTGCAAGCACAAACTGAGTACCTGAAAACAGTACCGCCTGATTGTCTTTCACATCTAAAACTGTTGTGTTTTCACTAATGCTGTTTTTGATAGTATCGCCTTTTTCTAATCTCATATTTTTTCCTCCTGTATTTTTACTTGTATGTTTTCTTCTAATTCTTTATCAATAATATTTTTAATGCTTTTTTTATCTCTTCTAAATATCCTTCCTTTTCAAACTATCATAAAAATCATTAAGGGTATCGAAATCCTCAATACCCTATAATCCTAGATAGTATTAGTTTTTATATCCATATCCTCATAACCCGGATATTTCTTTTGATTAAATTCGTAGACCTTATTTTTCATTTTTAGTAAATTCATCTTCTATATACATAGAGTTGATATTTTTCATCCGTTTCTAAGAGTTTTATTGTGTTTATAGAAAGAATTTTAGATTTTGGAAACTCATATTCTCCGGTGTACGAATCACTGTTTTAAATAAGTCTTCTCCTATTCTTTCAAAAATATCTTACAGAATAATTATACTCTTCATTTTCAAAAAGTTTCTGCATTTCCCTATCCGTTGCTTTAATATTTTTTGTGATATTCCAATTATCTAACCTCCTCTTACACTCTATCTTCTGTCTGAATTTTCATTTTTCAGACCTCCTTTCTCCACCTTTTTCTTGAAGTATCCAAGCCTGTCCATTACGGATGCTTTTTCTCTTTTATCCAGATCTCCAAAACTTTGTACTTTGCTATCTCTAAAATCTGCATCGTACCTATCTACTACTCCGTCCAAATCCATGTCCTTGAGAGCGGATCATAGAAATTACCGTCGTCATCAATTTCCAAGTCCAAGTGCTTGCTTTGAACTTTTCTTCATCCACATAGACCAGCTCATTAAAATCCCAAAAATTCAATACCTGTTTTTATTTGTATAAGTTCCTTTGTATCACTTGCATCAAGCGGATCATAGGTGTACTGATAGCTGTCAATTAAAGTATTATCTACATAAGTATTCATTTTGTAATTGATTAAATCAAGACTTACCTGTATCTCATGCTTTTCATCCGGTGTAGTTGTATAGGCAATTCCCAACCTCTGTTAAATCAGGGAAACATGGTATCAAAAATCCTCTACGCTATGAGCTTCATCATATTCTTTTGTTTAGAAAATGAATCAGTTCTTCCTTTACTTCTTCCAAAAGCGGATTTTTCTTCTTTTTATATCTCTTTTGTCCCATATCAAGCAAATGATTAACTTCAGCAAGCCTTTAATGTCTTTTTCTTTTAAAAGTTCTGCCTGTGGAAATTTCTTCTGAATTTCAAGTTTTGCTGTTTCTAATTGATTTTTCGGTATCTTTAAGCTTTTCCAAGTGTCTGCTCCAATCTCTCAGGCATTCTATCATGACATTATCCATTCTTGTTATATTTCCGATTTCGTCCGTTCCAAACCTCCATAGTGGCTTTCTCTCCTTGAGATTGAATTTATACTGATTAGAAAAACTGTCATAATATACGAATAAATCAAAGTTTCTGATATCTCCGATTTTCACTTCTTCAAAGCGAAAAATCCTCTGATTTTTATTCCTTTTATCCTGTTGATTAAGAACTCTCCGGCTTGCTTTTTTTATCGGGATATTTTTCCCACTTAAAAGTTAAAGAGGTGAATTTTGATAGCGTTTCTTTTATCCGCTTTTCCTCTGTTTTTCTTTTTGTTTTCACCCATATTTTCCAAAGTAGTCTGAGCGTATTCTTCCTTTTGCCATCTTTTCATCTCTATATGGCTCATTTTTCTATATCTTTTTTCAAATGTTCTATTTTTCTTCAGACTTTCAATTTCTTTCGGATATACCTTTATAACCTTATCCTCCAGCTTATATAAATTGGATTTAAAATTAGACTCCAGCATTTTTAGTTTACTTACCTCAACATCAAGATCCATCTTCTCACGAATAAGCGGATTTCCCACAGCCAAAGCCTTTATTTCCGCATAATTCAAAGTTGCCTCATCGACATCCTCTGCAACACGCACAGGTGTTTCTATGTCATAATTTGAGAGATATATTTTGTTTATTCTCAAGAGTTTGGAAAAGGTAGGCATCAAAGGTATTTTCGGTTATATACCTAAAGATATGAACATCACTGTTTTCATTACCCTGTCTTACAATACGACCTGCTCTTTGAGAAAGATCCGCAGGTCTCCAGGGTATGTCTAAATCATGGATTGCTATCAGTTTGTCTTGACAGTTTGTTCCTGCTCCACACTTACTGGTAGAAACCTGAGTAATACTCTTACTTCACCTTTTTCTAACTTTATCAAAAATAGCATCTTTTTCTTTTATTATTCTTTTGCACTATGGATAAATCTACTTCATTTTCCGGTACTCCCATTTTGATTAACTTTTCCTTTATATCATCATATACATTAAACCCATCTTTATTTGGTATAGACATATCACAAAAACTAACTCGTGTAGACTTCTTATCCCTATATTTATCCCATATACTAAATACATTGCTTTACACAAGCATTTACTTGAAATTTTCATCATCAGGAAGTAGTGGATTTATTAACCTTTGGTCAAGTGCCATTTTCTTTTTCTCCGTCATTGGTGATAAGCAGCATATTGTCAACACTTGAATCTACCTGCTTTTCTCTAACCTTATCCGCTCTTTCAGAAAAAGACTCCAGTATCTCCTTTTGCTCCTCTGTCGGTTTGGTTTTTATGGTTTCATAATGAGCATTTGGTGTTGGTAAATTTAATACATCAGCAGTCTTTATATCCATAAACCGCTTGACCATATTCATCAGTTCCGAAGGTTATAAAATTTTTGCAAAATCTGGTCTTACTTTCTGTATCCATTCCTTCAGGATTAAGTTCAATTGTTGCAACTGTTTCTCCAAAAGTAGATGCCCAAGAGTCGAAATGTTGTAAGTGCATTTTTTTAAGTTCATCATACTGAAGATAACGCTGCATGGTATATAGCTCTGCCATAGAATTACTTACAGGGGTTCCTGTTGCAAATACAATCCCTTTATTATTTGTAATCTCATCCATATATCTGCATTTCATCAACATATCACTTGATTTTTGAGAATCAGTTGTGGTAATTCCTGCGACATTACGCATTTTTGTAAAAACATACAAATTTTTAAACGCCTGTACCTCATCTACAAATAGCTTATCTATCCCTAATTCTTCAAAGGTTACAACATCATCTTTTTATAATCATCATTCAGTTTTTAAGTTTTGCCTCAAGCCTTTCTTTGTTTTCAAGCTGCTTAACGGTGAATTTTTGGTCTCTTTCCCTTTTGTACTCACTGATAAATTCCACAATTTCATCAATTTGACTTTGTAGTTCATACTCTTGTCGTTCTTTAGAGATTGGAATTCTCTCGAATTGACTATGCCCTATAATTACCGCATCGTAATCGCTTGTAGCAATCCTTGAACAAAATCTCTTTCTCTTATCCGGTGTGAAGTCTTTCTCTGTGGCACAAAGGATATTGGCTGCCGGATACAGTTCATTAAACTCTCTACCAAACTGTTCTACAATATGATTGGGAACGACAAACATCGCTTTACTGCTCATTCCAAGTCTTTTAGACTCCATCGTACCCTTCTCATCTCAAAAGTCTTGCCAGCACCGACTTCATGGGCAAGTAAGGTATTTCCTCCAAAGAGTCCTCTTGCAATCGCATCTCTTTGATGAGATCTAAGTTCTATTTCAGGATTCATTCCGTCAAAAGTTAAATTACTTCCATCATATTCTCTAAGCCTTGTTGAATTAAACCTCTCGTTATATTCTTTGACAAGCCTTGTTCTTCTGTCTATATCATCGAAAATCCAGTTTTTAAACTCTTCTTTGATGATTTCCTGCTTACTCCTTGCAAGCATTGTTTCTTCTTTGTTTAAGACAGAACTTTTCTTTCCGTTTTCATCAACAATTTGATCATATACATTGGTATCTCTAAGGTTCAATGTATCTTCAATCAGTTTATATGCACTTACCCTGCTTGTTCCGTATGTGAAATTAGCAAGGTCATTTCCTTTTATCTATACTTTTACCTTCTACTCTGTATTCCCCTGTAAAGTTGGTATATTTGATATCAATATTCCATCTGTTTGAAGCAGATGTCTTTTAACAGATGAAACATAAAGCTCTTTTATAATCTTTCTCAGGTACCAAGTTGTCTCCATTCTAACAGTTATTTCACTCTGTCTCAAGTTCTTTTGGCATTACTTAATAGTTTTTGTTTTTGATAATTAAGACTGATAGTTCTTTTTAGAGTAGTATTATTCTGTTCAATAGTTCTGTATCAGTATTTGGGAGCTTTGTTCATTTTGCTCAAGTTCATGTTCTACATTCTTGGTATACGAATCTATTACTTCTATCTTTTTCTCTAATATTCCGGATAAATATTCATCAGCAGTTACATAAGATCTTGAAAAATCTCCCAAATCTCACAGCTGAAGAAAAAGGAGTCGTATCACTTGGGTCAAAATCCATCTAAATTTAAAATATTTCTCCTTTAATCCTTCAATAATTCTCCTTGTTTTTCAGTGAGCTTTTCTATAGTCAAAATTGACTCTTCCTTTTTGAGAGAAATAGATAGATAAGGCTTCTGTCAAATTATCTGTATGAGTGATCGCAACGGCTTTTTATCGTTCTTTCGTAAAGATATCGGATTTTTCTATAAAGCTCCTTCTTATCCAGCTTTTTCCAAAGTGGAAAGCAGAGAATAGTTCGCATCTTCACGAAACAACTTTTTATTCGCCTTACTGTTTAAAAAATCTGTCTCTTGAAAAGTCATCATAAAGACGATTTAAACCTCTTGTTTTTCTTAATTTCTGTATCGGAATAATCTTCTTTTTGATAGGCAATTACCCTGCCTTAATGTTTTTTTCGATTTCAAGATATGCTTTCACTTTTCTCCTCATCAACTTTTATTTAAATCCAATTTTTGCATAATGGAGTTTTTCTAAAAATACACCTTGTCATCAATTACTGCATAGGAATAGTTTTTCACACTGTCATCAGCTGAAACTGTTTCCGTCCCAGTTCATTATTTAACTCTGCTTTTTCATAGTTTCCTAATATTTTTAATAGCTGCCTCAAGCTGTCTCTTTTGAGTGTAATATTTTCATCTGCAATACAGGCTAAGGCTGTCCTGAATCTGCTTGATACTTCTTCCATATTCCCAAGCACCATATCAGGATTGTTCTACAAAGTATTTTGTTATATGTTGCCTTTTTCATCAGTCATCAAGTTTTTACCCAGTCTTCATCTAATTTTTAGTAATCTGTCTCTTTTTAAGGGAAAAGTATATCACTTGTTACTTCTGTTCCTGCTTCTCCTTTAAAAAGTATTATTAGGTAATCTAATTGTTCCTAAAAAACTCTGCACGCTCACTAATATATCTTCTACATCTTCGCTTTTTATCCATTGTTCCATTTGAGGTTATGAAGGCTACTACCCGCCGGAACGCACTTTATCTAAGGTTTTGAGAAGAAATAATCGTGGATAAGAAAGTTGTTTCTTTCATACCACGATCCGATATTTTATATTCTCCAAAAGGTACATTTTCCTATCGCTATATCGAATAAATTGTTTGAAAAAGTTGTTTCTTCAAAGCCTTTATCATGTATGTTAGTTAGGATACAAACTCTACTTGCTATCCTACCACTAATACTGTCAAGTTCCACTCCATAAAATTTGCATACTTTTGCATACTCTCCGAAGATTACCAAGAAATCTGCCTGTTCCCATACTGGGTTCTAAAATATTCTACACTTTCAAATCCCATATTGGACAGAGCCTTATAGATACTATCTATTACAACCTTTGGTGTATAAAAGCAGTAAGAGTGCTTTTCGCTGCATCATATTCAGATTGTGATCAGTTTTCTTTTAGAAAAATCTCTTGCCTTACTCCATTGTCCCTGTTTTTCTTCATCAAACACATCAGAAAGTCCACCCCATCCGACATACTTGCTTAATATGTCCTGTTCTTCCTTTGTTGCATGACTACGTCTTTCTTCGATTTCTAAAAACTTTGATGGCTTCTATGTTATTTTTCAATCTTTCTGAAGGTGGCAAAGATATCATCTTCCTTTGTTATTTGTAGATTGATTGGAGGAATACTTCCCATATATTTATCATCAGGGCGTATCTTTCCCTCCTTTAATTTTTTCTTTATGTCTTTGCATTTGTAGGAACATTTCATCGGTACTAGGTGAAATAATGGAAGAAACCTGTTATTCCTGGAATTTCTTTTTCCTATCCTCTTCCAGTTGTCATAACTTTTAATTCTTATCAATAGTTTCCTGCTTATGCTTTTGTAAGTTTTAGATTATTTCATCTCCGTCACTTCCTGCAAGTCCATTTAGATAATCGAAAGAGAGTTTAAATTCTCTATGGCTATTAGGATTTTGTTCACTATATACTGTAAATTCTCTATTTTGATTATCCACATTTACAATAAACTGATTGCAATCACAGTCCCCTTTATCATTTATTACATCTAAACCATGGTGTAAAAAGTTCTGACTTATCTTCCTAGTTACAGGTTAGTGTCAATAACAATGAGTTTTCATTTAGCTCTTTTCATCAGAGAAACTTACAATCGGAATTTGATGATTATTCTTTGATATAGGATTTAACCATATATCATTTTTCTAAAACATCATTATATTGAAAAAGCACCGACCGTATATTCTTCTCCCTGATAGATTACTTTTTGCCCCTATATTGACAGGTACACGTTCTTTTTCACTTGAAATTTCTTCTTTTTCCTTTTGTTGTCCTTTTCTTTTAAAAATATCCATTAAAGACATTTGCTTTTGTTTCAACGCTTTTTCACTCTTTTTCATTCAACTTAAACTGTTCAAGAAATTCTTTTTGCATAAAGATTTGCAAACTGGTCTTTTGGGGTATATAGAACTTCCGTCATCAGTTTTTTCTGTATTTGAGATAGTTGTAGCCTGCTCATTCCAACGGGATTAAAATTATTTCCGGTAATTTCATATTCTTTATTTTGAAAGAGAACGGAAAAGTCCTTTTTGTTATAATCTTCAATATCTAACAGAATAAAAATCTTTCCTCATTGATACTTTGTTCTTGTAGCTCCTCTGTTGCAGATACAATCTCCAAATCAAGTTCACTTTCATTTCTAAAGGAATAATTTCGCCACCCGTTATAGTGCCGTTTAAATAGCCTTCATGATCATCTAATTTTATCGTTTTGATATGTTTTGATAGTCCTGAATTTCTGAAATTACATATTCTTTCCCCTGATATTTTACCTGCATTCCTTCCTGATAGATTGACTCTTTTGACTGCTCATTCCTTTTCCTCATTGCTTTTTCAATTTGCTGATTGATATAATCGGTGCATAACACTCCTATGATTATCATCAAGAAGATAAGGAAGATTTTGAAGCATTTCATGGTAGTTTTCATATTGGATGGCTAGATTGGAACTTAACATATATCCGTTATATCTTAAATTCTGCCTTAACTGCTTATTTTTCTATATCCAAAACAAGCTCCGCCTCATAGCCTTCTTTTTCATCAATGCTGTCTGTATATATGCTCCGGTGCTTTTTAAGTGTTCTTCGGATATATTTTTCATCTAAAATAAATTTTCGCTTTGAGGATAAATTGATATTCTCCTATGTCCTTTACCTCTTTTAAAAATCAGAGCAGATAAAATTTCTTTCTATCTCTTTAACTCAATACTTTTTGCTTTTTCTTCTTCCGGTAAATTAACATTAAAATGTATTTCATTTTCCTCGGTTGATATAGGCAATATTTTGATAGGCACTCATCTATTTTTAAGTTTCTGTTATACACATAACATCATTATAATAATCAGAAACTGTTCATTAAAACCTGCACCTCAAAAATCAAAACCGCCTTTTTCTTCCCGTTACCTTATCCGATGAAATTTCTATAGTCCTTGATTTTCAAGATAGAAAACATCATTAAGATCTGTTAGATTTACTTCTTTCATACTTGTAGCAATCTCGCAAAAGTGCATCAATCTTGGTGCTTTTTCAAAGGTTGTTCTCGATATAGCGAATAAATCTTTCCTTCGATATTATCTTCTTTCGGATAAACACGAAGTCCTGTTTCTTCTAAAGACATATCCTTTACTTTTTCCTTTTCGACAATCGAATAATAATCACTGACCTTAATAGCAATCTTATCTTCGGCAGCTGTTTTGCTATGTCATCTTCTATCTCTGTTTCTAAAGCCTTTATTCTTTCTAAGAACCCTGTCAACATTACTTGAATAAATTGCTGTCCATATTGTTACATGCTACTCTATACTCACCGTCATTATTTTTAGTAAAACGGCTAAATCGGATAATTTCTTTATCTTCCTCAAAAAGGATTATATTCTTCAAATGTTGAACCATCCGTATATACAAAGTTTTTAAAATACGGAATAACTTCTTATAATCTTCCTGACTTGATACCACTGTCATAGAATCATTTTTCTAAAATATTCTTTAAGATATTATCTATATCTTCTGCACTCGTGTTCTTCGGTTTCTGCTTATGTTCATCTGTTCATAAAGATACTGAAAACCCTCTTTGGTTTACCCTATTTCCATCCCTCGATATCCATTCTGAAGTGTTCTTCCACTTCTGTCTACAATATGATCAAAATAGAATTTAGAATAACCTACCCACTGTCAGTCATTTCTCCATATTCATCTTCACCTACCGTTTTTGTTATGAACTCTGATTTTTCTGTCAAGCTCTTTTAATTTCATCAAGCAATTCTTTCTGTAAACAAGTTCTCCGGCATACTTTTTTCTATAAGATTTAACCTTCATTAAATTCTACAACCCAATAATCTCTCATGATTCCCTGTTTCAGAAACAGATTCTTCTTTGAAAGACTCATTTCTATCTCACTATATTTCTTTTATATCTTCCCTGTTTTCTGTCTGCTCTGTAAGTTCTTCCTTTTCATATATCTGTCTACTTTCAATAAGAGTTTGTATCCTTTTGCCGCCTGATTCCAGTTTAAAAATATCATTACAATTTTCTTTTCTCAAGCTTAATTCCTTTGCATCGTGCCATTCACTGCTTCCTCTGCACCGGACAAAGCATGAGAATGACCGCCTGTTCCAGTATTCTTCTTTAGAAAATTTGCTTGTTCTCTGTAGTATGACTTTCCTTAAAAGTTATATATTCTTTTTCTTCCCGTCAGAAATACCATGTCGTCTCTAAAGGTTTTCATCAATTTCATCTTCTGTAATAAAACCCCTTAATCTCTGGAATTTCCATCATATTTGAAATAAAATCTTTTCTTGGTATCTCTAAATCCTGTAATCTTTGTAGAATATCTTTTGTTTTATGATAATGGAATCGCAAAACACTTGGATTTTGTCATAATCTTGTAAAAAGGTTTCGTATTCTTCCCTTAGTACATTTCTAAATTCAGGATTTTTTAAGTTTTCTGCAAGTTCTTCGGTTTTATCCGGATATCCTTTTTTTTCATCTTTGTTGAGAATTGACAAGTAGCTATTTCTTACTTCATCTGCAAAATCACCTTTTAAAAACCATATCTTCTCTGCCAGTTCTTTTTCTCTCAAAGGAAAAAGCTTCTGCCACCTCCACATTTGTGGCATATTCTCCCTTATCAACTAATTCCTTTATACGTCTTACTGCATCTTTCCACTGAAAGATCTGCATAGGATTTTCTCTTGAGGAAACATCATTAGACAAATGTATTCCGTCATTTCCATACCATGCACAAACTCTATTTCCCTTTAGCTCATATCCATTTCCACCTTTTAAAAGTAGTTTGAAGAAAAATGAGCCAATTCTTCCATACTTTTCCCTTTAGAATATTCGACTAACACCTTTGCTGCAATTGTCCCTCATTTCCTCCATGAATTAAAAACAGCATCAATTTCTTCTGCTGCATCGGTAATCCAAATCTACCTTGAATTCTACTGTTTTTGAGTAAAAGAAAAGAAGCCTCTATCGACTTCTTTTCCTTCATTTCCTATATGATCTTGTTTTATCTTCTGTATATTCTTTTCATGATACTCATCTATGCCCAAACGATCTGTTCCATCGCCATTCTTGTAAGTGTCATGTCCAGATTCTTCTTCAGTCCCTGCGTACTTCAGAAAAATCCTGATCCTGCATCTTGTTGTCATTCCCCAAGCTTCTTTCATTCCTCATCTCTTCTATATCCATGAAGTTCTCCACTTGTTCCTGAATGTCCAACAGATGATCCATTAGGGTTTCTTCCATCAGCATAATCTGATATTCTTCCCCTCTTCCTCTTTGAGATATTTCAGTCTCTGCTTTTCCAAATCGGTTCAGTTTGCTTTAAGTTCAGTTTCTCCAGGTTTCATATTCGGAATTAACACTCTGATCCGTCCTCCATCTTCTCCAGTCTGTAAGTCCCTCCCTGTCTCTCGAATGGACTCTCTTCACGATCGGTGTATAAACTCTCGCCCTCCAGAAGGTATTCTTTCTTCGCCAGTACTACGGTTTCTTTTCATCTTCCAAGCTCCTTTTATTTCTTTCTTCTGTTTCTATATTTCGGTAGTTCCGTTCATTTCATCTGTACTATTATTATAACGCTCCTTAAAGCTGTTTGTCTGTTCCCTTTTTGAATTTCCGAAAGTTTTTTCTTCCTCCACTTTTGAAATTTCTACCGATATCCATAAGTATTCTTTTTACATTGTTTGAAGTATAGAAAGCAATCTGTCAATATCCTTCATACTTGAAACTCTTTGAGAGCAGTTCTAATTTTTCCCTATCTCCCTGAAAGACGAAGTCCCATTCTTTCATATACCGAAACCTTTGCAGATTCTTCCAAAAAGTGAAGAATCTTAACTTTACTGTTTTCTTTTAAAGTTTCATCACCTAAAGAATCCAGTACTTTGTTGAATATCTGCCTTGTATATAGCGAAACAAGTGTATTTATCTTATCTTCTGTAGAAAATATATGTTACTGTTTTTCTTTTTAAAAAGCATCAATCAGGGTATCTATGCAGTTATATGCTTTTCATTATGATACTCCATAATTTTACTTCAGAAATATTATGATTTAAACTCACCGTTTGACTTTACATCAAAAATATTTTATCCTTTCCCTTTCGATATCTAAAACGGAATCCCTTTTCTCCCCACTTACATTTCTTCCTGATACTCTTCCAATAGTCATATTCCGCACAGGCTGTTGCCTTTTTCATTTACTGTATATATGCTGTTGATTAAAATACGGATATTTATAGTTGTTTCCCACCACCCTAAGATAAGTTTCATACCCATCTCATATTTCTCCCTAAATTCTTCTTTTGCAAAATCAAGAATTTGTTTGACTTCATCAAATCCATATCTTGGCACTGTATCTCCTCCTTTTTCTTTTTATTTTTCATGTCTTTTCTTTCTTCTGCTTTTACCCTTTTGAATGGTTTCTCTTTCCCCAATCATAAAATTGATTGATAGAGCCCATCGCCTTATCTGCAATATAGTGGATATAGTCGGTATTGCCTCGTCTTTTATACCATTTTTCTTTTTCAGTCCGCTATTTTCCATGAAGGATATGGCTTTGTTCTAAATCAGCGGTATAATAAAGCAGTCTTTGTAGCATAAAAATCAGCCTCCGATTGATTGGTAAAATAGCTTTACACCTTTCCATAAATTCTTCTTAAATCCTCTCCAGTATAATGAAAATATCCTTTTCGTAATCCAATACATCATTAGATGATTGCCTGTATCTTTGTATAAAATGATTCTCTTTGTGCTTCTTTGTTTGTTCATTGCTTGCTTGTTTATGTTCATTTGATTGCCCTAGCAGGATATACTGTTGATAAAGGGTACTAACTCCTGCTCGATAGGTTTAATATGGCTTCTGTCCTTATCTTTTATTACATTTCCGGTTACTGTAAAAATCGTCCCCTCATCATAAATTTCCAAATTTTTATGCCTTTTTCTTTTCTCCCTGAACTTTCACCTTACCGATAAAGTGCAATCCTGTTTTTGATGGAGACAGTTCTGGCATAGGTGGAAATTCCTCTAAAAATCGGCTGTCATAGACCTTTGCTTGATAATCCATACTATACGCCATAATATCATCACTTACCTTATCAATATTCATGCCGATATATCCGTCTCCCAACATAAATCCAAGACCATCACCAATATTTTCGATTAAGTGTTGCTATGCAATCTTCATAAGAATTCCCATGTCGTTTTATCATTGGATTTGGCAGGCTTTTTGAATTTTGGCATAATGGAAGTTTTGTGTTTTTCCTTCTCTTTGAAATGATTTTATACAGACACCATCGTTTTCTCTTTTTAAGATTCATCAGGAATATTTTTCATAATTTTTATGAGGTCATTCATAACGATTACCCCTACTATATTTCCATTCCTTATCTTTTTTAGGTGCTTTACATCCCTTTACTTTTTTCTTCCTTCTTGATTTTTTTGCTGATTTTTCTTTTTAATTTTTGAGTACAGACGGTTTTTTTCTCTGTCTTTTTCCTTTTTGACCTTCTTTTTCTTTTTGTATTTTGTTCCTTTTTTTCTATAGGTTTTTCCTCTTTATTCAGACTGTCTTTCCCTAATTTTTCTTCATCTTTTTGGATTTCTTTGATAGATTATCTAATTTTTCAAGGCAACTATCCAGTTTCTTTTGTTGATCCTGATAAAAATCTTGCATGGAGTTTACCAATCCTTTTACAATTCCTATTTTTCATCTGTAATGAATTTTTCCTGTGCTTTCGTCAGATTGTAAGAAAGCTGATGTTTCATATTGTCATACAAATGTTTGATACTTCCAACGGCTTTTTTTCCTGTAAATTAGTAAGGGTATTTGCCCACAGTCTTTGATATCTCGCACTAATCAGTGAACTTAACCCTCATATTTTCCATTTCATTTAATCGTTTGATCTCGGCTTTTAATCCGGTGATTTCTTCTTTGAGTGCTTTTAACTCTTCAATATTTGGATTAAAAGTCCTTGTTTTTGCATCTCCTCTTTCATTTCCTTTGACGATTGTAAGCTGCTGATCTATGTTCTTCTAAAAAGTCGGCTGTCTTTTGTATATTCTGATTTAATCTCGCTCATTACTCTTTTTGTCTGTTCTTCCTGTTTCTGTAGTTTTCATTCTTCTTATCCATGTTTTCCTCCTTCGTTTTTTCAATCATTCTATTCCATTGTTCTATCGAATCCATCTTAATTCTGTATATCCGTATATCCCACCTCCCATAGAAACCAAGCAAAAGGCGATCCCGCTACTTTTTGGATTTCCAAAACTCTCCGTTCTTAGCACAATTTAATCTTTTGAAAATACATATACTCTCTTTGGAGGATACTTTCTAAATAACTCATATCTTGATTGCCCTCTAAAAACGCTAAACGAAAGAGCATTGCTATTTTTTACACCCTTTCCTGATATCTCAAGTGCGTGTCGTAAAAACTCACTTGCACAAAAATATGGGTAGATTGTTACGATATCCAATATATTTTCTGTTACTGTAAAAAAATCAACTTCCTTTTCTTCTCCATATCCTCTATAGCAAATATCTGTCGCTTTTTACCGTATAACCGTATTCTTCTAAAAATTTTTTTCCGATATGTCCCTTCTCCGCAAGCAGGCTCGTAAACTAAAGATATAAACTGTTCTCTTTTTTAAAAGTTCATGGGTTGCTCTTTTATCTGTAGCATAAAAATCCAATTTTTCTCTATCTTTACTAAATTTTATTAGCGTATCAAACATAGGGCTACTCCTTTTTGTAATGAGATAGTTCATTTCTTATCTCATTTTCAATGTCTTTCAAAAATTCTTCCTTTGAAGATTTTCCCCGTGAAATATTCACTAATTCCCATTTCCCATTTTGCAGTTGTCTCATGCGATTTTAAAGGTATCTGCTACAATCGTTATAAGACTGATTCCTTTATTGGTTGCAATTAGATTCTTTTTATCTCTTTCGATAAAACCTTTGAAGATTAAGTTTTCAATAATGCCTGCACGAGTTGCGGGTGTGCCAAGTCCCTTTCGCTCAACTTCTACACCTTTTCCCAATGCGTCATTTCCTGCAATCTCCATAGCCTTTAAAAGTGTATTTTCTGTAAAGTGCTTCGGCGGCTCTGTGTACTTTTCCTTGATTTCTTTCTCCTTTATTTCAAGGACATTTCCTACATTTACATATGGCAAAACAGATTCTTCCTTCCTCTTGGACTTATATTCTCTCAAATACTTTGTAAAGCCTTCATCTACAATTACCTTACCTGAGCTTGTAAACTCAAAGCCGTCAAAAGTTGCTACAATCTTAGTAGTATTCTCGATTAAAGGATAACCTACACTTGCATGAAGCTTATTTGATATAAGCCAATACACTTTTGCTTCACTCTCCGGAATACTCGATAAATCTTCACTCATTGAACTTACTGTCGGTATAATAGCATGATGATCCGTTACCTTGCTTGAATTAAAAATGACCTTAATACGATCTGTATCAAAGTCATTTTGTCCCAATATATTATTTATTGTACTTGTAATCATATCTCTGTTAAGCATCTGCATATCTGTTCTCGGATAAGTAATCAGTTTCTTTTCGTATAAAACTCTGAGCATAATCAAGAGTTTGTTTTGCTGAGTATCCCAAAATACTTATTGCACTCTCTTTGAAGTGTTGTCAAATCAAATGGCAAGTCAGGTTTTGTAACTTTTTCTTTCTGTACCACATCCGCAATTTCTATTCTGTTTTCGAGTAAGTTTTTAAGCTGTTCCGCCACTTCCAAGCTGTCAATTCTGTTCTGTCGAGAGAGTAAAGCCATCAGTTCAAAGTTCTACTGTATAGTATTTTTTTCTTTCTTAAAGTTTGCTATCTCGTCATCTCTTTTAACAATCATGGAAAGGGTAGGTGTCTGAACTCTCCCAACACTGTAATTTTGCTTATACAGGCTAGAGTATAGCCTGCTAATATTCATTCCGACAAGCCAGTCGGCAATTGCTCTTGCCTGTGCTGATTCAAAGAGATTATCATAGTCCTTTCCTTCTTTTAGATTATCAAATCCTCTTTAATGGCACTGTCTTCCATAGATGAAATCCAAAGTCTCTTCATCTTCTTTTTACAATTTGCCTGAAGATATACCAATCTAAAAATACTTTCCCCCTCACGTCCTGCATCACAAGCATTGATTACAAATTTCACGTCCTTATCATTCATCAACTTTTTAAGGATGTTAAACTGCTTTTTTGTAGGTTTCATTATTTCATATTTATATTCACTTGGAATAATCGGTAAATCTTTCATATTCCACTTTGCATACTTTTTCATCATAGGAATCCGATTTGCCATTTGAATTAGATGTCCAATACACCAAGATACTTTATAGCCGTTTCCCCATAATATCCATCTTTCTTTTCGTTGCTCCAAGCACCTTTGATATGCTTATTGCACACCTCGGTTTTTCACTTATTATCAGTGTTCATACAATTCCTCCTTTTTCATAAGAAAAAAGAGCGAAAAGATTTTTCTCGCTCCAGTTTTCCTTTACATGCTACATCGTATTTAAGAGAATTTCTATTTACTTATTGTTATTTATTTCTTTACTCCAATAGCCATCTTTAGCACTACCGGTATATTTCAATTACTTCTTTCATCAGTTAATTTTTCAAATCTCTCTATTGTCTCGTTCTGAAACATAGAACATTTTTGATAAATCAAAGACAGTAACTTGTGAAATTCCCTCAATAATTTCAATAATATCTTTCGTCTCATCATCAGGTTTTAAGTCCCTCAGTATAGTTCTTCTCAAAATTCACAACTCATATTATTTTTCTAAGACCACTTCCTCGTCGTTTCATTAAATTTATCTTATATTTTTGACTAATTCTATCATAGTATCCATTACATCATCAAAACTTATTTCTCCTGCATAACTAAACCTTTTTTGATAACTTCTCCATCGTGTTCTAAGGTCTCTCTCGATTTTTTAGGTTGACTTATACATTAAGAATAGCATCTATGTTGAAATCTGTGTTTCTATGCTCAAATGTATTTTTGACACGCTTTCTTTAAGCGTTCAAAATCAATTTCTTCTTTTTTTCAAATGATATAGAATGTAAATATCATAAAAATCCTTACTTCTGCTGTTAAACGCCCTCTTTTATATACTGTCTGAATCTTCTCAGCAAGCATTGTTTCTATATTATATGCACAAATTTCAAAAACTTATCACTAAAAATACTTTTTATATTCATAGGATATTTCACTTGGTGTAGTTGGATCGCCTGTCGCTATATCGAGTGGAATAATCTGCCTGATATTTTCAAGTCTGCAAAAGAACTGTAATTCTAAATCCTCCATATTCATCTTCTTTACGGATTTCTTCTATTTTCTGAATCTCATAAGTAATTCCATTATCGTTTCCGCTTTGAAGAATTTTTCAAATCTTTGTTTGATGTTTTCTTCAGTAAGTGAGAATCTTCTTATCAAAAAATCAATATCTACTGTGTTTCTCTGCCTTATTCCAATTACATTTGCGAGTAAAAACCACCTTTAAAAATAAAGTTTTCACTCTCGTCACTACTTATGATTCTTTCTAAAAATGCTTTCTAAAAATAGTGTGTTTGCACAGCATTAAAGCTAAGTCCTGTTTCTTTTGACAGTTTTTGACATATCGCTCTTAGCTTGTCTTTATTCATAAACAACCTCCAAAATTTCTTTTACTTTTTCATATATCTTCATTTTTAGAATACTCATATAGTTTATTCAAACCTTATTTCCATAACGTGACATATTTGTTAATCGTTTTTGGAAAACAGTTCAGTTTCTATTTCACTTCTATTTTTAATAAAATCGCAAATTGTTCTCTCCAAGTCATAAACTTTACTGTATTTCCAAACATTGTTTGGCATTCTGTCATACCCAAATCATAAATTTCTTTTTGTTACATAGTGAATTTTCACATTTCCGCTTATACGATGAGGATTGTACCCTTTATATACTGTAACTTCCATTTCATTCGGGATTATGTCTGTAAACCCCTGAAGATAAAGAGCGGATACATAAGAAAAAAACAGCAACCTTACATCTATTATGAAAAATAATACTCGTCATAATCTCCGTTTGAATCTATATAGATTCCTCTATCTGCACGAATTATCTCACCTTTTTCCACCATTCGTGTGAGATATATTGTAGGGATATTAGAGTTTTTAAGTTCCTTACTTGTAATAACTCCACCCGTTTTATTCAATTTTTCTTTTATCTTTTTATATAATCCATAGTATTCATCTCCTGTTGCAACTGTGCTTACATTATATCAAATAGTAAGCACAATTACAACATCAGGATTTACATTTCTCTTTTATAACTTTATCTCATCTCTTCATCATCATAAGAGTCGATTGCCATATCATCTATAGTCTGCTGTTCTTTTTCTTCCAAATCTTCTGCATCGTCCTCTTTTTCATACTCATCTTCAAATTCATCATATTCTTCTTCGTCTTCATCATAATCATCCTCTTCCTGCTTTTTCTTGTAAATTTTAAAGTAATATCCTGCTCCAACTACTGCAAGAACGATGATTCCTAAAAAAATATATGAGCTGTTACCTTTGCCTTCTTCCTTTTTCAGCTCTTCTTTTTACTTACCTTTCCGATACCGTTTCTTCTATTTTTGACTTCTTCTTTTGGCTTTTCCTTTTTCTCTACCATATTGAGAAGATCATCTTCAGATACTTCAGTTAAAAGCATTACATTTTCACTTTGCTCATCGTGATTGATGATTAAATGAAATATCTTGCCGGATTTTGTCTGGAAGGTAATAAATTGTCTTGCATCTGCTGAATATTTACCTGCTTCTTTGTTATCACTACTATCTCCATGATGAATCGGATAATCCTTATTTGCATTATCCTTATTTTCCACGACACTTGCCCTTGCCTTTGACGGAGCGGAAGCTACTCCTTTATTGGGATTTATTTGTTCTCCTGAGCTGTCCGTACCTGAATTTTGATTATTATTCGGTACTTGTTTTGCAGTCAGCTTATTCGGATAACGAACTTCCTTTTCTTTTTCTTCCGTATTTTTCTTTTCTGTATTTGCCTTGCTTGGTGCAGAAGATTTTATATTTGAACTTTGTGGTAATTTCTCCTGCTCTTTTGTACTTGCAAAGGCACTTGGTGTAATACTTTTTAAAATCCCTTCCGATGAATTGTTCGGTGAAATAGACTCACTTGTAATTGTATTAGCCTTCTTTTTGTTTAATTCATCCAATCTTTCCCTTTAATTCCTTAACTTCTTTTTCCAAATCCTCCACTGATTTTTCTAAGCTCTGAATTTTTCTTTTAGATGAATTGACTTTCTCTTTATCCTTTTTTTAATTTATTCTCCAATCTTTCAATCTCATCTTCAAGGTCTTTTGATTTTTCTTTTTTTGCTTATCACTTAACCTATCTTTTATCTTTTTAAGCTCCTTATTCAGCCCGTCAATCTTATCTTTTAATTCCTGATACTCTCTGTCCATTTTATCCAAGTCATTTTTAGTAATATCCGTCTGAGTGGAATTGTCTTTTTGTAGTATTTTTCCGTTTGTGTTTCTTTTATCAATCTTTGAGGTATCCGTATCAGATTTTTCCTTGTTCGACTGTTCTTTTATTTCATCATCTGTTTGAGTTTCTTTATCCTTAACTGTAATTTTTTCCCACTTTTACGGATAATCTCATCTGTACCGTCCCCTTTACTTTTATAGAACAAAAATTCGTCAATAAATTTCATATTATCCTCTAACATTGGTAAATCTCCACTGTCAAGAACTTGCCTGATTTCTGCTTCAATTATTTCTTCCTATATACACTCTCATCCTTAAAGATATATTTTATCTTAACTTCCATTTTAGTTTGAGTTAAAACTTCTGGGACTGATCAGTGTCGGTATTAAACTTCCTTAGTGCAAAAACAATTTAGGATTAAAAAGCATTGTTCCAAGTAGAGCTATTAGTAAAAATTACTCCCGGACAATGTCATCGCCATTTTTTTATTCTTCTTCCATTTGATTTTCATGATTTCCTCCATATTATTATGATTTTTATATGTGTCATTTCCTGTAACTTCCTTTTTTTCTTGTTTTTTTCCTCTTTTTATAATTTCTCATCATTTCTAAAAACTCATCTATGGAAATATCAATACTTCGGTATTCTTTTTAAAACCCTCAATATTCTCCATCTCTTCCTGTTCTTCTTTTTAACATCTCCTGTTTTTAACTTTAATTCTTCTATTTTTTTCCTTAATATCTTTTTTTGTTTCTCTATATTTTTTTCTGTATTTTTATTCAAATTTCCACCTCCTATTTTTGGTCTGCCAAAGCCATAAAAATGATCTCTCAATACGGTGTATCTATCCTTGCATACTGAATCGGATCTCCGGCACGAATCATATATCCACCACCCTACATAGATACCGACATGGCTTATTGGCGAGCCTGAATTGTATGTGCCTTTTAAAAAGATAATATCGCCCGCCTTTGCTTCGCTTGGTGAAACGGGATTACAGTAATCTTTATATATGCCCCATGCTGTCGTTCTTGGCATATTCTTTATCCCCGAATGGGTATAGGTCCAGCAGACAAAAGAAGAACAGTCAAAGTTGCTCGGTCCGTTCGCTCCAAACACATATCTTTTTCCAATATGTTTTTCCGCCTCATGAACAATTCTCTTTACACTTTCCTCATTAAATTCAAGTCCCGGATTGGAAAAATCGGGATTGTTTATAATCTCGGAAAAATCACCACTACCATTTCCAAAGATCAGCTCCATATTTCCTTTGCTTGCAAGTAAAATTTCATAATGGGATAAATTATCAGGATAAGACTGAAATACCTCTCTGATAATAGAATCCATCTCTCTTTTTTCTAAGGTTACAATGAGTTTCTTATACTCATACGGCTCTTCATGACTTTCAGTATGTTCATTGCCGTCAGCATCCGTATAACTGGATGTTACGGTTTTATATCTGATTTCAATCTCTTCCTTATAGGTTAAGGTATACATGTTTTGAAACAAACTTTGAAGTTCGCTTTCTATCTCAGACACATTTTTTACAACACCATATCGTGATGTGATATAAGACAAGAGTTCATGGACATTATGACCGATTTTTTCTTTCCCGTTTATAATATATTCATCATAACCCGGATGATTTTCCTCCACACTGTCCATTTCCTCCTGCAAAGCCTGTTCTAAAGATGAAAACTCCTGATTGACCTCTTTTAGAGTGTCTTCTGACGATAAGTAGGTGGTTGAAACGGTATTGCCTACCATCCCCGTTCCCATATTCATCATCATACTTCCCGCCTGAAAGAGCATAAAAAATATTCCTAACGCTAAGAGCGATAGAAATACTATCTTTTTCCCTCTGGATTTTACAAATTCACCAAATCGTTTACTTCCTTCTATAAAGGACTTTTTATTCTGTTTTTATATTGTATTTATACTTCTTTTGAATCTGCTTTTTATACTGCCTTCTCTTAAAGAACTGTCTGAGCCTTGAGGTATTTTTGGTAATCCGCACTTTTTCATCTCTTCCATATTCTTTTTAAAAAAGTTTTTTTCTTGATTTTCAATTCTTTTGCCTAATTTTTGTTATCTTTTTGCCTTTTTAAAATTTTTCTTTTTCCATGATGAAAGATTTTCCTTGAAATATTTTCGACTTGATCTGTACCTTATATACAGCATCAACTCCTGCATTGTCCTCTTTTCCGCTTTCCAAATACCGATTTACCATCCCCTGTTGCTATCACTGCACTTTTGAGCACTTTTCGAGTTTTTCCGTCAATTCCCTTATTTTTAGTTTCTGCTCTTGTTTTTGCTTTTTGGCGTAACTTGGATATTTTCTTTTCCTTATTTTCAAATTTTCCTTTTCTTTTGTAATGGGTTTTTATCAGTAGTTTTTCTTTTATCCTTTATCATCCTGAAATGAATTCTTTTCGTATCCTTATTTCTTGTGAACTCCTTATCATCAAAATTACTCCTCACATATTTCTTCTGCTTTTTCCAATTTTGGACTTTCTTTTAAAAGGTATCTTTTGCATAATGTTTGTATCGATTATTCTTGGATTTTGGATTTTTACATATTCATCATAAATTTTTCCTTATCATTTTGCCTATTATCATACTTTTTCATCATCTGTAAGAGTTCGATAGGATACTTTACTATCCCTAAAATCCACATCGTACCTGTCTATTACTCCATCGTTATCCTATCTTTAGACAATGGATCATAAACCTCTTTTTCTTGATTAAACTTATCTATCTGCTTTCTCAATCTTGATTTTTCTTTTCTTAAAAAGTTTGATTTTTCTCCATTATCACCTGAAGGATATCGTTCATCGTTCCAGTATATTTTTCGTATTGTCCACTCATAAAATGCCTGATTGATTCTTAGATATTAGCTTATCTTTACTCAAATTCATACTTTCTTTCACTCAAAATTATCTTCTTGAGTATAAAAATTTTTCTGCATCTTTACTACCACATCAATAGATTTTGATGAATGATATTCTTGTGTATTTGATAGACGATTGTCACCTAATAAATTGTTGTCATATTCACCGGTATCTTGATGATTTGAAGAAAAGAAAGTATTTTTCACAAATCTTCGCTCTCACTCTTTTGTGTATCTCAATTGTTTTCTTCATTCAAATATTTCACCTCGTCTCAATTCTTTTTCCTTGCATAAACTACTCTCCTCATTTAATTCTATTCCGATATGTCTATCTTGCATAAGTGCTACAAATCCGACGAGTCCACTTCCAATAAAAAGGATCAAAGAGTTATCCTGTCTTTCGGACAACCTGCAATCATACAGATTTAAGCTTCGGCGGAAATGCCGCATAATGATTTCCTCTGAAAGATATGGTATTGATGGTCCAAATATCCCTTTTATTACGAAATTGTGGAATATTATCTCCTTTGTACTGCCCATATTTCCTCGCCTTATTTATTTTTTGTACGCTTATCCCTGCATCTTCATCAAGATATTTGTTATTCTCACTTCTTCCTCTTATATCTTTTTACTGACTTCTTTCATCAGCTCTGCCATTTGTTCATAGTCGTAATAATATCTTGGTGATTTGGAAAGCAAAAACACATGTTCATAAGAACGAGTTGGTCTGTCCCTGCAAGCCTCCGGCATGGCATTTTCCTTATGCCAGATAATATCGGAACGAAGATACCATCCATCTTCTCTTAAAAGTAAAGCCAATCTCCATGGAATTCCCATTAAATCCTTTGACTTGTATCCTAACACCTTTTGTGTAATCGAGGGATTTTGTCCATTTCTTCCCTTTGGATATTTAGGATCCATATACTGTCCCTTTCCACCGCCTGAACCGCATAGGAATCGCCAATCACAAGAAAGCAAGTCCCGCCCGATTTTAATACTCTTCTCACTTCACGAAATACCGCTACCAATCTGTCAAGATACTCTTCTACTGTCTTTTCTCTTCCGATTTGACCATCGCTTTTATAATCTCTAAGCCCATAATACGGAGGAGAAGTAATACAACAGCTTATGCTTTCATCCGGAAAACTTCTTAAAGTTTCAAGTGCATCCCCACAAATAATTTTATTTTCATTTTCTTTTATGAATGTCTCTTTGCTTCTATCACACTCATCCCTATTCACCTGCCTTTTTTACTTCTTCAGGTTTGGTTGTTATTAGAGAATAGAGTTTTGTATTTTTCGGAAACCGGTCTATAAAAGGAACAATCGTATTTCCATAAAAGATAAGTCCCTCTCCTTCCCCCGAATTGGTTACATAGGAAAGTTGATGTTTGGATATATTAAGTTTTTAGCTAAATATCTCGATCCGTTCCCTTGGTTAAGCATTAAAATGAAGTCGGTATTATCAAAGATATTTTCAATTTCAGGACTTGCAAGAAGATCCTTGATGTTTTGAGTTAAACCTGTGGGCATACCGCCCCATTTACGAAATCTCTTCCAAATTTCAATGGAATAATTGGCGGTTTGCGGTTCTTTTAAGAGCAAATGAAATTCATCTACATAATATCTAGTTGCTTTTTTACTTGCCCTGTTAATCGTTACTCTATTCCACACCTGATCTTGCACCACGAGCATTCCGATTTTTTTCAGCTGTTTTCCAAGCTCTTTGATGTCGTAGCAGACCACTCTATTGCTTGTATCTACACTCGTTCTATGGTTAAAGACATTTAAACTTCCCTTTACATAAATTTCCATCTCCACTGCAAGTTTCTTTCCTACTGTTTCTTCCTGTTTTTGAAGTAGGTTATATAGATCCTCTAAAACCGGCATATTTTTCAGGTATAGGATTTTTCAAAGTAGGCTTTTATATAAAATCGGTAAACAACGGTCGATAACGGAAATTTCTTCCGCACTTAATTTCTTTTTCTCCAACTACCAGTTCAAACAGGGATAGGATGAAGTCGGATTTTAAGGATAACGGATTATCTTCATCGGCATAGTCGATATTAATATCCAGTGGATTTACATAGTCTTTTGAAATGGGCGATATTTTAATCACCTGTCCTTTTAGAGCTTCTACCAGCGGGCATACTCGGCTTCCGGATCTGCGATGATAATATCATCATCGGTAATCAAAAACGCATTGGTAATCTCCTCTTCGCTGCAAAGGATTTACCGGAACGGTGTACCTAAGATTAACCCATTTTGGATTTTTAACTTTTTACGGTCTGCCATAATAATATTTCTGCTTAGTGCATTCAAACCATAATATAAGCTCTCTCCTTTGATAAAGAGTTCTTCCGTTGTAAATGGTATAAAGATAGCGGCTGCACTGGTGGTAAGTCCACGCTCTATCTCCACTTCATTTATTCCAAGCGGCAAACTTGCAACAAGTCCCTGTTCCTGTCTGTAATTTTAGGTTTTTAAACTGCAATTATGTCTGTTTGCAATAGATTTTTAAGGTAAATACCGTATTGTCCAGTTTTCCCTTACTTTTACTCATATTCATAAAAAGAATGGTTACCAAAAACATCTTTTCATCATGATTTTGTAGTTCTGATAGCAGGTTCTTTGCTTCTGTCCCATAAGTTACAAGGTCGCTCGGCAAGATGTCGATATCATAGCCTGCACGTAGCTTTTCTTATTTTTCCTCAAGCTTCATCTTGTCTAAATCCGTTATTTTTTTCTTTTTACATTTTTAATCGCTTCCATCTGATCAATGGCTTTTGATATGAAAAGGTAACAGCCATATTTTTCTTCCAATGCCAAAAACTCCGATAACATCTCATCTTTAATATCTGATGCTAAAAGCTGTAAGAAATTCACTTCAGCAAAAACTTCTCCGGATTTAAAATAGGTCGGTTTGGAAAAATTAAAAGACGGAGGAACAATATATTCTTTCGTCGTCAGTCCACTGTATTTTTAAATCTTCAAAGGAAAAACAAGTTTATCATTTTGGTTTAAAATATCGTGAATCACCTAAACGCTCCTCACCATCAAGTACATAGGCTTTTTACTCCCATCTGTTTAAGTTGTTTAACACATCCATTTCCATTCTCTCAAGTCTGCTCTTTGCCTGCTTTAAGTCCTCCGCCTCTATGGTAAAGGTAAGATACATACTCTTGGATAGTCCGTTATTTCCTTTAGAGCTTTGGTTTAAGAGTCATTTGTCTGTATTCATTTCTAATTTCATTAAAGTCATCCATATTTTCTTTAATATCAATCAGTTTACTTATTTCCTCATTTTCACCGATACTGTTGATATAACTGAACTCCACTTCCACAGAGGAATCAAAGAAATTTAGAAAAGAAGAAAATTCCGAGAAAATACTTTCTTGATCCGCTTCTTCCATTAAGCGATAGTTGATGTCCAAAAATCGAATGGTTTTATTAAATTTGTTCTTTTCAATCTGACAAATCCCATCCTTTAACATTCGCTTATAGGAATGGTATCTTGTACAGTTTCCTTTTCTCCTCTTTCATAAAAAAGAAACCACCGTTTTTCCCTTGATGATTTTCCATTTGTTTTTAGACTTTGTTTTTTTCTTTTCCTGATTTTTAAGTTCCGATAACTCTTTTTATTTTTCCTAGTTCCAACTCTTCTTTTTTTAATTCGTTGTTCCTGTTTTTTCTTTTGTCTTTGTTCAATTTTTCCTCCTTCCGTTTGCCTTATTTTTACTTCCTGCATCCTGCTTTTTGTTTTCTCCGTATGATAAATGCTTTTTGCTTTGTATATCCTGATCTTTTTACTGTTATGAAACTTCAAGATATATGCCAAATGTTTTTCAAAGGGTAAATTGTCCTTTTTCATAAAGCGTTGCAAAAAGAACAGGTAAGACTGCTATACTCATTACAATCATAGAAATATCCGTACTCAGATAATTTTTACAAAGCATATATCAGGAAAACCGATAAGCCCCCGCTATGCTAAATCCAATCAGCTGCCTTTTTGTCATATTCAGGGCTACCTTGGTTTTTACTTTCGTCAAATCCTTTGGTACTTTTTACATATGCCATCGCTTATCCCCTATCTTTTTCTATGATATTTTCTTCTCTCATATTGGAAAGTGCTTCCAAATGTCCCAAAGTGAGATGATTTTCCTCTTTACAGCTTTCCAGTTCTTCTAATAGTTCTTTATATTCGCTTTGTTTTTACTTCTTCCTCCACACTCTTTACCTTTTTCACTAATGAAAAAGGACTTCTTGAAAAAGGGCATCCAGTACAGTAACCGACAGTTCTCTAAATTCCTGCTGTTTTTCTTCTTCACTCTTTTCTTCCTCTTTGAGATACTCTTCTTCCCAAAACCGGATATCATCTTCTGTTTCTATAGCATTTTCTTCAAATTCGCAAAATCTATCCTGCTTTTTATATTTACTTCTCACTTTTTATCATTCCTACTGCCGAAGCAAGTGAAATTACAGTTGCAACTCCTAGAAATATTCTTGTTTTTCCTATTGATGTTTTTCATAACTGCCTCCTTATTCTTATATTTTTTGTTTTTGATTATTTCATCAACTTCTGCTCATTTTTGAACAAAAGTCTTTTAATGGCTGTTTAAAATTGCCTTTGCAATACTTCCGGATTTCATCATCATAACTCCAAGAATCAGTCCATATGCAAGCACTTGTAAAATACTTGTATGAATATCTGTGAAATTTACAGTTTTAACTAAAACCGCATAAATTCCAAAAAGATTAGGATGAAAAAGTCCCTGAAGTCCAAGGGCAAATAGACTTTTAATATAGTTTGTTCCGATACTTCCCCATTCTTTATTTCCCATAGTAGAAAAAGGAATTGCTGCAACGGAACAGTAAATATATATCTCAATCATTCTTCCATACAGGATTACAGTGATTAAGATTGATAGAATCGTTAAAGAAAATTTAACCAATCCCGTCTCAAGTGCAATCCCGATGAGTGTTCCAAGACTTTCCGTTTTGAGGGCATCGACCATAGCATCAAAATTACCCGGTGTAATATTTGCACTTGTCCCCACAACACCTGCCGCCTTTGATATCATGGACTGTGCCACATCAAAGACCGCCATTGAAAATTCAAATGCATGAGCTACAAGCCATACAGCTATCCACATCTTAATGATATACTTAAAAAATTCAAAGGTATCCGTATCCTGCATAGAATTTTTTCTCATTACCACTTGAATCAGCTCTATACAAAGTATTGCGGTTAAAATTATCGCTGCTATGGGCAAAACAACATTGGTATTGATTGATTTGATGAAGGTAAAGACCTCCGAGTTCCAAGAACTCGGAGTTTTACCCACTTCTCCTGCAACAGTAGATACCTTATCATTGATATCCACAGGCATTGCAGAAAGATTATCTTTATAATATCAATCATAATATCCTTGAAAAACTCATTTATTTTTTCGAATAAATTAAGCATTATTTCAAGACATTAGCAAGTAGTGGAATGAGTTTTAGCCCTATTAAAACAATTCCTCCACCGCTCATCAATTGCTTTATCCCTCGACTCTTCGCACTCGGGGTTATCCGAACCGTATCCTTCAAGTAGGTTGATAACTCCCCATGCACCAAGTCCTGCACCGATTGCCATAACCAAAACTTTAAGCACATTGACTGCTTGTACAAAAATCCATACTTTATTCCTCCTTGTTTTTCTTCCTGTTCTCTTTTACTTTCCATTCCTTTATCAATTTTATTGACATGCTTTTACAATAAAGTTTCTGTAAGTTTTATCCTCCTTTTTGAACTTCTTTGTAATATCCGTAGACATGGATGAAATCACCTTTTTTTAAAAACCCTTTGTAATCTCTGTCTTTTCTCCATAGACATTACAATTGATATATTCTTTCTGTTTTTTTCTCCCGTTTTTCCCATCTTTCTGAAAAGAGTAAAGTTTGCAACTGTTACTTCCCCGTCTTTTTCCCTGAATGGTTTTGATTTCTACATTCCCTATTAAGTTGCCGTTGATATTTAGCATTTCTTTTTGCATATCTTTCCTCCATTTTTCATTTCTTTTTGATTTCATCAAAAAGACCACAACTTTTTCTATTTTTGTCATGGTCTTATCTATATTTTTTTCATATTAAATTTTATCTTTTTGTTCATTAATAACTTCTGCTCATTTTTGAACAAAAGTGGGTGGACTTCTTCCTTTTGCCTTCATTGAATCATTTCTCCTTTGTTCTTAATATAAAAAGACTAAGATTTATATTTATCTTAAGTCTTTAATTTTGACCGATATACATTTTTCTGAATTTCTTCCTTCTTTTTTTAAGTGTTTTAACTTTTTGATTTAATAGCCTGATCCTATTTTTTTATCTGTTGTAATTTCTTTTGTTCTTTTTCAATTCGTATTTCTGTTCTTTCAAGCTCAGTCATTCTTAAATATTCCTTTTCCAAAGTTTAATCCGATAGACACTTCTGCTCATTTTTTGAACTAAAAGTTCCTCAAATCCTTATACATCCATATCAACCACTGTTACTTTTCATCGTTTTCCTTTTAGTTGACCTTATCTTTTTCTCTTTAGATATTTTTCTATATCAAAGGTATTCTTTCTTTGTTGTAGTCGGAGAGCAGCTTGTAATTTCTTGTGTTTGGTGATGTCAAACTTATCCGAATAAAAACGGTCTTGCTCCTCTTATTTCTAAGATACACTTTCCTCCGTCCATTACTTTCAGTTCATCTCTGCTCATCAGTTCCTTGCCGAGCTTTTGATAGTTTAGTCCGAACGATTTTTGATTTGACCTTGTTTCCGATGTGTTGTAAAGGTCTATGGTTTCTTTTCCTAAGTTTTCGGACAACTCCTTGATAGTCGTTCCTTCTTTTCCGCCTAAAAATAACTCGCTATCACAATTGCCTAGAATCGTGTCGGCATGGTCTTTATAGATTGCTTTTAATTGACTTTTTTGCTTTGAAGGATAATACTTGCCGATATTTCTCTGGAACGAATGGTTGCAATGAGTTTTTCAAACTTCGGTATTTGTCCGATATTGCTAAATTCATCAAGTAGACATCTCACATGAACAGGTAATCTTCCACCGTAGACATCATCTGCCTTATCACATAAGAGATTAAATAGCTGAGTATACATCATTGCCACTACAAAGTTGAACGTGTCATCGGTATCGGATATGATAATAAATAGGGCTGTCTTTTTGTCCCCGATAGTATCAAGTCCCATTTCATCATATTCCATAAGGTTTCTTAATTCTTCAATATCAAATGCCGCAAGTCTTGCCCCGCAGCTTATAAGAATAGATTTTGCTGTTTTTCCGGCTGCAAGTTTATATTTTCTATATTGCTTGACTGCAAAGTGATTAGGCTTTTCTTTTTCCAGTGCATCAAAGATATAGTCTACTGCATTTTTAAAGTTTTCATCTTCTTCCCTTACCTCACTGGCATCAATAAAGGCAAGTAGACTTTCAAAATTTTGTTCTTCCTCCGGTGCTTCATAGTATAGATAGCCTATTAAAGCTGTATAATACAAGCGTTCCGCTTTACACCAAAAATCTTCCGTAGATTTTTCTCCTTCGCCCTTTGTATTTGCCATAATCGTCTGTACAAGTTTTAGTATGTCTTTTTCACTCCTTAGATAGGCAAAGGGATTGTAGTGCATGGACTTCTTGAAATTTATGGTATTTAGAACTTTGATTTCATAGCCATTTTTCTCAAGCATCTTTCCGCACTCAACAAGAACAGTACCTTTCGGATCGGTTACAACATAGGATGAGTGCATTTGCATCAAATTGGGTTTTAAGAAAAATCGGGTCTTTCCACTCCCGGATCCGCCTACTACAAGCACATTTTTATTGCGGGCAAATTTAGGATTTTTAGGCCTTGAGTTCATTGTAAGGCTTTCCGTATTAGTTAAAAGTATGTTGTTTTCAAATTTTTCATCCAAATATGGCTCAATGTCTTTAGAACTTCCCCATCTTGCTGAGCCATATTCTACTCCTTGGCGAAATTTCTTTGCATTTTTCTTTTTTTGATAAACAATAAGCCAAATAACTGCTGAAAAACAAATACCTGCAAATAAGTCATCTATATGAAATGATGGCAAATAAGACAGTGTTCCTATATCAGATAAAGCTACTATCATCTTATCTACATAATCACCACCTACATAACTGTTTATATGCCTTGAAAATATATTCGCCAGATAAAGAAAAAAAGAGATAAAGGTAAGTTTTTAATTACAAACTTTTTCTTATCTCTTATGTGAAATATTTTTTTATATCTTTTAGTATTTCTTTTACAATCTTCGTTTTACCACTCCTTCCTACAAACTCTGCTCCTTATGTTTTTCTTTTGATTTTTATCTTTTTTTGAGGTGTATTTTTAACTTTTTCTCTAAAATGATTTAACTTATCTATTACAGATTCTTTCTTTTTATCTTTCCCTGCAAATTTTTGCTACTGCTTCTTTAAATGCCTGTTCCATTACCTTTTTCATCTTTTTGCCTGAAAAAAACACTATCTTATTTCCTGTAGTTAAATCTTTTTTTATACTGAATTTCACACCACTTTTTATTTAGTTCTCTTTTTAGGTTTTTTAAGTCCACATCATTTAATTCTAAGGTTTCCACTTTTGCCTTTTTTTACTAAATCTTTTTACTGTAGTAGGCTTTTTGTTTGCCGATGAAAATCCTTCAATCCGTTTTTTCTCTTTTTTTCCGCCTTGTTAAGTATCATTTTCATCAGTTTTTATTACTTCTCTTGCCGTTAGATGAAGTGCTTTTTTTCTTTACTGCAATTACTTGCCTTGTAACTTCTTCATTGATCAATATATCACCTGCTTTCCATGAGTATTGTGTTTACCTTTCGTGCTTTTTCTTTCATCTTTGATATTCTTCTGTTTTCTCCTGTAAAAAGAATGGGTGTTGCCATTTCCAGTATCCTTGAATAAATTCTCTGTTCTTTCAGATTATTCGGGATTTGTGAGCTGTTTTGCACTAAGATTCGTAGTCAAAATTATCGGTTTTATTTGCTCTGTATCTGCTGTCAATGATATTAAAGATATGCTCTGTGGCAAAAGGGGTATCTCTTTCCATTCCGAAATCATCAATGATAAGAAGTCTATGTTTATTAAGCTTTTCAATATACTTATTTTTGTTGATGTCCAAATTCATCATATCGTTTAGAATGGTGGCAAAGTTGGTCATTTTAACAGAGATTTCTTTTTCAATTAGGGCATTTGCTATTGCCGATGCCAAATAGGTTTTTCCGGTTCCCACAGGTCCTGTAAGGAGTAAGCCTATATTTTCCTTTTCCATTTCTTCAAATTTTTTCACATAGTTTTTCTCCGATATTTTCTATGCTCTAAGCTGCCATCTTCCGCTTCAAAGGTTTGATTTTGCAACAGCTTATCTTCAAATGCCTGTTTTCTTAAATCCGACAGGATACTTTGATGCTCCAGTTCTTTCCAATGCTGTCTTTCCTTCTCCAATTCTTTTTCTCTGCAAATACAGTTTTTAGGTATTTTCCTTAAACCTCCACCTATATTACTGATTTGCTGTTTGGGACTATGACATACTCCACAATAAACAAGTCCGTCATTCTCATTGACATAATCTCCGTTCTTTTCGTTTAAAATATCTTTTTGCAAACGTTCAAATACTCTCCCAAAGATATTCTCGCATTATCCATATGATTCCTCCATAATCTCTACAATAATCTTTATAATTTCATTTGATTTTCCCCAATTCTTAAACTTACTTTCCTTATCATTTACACCTGCTATGTGGTGTTGAAAAAAGCTCCTGCCATATTTCCATATCTTTGCTGTAATCAGTACCCTCTAACTTTGTATCTTCTGTCATTCCTAAAATATTGACCGATGCATTATACAAAAGGGATAACAAATAGGCTCTTAGGTTTGTAATTGTCCTCTTATTTTCATCAAGAACAAATAGGACATAATTAATATGTTCTTTTTGTAGTGATAAAAACTGCTCTTTTACCGTTTCATAAGCAATCATTCTTCGGTTGATTCTTATATCCGTCTTGTTTTGAATTGCTTCTGCCATAAGGTTTAGGATAAGATCAATCTTTTTCTTTATTTTTGATTGTTCTTTCACAAGAAAAGAGTAATCTATATTCTCTTTTAGTATTTCTATAACCTCTTCTACCTCCGTATCCTGTTTCTGACTAACTGAATTATCTTTTTATGATTTTTTTCTTTTGAGGGGATATGGGGAGGTATTATTATACTCAGTATCACTATATTCAGTTTTATTAAGATTAGTCTTATTACATTGTGATTTACACAATTCTTGTTTTGTGAAATTCACATTTTCCTGAATTGTGATTTTCATCATTCTTGAGTTGTGATTTACATAATTCCTGATTTGTGATTTCTGCGATTTCTTCTTTTGACGAACTTTTCTTTCTCCGACTCTTGTATGATAAAGTTTTTTTACATATAAAATATTTGGCTTTCCAAGTCCGAGTCTCTTTTTTTCTACAAGTCCTATGCCTTTTTATCATCTAATTCCTGAAGTATCTTTGTTGCTTTCTGTGTGGCACAGCACATGATTTCTGCGATTTCTTCAATAGTAAAGATAATATATACCTTGTTTTCTTCATCAAGCCAGCCGTTTTTCATAGATAAATTCATTCGATCCAGTAAAATCCCGTAAAGCACTTTGGCATCACTGCTAAGTTTACTAAATGTGGAATCTGTAAATAACAGTTTGGGAATACGAAAAAAAGAGAACTGCTCTGCTTCTTTTCCATAATAGTAGTTAAATTTTATGCTCATACTCTCTACCTCCTCCTATGTTTTAAGCATCAAAAAAGAGATAGCTGTTTTTCTTTGCTATCTCTTCATAAATGAATGCTCTAATATTTTTATTTTTATCTATGTTTCATTATCTGTATCGTCTTTTTTTATCTTGTTTTTTTATTGAAAAGGTTCTTTGACCACATCTTCAATCAGCCTTGATAGGTCAACTGCATTTTTGAGGTAATGACCGGTTTTGCCTGTTTTTGTTCTATTTCTTTTCTTGCATTTCCTGCAACACTTCCTCCTTCTTTAGCAACTTTCTTGTTTTTCTTCCAAGCCCTTTCGGATTGGTCGTTTTTAGTCAGCTCTGTTGTTGTAGCTTCTGCAAGCATATTTCAAAAACAATTTCAAGGGTAGTCATATTATCCCTTAGATTTTCTTTTTTCAAACCTTTCAGATTTTTATATCCTCTTGTTGTCATTCCTGACCATGCTTTGGTGATTTCATCAGTAAGAATTGCGTATTCTACACCTTTTTGTATTCCATGATCGTCCCAAGCATCGGTCAGTTCTTTTCTTACCTGAATGGCTTGAAGTCTTTGATTTATCCACTCACGTGTATACCCTTTCTTTAGGTAGGTTTCTAAGGCTCTGTCAATCGTAAGTTCAGGATCAATGATTTCATCGATTCGTTCTTTTCCTACTTCTGCAAGCCATAACTTAAAAGGTTCTGCTTTAGGGGATGGGATGGACTGGATAATACGGAATATCCCTTGCATATCAGCTACATCAGTTAAACGCATTTTCCCATCTGTTGCTTTCATTTTCAACTGCTTACAAATTGTAAGCAGTTCATTTCTCTTCTTTTAATCTCTTTTTTAGTACAGCCCAATAAGTACTGGCGCCTCTTGCATTTTCTTGTTCTGTCAATACTCCAACTACATCAACTACTGAAAAATACCATTCTTCTTTTTCTTCATCCCAAACGGAGCGTATTTCTTTATTTTTCATATAGTTTTATTTCATCCATTACATCTACCTCTTTTATATATTATCCTGTTAAATAGCTCTTTTTACCTTTTTAGCACCTTTATATTATACCTTAAATTTATAATTTTGTCTTTTCTGCTAATGGAGATACTCTCTAAAGTAAATTTCAGTGCTTTTTCTATAATTCCCTCTACTTCTTCCTTACTTTCTTCATATCGGAAAAATTTTTGATAAATACTCTGAGATAGCTTGATATTCTGATACTCTTTCATCTTCGGTTTTTTCAAGTTCAGCAAGTATGTTGTAATCATCTCTTTGATTCAGCTCTTCTTGTCTGTTCATCAGATGAAGTGCTTTAGTATCGCTTGGTTTTAAGGTTAATTCCAATTCTTCACACTGCTGATACAGATATTCCTGTATCTCTTTTGGAAAGATAGGATAAATCTACTGCCATCGTCAGTCCTATTTTTTCGTTATCAACTTCTTGTTTCCAAGACTTAGATAATTCATTTAATCTAAGATACCTTGCAATGGATGCCCCCGAAAGATGATATTCTTTTCCGAGTGCTTTTCTGCTGTTTGTTTTATCTTCTGCTTTGCTTTCCTTTTTCTATAATACCCCTGATCTAAATTGTTTATCTCTTTTTTGTAAATCATTTCTCTTTCCTGACTTGCTATTTTTTTCATATCGCACTTTTAAGGACAAGAGCTTTTTTCTGTTGGCAACAAATCGGAGAAAGAACGCTGCATCAGATTGGTTTCAATTACATAGGTATAGGCTTCTTCTTCGGAAAGATGTTCTTTGACGATACACTGAACAGTTTTTCAGATCGCAAGTTTGGCTGCATTAACTCGATTATGTCCGGAAAGTATTTCATAAGCTCCATCTTCTTTTTTAAGTACGATGATTGATTAAGTATTCCCATTTTTCTCTTATACTATCTACCATATCCTCCAATCTCTTGCCGGTGTATAGGGTAAATGGATGGTCATGATACGCTTTTAGCAAATCAATTTCTATATCCTGTATATCCCCCTGTTCCAAGACATCTACACCCTCAAGCAAAATATCGACCGCATCGGTTATTTCTCTTTTCACAAGTTTTTTACTCATAGCAGATCTCCTTTGCCAGATTGTCATATGCGATATCCACACTGCTGCCTTTTGCATATTTTTTTATACTTTGACCGCTGTATATGGCTTCTCCAACCTTTACCGTTTTGGGGATTTTGGTTTGAAATACCGCTATCTTTCCTTGATACATTTCTTCCACCTGCTGAGTAAGGAGTTTTGAAAGATTTGTCCTGTTATCGCACATGGTTAGTAAAATACCTTTTATCGTTAGACTTGCATTGACTCTCTTTTTAATTTTTTTGAATGGTTTTTAAAAGTTCACTGATTCCGACGATTGCAAACAACTGTGTATCGCTGCTAATAAGCACACTGTCTGATGCACAAAGGGCATTTATCGTTAAAATGTTAAGTGATGGAGAAGTATCTATAAGGACATATTCGTAATACTCTTTTATCTGATTAACAATTTCGAATAATATCCGTTCACTTCCTGTTTCTACTCTCATTTGTGTTTCAACGGCGGATAAGTAAAATGCTTGATGGAATAATATCTATCTCATCATAAGATTTGGTATAGTCCTCTACCAAATAGCTTTCTTCCTCCTTCATTTCTGTTATTAACAAATGCCCTATGTTTTTTATATTTTCTGTATTTTCCACATCAAAACATCTTGTAAGATTGGCTTGTGGATCAAGGTCAATGACTAATACTTTTTTACCCAGTTCTTTTAGCGAATAGGCAAGGTTTAGAGTTGTGGTTGTTTTACCGACTCCGCCTTTTCGATTGGCTATGGTTATAACTTCTGCCATAAAGTCCCTCCTTCTTCTCTATACAGAGATTTCATTTTTATGCTATACTTTTATATAATTTTGAGTATAAAAAAAGATGATAGTCTCAATCCATCATCAAGTTTAAAAGTTTTTGTGGAAGCCTTTTAACCATTGATTTTTACTTGGATTTATTGTACTATCATCATTATAGCATTATCCCCTGAACCTGAGGTTCCTACTATACATATAAAGTCACCTTCTTTTTTATACTGAGATTGAAATTTCTAACTATCCATTCCCCATTATATGATTTTTCCTATACCCTTGTACTCAATCATTTCATTCATTTTATTCCTCCAAAGCCCTTTTTCCATCAAAAATTTTTTCGCAACATCTCTTGGATTTTTCCTTGTTAATTTCAACCTTATTGTTCAAAAAGGACATAGTTTTTTCATCCATTAAATTATTTAATTTATCTAACACAAGATTTAATTCTGGATGTCTATTTAGTATGTCTTCTCTTACAACCATACCCGCCATATATTTTTGGGTAAAATCCCAGGTCGTCTTCAAGAACTATAATTCTCGGATCTGATATCTGTCCGTCTGTTGTGAAGACTGTCATAACATCAATTTTTTTGTCATACAAGGCCTGATATTTTAAACCGTTATCCATATCTACAGCCTTCTTGAATTGTAATTTATACGAATCTGCAAGTGCCTTGTATCCATCCTCTCTTTCAAAGAAATCATACTCTGCACCAAATACAAAGTCTCCTGCATACTTGGCTAAGTCACTAAAGGTTTTTATATTATACCGCTTTGCCAAATCTGCCCTAATAGCTAAACTATAGGTATCATTAAACCCAAACATACCCTTCCATGCCAACTTATATTGTCGTCTATACTCTTGATCAAGCAGGTTAAATTTTTCATTAGTGTAAGTTTCTGTTTTCTTTAACACTATTTGCCATGATGTTCCTGTATACTCTGGATACATATCGAAATCACCTCTTACTATTGCTGGATGAATATTGGATGTTCCTCCTCCTACTCCATGAGTAATATTTACATTTAATCCGGTATCATGCTTTATAAGTTCCCCCTACCAGTTCAGCCAAAAATAGCTCTCTGAAGTAGGTTTAGATGCAATATTGATACTCTTATTTTTTGGTTATGATAAAACCTAATATAAATAAAACCTATAAGAAATATAATCCCTGATACTATTGCCACTTTTTATTTTTTTAATTTTTTTAATTTTATGTTCTGATACCAATTTTCCAAATAGACTTAAAAATACCATCAACTACCAATGCTAATAGTGCAATCAGAAAACTACCTATCAAAATAAGAACATCATTATTAGTTGCAATTCCTCTATAAATTGCTACACCTAAAGCCACCTGCCCCTACAAAGGATGCAATCCCCGCCAAAGCTATTGTCATCGTAACCATATTCATGATGGATGAGAATATTACAGGAAAAAGCTAAAGGAAGCTTAATCTTATACAATATTTGAAATTCCTTGCTGCCCATAGCCCTACTCGCTTCTATAATATTAGGATCAATCGTGCTTATTCCAATATAAGTACTCCTAACTATAGGCAATAATGCGTATATGCTTAGTGCTATTATAGCTGTTGTATTACCAATTCCAGTTATAGAAATCAAAAACCCAAAAGGGCTATTGAAGGAATCGTATATGCTATATTTACAACAGATATGATATAAGCTGCAATTTTAGGTTTTTGCGAAATGAATATACCAATAAATAAACCTACAATAATTGCGATAAATACTGATGTAAATGTTATATATATGTGCTCTTTCAAGAGGTTCAAATAGAATGATGGGTTTAGAACTAATCTCTTATAATTTTATTTATCATACCCATCCTCCATATTCACAATAATTTTTCCTTAACATATTTTTCAAACATTTCTATTTCACTCTCTGAAAATCCCTTATAGAATATTTCATCCATTTTATCTGTAACTATCTTTGATTTTGACTCTAAAAATTTTTCCTTTATCTGTTAAAAATACATTTTTTTCTTTCTTTTTTGTCCTTAGTGCTTTTGTTTACGATATATTAAGTCTTCTTTTTCCATTTTATCAAGCATATTTGTCAGTGTATTGATTGCAAGTCCTGTTTTTAAAGATATGGATGTACTACTCAAACCATCCTTCTTCCACAAGTAATATAATATCTTGCCTTGTTCTCCATTAAATTCAGTAAGACCATATTCAGAAAATAATTTATTTAGCTTTCTCCCACTGAGAAACTTTTGCTCTTCCGATTAAATATCCACCTTCTGTTTTCATATTCTTCTCCTTATAACTTCTATATAGAACTTATTTTTATATTGTAGTATATAGAAGTATTTATGTCAGAGTAGACATCTTATTAGGTGATTATATTGATTTTCCTTTATTCTTTTAATCTCTTATTCTTTAGGACACAATAAAAGCCCTCCTATGATAATTTCATTTCACCATAGAAGGACTTATATATTTTTATAGATTTAAATTATGACCATAGTCATTTTACTCTGATACAGAAAAACTATAATCTAGCTTCTAATTTCGCCTTTTCTTCTTCATAACCTGAAAAGCTTACCTAGTAGGGCGAACATATTTCTCTTGTAGTCCTCTACTCCTGGTTGGTTAAATGGGTTAACACCAAGGATAACACCACCTATACCACAAGCCTTTTTCAAAGAAGTATACCATCTGACCAAATGTATATTCATCTAGTCTTGCAACATTTAGGATTAAATTTGGTACATCCCCATCTGTATGGGCTAGTAGGGTTCCCTGGAAGGCCTTGTGGTTTTACAAAGTCAACAGTCCTACCTGCCAGGTAGTTTAGACCGTCAAATCATCCTTGTCTAACTTTATTTCTATATCTCTTCTTGGGTTTTCTACGTTAATTACAGTTTCAAAGATAAATCTTCTACCATCCTGTATATACTGGCCCATTGAGTGTAGGTCAGTTGAGAAGTTTACTGAAGCTGGGAAGATACCCCTCTGGTCCTTACCTTCACTCTCACCAAACAACTGCTTCCACCATTCAGCAAAATACTGTAACTGTGGTTCATAGTTTACCAATAGTTCAGTTTCCTTGCCCTTTCTCTGTAATACTGTCCTTGCAACCGCATACTGGTAGGCCTGGTTCTTTTCAAGGTTTTTTACAGAGTACTCCTCTCTAGCATCCGCTGCCCCCTTCATCATGGCATCTATATCAAAACCTGCCGCAGCTATAGGAAGTAGTCCAACAGCAGTTAGAACTGAGAACCTGCCACCTACATCATCTGGTATTACAAATGTTTCATAACCTTCTGCCTCAGCCAGACTCCTAAGAGCCCCCCTCTTGGCATCTGTAGTTGCATATATCCTCTTGGCTGCTTCTTCCTTACCATACCTCTTTTCCAGGTCTTCCTTGAAAATTCTAAAGGCAAGGGCTGGTTCAGTTGTAGTACCAGACTTAGATATTACATTTACAGAGTAGTCCCTATCCTTTACCAGGTCCAATAGGTCTAGTAGGTAAGATGAGCTAATGCTATTACCTGCAAAATATATTTCTGGAGCCTGTCTCTCTTCCCTTACTCAAGTTGTTTTTGAAATTTTTACCCAACATTTCTATGGCTGCCTTGGCACCCAGGTGAGAACCACCTATACCCTATGACTACCAAGATTTCTGAATCAGACTTAATCTTGTCTGCCGCCTTTTTAATTCTGGCAAATTCATCCTTATCGTAGTTTACTGGAAGGTCAATCCAACCTATGTAGTCATTACCCAAAGACCTGCCCTCATGTAATAGGGTCGTGTGCTATGTCAACGAATGGCTGCATAGCCTCTGCTTCTCTCTTGGCCAAAAACTTTTCAGCCTTACTGTAATCAAATTTAATATTACTCATATTGCCTCCTCTATTACTTTTTATTTATAAAACGACTCTACCATAGTCGTTATATTACCAAAATAACCAATCCATTATTTACATTATACCACTAGTCACCATTTTTGGTATCTAATGGCGAATATTTTTCAATTATTTTTTCTGCACACTTTATACCGTCGACTGCAGCTGTAACTATACCACCTGCATAGCCTGCCCCCTCTCCACAAGGGTAAAGGTTGCCAATATTTACAGACTTGAGGCTAGACTTGTCCCTATTTATCCTGACTGGGGCCGATGACCTAGTCTCTACACCTGTAAGGACGGCATCTGGCATGGCAAATCCCTTGAGTCTCTTGTCCATATCTACTAGGCCCTGCCTCATTGCTTCTACTACGAAGTCAGGTAGGCACAAGGCCAAGTTTGTGGGTTTTACACCCGGCCTATATGATGGTCTTACACTAGCAAGACCTCTAGATGGCCTACCTGCCAGGAAATCTCCTACCAGTTGGCAGGGTGCATGGTAATTGCTACCTCCCAGTTCAAAAGCCATGGCCTCATATTTTTCCTGAAAGTCTATGCCGGCTAGGGGGTGGTCTGAACCATAGTCATCTATTGTTACATTGACCAAGAGTCCACTGTTGGCATTTTTCAGGTCCCTGGCATGCTCACTCATACCATTTGTAACCAGGTGACCCTGACTACTGGCTGAGGCTATTACGCTGCCCCCCGGACACATGCAGAAGGTATATACACTCCTGCCATTTTCCACCTGGCTAGTCAGCCTGTAATCTGCTGCCCCCAACCTTTCATGGCCCGCAAATTTTCCATACTGAGCCTTGTTGATTAGGTCTTGGGGGTGTTCGATCCTGGCCCCTATTGCAAAGGGCTTTTGTTCCATATGCAGACCTCTTGAATTGAGCATCCTGTAGGTATCTCTGGCACTATGACCTGTAGCCAGTATTAGGTCCTGACAGGCCAGGTCTTCACAGTCATTTACTCTTACGGACACTATCTGGTCACCTACCAGGTTTATATCCGTCAACTGGCTGGAAAACCTAACCTGGCCACCTAGACGGATTATTTCCTCCCTTATATTTTTTACTACATTCTTCAATATATCAGTACCAACATGTGGCTTGTGGGAATAGAGGATGTCCTCTGGTGCCCCTGCTAGTACAAACTCTCTTAGGACCTTTTCACTCCTGATGTCCTTTATCCTGGTTGTCAGCTTGCCATCAGAAAAGGTTCCTGCCCCTCCTTCACCAAACTGGACATTGGACCCTGTCATTCAGGATGCCTGTCTCCCAAAACTTGTCTATATCAGCAGTCCTGGTATCAACATCCTGGCCCCTTTCTAATAGAATTGGTCTATAACCCCTCTGGGCCAGTAAGAGGCTGGCAAAAAGTCCGGCTGGACCTGCACCAACTACAAGGGGTTGGTGCTTCATAGTCTCCTGGCCTGGTTTGACATCTTGATACCTGTTGGTCTCTATAAAGACCGTGTCCTTTGGTTTTCTGGCCAAGACCTTTTTTTCAGACTTAAGGCTGACATCCACTGTATATACAAAACTTATCTGATCTTTCTTTCTGGCATCTATGGATTCCTTGTAGATGCAGTAGTCAACTATATCATTGTCATGTATCCTCAATTTTTTGTACAACAGACCTCACTAGGGTCTATTGGCTGAGTCTATATCAATTTTTATATTAGATACTCTTAACATGCTTCCTCCTTCCTGACCACAGGTTAATCAAAGCTTCTCATGCTTTTAAATCACCTGGCCTGGGCCTGGCTTTTTAATTTCATCAAATATATAAAAAGACTAAATCACAAAAAGAAATACTGTAATTTAGTCTTATCATCTCATAGATTTGGCTTAGTCCTTAGTAATCAAGCCCCTTATAACCTTCATATTATTAAATATCTTTTCAATAAAGTTTTTCGGCTATTTCATTGTCTAACAGCTTGATTTCAAGGTTTTCATTATCTTTAATTCCCTTGTCCCCTGCAATACTGGTTGGCTATATCCATTATAGCTTCCTTATTGTCAGGTGCCAGTGAGTATTCCTGTAGTCAACTATCACATACTGAAGAACTTCCTGCCTACCATCCTTATTGTATCCAATTTCTATATGGTAGATAACAGCAAATAGGTTTTCTATACTTTCTTCACCCTTGTAAACCGGTATAGCTGGATGTGATTTTATAAAATTAGTAGATACTGGTATACTATTCCCTACTTTTAACTGCATATTTCCTCCTATTCACCTTCAACAACTGCTAGTATTTCTTTATTTCTCTTGGCTAGAGTACTAGTACTTACATCGTACTTCTGAGCTATAGAGTTCTGGGTAATACTCTCTCCTATAGACTTCCTATAGTAGTATTCAAGGCCTGAAGCCCATCCATTTTCTGCACCTGCCAGGTTCAGCTTGGATGAAATTTCTGACCATAAGTCCATAACCTTAACAGGACATCTTCCTCTTCAATTTTTGACCTAAGCAGGTCTTCCCGGGTTTGAAATTGAGCCTGAATCTTCCTCATCTTCTAAATCATGTAGGCTTTCTTCCATCATGCTGTCCTTATAGTCACTCATCTGCAACAAGTTCAACATGTGCTTGTAGAAGTATAGGGAATTTATAGATATAAAGTAGTCTATATTAGCTATGTTATTCAGGTCTCCTTTATACTCATTCATTACACTCATTGTAGATGTAATCCCTGGCATCTTCCTGGTTCTAATTGTCAAATCTGTCAAGACATATATGTTGCCAATCTTAACTGGTCTGGCCAGAGGTGCTGGCCTACTTCAAATCCTGCCAAGATTTCTGCATCAAGAGTATAGTACTGGATACCTGTAAAGATATCTCTAATCACTACCTCTAAACCTTCAAACCTGTCTATAACAAACAAGCTTGGGTGAGAGTTTAGGCAGTTAACAACTATCTCCCTATCATTCTTATTAAACTTTTTATGACCTAGGACATACATAGCAGGAGTATTTTTCCCCATCAACCATATAGTCATATGAGAAGTATGATGCAAAGAACCTGTTTGAAGCTATATTGTTTACAATCATATCATCAAAGAATATATTCCTTGCTTCCTCTTCCTTGCTGGCAAAGGTCTCATCCTTTTCAATCAGGTCTTCTAAAGACTCACTAAGGCCAATGATTGCCCTTGTATATGCCTCATTTGCCTTTTGCTTTTTGTCGTGCAGAGTCTTCTGGCTCAAGACCATCCTGTGGTCTGCCAAGTCCTATCCATACAACATTTTTTATATTTTTACCACTTCCACAATGGCACAAATCATTTCTATTCAACATATGTAACTGCTCCCTACTATTTTCTATCTAAAAGACATTTCACACATAAATATTGCTTTATTAAAATATGTACAAAGGCTGGTCCTATACAAAAATAATAAACAATACTTTAAATTATATCACAGTCAATTTAATCTGACAATATAGTGTTAATTATATTATTATGAGATGTCCTCTAATCAAAAATGTAGTTTTATTACATATGTTTGACTGGCCCTGGCCATCATAGTTAAGACTTTCTACAACTAACTTATTGTCCATAGACTTTAATCCCTGGACAAACTTTAAAAGGAGCCCCCTTCCTGATATGCTTATTTCATACTGCCTGTATCCATTACCTTCTATAGCTTCCATAGACTCAATAGAAAGTCCCTTTTTGGATATTTCATAAAGACCAAGGTCCCTAGCCATATCAGGTCCCTTACCAGACCTCCTAAATTGGCCTCCCATATCCTGATTATCCGAACTGTCACTTCTCTTTATACTTTCAATCTGGAGGGCCAAGTCCCTGTTTTTTTCCTTCATTGGGTCCACTAAAGTAGTGTTAATCAAGACCATAAGGCCAAAAAATGCCAGTATGTACAGTATGTTTTTATCAATCCTCATCCTTCCCTCCTATAGGCTTTCATGCCCTATATGGTCAATTCTTTATTTCCAATTTTACCAGGTACTTGTAGGCCTTCGTCTTGACCTTCTCCTTGACAAGCTCAAATTTTTCATCTGGCTTGGGGCTAGTTTCCTGACCAGCCTGGTCCTGGTCATCCTGACTTCGGGATCAGGCTTTTTCTCTATCTTACGCTCAACTTCTTTTTCTACATAGTATTCCACCTTGCTAATTGATTGTATGCTTGCCTTGTCAAATAACTTGTCAGAACTTATAGCCCTTATCTTAGCCTGGTCATCAAGTTCAAACTCTACAAGTAACCTGTCCCTATCATAGTCTATTTTCTTTACCATATTTCCCAACTTTTGTGAATTTCAGTATACCTTGACAATATCAAGGCCATATATATTTTTGTCAATTTTCTTGGGTCTGTCAACTTGACGAGTGTCCCTAGATTGGGATTGGACCCTGGCCTCCTGCAAGTCTCTGTTGAGACTGCGGTTGTTCATAAATACCCGACTGCCCATAAGTATAAATAGGACAGATATAAGGACCATAAATCTCATAAGATAGGTATTTAATTTTGACTTCCTCATATTCTCTGTATAGTAGTCTACTAGCCTATCTTTCTTAGACTTCTTCCCACCTATTAGGGACTGGTCCTTGACTTCTAAGATCTTACCAAAAGTATTTGGCCTATAGTCATCTAGGGTTTCCATATTAGTAAGAGAACCTATAAGGTCTTTGAACCTATAACTCCCGTAATCACCAAAGACCAGGACCTTGCCCTGGCTATTGAGGTAAGATATAAAGTTTTCGTCCCTATATGACTGGTCTACAACGATTGAACTCTTTATCCTTGTCCCATCAAGTATGGTTAAAACCAGGTCGGTATCCCTAATCTCCATTAGGGCAAAGTATTCAACCATATTTTCTATAAAATGACCTGCCAGCTGGTAGTTTGTATATATGGCCATGCACCTTATCTTGACATTTTTTTCTATATATTTAGCTAGCTGGAAAAAATAATTTGGAAATAGGCAGATATCCAGAGAAACCATATCATTTTCATCCACCTGCCCCCTCTTATATACCAAACTGTAGTTGTCCTTATCTAAATTTAATAATTCCATTATCTCTATATCTACGACCAGGTCTATATCCTTCCTCTTGGAATCCTTCAAGACCTCTATATTTCTAACGACTACATGGTTATTCTGACACACCATATAAAACTTCTTAATTTTAGAGCCTAGCTTCTTCTCCAAGAAAGCAATATTCTCACAAATCTTGTAGGCAATTTCATTTTTGTTTATCAAAGATAGAGTCCATATCTATATCCAGGGGGTAGTACTGGTCAAACAGGAGACTTGGTTCTCCAGACCTAGAGTAAACTGTCAGCCTATATCCCCTTGTCTCAAATCCTATAAATAAAACCATCTTCTACCCCCTATAATATAAAAATATAGTTAAAAATATCCAAATTTGGTTAAAGTACCTAACTCATCATCTTTCCATCAGGCTTAGTCTGGCTTTGGATAGAAGGTCTTGCCACCGGCAGTTACCTTTAACTCCTTGCTTACGGCATCTCTTCTACAGCAAAGTCACCTGTCCCACTCTGTGGCTTTGACGCTAGATAGGTATTTAGCCTCTACCAGCTTGTCAATATTCTTTTATGTCATCGCCTTCCTTACCTTCACTCTCTGCCATATAGACTGCTGTTGCAATATTAGAAGCATTAGCATAGTCTGCATTTTCCCTGGCCTTCTTCTGGGCACCTGAGAATTTAATAGCTACAACACCTGCAAGTATGCCAATTATCGCTACCACAATCACTAATTCCACCAAGGTAAAACCCCTTCTCTTTTTAGCTTTTCTAAGACTTGTATTTTCTACCCTTAAATTATCCATTAAAATTACCTCCAAAATTATCCTATGGACCCAAATCCATGTATCAACCATAGAATAAGCCCCCTATTGTTGGGCTTAGGTTATCAACCTTCTACCATATCACATCTTCGTATATAAGATTCCTACTGGCCTAGGCTTGATATCATATCAAACATAGGTGACAGGATAGCATATAGACAACCCCCTATTATAAGGCCCATTAGAAGTATTAGGGCTGGTTCAACAATTTTCACCAGATTTTCCAGCTCTAGGTCTAATTCCTTTTCATAGTAGCTAGAGGCCATCTCCAGACTCCTATCAAAATTACCAGATTCCTCTCCAGACATAAGCATGGATATGAAAACCTGAGGAAAGATACCCGATAGTTCAAGAGACCTGGTCACTGACTTACCCTTTTTAATATGGTCTCCTACAAGCTTCATTTTCCTTTCTATGTAAGAATTATCCAACAACCTGGTTGTTATATCTATAGACTCTCCTATGTGTACACCACTTCCTAACAAGATTGCCATAGCCCCTGAAAAATTATCTGAAACTACCATCCTGTTTATGGTCCCAACCTTGGGTATTTCAAACTTCTTCTTATCATACCAGGCCCTGATTTCCCTGCTATTTTTACCATCTGGACCAAGGATACTAGCAATAAGATTGAGAATACCAATAGAATCAAGAGGTTCGCCCTCAAAAACCTAGACAAGCCAAAGAGGCTCCTAGTGGCTACTGGTAGCTGGTCCATATCCACAGCAAAGGCACTTTCAAAATTTGGTACAACAAATACCAGCATAAAAACCAGGGAAAGAAGGGTAACAAAAACCAAAATCATGGGGTATATGGCGGCCACTATTAACTTGTTTTTAAGCCTGTACTCCCTATCATAGTAGGCGGTCATTTTTCAAAAACAAAGTCTATATTACCACTGACCTCGCCTGCCCTTATCATACTGATAAAAAATACGGAAAAGGCATTCGTCAGGTAAAAGGCCTCTGTCATAGTCCTCCCCCTCTCTATATTCCTCTTTACCATAGCCATGACTCCTGACACCTTCTTGGATGAAGTCTTGATTATGGTATCGAAAATAGTCATAAGGTCACAACCAGACTTCTCCATGCTGGCTATCTGCTGGCATATAATCTTGAGTTCCTTATCCCTAATTTTTTTCTGCAATAGAATCTTCATATATCACCATTCCATTTTCTATAGCTAGTGCCCTTATCTTCTTGGCTTCCCCAGCCAGACTTTACAGCAGACCTTAGTTGGTCGTCCATCTGTAAAATTTCATATATAAGGGTCCTAGATTCATCATTAGACCCCCTTATTATCAGTTTTTTCTTGACCAGGCGTTGGGCTATAACACCCACCAGAGCTGAATTAATCATATACTTATCTATCCCCATATCTTCAAGCCTAACGATAGCTGAAATCGCATCATTAGTATGGAGGGTAGTAATTACGAGGTGACCTGTTATGGCAGCCCTTAGGGCTATTTGGGCCGTCTCCACATCCCTAATCTCCCCTACAACAATGCAGTCTGGGTCCTGCCTCAAAAGTGACTTTTAGCCCATTATCAAACCTTAGGCCTGCCTTGTAATTTACCTGTACCTGGTTGATACCATCTATCTTGTACTCAACCGGGTCTTCTATAGTTGTTATATTAATACTCTTGTCTTTTAATTGATTGAGCAAGAATATACGGTCGATGACTTACCACTACCGGTGGGTCCTGACACGATTAGCATGCCACACTTTTTGGTCTAGGATACTTCCGATTATGTCTTCAGCATGGCTGAAAAAGCCTAGTTCTTTCATACTTCTATGGAACTTGCCTTGTTCAAAAATCCTCATAACCAGTTTCTCTCCATATGGTCGGTATAGTACTCAACCTTATATCAACATCCTGACCCTTATATTCATAGCTAAAACGACCATCCTGTGGTAGCCTCTTTTCAGTTATGTCACAAGAAGCTCTTAGCTTGATAATGGTACTAATTTCGTGGTGGTTAGTCAGCGACAGCCTGTCTACTAGTACCAGGTCTCCATTTGACCTATACCTGACCAAAATTTCCTTGCTAAAGGGTTCTATATGGATATCACTTATATCAGACCCAATAGCCTGGCTGATTATATCATCTACTATTTCTTTGGCCATAGTTTCAGGATCCTTGTCTAGGGTCCTTATATGACTGGTTTATCAACCTTCTTATATTGTCCTTGGTATCAAGCCTGACCCCTATTTCTCTACCAGATATGGCCCTGAGGGCTATTAACCAGGCCAATATCGAATTCAGCCATCAAAATCTCTAGTTTGGTATCGCTGGCACTGAGCGGAAATATACAATACTTATCCGCCATCTTTTTGGGAACCACTGTCGACAAAATATTCTCCAAAATCCTCTACCTCCTTACTCACAGATATATATAGACATAAAATAACCCCGAAAAAGTTATTTTTATTTAAAATCATATCTAGTTTTATTTTTATAGCTAGCTAAACTAGGGCAGGACCCTAATATCCTACCCTAATATCTTTTTAACTATTCTGTATTGTATTAAAGTCTGCACGTGATGTTGTAAACTCCAAGTGCTGACCGGTATCATCCGGACTAGGTGGTGTAAGAGATACTATATAATCTCCGCTAGAAATTCTTGGCTTATGTTCTGTAGTAAAGAATTCAATATCTCCAGTCTCAGTCATAGTGAATATATTGATCCTCCTATAGTCCATAACCCCTATAGTATTCCTCTTCTGTCAAATCCTCCGTAATCTGTGTAGCAGTAAAGTCATAACCGTCTTCAACCAACCTGATGAGGCTCAGGTATGTGGCCCTGTAGTCACCCAGCCTAGGTACACCTATGTTCTGAAGTTCTTTAAAGTCAGACCTTACCTTGTCACCCAGGACATTGATTATACAAATACTGCTATGCTCAAACTTACCTACAAACTCATTGGATACCAGTATATTATATAGGGGTATTGGCGTATTTAAGAGCATCTTCTTGTAGATTACCAGGTCCAAATTGTAGTTGGCAACCTCGTATAGGATTTCTCCCTGGTAGGTCTCTATATCTGTATTTATAACATTTTCCAGGTTTTTACCACTATAGTCAACTATCAGGCTAGGTATATCCCAGGTATTCAAGAATTTTGCCATTGCTACTGTAAATGGATTAGAACCTACTATTACCACACCAGGCTTACCATCATGGGCCAGGCCAAGCTTTTTTGCCAGTGGCTGGATGGAAAACCCATGGGCAACCACAGTTACTATTACCAAGGCAAAAGTCAGGGCTAGTAGGAGTTCTGCATCCTGGTAGCCTTCTTCAACCAATAGATGGCTGAAGTAACCTGTAACAGTCAATGCTACTATACCCCTTGGTGCAATCCATCCTATAAGGGTCTTTTCCTTAAGGCTAAGGTCTGTTCCTATGGTCGACAACCATATGGATAGGGGCCTAACTATAAATAGCATGGACAGGACAAATAGTATTATCTTCAATTGGAATATATCTACCAGGACAGTCCTAGACAGGGATGCTGTCAGCATGATAAACACTGAAGATGTCAATATTACAGATATATTTTCATTGAAGTGCATTACCTGTTCAATAGACGATATATGCATATTAGCCAGGATTACACCCATTACTGTAACTGCCAAAAGACCTGTCTCATGTGTAATAAATTCACTCAAACTAAAGGTTCCCAAGACCAGACATAGTACTATGGCTGACTTTAAATATTCCGGGAAGTAATTTTTCTGTAGGGCCTTACCGGTTCCCACACCCACCAGGCCACCTATTATTGCTGCAATCGCAACACCTATCCCAAACTGGACCAGTATGCCTGCATTCACATTTGGAGATGTAAGAACCTTGGCTGCCTCAAAGGATAGGACTGCCAAAATTGCCCCCATTGGGTCTACCAGGATACCCTCCCATTTTAGGATTGTAGATACCTTAGCATCCAACTTGGCCTGCCTTAACAGGGCTATTATTACAGTTGGTCCTGTTACAATTAAAACCGCCCCTATGACCAGGGATGTGGTAATGGATAGGCCAGCCAGGAAGTAGGCACTTAAACTTCCCAAAATCCAGGCTATCAAAGCCCCAAAGACTACTATCCTCTTGATAGTCATCCTGGTATCAGTAATCTCCTTGAAATCCAAGGATAAACTTCCCTCGAATAAAATTATGGCTACTGATATGGATATTATTGACTTGTATAGGCCATCTCCCAAGACTTGTGATGGCACTATTATATTTAGAAATGGTCCAACAATTAAGCCAGCTAAACTCATTATTACTATGGCTGGTTTGGAAATCTTCCAGGCCAACCATTGTGAAAATATTCCTAAAAATATTATTAACGAAACTGCAAATGTGGCCGATATCTTCATCAAACCCCTCCCTTCCTTTATTTTTTTGAGAAAATAAGGGCTTCCTTCCTCTTAGGTGGCTTTGGCTTTGATTCCATATAGCCCAAAATCAAGGGTGCTATAGACACATAAGATTCCGGTATATTGTATTCCTTCTTAAAATCTTCTCTGTTAAATATTTCTTGACCAAAACCTATCCAACATGACCCTATACCCTTGCTAAAAGCCAGCCAGGATCATATTCTGAGCCAGACAGCAACAATCCTCTATATACCATGGAGAAGTATTTTTCTCAAATACTATAAGCAGATTTTTGCCCCATAAAACAGGTTGAAGTCTGGATCTTTAAACCAGTTTATATATTTTTGATAGGCTGGCAGGTCATCTATCCTAGACAGGATATCTTCCTTACCAATATCCGACCACCTCTTGATTTCTTCAGGGTCCTGAATTATCACAAATCCCCAAGGTTGACGGTATTGGCCCGTTGGGGCACACATACCAAGGTCAATCAGTTCCATTATTTCATCATAAGTTAATTCTTGGTCAGTGAAGCTTCTGACACTCCTCCTAGACCTTATGCACTCTAATATATCCATTTTTTGCCTCCCCTAGATTAAACTAATAAGTTAAAGACTGGTCCTCCTATAATTATTACTTATAAATTAAACTGGCCAATCTTTATATAAAAACCAAGTCTATTATAGACCCCTATTCTTCAGAAATTCTTGACTCCATCATATATATCAAGGACTCTCCTGGCATCTGACCCAAATCAGCCAAATCACTAAGGGTCATCTTGGCCAGGTCACCATTAACAGCGAGAAACTGCAACTGGTTGAACCTTGGATTTACCGATATTATATATTCCTTTAGGTAACTAAATTTTTCAAAAAGCTCTGTAACTGGTGTATCCAGCCTGATACCTGACTTACTTTCAAATACATTATCTTGTGATTTCATCTTATAACCTCCTCTTATTTTTAAGTATTTCTACTCTTAACTGCGTATTTTTTATACAATTATTATACATGAGTATAAGTATTTTTATCCATAAATAGACAACTTTATTCAATTTTTCTTTTTACATATCTCTCTACCTATTTTTGTTTTAATATAACTATACAAAAAATGACAACATCCATAATTGCCGGTTTTGCTATGGATGCTGCCACATAATTTAATAGATTTTTATTAGTTCAAATTATCATCAACCTTATTCGACATAGAACCTTTCATATTGTCAAGGCTTAAAATCATGCAATTAAAATTTCTATTTTTATCTATAAGAGTATCTGCCTTACCTCTTCCCAACTTGATACCCTAGTAATATTGTCACCCTCTATATTCCTATTATACATGGCATCCATAAGTATTACCCCTATAGCCTGCCTTATCCAGGTTTATGGCATTAGATGGGTCATCTTCTATAAAGCAGTCACAGGCCAATTTTTCAGCCATGGCTACCTTTCCACCATTACCACTGATAGAAAAAATATCAGTATAGTTTATTCCTGCCTGTCTATCCAGGCATTGGTAACATCAGCTATGGCACTACTCCTGGCAGTTACTATATACACCCTGTCACCCCTGTCATATAGGTCATTGACAACCTCCCTGGCACCTTCTACCAGCTTATTTTCCCAGTATATATCCGTGTGGATATGGTCAAAATCTTGTACATCTGGCTGTGTTCTGGTCCATAGGTATCATTCCAGTCTATAGATGTATAGTCCTCTATGCCTAAATTTTTACCGGTTAGTTTATTTAAATATGGTATAAAAATATGGACTTGTCATTGTACCATCTATATCTATACATATTTTTTTCTTCATATCTTCCCCTTTATAGGTTATCTTATAACATATTATCTAGTATGGCCTTTTTATTACTCAGACCCCAAGTCTTCAATTAGGGCCAATTTAAAGTCTAGATAGTCACAGGCTACCAAGTGGTAGGACACACCCTCATGTAGGCCCTTTAGACCAGCCTCAAAACTATCTTTTCCGTGTAAGTGACCATAAATCACATATTTAGGTTTATACTTATTTATCACTTCCATATAGAGAGAGTCTTCAAACTTTTCGTTTGTAGGTGGATAGTGGAGGATTACTATATAGTCCTCATAGCCTGCTTTTTTGGCCCCCTCTAGAGATAACTCTAGTCTCTTGGCCTCCCTCTTGTATATAACCTCATCCTTATCATCGAACTTTATTTCATTAGGACTCAACCAACCCCTTGTCCCACACAAGGCATAGGGGCCTAACTTGTGAAAATTGGTATTCATAAATACCATATCATCACCATATAGCTTGTTTAGACCTGTTGCCGTAGTCCACCAGTAGTCGTGGTTGCCCCTTATAAAGTACTTCTTACCTGGCAGCTTGTCTATCTGGTCAAGGTCTACCTGGGCATCTTTTAACTTTGAGGCCCAGGATATATCACCCACTACCAGGACTACATCCTGATCACTAACCCTGGATGACCAATCTTGGAAAATCTTCTTATCATGACCCTCCCAATGGTCTCCAAAGATGTTCATAGGCTTGTCTACACTTCCTGACAAGTGGAGGTCTCCTATTGCAAAAATCTTCATCTTGCCTCCTATCATTAATTAACCTTGGTCTTGTTTAAGATTTCATCTAACTCTTCCTTGAGTACCAGTAGGGATTTTATATTTCTTGATTTGGAAATTTCATTCATCTTCATCCTATAAAGATAGTAGTTTTCTTGGTCACCCAATTCCTTGAGCTTGTTTACCCTGGAATAGATATCTGTCAATACATATTCCTTTTCTGTAAATAGCTCCTGGGCCTTAATTATTTCCTCTCTTATCTCTCCCATCTCCTGGTCAAGCATAAAGGCGGCATCTGCAGCCCTCTTTAGCCTATGAGCCAATTCATCTGGTATATAGTGGTCGTACTTATACTTTAAAGAGTGTTCTATAGTAGCCCAAAAGTTCATTGAAAGTGTACGGATCTGGATCTCACACTGGACTTCCTTTACCCCGTGTATGGTATTAACCGGATACTTAACTATTAGGTGGTAACTCCTGTAACCACTTTCCTTGGCATTATTGATATAGTCCTTTTCCAGGACTATAGACATGTCATTTCTCTCCTTGATGATATCAACGAGTACATATATATCCTCAACAAACTGACACATTATCCTTATACCAGCCAGGTCTTCTATGTCCTCTATATTGTCTATATCCAGTTTTTTCATCTTGGCAAGGGCTGAAGAGAGCTTCTTTGTCCTTCCAGTTACAAACTCAACCAGGGGAATGTTGCTTGGTATCCAAATAGTCATTTCTAACATTTCTAAATTTAATCTTTAGCTCCTCCACTGCATATGAGTAGGGTCTAATTATTTCTAGCCACTGTTCGTATTCCATAAAATCACCCAACTTCCTAACCTTTAATTGAATATGAAACCTATCATATATTTTGCTAGTCTATTACTTTCACGGTTACTTTTTGCCTGTATTATACTTGCCTTTTTGCTTATTTTTACATATTTTTACTTGCTTTATTTATTATTATTTGCCTTCTTCTAGTCCTTGAGCTTGTAGTAAAGCCTGTTGTCCTCTATAATAAACTCTATTACTTCCTCATCCATGAGGTATGATACTACTGCATTAAGGGCATTCCTATAAATCATATAGGCCAAATAATCAAAAGGTAGCTTGTTTTTGGATGTTATAAACTGTTCTATATCATCCATGCTTGCCTTATCTTGAAGAGACTCTAAGACAGCTTTTATCATCCTCATAAGGGCCTTGTGGTTTTCATTGGCAATTTCCAAGATTTCCTGCTTGGAGTAGTTCCTACGTGAATGTCCTAAGACACCAATCTCAAAGTCTATCAGCCTCAACCTATCAAGTGACTCCATCTGCCCCTTATAGTCATGCATGAACAAGAAGTCAAACTTGTCCAGGGAGTTTTTAGTAACCAGGAGGTCTGATATGAAAAATACACCATCATCTGTAACCAGGCCTATAGACCCCTCTGTATGGCCACAGCAATCAATCACCTTAAATTTATGGCCGGAAAATTCTAGGACCTGGCCTGGATATATGGTTTCATCTACCAACCTTATATCCTCATTTGGGCCTGGTACAGCCATGTATTCTTCCAGGGTTTTAATCAGGTATTTAGACCTGGTCCCCCCCATCAGGTAATCCATGTAGTGGTTTGGATTTTCAGCATATACCCTGGACTGGTAGGATGAATATATTTTTGCCTCCGGAAAGGCCTTCTTCATCTGGTAATTACCGCCTATATGGTCCTCGTGTTCATGTGTATTTATTATGTACTTTACATTTATATTATTTTCTTTAAAAATACCTATCATTTTTCTTGACGCTTACCGGCAAGACCTGTATCAACAAGAAGGGCATCATTGTTTTCAAATAAGTATACCCCCGTATTTGTCCCACCATTTATCAAGTAGGTATTTCCCTTTATATTCCTCAGCTTCATTTTCACCCTGCTTTTAAACCAATATTTTTTTCATATATTTTTTTCTTACCCTATATATTTTATCATACCTGGCCCCAATTTGCATTATATCTATTTGACATTGCCAAACTTAGCATGGTATATTTAAGTGTATATATGTTTTTGGAGGTAAAAAGTATGAATAGATATACTAAATTTATAAATATGATGGGTAGCTACTACACTCAAAAGATTTTTTGAAAAGGAAAAGAAAAATATTATAAAGGTCAGAGAAGTAAAAGAAGAAACTGTAAGAAAGTTCTTCCTACAGGAGATTGCGAGGTCCTGGTTGTCTTCGAAGACACTGGCAAGGAAATACTGATAGATGACTTCTCACCTGAAGAAGATATCAAGAAATACCTAGGCAAGTCTTTTTCTGAAAAATAGACATAAAGTGAGACAGAATCTCGGGGATGAGATTCTGTCTTGGGGAAGATTGAGTATTTTAATTTATTATGTTTGTATTATATATCTTCCCAATCTTATCCCACTCTAAACACATAAATCATTAATTTTTATTTTCTTTCATCTTGGATTTCATTTAGGTAGTTATATATTGTATATCTAGATACGCCCAACTGCTCTGCTATATAGGGAACACTCTTTTGTATCTTAAATACTCCGGCATTCTTAAGGTTTCTGATAAGGGTAATCCTATCACTCTTATTCATACCGACAATTTTTGTTCATTTTTTCCAGCTCTATCTGGAATTTCTGTTCTACTAGTTCACCGCTATCAAATACATCAAATTCATCATAGGCTTCATCACCCATAGATAGGAACTTCTTCAAATGTGAGTGGAGTACTGTTAAATCATCACAATCATAATTTATACAGAAGGATATATTTCTTCCAAAGGCACTTGTAACTATTGTAGAAGACTTTATTTCCTTCTTTATTCTCTTATTAGCCTTCTTATAGTTTATATTGTAGCCACCCTTGCTTCTTTCTATCAATTCTTCTGACCTTGTTGTCAGGGGATCACCTATTTTCTCCTGTTACTTGACCATTATAAATTGATAAGATCGAATTTTCAGGATCGTCCAAGTCTGATATTACAACTTCACAATTACTACCAAACATCTCCGATATTATCATGGCCATAGCATCTAAATAACTTAAAAATGTATCAAAAATCAACCACTTTTCCACTGTAATCACTTATAGTCATACTAGCTTATCCACCTTTCATTTTTCATGTATATTCAAGCCCAATTCTAGTTTTATTAATTATATCATATCTCTATACATAAAGAAAAGATTTGCCTAAAAGTTGACAAAAATCAATTATCTAAGAAATCATAAAAATCATCATTTTCAGACTCAACTGAAGTCAAATAGGACATTTTGTTCAAATTCCAGGCTGTCTACCAGGCTAAAATATCCACTTAGACTATCCTTAAATACATAGTCTACAAAGGACCTTGTATCCAGGTCCAAAAGATGCCAAATATAGGATATTTTCTGTTAGAAATATATTAAACATGAGGTCATTGTTAATCAGGTAGACCTGGTTGTCAAGGTGGGAATTATCCTGATAGTACTGGGTAAAGAGGATGCCGTTTTCGTAGGTCAGTTCCTGGATTCCAGGATATATCTCCCTTATTTTATCGGCCAAGATAGACATATCACAGGCATCACGGTTTATCTGGTAGATATCCACTATTTCCGGCTTGGATATCATGTCAAAAACCTCATAGTCATATATTTCTTCCTTGCTCATGACCATAAATGACCTCAGACTATACTTGTTTGGCTTGTCATAGTAGACCAACTTATCCTCATCCACATCCTCATGGGCTATATTTACTACTATATTGGCATCATAGTAGCCGTCAATATCCTCATATATGGCCCTGCAAAGGTACCTGTCTGTACTCTTCCTCTCTATATGGTTATATAGTAGGGCCCCATTTATCTGGCTAATATGGCTGGCCGCAACCAGCTCACTTCCCGAATAGTGCAATAGGCCGTCCCAGTCCCTGGCCACAAACCTCATTACCATATAATTTACAAATTCGTACTCTGACTCCATTTCCTTACATAGGCTATCAAAGAGGCCGCTAGCGTCTGCTGATTTTGTATCACAGGCCTCATAGCAGTCTTGGTATACCTCTTCAAACCCATCTGGTAGAGGCTTTTTATACCATTCATTCTTTCTCCTATACTTCTTTACCAGATAGGCTACCTGGTCTTCTGTCAGGTCTATGTTAACCCCGTCCAAGCCACCATATTTCTTCCTGTAATAGAGGTCTCTAGTTTCCTGGTCCATGTCCCTCAAGATGTAAAGGTCTGATATGCCCAAGCCCTCTGCATCCAAGATAAATACATGGGAAACTATAGCCTTATCACGGTTAAAATCAAAGGATTTTTCTTCTATATTCCTATTTTCACTGCCCTGTCCAGGCTCCCTATCTATGTTAAGATCTTCCAACCACTCCACCATTAGCATCATGGTCCCCATCAGTCGTGTATTAGTGCAAAAAGCTCTTTTAAACTTCTTCATACTACCTCCTATTTTACATCTGCATATACTCTATTATAAGGCCTAGGCTATCTTATATCAAATAATTTTGTAAATTGAGGTTTTCATGCTTTTTTGGTATAATATCCATATACGAAGGGAGGTTGAAGAAATGGCTAATATAGCTGCTTTTTTTGATATAGATGGGACCCTGTACAGGATTCTCTTTTAATAGAACATTTCAGGAAATTGATACAGTATGACCTAATTCATAGGAGGGAGTGGTCCGAGCAATTGGAAACTACCTATATGAATTGGGAGAAAAGGCAGGGTAACTATGACGACTACCTACACGAAATTTCTGACCAGTATGTTGAAGCCTTAACTGGACTGGACAAGTCATCAGTTGACTTTGCCAGTGACCAGGTAATCAAGCTTAAGGCTGACAGGGTCTATAGGGTATACGAGGTCTAGGATTAAATGACGCAGGACCAGGGCCACAAGATTATTTTTATATCGGGATCACCTGACTTTTTAGTAAGTCGTATGGCCGAAAAATACAAGGCCAGTGATTATATAGGTAGCAAGTACTTTGTAGAAAATGGAAAGATGACCGGGGTGTATCTCCTATGTGGGGTCGGATAGCAAGGACAAGGCCCTCCAGTATTTTTATAGATAAGCACTCTATAGATATGGAAAAATCCTATGCCTATGGGGATACAAATGGTGATATAAGTATGTTAAAGAGGGTTGGCTTCCTATAGCTATAAACCCTTCTAGAGAAATGCTCCACCAATTAAATATGGATGACTACTTAAAAATAATACCCTTGTAATTATTGAAGAAAGGATGTCATCTACCAGGTACCAAACATCTGTCCTCCATATAGAAGACTGTTGCTGATAGTTGATAGAAAGTGAGGTTTTTATGTACAACAAGAAATTACTTAAATTTGATGAAGAAAATGACCAGACAAAAAGCCTGATTGAAGATTTCGATGAAAACTTTGATGATGATTTTGACCAGGACATGGGTGAAGATGCAGTGAAGCTGGTATAAAGATAGTCCTTCCAGAAGGAAGCCAGCTTGTTGATGACCTGGATGATGACCCCTTTGCTGACCAGGCCAAGAGCCAAAAAAAGGGCCCAGATATCACTAGCTCTTTAGCCAGGATAGCCGATGCCCTTGAAAGAATTGCCGATGCCTTGGAAAGATGACCTATCTCATCTTTATAAGCTTGGACAACTTGTCATGATAGTAGACCACAAACTGACTTAGACCCTTGTCATAAATCAAAAAGCATATATTATAGGCCAAGAGTGTAAGCGGTATATACTTGGATATTAGGTCGTTTATAACTATAAACTGCCCATATACCAGGTAGGCCACAAGGAAGACCAGGTTGGCGTAGGCCAGTTTGACTCCCAACTCCAACTTAAATGACTTGATTTTTTCTACTAAAGCCTTAATTAGGGGTAGGTAGAAAAGGTCAATAAGTAGGTTACAAAGTGGACCTTGTTGCCTATAAGAATAAAGGCTAGGATAATGGTTCCCAGGGTATATAGGGCACCATCCCTTAAACCAAATTCTATAACTACCACTAGGGCTGGTAGACTTGCCAGAACCAAAAGGGCTATAGTATTTGTAGGTATATAGTTGACCAGTATATATATTATTGAATTAAAGGCTAGAAGAAGGCCCATAAGGGCAATTCTCCTAGCTATATTATTTTTATTAGGTCCTGGTGGTCTTGCTTTTATATTTCCATTTTGACTTTGGGGTTTTGTTGGTCTGGATTCCCCATCACCCTCTTGACCTCCAGGTTTTATTTCTTTATAATCCATAGCTACACCCCCATTAACAGCAAGTTATAAGGTCTCCTCCCATGCACTCACAACAACTGTCTGCACACCATAGGGTACAGCAAGTATCACAGCAGTTTCACCACAACAGCAACAACCAGAATTATCCAGGTTAGTCCTTCTCCTATTGTAGTAGTCTGCCCTTTGGTTTGTAGTTGTTCCTATTGCCAACTATAGTTGTTATAGGCATCCTGGAACTCCCTATTGTTAGGTTCCATAAACTTGGCCCTCTTTATATAGTCCTCGCCCTCTTCATAGAAAACCAAGGTTCATTGCAGCCATCCCCTTATGAAGAACCATTCTGCGTCCCTGTCCTGGAAATTGTTCATGAGTGTCGTAACATCTTCTATAATCACCTCTAGCTAGGGAGGCTCCTAGCATATGAATAATCGTTGTAACCTGCTATAATATATCCCTCAATTTATGTCTATTCTTAAAAATATTTACAAATAATTTTTAGTAAGGCCCTTAGTGAGATGGGTGTTATTCCAGTCTATTCAGCCAACTAATAAAATAAAGCTAGAACCCATATTAACAGATCTAGCTTAACTTCCCCATAAAATGAGCTTAGGATTATTATACCACAAAAGCCCTTCTTATTTATAGTTTTTATCAATTATATTTCCTAGAGTATGCCAGGCAAGTACTGCACACTTAACTCTGGCTGGCATATTTGACACATTTTCTAAGACAACTGCGTCACCCAAGGCATCTATCAGGTCATCATCTACAGGTACCTCCTTCTGATCATACCTATAAACTTCTCCGTCAAGACCTTGGCTTCATGTATATTTTTACCCTTGATTAGGTCTATCATCATAGATGTTGATGCCCTGGATATGGCACATCCCACACCCACAAAGCTAGCATCCTTGATAATTTCCCCGTCCATTTCCAACTGTAGGGTAATTTCATCACCACAGCTTGGATTATGGCCTAATTCCTTGTATGTAGGGTCCTTTAGATCCCTCATATTGGCCTGTATTGCTCTCCTGTGGGAGCATGTCTGTATATAAACTCTTAAGATCCATCCCATCACCTTTCTTACTTCCTTAAGCTTTTCGATAAAGAAGTCAATTTCTTCAAATGTATTGTAAACTGCAAAGCTAACCCTACATGTTGAATGTTGCTTTATAAAAGTATGTAATGGCATGGCACAGTGGTGGCCTGTCCTGATAGCTATGTCATAAGAATCCAAAACTGTTGATACGTCATGGGCATGGACATCCTTGACATTAAAGTCTATCAAAGGAGACCTCAAGTAACTAGGAGTAGAGTAAATCTCTACAAAGTCCAGTTCACTCATCTTCTTGTAGGCATAATCTGTCAATGCTAGTTCATGCTCATGTATAGTGTCTACACCTACCCTCTCCATAAAGTCTATGGCTGCTGACAGGGCTATTGCTCCACCAACATTCTGAGTACCTGCTTCAAACTTGGCAGGAACCGGTGCATATGTAGTTTCCTGTTCATACACATATTCAATCATGTCTCCACCATACATAAACGGTGTCATTGATTCTAGTAATTCCATCTTTCCATAAAGGACACCTATACCCATTGGGGCATACATCTTGTGACCTGAGAATGATACAAAGTCAACGTCCCAATCCTGGACATCCATCCTTAGGTGTGGTGACAGCTGGGCACAGTCGATTGATACCACTGCCCCAACCTCATGGGCCAGTCTAGTTACTTCCTTTACATCTATTACTCCGCCAACAGTATTTGACGCACCTGCTAGGGAAACTATCTTCGTCTTGTCACTTAGGACCTTCTTGTATCCATCCATATCCAATTCATGCTTGTCATTTAGGTATACATACTTTAGGACTGCACCAGTCTTCTGGGCTACAAACTGCCATGTAACAAGGTTGCTGTGGTGCTCATAGACTGAAATCACTATTTCATCGCCAGCCTTTAGCTTATCTAAGCCATAAGAATATGCTACCAGGTTCAAGGCCTCTGTAGTATTTCTTACAAATATTATCTCATTTTCTGACTTGGCATTTATAAAGTCCCTAACCTTTACTCTTGAGTTTTCGTATAGGTCAGTTGCCAGCATACCCAAGTAATGGGCCCCCCTATGAGGGTTGGCATTCTGGAATGAATAATAGTTGGCAAGGGCATCAATTACACACTGTGGTTTCTGTGAAGTTGCCCCATTGTCCAAGTAAACTATCTTTCTACCCATCTTGGCTTCATCAAGATAAGGGAATTCTTTTCTTATTTCATTTATCGTCTGCTTATCCATGGTTTTTACACCTCTCAATTCTTTTATAAAACTAGACCCCTAATTTTTAAACTACATTCTTGCTTCTATATGACCCCAAACATCATCTCTCAACTTTTCGTCTGGAAGTTTGTGGATAGTTGGAGCAAGCTTAGTTTCAACTATGACCTTCTTCGCCTCTTCTTCATTGATACCCCTACTCATTATGTAGAATAGAGTATCCTGGTCTATCTTACCTGCACTGGCTGCATGTACACCCTCTACATCATCCTCCTGACATAGTAGGACTGGCACTGCTATAGACCTTACTTCATCATCTAGTAGGGTAGCAAACTCTTCCTCGCTACCTGTTGAACCCAGTGACCCCCTCTTGAAGTCTATAGTTCCCTTGAAAGTCTTCTTTGCCCTATCCTTCAAGGCTCCATTTACCAAGATGTTTGAATCAGTTTCCTTACCCATCTGGTTGATGTTGTAGAAGATGTCTACCCTCTTGTCTCCATCTGCAAAGTATACAGCTTCAACATTAGTGCTAGACTTGTCACCTATTAGGTTGGCAACATAGTTGGTAACTACATCCTTGGCACCTGCCTCTATCTGGATTAGGTTTACCCTGGCAGATTCCATTACATCCGCCCTTATATCTGTAAGGGCCTTTTCTTCCTCGTGAGACCTAGATACATAGTAGATATTAACTGTAGAGTCCTTTTCTGCCCTTATGTTTATAACTGTATGTCTAGAAGCTCCTGGCCCTGCCATTTCATTTGTGTCGAATAGGGCTGAAACTTCCTGGCCCTCTTCTGCTTTTATTTCATGTACTTGGTCCTTAACCTCAGGTAACTCGATTAGGGATTCATTTACCTTTAGCCATCTCCAAGTAAGAAGTGGTAATGTATTTGCTATCATAATTTTCCTCCTAACCTATAGTACCTTCTAATTCAAGATTGATTAGATTGTTCATTTCTACTGCATATTCAAGTGGTAATTCCTTGGCAATTGGCTCTGCGAAACCTCTTACTACCATTGACTTGGCCTCAGCTTCACTAATACCCCTTGACATTAAGTAGAAGATTACCTCATCATCTATCCTACCAATCTTAGCCTCATGACCCAGGTCAACGTCCTGAGTGGCTATGTCTATTACCGGTATTGTATCTGACCTTGATTCCTGGTCAAGCATCAGGGATTCACAGCTAACTGTTGACTTAGACCCCTTGGCATTCTTTGTAACCTTTACAAGACCCCTGTATATTGCTACACCACCGTCTTTTGATATAGACTTTGAATTTACTGTAGATGAAGTGTTAGGTGCTGCATGAACTACCTTTGTACCTGTATCCAGGTACTGGTCTCTACCGGCAAATGTGATACCAGTAAATTCAGACCTGGCATTTTCACCCCTCAAGACACTCATTGGATATAGGCAAGATACCTTGGAACCGAAAGATCCTGATACCCATTCAATTGCCCCATCCTTTTCTACTATAGCCCTTTTTGTATTTAGGTTGTACATATTTCTTGACCAGTTTTCTATTGTCGAATACCTAAGTGTAGCACCCTCCTGAACAAATAGTTCAACTGCTCCTGCATGGATATTTACAACATTGTACTTAGGTGCTGAACATCCCTCTATAAAGTGACAGTAAGCACCTTCCTCTATAATTATTAGTGTATGCTCAAACTGGCCTGCTCCTGGAGCATTTAGTCTAAAGTATGACTGTAGAGGTACATCTACATTTACACCCTTTGGTACGTATACAAATGATCCACCTGACCATACTGCATAGTGTAGGGCTGCATACTTGTGGTCTGCATTAGATATACACTTCATAAAATATTTCTGAACTATTTCAGGATACTCCCTGACTGCACTTTCAAAGTCAGTGTAGATTACACCCTGGTCTAGTAGGTGTTGCTGCATTTTGTGGTAGACAACTTCTGAGTCGTACTGGGCTCCAACACCTGATAGGTTATTTTCTCTTTCAGCCTCTGGTATACCAAGTAGGTCAAAGGTATTTTTGATGTCCTCTGGGACTTCTTCCCAGTCTTCTACTAGGTCAGCATCTGGCCTGATATAAGTAGTTATATCATCTATATTTACTTCATCTAAGTTAGGTCCCCATGTTGGGTTTTTTAATTCATAGAACTTCTTTAATGATGCTAGTCTGATATCAAGCATCCACTGGGGTTCATTTTTTTCCTTACTTATCTGAGTTACTATCTCTTCTGTCAAACCCTTTTCAGTTTTTGACTTATACTTGAACTCATTCTTTATGTCGTATATACCACGATCCTGCTCTTCTATTTGAGTTCTCTTCTTGTTTTCTCTCTTAGTTTCCATTAGATGAATTCACCTCATCTCTGATCCAACCGTAACCCTCTTCTTCGATTCTCTGAATCAAGGAGAAGTCACCTTCTTTTACTATCCTACCATCCATTATTACGTGAACGTAATCAGGTATTACATTGTGTATAATTTCCTTGTGGTGAGTTATTATCACTAGGGCATTGTCATCATTTTTAAAGTTCTTGATACCTTCAGAAACTATTCTTACAGCGTCAACGTCCAGACCTGAATCTGTTTCATCTAGCATGGCCAACTTTGGATTTAGAACCTGCATCTGTAGGATTTCAGTCTTCTTCTTTTCTCCTCCCGAGAAACCGTAGTTCATGTATCTTCCTGCATACTCTGCCTTCATCTGTAGGGTCCCTCATCTTCTTAGATAGGTCCATGTTGAACTTTAAAAACTGATACTGGCTTACCATCAACTGCAGACTTAGAAGTCCTGATAAAATTTTTCAACACTGATACCAGGTACCTCTATTGGTGACTGAATGACATAAAAGATACCCCTTCTTGCCCTTTCGTCAGCTGCCATTTCTGTAACATCTTCTCCTTCAAAGAAGATCTTTTCCAGATGTAATCTCATACTTAGGATTACTCATTATAGTATTAACTAAAAGTAGACTTTACCAGAACCGTTTGGCCCCATGATAACATGCGTCTCACCCTTCTTGATTACAAGGTTGACATTCTTTAGTATATCTTTTTCTCCAACCTTAGCGCTAAGGTCTTTTTATTTCTAATAATATATCGCTCATACTTTCCACTTCCTTTCATCAATTAAATTATTTTATAATTTCAAATTCAGTTAATATCCATCGATTATCACCTGAAAATTTTTCATTTGAAATTTTTGTACAAGACTATATTACTATGTTTACCCCAAAAATCAATAATCTTGACTAATTTACTAGGAATTATTTATTTTTAATTTTTATCTTCCAGTCCCCATATTTATACTTTTAATCTTCATAAATATCCCCAAATTTCTCATAAAAATAAATCATCACAACAACTTTTTTAGATTGAAATATGAAAAGGTGTTATCCTTTTATATTTTTCATAGTTTTACTCATCTTACTTATATTACAAAACTCCTATTATGCAATTAAGCCCCCAGAGAATTTCCCCGGAGAGCTTTCTATATTGCACTATCTTTTTATCTCATATATTTAATTTTCTACTTACCGACTAAATCTAAGATTACACTCTTTGGTAGGTACTTTTTCTCCACCTATAGCTGTAATGCTAGTCAAGTAAGACTCTTCTATATACTTCTTAACCACAGCATTAGTCTTCTTGTTTCTGATGCCAGTAATGTTGGCCTGTTATACTTACCAGATACTGGTGAGATAACTAGGGCATCTGCGAATTCTTCACCTGATGCTATAAAGGCCTCTCTGCTATCCTTAAACTTAGACTTGGCTATGGCTACTGATGTTTCATACCTGTCCTTACCTGCCATTCTTTCCAAAACGCCTGGAAGCTTGGCTTCTGTAGACTTAGATATTGTGTTAGTTCCACCTGCTATATAAGTCTTCTTGATGTCTAAGTCCTTAATAGCACTTACAACCTGGTCTGGTACAAGGTTCTTCTTAACTAGTAATATCGGGTATCCATCCCTTGATGCGAATGTTCCTACTGATAGGGCATCTGGGAATACCTGGCCTGAAGCTATTACTCCTGTATTCTTCTTGCCTGTTATGCCAGTTACTCTTCTTGCTACCATTTCAGATGTACCGTACCTGTCTACACCGGCAATTCTTTCTACATCCTTATCCTTGTCGTAGGCCTTTAGGTCTCCTCTTACCTTTTCAGATATAGAGTCTGGACCACCTACTATAATTACTTCTTCAGCACCTAGTCTCTTTATTTCGGCGCCTACTCTTGGATCTAACTTGTTTGTTGGGTTAAGTAGGATTGGAGCATCCTTTAACTTAGCCAATACTGAGGCTGTCATTGAGTCTGGGAATAGGTCATGTCTAACTACTATTACTGTCTTAGCCTTGTCATAGTACTTTTGAGAGATCTTGACTCCTGTCTCAATTCTATCGTCTCCGTCTACCCTACCAGGATCCGGCTTTCCTGGATTATATGGGTTGGATGGATCCTTTTTAAAATATGCGTATACTGTCATATCGCTATTAACTACTGTATCTCCAGTAAACTTATCTCCCTTACCATCTGGTTGAGTAAACCAACCTTTAAATGTATATCCTGGCCTTGTTGGATCTGATGGCATTGACTGGCTATCATCAATATCACCATTTATTGATTTTCCAGGCTCAACCAATACCTCACTTTGACTGCTTCCATTTATAAAAGTGACAGTACAACTCTTTACAGCTACAGATTATAGACATAATCTTGTCTAAATCAAAGCTTCATCCTTACCTGCCTTTTTCTTGCATTGTCGAAAACGCATTTACATCTCTTATATATGATTTATTAACTGTCCTTTTAGCCATATGAATGGGAAGACTTGCAAATATTGGGTCGTGGTCACCATTACTTAAATATCCATAAATACTTCCCTTTATAGTATATTTCTTTGTCAAGACTTTTAATGTTATCAAACTTTATACCACCAACACTCAAGTCTATATTTAAATTAGTCTATTTTTAAAACCCTCCAAATTGACTCTTTCTACTCTATAAACCAACTCTATAGTTGCTTTTTACCTTTTTATATCAACTATTCTTGTCTGATAATCCGGGTTCTTCACATCTACCAATTCTTTTATAGCTTCTGGATCATGTAGAAAGTCATACCCTACCATCCGATTTAGTGTAGGACAAACCATCTGGCAATTCTAAGGCTAAATAAATCTTAGTATAAAAAGTACCTTCACGATTTATTGTGTCCTCATCATATGTAAATTCTTTCCCAAGCTTTTAATGTACTAAGGTCTGACTTTATATCAATTGTCTTGTTTTTCAATTCATTCGTGAGTTAGCTTAGCAAACTTTATTGGTTTCACCCTTGGCAGACATATCACTTTCAGGATATTTCACTTTTTATAAAGCTCACCTTTTTCCAGATTGCTCAGCCACACTTCTAAATTTTTCAATTTCAGAACCGGTTACACCAGAGAACCAAAAATATAATTATCGTATATATAATCAAAAAGTTCTTCTTTTGCATTTATTCCTTCCGGTAATAAAAATCCTACAGGTTTTTGCAGGTTCCGGAGTGTCTGGACCAAACTGAAAATTTTTAAGCTCATGTATAATCCCAACTGCAATTAGATTATGTTCGCTATATGGTACTAATTTAAGCTTTAGCCAGTTATTTTTAATATCATAGCCTTCTTTTTACACTATCCTTATATTCTTTAAAAGATCTTTATTGTGAGACAGGATATCATCTTGCTCTTTTGCAAACGATACGAACCCCTGTCCCATAACTGCTAACATAGAAGCACATAATACCATAGCATTGTTAATTTTTAAAATTCATAAAATACCACCCCTATTAAACGTACACCCTATTTTTTTATCTGTAAAAACAGTACAAAAACATTAGCCACTTGTGTCTATTTATATATAGTACACCAAATCAAATAAAGCCAATACTATTAAAAACGATTTCTAATATTATTATAAACCCTTTTACAGACCGGTCAACTCTTATATAATAATTTGTAAAAATAATTTTATTATTGTTATAAATTATTATTTAATAATTATCTATTAGTCCATCTTAAACAAAATCTCATATTACAATAAAACCCATCTCTTTCCTTATCTTTTATTTAAAAGCTTTTCAAATTTGCTAGCAACTTTCATGCAATCACTAATATACTCTAATTATAAGTTTGATTTTTCTCACATATTTATTAAACAATAATCTTTATAGAAATAAAACAGTTAATTGCTTATCCTTCTATATCTTGTAATACATATACTATTAAAGATTAGTCAATACCATAATAATAACACTTGAAAATATTTTTATTATTCATATATTACTATTATAATAGTTATATATCAAATAACTGGTGATAATTATATAAATATATAAAAAGAGCAACATCCATAACTATCAGTTTGCTATGAATGTTGCCACATTTAATAAATTTTATTAATTTGAATTGTCTCAAACTTATTTGACATAGAGCCATTTTATCGGTCCAAAAGATTGATACATTTGTATAATTATAGCCCACCAATTCTAACTTAGTCTATTGGACTTGCCTCTAAGGCCTTTCTAGGGTCCATGTATATTATACTTGGCTTGACATCTTTGTCTTCTATACACTCCTTTGTTACTAGGACCTTTTCGACATTCTCTAAAGACGGTATCTCATACATAGTCTCCATCAAAGAATGTTCTATTATAGACCTCAGACCCCTGGCTCCTGTATTTCTGTCAATAGCCTTCTTGGCTATGGCTGAAAGGGCTTCTGGTTCAAACTCAAGCTTAGTATCATCATATTCAAATAGCTTTGTATACTGCTTTACTAGAGAATTCTTAGGCTCAGTCAAAATCTTTACTAGGGATTCTTCATCCAATAGGTCTAGGGTAGCCAGAACCGGTATTCTACCTACAAATTCAGGTATCAAACCATACTTTAATAGGTCATCCGGTATTACCTGTGAATACAACTTACCTATATCCATATCTGTCTTGCTCTCTATCTTGGCACCAAAACCTAGGACCTTGTCCTTGCCACGCTTTTGAACTATCTTTTCTATACCATCAAAGGCATCACCTAGGATGAATAGGATATTAGTTGTATCCACCTTCAAAAATTCCTGGTGTGGGTGCTTTCTTCCGCCTGATGGTGGAACATTGGCAACAGTTCCTTCTAGTATCTTTTAGTAGGGCCTGCTGAACTCCTTCACCACTTACATCTCTTGTTATTGATGGGTTGTCAGACTTTCTTGATATCTTGTCAATTTCGTCTATATAGATGATACCCCTTTGAGCCTTTTCTATATCAAAATCGGCAGCCTGAACTAGTTTTAGGACTATATTTTCAACGTCTTCACCTACATAGCCTGCCTCTGTCAATGAAGTGGCATCTGCTATGGCAAATGGCACATTCAATATCTTTGCTAGTGTCTGGGCAAGTAGGGTTTTACCTGAACCTGTTGGTCCCAACAAAAGAATATTACTCTTCTGAATTTCTATATCTTCTGAAGCAATTTTATCACCATAGATCCTCTTGTAATGGTTGTATACAGCTACAGATAGAGCCTTCTTAGCCTTGTTCTGGCCTATTACATAGTCATTCAGGATAGCCATGATTTCTTTTGGCTTAGGAAGGTTACCCTCTACATATTCTTCACTATCATCTACTTCTTCCTTGATTATTTCGCTACAAACGCTCACACACTCATCGCAAATATAGACACCAGGTCCGGCTATTATCCTTTTTACCTCGTCCTGACTCTTGCCACAAAAGGAGCACTTGTACTGCTTTTCTTCTTGCTTAGGCACTCAATCACCTCTTTCTATCAATATGCTTACTCTCTGTTTTCAATCACATGGTCTATTATACCAAAGGCCTGGCCCTGGTCTGCAGTCATGAAGTTATCACGCTCAGTGTTTTCCTTTACTACATCATATGGTTGACCTGTCCTCTGTGAAAGTATAGTATTTAACTTTTCCTTAGTATTTAATAGGAACTTTGTATGAATCTCTACATCAGTCGCCTGACCTCTTGATCCTCCTAGAGGCTGGTGGATCATTATAGTACTGTTTGGTAGGGCATACCTCTTACCCTTGGCCCCAGCAGCCAATAGGAAGGCACCCATAGATGCAGCCATACCTACACATATAGTACTAACATCCGGCTTTATATACTGCATTGTATCATAAATTGCCAAACCTGCTGTCACACTTCCTCCTGGTGAATTGATGTATAGATGTATGTCCTTGTCTGGATCGTCAGCCTCTAAAAATAGGAGCTGGGCAACAACTAGACTGGCTGTAGCATCATTTACTTCATCACCTAGGAATATTATTCTATCCTTTAGAAGTCTTGAGTAGATATCATATGATCTCTCTCCTCTTCCATCTTGCTCTACTACATAAGGTACTAATGCCATAATTTTCCCTCCTTAATCCGACTTTACTTGGTCTTAGTATAGTTTACAAATTTCACTTGATAAAGTTATTCTTTAAGATAAAGACCACATAGTCATGTGGTCTTTGTCTATATGTATTATATTACAATATATACCTGAATTTAACCTATATAATCTAGATTTTATTGCTTAAGTACAGCAGCTTCTAGTAGCATGTCTACTGTCTTAGTGTTCTTTAATCTAGCAATGATGCCTTCTCTTTCATCGAGGACCAACCACTTCCTTGATCTTTTCAAGTTCTAGGCCGTACATATTAGCATGTTTTTGCTAGGTCTGCATCAATGTCAGCTTTCTGTTACTTCTACATTTTCTAATTCAGCTCTCTTTTCGATTACTAGAAGTTCTTAACTAGAGCCTTAGCTTCGTCCTTCTAGCTTCTCTGATTTCTTCTAAGTTTGGCCTGATAGTTCAGCAAACTTTTCAAGAGACCATCCCTGGTAGCTAAGCTGCATGTTTATTTCGTTCATCTGGTTGTCTAACTGGTTTTCTACCATTGAGTTTGGTATATCTGCTTCAACAGTTTCAGCTTCTCTTTTCAACAACCTTGTTTCTCATTTTCATTCTTGGCTTCTTCATCAGCCTTCTTCTGAAGGTTAGCCTTGATGTCGTTCTTTAATTCTTCTAATGACTCAAATTCAGTTGTATCCTTAGCGAAGTCATCATCTAGGGCTGGTAATTCCTTTACCTTGATTTCCTTAATCTTTACTTCGAATACTACCGGCTTACCTGCTAATTCTTCAGCTGGGTAGTCCTCTGGGAAAGTAACATCAACATTTATTTCTTCTCCAGCCTTCTTACCTACTAGCTGGTCTTCAAAGCCTGGTATAAATGTACCAGAACCCACTTCTAGTGAATATCCTTCAGATGTACCACCTTCAAAAGTTTCTCCATCTAATAGTCCCTTGAAGTCTATAACTGCAATATTTCCATTTTCTATAGGGCCTTCTGTGTCTACCATCCTAGACTGTCTTTCAACTAGTGCCTTTAGTTCATCGTCAATCTGGTCTTCAGTTACTTCAGCATCAACCTTTTCTATTTCTACACCCTTGTAGTTTTCTACTGTTAACTCAGGTCTAACATCTACATCTACTACAAGTACTAGTGAACCGTCTTCTTTAACATCCTTTATATCTATACTTGGCTGGCTAACAACATATAGACCTAGCTCGTCTACTGCTGTTGGATATACTTCTGGTAAGTAGTATATCTGGGCATCATTGAAGAATACACCCATTACCATAGTTTAATTCTATTATCTTTCTTGGAGCCTTACCTTTCTAAATCCAGCTATATTGTATCTAGATTTAGTCTTCTTGTAAGCCTTGTCTATTGCTCCCTCGAATTCTGCAGCATCTATAGCGATCTCAAAATTTACGGAATATCCTTCTTTTTTTATTAACTCTGGTTTCATAAAATAATCCTCCTACACGTCACCTAAATATATTATTATTGTTTTTAATTATTCAGTTATAATTTTAAACACAATTCAACCACATAATTATACTATAAAAAGGTTAAAAATACAATGCTTTCCTTAATTATCATAATATGAATAGGTATATTTTCCATTTTCCAGGTCCATAACTACATAAGACCCCTTGATTCCATCTCTAGGCAGGGACAAACTTCCTGGATTTATCATTTCAATCCCACCTATTATTTTTATTTTTCCTTAATATAGGTATGTGCTGAAGATAACTATATCAGCCCCCTTTTCATGGGCATCCTGGGCTAGTACTTCCAGTCCGTACTTTTACCCTGTGCATGTGGCCATGGACAAGCATAAAAGGTTAGACCTTCCAATTCAAAGACCAATTCACCATCTGCTATTTCAAAAGTCACAATTTCCCCTAACAGCCATTATCGGCTTGAAGTCTTGTCCTTTAAGTAAATGGAGTCCCTAAAATTATCCCCTGCATGTATCATCAAGTCTATTTCTTGACTTATGAAGGGTACCAATTTGTCCATACTTCGCCTGTTCCCATGTGTATCAGACAAGATCAATAACTTCATTTTAAACTCCCTTCTCTAGCAATAGGGCCTTTTTAAAAAGCCTATATAATCCTCGAATCTATAATTTCCTTTAGCCTAAGTTTCATTTGTTCAAGGGCCCTTGACCCTATGGCTAAAGGAATTCTTGACTTCAGGCGATAACTGACCAAAGGTTTCTTCATAGCCTTCAGGTATAAACATACAGTCATAACCAAAGCCATTTTGTCCCCTCTCTTCAAGGGCTATCCTACCTTCTACCTTACCCCTGGCCAACATTTCCTTGCCATCTGGGAATACTGTAGCTATTACACAGACAAACCTGGCTGTCCTTTTTTCCATTGGCACATCCTTTAGTTCTTCAAACATCTTTATCCTGTTTTCTTCATCTGTGGCATTTTCACCCGCATACCTGGCCGAATATATGCCAGGCCTCTTACCCAGGGCATCTACCTCTATGCCTGAATCATCACCTATGGCAATCTTGCCTGTCAACTTAGAGATAGTCCTTGCCTTTATTAGGGCATTGTGCTCGAAGGTCTTGCCATTCTCTATTATCTCTACACCATCTAGGTCTACATCCTTTAAAGACTTTATATCAAAGTCCATGTCTGCCAACATCTTCTGGATTTCTTCAAGCTTGTGCATATTGCCCGTTGCTATAATGGCCTCTCTTTCGTATTCGGTTCCAATAATTGCATCGGCGACCTCACCAAGGACCCTTCTCTGGATCCTCATCAGGTCCCTATTTCCTTTTTCTGCATATTCAAGTATCTTGTCCATTTCATCCCTAGTAAAGGGTCTTTCCTCGCCAGTACACTGGATTTCTATAAATTGACCCTTGTTGTTCATGATAATATTTGTATCAACCTCGGCATTTGAATCTTCCTGGTAGCATATATCCAGGCATACCTGGGAATCTACTACACCAACACTAACTGCTGCCAACATACTTGTTAAAGGCATTTTCTTGATGTCACCTGCCTGGTAAAGCTTGTATAGGGCATCTGCCAAGGCCACAAAGGCCCCGGTAATAGAGGCAGTCCTTGTACCACCATCGGCCTGGATAACATCACAGTCTATCCATATAGTCCTCTCACCAAGGTCTTCCAGGTTTACTACAGACCTGATGGACCTACCTATCAACCTCTGAATTTCCTGGCTCCTGCCATCGACCCTTCCCTTGCTAGAGTCCCTCCTCTTCCTTGTCTCAGTAGCAGAAGGTAGCATTGAATATTCTGCACTTATCCAACCCTTACCTGTACCCTTCATAAATCCCGGTACCCCATCTTCTACAGATGCTGTACAAATAACCTTGGTATTACCTACTTCTATTAGGACAGAACCCGCTGAATGCATAGTATAATTCCTGGTTATATTGACCGGTCTTAGCTGGTCATATTGCCTGCCATCTGGCCTTGGCCCTCTTCTTTCACCACCTAAGATAGGCCCTTCATTAGCTATTTCATTTTCTAGCCTTCCAGTAGACTTGACCACTTTGGTCTCTTTAATACTTGAATTTGTCACTAAATCCCTCTTTTCATCTATATTCCATCTTGATTATATAATCAAGCAATTTATTCCTACTCATATAAAGATACAAGCATAAGTTCAAATAGATTTTTATCTTGCAGCAAGACCTATATTTCTTCTAATATTGCCTTGACATCTTCTTGACTCTGGCATCCAACCAATTCCATAAACTTGGCCTCATCTATTACCTTGACACCCCAAGGATAGGGCCTTGTCCAGTTTAGAACCTGCCTCCTCACCAGCCAAGACAAAAACTTGTAGACTTGCTGACACTTGAAGTAGCCTACCCGCCCTTTCTTCTATTAGGGGCTTGGCATCATTCCTCTTCATACTAGGCAGGGTACCTGTAAGGACTATCTTCATTCCTTCAAATACCCTTGGCTATACCCTGATCTTCCTTTTCTATAACTTCCATGTTAAGGCCTGCCTGCCTCAACTTTTCCACTGTCAACTTGTTCTTGTCTTCGTGGAAAAACTTAACCACACTGTCTGACATTATCTGGCCAAATTCTTCTATCTGTATTAGGTCCTCTTCACTGGCTGCCATTATCTTATCCATAGAACCACAAGCATCTGCCAATAGTTTAGCTCCCTTGACTCTACAAACCTTATACCTAGTCCATTTATCAACCTCCATAGGTCATTTGACTTGGACTTTTCTATAGATGCCATAAGGTTGGCAACAGACTTTTGTCCCATACGGTCTAAACTTACCAATATATCTGGATCCATATAGTAAAGGTCAGCTATATCCTTTATTACCCCCTTGTCCAGGAGACTTGTGATAATTGACTCACCCATCCCTTCTATATCCATGGCATCTCTTGATACAAAGTGGATAATGCCCCTCCTGATCTGGGCAGGGCAAGAAATATTGATGCACTTGACAGCTGCCTCCCCATCTAGCCTTACAGTTTTCTGACCACAGGCTGGGCACTCATGAGGCATATCAAACATGACTTCTTGGCCAGTCCTATCATCCAGGGACACCTCAACTACCTGGGGAATAATATCTCCAGCCTTTTGGACCAAGACCCTATCCCCTATCCTTATATCCCTTTCTTTAATGTAGTCTTCATTGTGGAGGGTTGCCCTGCTAACCATGGTACCTGCCAATCTTACAGGCTCCAGTATTGCAGTAGGGGTTATAGTACCCGTCCTGCCTACTTCTACCTCTATATCCAACAACTTGGTCTTCTTCCTCTCTGCCGGGAATTTAAAGGCAGTAGCCCACCTAGGACTCTTGGCAGTGAAGCCTAGGGCCTCTCTTTGGGCTATGGAATCAACCTTGATAACCATGCCATCAATCTCTATAGGGCAGGCTAGACCTATTTTCTGTCCAATATTCTATATAGTCTATTACCTCTTCAATGTCCTTGCACAACTTGTACTCTTCATTTACCTTCAAGCCCAGAGACTTCATATAGTCAAATGACTGACTGTGCTTTTCTATCCCCAGGTCATCAATATTTTCTAGGTTAAAGATAAATATATCCAGAGGCCTCTTGGCTGCCAATTTTGGGTCCAACTGCCTAAGAGATCCTGCTGCTAGATTTCTTGGGTTGGCATATGTCTGGAGGTCGTGGTCCTCCTGGTAGGCAGTAACAGCCTCAAAATCACTTTTTGATATATAGACCTCACCCCTGGCAACTAGCTTTCTCTTTTCATCTATCTTGATAGGTATACTGGCTATAGTCTTTATATTCTCAGTTACATTTTCTCCTATATAACCATCACCCCTGGTAGCTCCTACCCTCAGATAGCCGTCTTCATAGGTCAAACCTACCGACAAGCCATCTATCTTGGTCTCAACCACGTAGTTTACCTGGCCATTAGCTGGCTCTAGACCCCCACGAACCCTCCTGTCAAAGTCTCTTATTTCCTCATTATTAAATACATTGGAAAGACTCAACATAGGCCTCTCGTGCTGGTATTGGTCAAACTTGTCAAGGGCCCTACCTCCTACCCTTACTGTTGGGGAGTCCTTCTTTTTGTATTCTGGAAAGGCCTCCTCTAGTAAAATCAGGCTCTTCATCAGCCTGTCATAGTCCATATCACTTATCTCTGGACTATCTGAATTATAATACCTGTCACTGTGGTAGTTCAGAATTTCAGTAAGGGTCCCCTACCATCAAACCCTTCTTTTTGAAATTAGATTTTTGAGTCAAGCCATCCCTAACTTTTCCATATATAAATTTTCATCTATTAACTTCATGTTTTTACCTACCTGTTTTTAATCATTTATAATATATAGCTTTTTAAACTCTAGCTGGTCTATCGGCTTTTATATTATATCTACTATGCAAGTTTTTAAAAAGTACCTATATGCAGCAACCTAGCCTTAGTCTAGGAAGCCACCAACAATTATATCATCTGCATTTGTAGCAGCCTTCATCCTCTTGCCATTTACTATATCTACTATTACACCCTCTTCATCTATAAGGAAGGTTGTTCTTTCTATACCTAAAGAAAGTCTTACCATACATCTTCTTTTCCTTCCAAGCACCATAGGCCTGGATTACCCTAACATCTGGGTCTGATAAAAGTATAAATGGCAGTTCATGCTTACTTTGCAAAATTTGTATGAGTTTTAGCACTGTCCTTGCTGATACCTATAACCTCAGCCCCCTTGGCTACTATCTGGGGTAATTATCTCTGAAATTGCAGGCCTGCTTAGTACAGCCTGGTGTGTTGTCCTTTGGGTAAAAATACAAGATTACCTTCTTGCCCCTAAACTGACTTAAAGTTACTTCATTATTATCCTTATCCATTAATTTAAAATCTGGTGCCTTATCTCCTATGTTCATAATCTTCTCCTTATTTTCTCCAAATTTTTATTGTTTTTTAATATATATTCAATACATAAATTATAAACCATTCTACCTTAAATATCCATGATATTGGGCCTAAAGTTAAAATATATTAAAAATACCGACCTAGCAAGGCTTAGACTTTTAATCTAACCCTTGCCAGTCGGCACATTTTCTATCCTTGCTTAAAGTATCATAAGACAGTCTACCTGCCTTTTTATATGGAAATTTATAGGGTTTACCCTCTTAAATATTCCTATGATACTCTTTTTGTTAATTTCGATTCCAAACCTCCTAGAGCCAAGTCAAACACGACGGCCATAATTGCTGTTGGTATCGTTCCAGCCCAAATAATAGCAGAACCATTGGAAACAACTATTCCCCTTGAAATTATATCTCCTAGTCCACCAGCACCTATAAAGGTACCTATTGTAGTAACACCCACTGCTATAACCAAGGCATTTCTAATACCTCCAATAATCACCGATAAAGAAAGTGGTAATTTGACCTTAAAGAGAATCTGTCCCCTTGTCATCCCCATACCTTTTGCTACATCAATCAGGTCATAACTCACATTATTTAGACCTGTACAGGTGTTTTTCAAAATCGGCAATATTGAGTATAAAAATACTGTCGCTACAACCGTATTAGTTCCAAGCCCCATCGCTACCATTAATATTGATAGCAAGGCCAAAGATGGTATCGTCTGAATGACATTGGCTATACCTATAACAAATCCAGAAAGTTTTCTATACCTACTGATATACATACCGACTGGAATAGCTAGCAGGCATGCAAATAGGACTCCGTATACGGAAATTAAAAAGTGCCTTATAAACTGTTCAAATACAACATGTCCATTTATCTGATAATACTCAAACAATTCTTTCAAAGAATATCACTCCCTTCTCCATAGGTCACCCTACATACCAAGCAATTTTTTATACATGGCCCTAGACTGTAGAGGACTTATTTTCTTTGACTCAAAATAGTTGTTGGCTTTTAAAAACCTTTCTGCAACTACATTTGCTTCAATCTTGTGACCATCACATAGGTTATTTAACTCCTGCATTTTTTCACTAGGAATTGCTCCATCCAACTTCAATAGTAGGTCTACAATTTCCGGATGTTCTTTTAATATCTTCTTGTCTACAACAGGAGAAGCATCATATGGTGGAAAGAGTCTTAAGTCATCCTCTAATAATTTTAGACCATAGGCCTTTATCCTACCATCAGTAGAAAATCCTAAAACAACATCCATTTTGCCTGAATTAACTGCACTGTATACTAGACTAACATCCATAGGTAGTATGGACTTAAAATCAAAACCATATTTTTCCTTAAAGGCTTCATAACCATCGCCCTTTCTATTTATCCAACTCGTATCAACGCCCGCCACTATATCTTTGGATATCTTCTTTAGGTCACTGACCTTTTTTCGAGTTTATGTTTCTTAGCAAAATCTTCTCTTACCATAAATACACAGGTATTTTCAAATCCGTATGTTGGCAACCAAACCAAGCCAAATTCTTTATAGAAACCATTGACTACTTTTTTTAGGGCCAGATCAGTATCTGTCGTAGGCTCCATCTTTAGTTCACCCGTCAAGGATGTCCCTGTATACATTACAGAGGCCAAATTGGCATATCCACCATCCATAGCCTGGAATAGTAGCATGGATGAAGACAGGTTGTTAATTATAGATACCTTCCTTTTTAGGGTAGTAGTGTTCTATCATTTGCTTCTGTATTTGTGAGACTATCTGTCTTTCTGATGTACTACCACCAGCTATAACTATATCTCCCTTAGATGTATCTCCCTCCAAACCTGGTAAAGAACATGCGGTTAGACTTATCGATAAAAATAAGGATAAAAATAGAAGTGGTACTTTTTTAACCGTATTTTTCTTCTTGCCTTGTATATCTAACTCAACTTCTTTTGAACCTGACTTGCCCTTATACTGTGATTTGGTTTTAGGCTGAACAAATTTTTCTAATCTGGCTAATATAAAATCAATTACTAGGGACTATAATTGTAACTAGTGAGGCTCCCATTACAATCATGGGTACATTAAATAAGGTCAGACCAGAAAATATGAAATCTCCAAGACCTCCTGCACCTACATAGGATGCCAGCGTAGTCCAGGCTATGACATATACAGCCGACAACCTAATACCTGCCATTATTACGGGTGCAGCCAACCTAATCTGTATACGACAAATTATTTGTGAAAATGTCATCCCCATGCCCTTTGCAGCATCTAATATATTTTCATCTACTCCATTCATACCAAGAACTGTATTTCTAAGAACTGGAAGTAGGGAATAAATAAAAATAGCTATTATAGCAGGGTAGCTTACCTACTCCAAAGATAGGTATCATTATGGCTAACAAGGACAAGGATGGTATAGTCTGAAATACAGATGCTATAGTCATTACTACCTTTGTTAGGGTCTTATTTTTTTGTAATTAACACACCTACTGGCACTGCCACCAAGACACCCTAAAGACAAGGCTATAAGTGATATATATAGGTGCTCTCCTATTTTTTAAAAATAATTCTGGCCATTTTTCTATAATTAAATTTATCATTTAACCACCTACTTCAATTATTTTTATTCGACTTCATACTCTTCAGTTAGCAAGACTTCTAGATCTTCAGGCTCATAGTCACTCCAAAAAAATTATTGTATAAGTAATCAACCATAGCAGCCCTGGTAACAAGACCTACAAGCAACCCTTACTATCTATTACAGGTATATTCTTATACTTAAGTTCTTTTTATATAGTATAAGGCTGACTTGACCTTTGTATCTACACGTATTGCATAAGCCCTATTTACAAAGTCTTCTATTGGCCTAGAAAACTTATTATCTTTTACTTTTTACCAAAAATGCATCTAGCATACCAATTAAAACATCATTATCATCTACTACAAAAAGTGTGTCAACTCTCTTTTCATGCATCATCTTCATTGCAGTTCTGAGGCTATCTTTTACATTTTATTTTATAAGGATTCTTCATCATTATTTCTTCAACCGTGCTTAAATCAAATTTAGCTTCCGTCAGTCTATCTTCACCAATCATATTTTTGACAAATTCATTTTTAGGATTTAACAAAAATATTTTCTACAGTATCGAATTGGATTAATTCACCCCTATCTAATATGGCAATCTTGTCAGCAAGTTTTATTGCCTCATCCATATCGTGGGTAACTATTACGAAAGTTTTTCCAGTTTTTACCTGCAATTCCCTTGACTATATCCTGGAGCGACTCTCTCGTCACTGGATCCAATGCACCAAATGGTTCATCCATCAAGACTATATCCTGGTCGGCTGCCAGGGCTCTTATAACACCTATTCTCTGTTGCTGTCCACCAGACAATTCAGATGGATATCTATTTAAAAAGACTCTGGCAAATCTACCATCTTAATCAACTTTATGGCCTTGTCTTTCATTTTTCCTCTGGCCACTTCAATAATCTTGGAACCATCGTTATATTTTTCATATATAGTCATATCGGCATCAAGCCTATTTGCTGGATTACATAAACCGATTTTTCCTACGTAGCTCAACCTCATTAAAAATCTTTTATATTTTTACCATCTATCGTAAGTTCGCCACTAGTTGGCTCAAGCATTCTGTTATCATTCTCATTAGGGTTGTCTTTCCACTACCTGAAGTACCTATAAAACAGACAAACTCTCCCCATTAATTCCAAATTGACATCTTTAACAGCCTTTTTACCATTAGGATATTTTTGTTATATTCTTGTACTTTATCATATGTTCTCCTTTCTAGGATTATTATTTTTAAACATACTCCGTTTTTATTTTAAATATATCAAGTAAACCCTAATTCTCTCTTAACCGTATATACTAATACCATTGAACGGTCCTATCTAACCCCAGCAGTCGGCATTACAAATCATATTTTTCTTAATAAAAGTACTTTTTACTTATATACTTGTTTTTAATTTACTTAAATACATCTTCAGAATCCATGCCAGCTATATCCTGGTCACTATAGCCTAGCTTCTTCAGTATATCTTGAGTATCATGGCCTATTTCCCTACCAGCATCCTTATAAATAACATCTGATTCTGAGAATTTTATAGGCATGGCAAACTGACGAACTTTCTTTTTGCCAGCATCCACCTCTACTATCATCTCTCTAGCCTTGATCTGTGGTTCATGATTGAAGGCTTGCTCAAAGTCTAAGACTGGTTCAATACAAGCGTCCAAGTCACCGAATACCTGGTTCCAATGTGCTAATGGTTTAGACTTGATTATTTCAACTAGTCTAGCCTTTAGAAGGCCACCGTCATTTGGAGTAGGTCCCTTGTCTATTAATTCCGGTAAGCCGACTGCCTCAGCTAATTTCTTTAGGAACTTAGGCTCTAGAGACCCAACTGTTATATACTCCTTGTCAGAAGTTTCATATATATCATATATTCCCTTACCATTCAATTCAAAGCCTTCTCTTTCTCTCTTATTGCCATCCAGCAAGAAAGATGCCCCCTCAAAGGTATTCATCGGTATAATTGTATCCATCATAGAAATGTCTACATACTGACCCTTTCCACTCAATTCCCTATAGTTAACAGCAGCTAGGATACCTATTACTGAATGCAGGGCACCACCTGCTATATCCCCTAACTGTGTACTCATTAAAGATGGTCCTGTAGACTTTCTACCTGCAACAGATAGGAGACCACTTAGGGCCATAAAGTTACAATCATGACCCGCCTTGTTCATAGCTGGTCCTGAATTACCATAAGAAGATACTGAACAGTAAATCAGTTTAGGATTAACCTTTGAAAGTTCTTCATATGATAGGCCTAACTTCTTCATTACACCCGGCCTGAATTGTTCAATCACTATGTCGTATTCCATAATCAATTCCTTGATAATTTCTATGGCCTTAGGTGATTTTAGGTTTAAGGAAATGGTTTTCTTATTCCTGTTAAGCCATAACTGATTAGCACTCAATCCTATTTCTTCATCAAAAGCTCCCATATTGTAAACTAGGTCTACCTTTGATTTTGAGCTTACCTTCAATACTTCAGCCCCCATATCAGCAAGCATTAGAGTTGCATATGGACCTGGCAAAAAGAGTAGTAAAATCTAGGATTTTTAAGATTTGATAAAAGCTGTATTATTAGTCATAATAACCCCATAATTAATTTGTCTATGGTTTTATTATACATTATATTGGTAGAATTTTTAAACAGCGTTGAAGAAAAGATTCTAAAATTACAAAAATAATAAAAACTTCTATTATTTATAAAGAGGCTAGTCATAAGACTAACCTCCCAATATACTTCTATTATAAACCCTGCATAGCTACCTATTACATAAGCAAGGCTAGCTAGCATGATAAGCAGGGTCTAGTTTTCAACAGAGTCATCTTCAGACTCCTGGTCTGCTGCCAGATAGAACTCTTCATATAGGGCTTCACAAACACCCACTGGCTCTGTTTCCTCAAAGTAAGGTGCCCTGTAAGTCTTTATATAAAGAACTACAGGATGGCTCAACTTGTAAACATCTATTTCAACAAACTTCTCACCATTTTCAACTTCTTCCCTATAATTAAAGACAAATGTGCCTATCTGATACATAGACATGTCATACTTTCTCACGTCAAATTCCTGACCTATATTCATATTTTCCATATATATCCTTCCTATGCTTCCGGTATTTCCCAGTTATGGTGTACATTCTGTACATCATCATCTTCTTCTAGTATGTCCAATAGCTTTTCCATAGACTTGATCTGGCCTTCATTTTCCAAAACACTAGTAGTCTGAGGTATTAGCTTAACATCAGCTGCCAGGGAACTTGTAGCCCTTTTCTTCTAGTCCATCCCTTACATCATTGAAGTCTTCTGGGGCAGTTAATATTTCATAGCCGACTTCTTCGGCTATAAAGTCTTCCGCACCTAAGTCTAGTGATACTTCCATCAATTCATCTTCTTCTGCATCCTCTGCAGATATAAAGATCTGACCCTTCCTATCAAACATAAAAGATACACAACCTGGTGTTCCCAAGTTACCATTGTTCTTGTCAAAGTAGTACCTTACATTACCTGCTGTCCTGTTCTTGTTGTCAGTTAAAGTTTCAACGATTATGGCTACTCCACCTGGTCCATAACCTTCATAAGTTATCGATTCATAGTTTTCACCTTCACCGCCACCAACACCTTTCTTAATGGCCCTGTCTATATTATCATTAGGCATATTGTCTGACTTTGCCTTTACTATTGCTGCCTTTAGAGATGCATTGTATTCTGGATCTCCTCCACCCTCTCTTGCTGCAACTGCAATTGCCCTTGCATGCTTTGTAAATACATTTGATCTTGCTGCATCCTGTTTATTTTTTCTTCCTTCAATATTATGAATACGACCCATAATTTCACTCCTTAATACTTATTTATATATTTAAAATACTTTATACGGATTATCCTCAAATATTATATCACAAATTTTACCATTCGTTAATATAAATCGCCTTATAATAGGCCCTAACTCACATTTACAAGTTGGGGGCCTACTTTATTTTGATTTAAATCTCTTATTCTAACCAATGAATCTGATCTTTAAACTTTCTATGAAAAAGGAGTTTCCTATTCGAAAATTGGTGGCCTGGCTGCTGGCACCCTCTTGTGCTCACTAACCCTGTGTAGTCTATCAATTATAGCCTTATCTTTTTCAGGAACCTGGTCAGCCTTGCCTTCTAGGACCATATCTATATACTTGTAACTAGTTCCCATTTCGCTCTCATCTGTCTGCCCTTCCCATAGGCCTGCTGATGGGGCCTTATTAATCAAGTCTTCATGGATACCCAATTCCTTGGCCCATTCAAAAACCTCTCCCTTTGTAAGGTTTGCTATTGGTAAGAAATCGACACCACCATCTCCATGCTTCGTAAAGTAGCCTGTATGGAGTTCTGCTGCATTATCAGTACCTGCAACCAGATAACCCAGGTTATTGGCTACTGTGTAAACTGTTGACATCCTAATTCTGGCCCTAAGATTGGCATCAGTCATCTTTAATGATTCTTCCCTGTATAGGCCCTTGTCCCTTAACTTGTCAGTCACCATGTTTAGGATATCCACCTGTGGTTGGTCTAGGTCAAATTCTAGGTAGTCAATACCACACCCATCTATGACCTTCATACCATCAATCTTGTCCTGGGGATTACTCTTGATGTTCATTATTACACCCATAGAATTATCAGGAAAGGCCTCCTTGATTAGGTAGGCAACTACTGCCGAATCAATACCACCTGATACACCTACTACTACCCCCTTACAATGGGCTTCTTCAACCTTTGCCCTTATCCACTCTACAGTCTTGTCAATCTGCTGTCTTCTAGTCAACATAAAATCCTCCCATTTAATACAATTATACTTTTATACTTTATATCTATTATAAAATCTTACCATCCTTTACAGATAGGTAAAAGCTCCCCATCTCCTTTATTTGGGTCTGACCACTGGTTAATTCTACAAACAAGGCCTTCAAATCTTCCAACCTATCTTGTTCACAGTTGATTATTATATTTACACTATCAGTGTATTCTATGTCCTTTACATGGTAGCCCCTATTGGCCAACTCATTTTGGGCCTTGCCTAGTAGTGTATAGTCCAATTCTACAGACACTTGGATAAAGGGCATTTTTTCAACAATCTGACCTGCATCCAGGCCAATCTTTGCCGTCTTAGTATAGGCACGAACCAGACCTCCGGCCCCCAGCTTAATCCCACCAAAGTAACGGGTACCTACGACAACCACATTGCATAGGCCTTCCTTTTTTATAACTTCTAACGTTGGTATTCCAGCAGTACCTTGGGGTTCACCATCATCACTATACCTCTGTATATTCATATTCTGTCCAATCACATAGGCCCATACATTATGGGTAGCATCCTTGTGCTTAGAACTTATTTCAGCTATAAAAGCCCTAGCTTCTTCCTCACTTTCAACTGGCTTGGCATAACCGATGAAAAGGGACTTCTCTATTGTAACTTGGTCCATGCCATAGTCGTGTATAGTCCTGTATGTATCCACCAAAACACCCCTTTATTCAATAACCTTATTATACCACATATAAGAAAGTTTTTGACAAAGTAGCTGATAATCTGTCAAGTATTGGCCTAGAGAAAATATTTCTAAATTAAATCGTTAAATATTTCCGAATATTTAAAAAAATTTATAAAAATTTTTATCAATAAAAAGGAAATCGTATACTTTTATAGAATAAGATTATAATATTATTTTTTTGGGTTCTGGTAGTACTAGTTCTCACCAAGCCTAAAAAAATCATAGAAGGAGGGACAAAAATTGGTAATAGGGATGGGATAATGTCGACGACCTTGAGGATTACTTTATAACTTATCTCCTTTATAGAGACTCGCTAACTGTACCTCAGATAGCAAGGATAAGGAACTTGTCACAAGATGAGGTCAATCTTCAGCTTATCACTGCCAAGACCGAGATTCGTAAATCAAAGCAGGAAAGCAAGAAGGATGCTGAATGTGATATTATTGTAGACTACCTTACCTTGACTAAGGAGGAGCGCCTAGAGTTTTTGGATAATTTATCTGATAAGGATAAAAATGCTTTTTAAAAGACAGGTCTATAAAGGTATCCTAAAACTTAATAATGTCGATGATTTGATGGTTCTTGTTTGGACCGTAGGAGAATTTAGGGATGACAGGTTTTTAAATATCCTCTACCCCCTAACTCAAAAGGGCACTCAAATCTCAGGAGAATAGCCTACTCAGCCATAGGTAAAATTGGCAGTACCAGTAGTGTCTCCGTTGTGGAAATGGGACTCATGGATGACAATCCTCAAATCAGACAATATTGTGCCAAATTCTTAGGTGATATTGGCAATAGGGATAGTATAAAAGTCTTAGAAAATGTTATAAAAACAAGACGGATTTTGAAAAGGAATATGTGATTAGGGGCCTGTGTCCTTTCTTTTGGACAAACTATATTTCAAGTACAAAATCAAATAATAGCCACGTAGATGCGTGGTATAGTAATATTACTTATTAAACTGGAGGGATTCAAGATGATAGTGAGACGTTGTTCTGGTGGTGTTGTGTTTTATGCAAATAAGGTTCTACTAGTTGAGAATGATAAGGGCGAATGGACTCTACCTAAGGGTAAGATCATTGGTGATGGTCTACCTCATGAAAGCGCAATAGATAGGGTAAAATTTGAAACTGGCGTTGATGCTAAAATACTCGATATAGCTGGTGATACTATATATGAATTTTTCTCAAGGAGTAGAAACCAGAGAGTATGTAATGCGATTATGTGGTATGTTATGGAATCACCTAACCAAGAAGTTAAATTAACAGGTGAATTTTTAGGCGGTGGCTTCTATAAGGTATCAGAGGCACTGGAAATGTTAACACATAGCAAGGAAAAAAATCTCTAGTAGACGTTTCTTATAAAATATAAGAACTTCAAGAAAAGTGATGATAAATAATACTTTTTAAAAAGTAGGTCTTCTTTTATTTGAAGACGGGGAGTATTATAAAAATTAATATATGAGGGACTAACTGGCATAGGTAGTCACCTTAAAAAGAGCATTGCAACTAATATTAGGTAGGTGTGGTGCCCTTTATTTTCTTCCTCCATTATAATTACTTTTTACAAAAAGCAGGGTCAAACTATAAAACTTGACCCCACTTTTTTTCTAATCTCTATGGATATTACTAATTCATTTTTCTATTCAAATTGTATCTTACATCATACTCTTTGTCTAAGTCTTTCCTTAGATCAAGATTTAACTCTAGTTCAAGAGCAAAGAAGGTATCATCCTCAAACATGTTGCCGAACTTTTCAATGGCTATCCTCTGCTTGGCTTCAAAAACTTTCTTTCTTTCGATGCTTGAAAAATTCATTTCTCGAATCTGTCTAGTCTTATCTTTCATAATGGATCTCCTTATATTGGATTTTTACACTACCTTTCCATTATACCTTGAATATGATTTTTCAAGCCTTTTTTTATAAGTATTTGAATATTTTTATATAAATAGGTTTAAGTTACCTTCTTCAGCATGTGCTAAATAACTTGCAACACCAGCTATTTCCACACCATCTATTAGTTCTTCTTCCCTGATGCCCATTATATCCATACTCATAGAGCAGGCCACAAATTTTACACCCATCTCCTGGGCCCTAGTCATCAGTAATTCAAGACTATCAACATTTTTCTTGTCCATTACATCCTTAATCATCTTAGTTCCTAGTCCACCCATGTTCATCTTGGATATCTTAAGTTCATCAATTCCCTTAGGGCATCATCATGCCGAACATCTTTTTCCATGCCCTTCTTATCTACATTAGCATCACTTCTTCTAAGTATATTCAAGCCCCAGAAGGTAAAGAACATAGTAACTTCCTTGCCCATTGATGCAGCCCCAGTTGCTATAATAAAGGAAGCTATGGCCTTGTCCAGGTCACCACTGAAAACTACCATAGTAGCACCATTTGATTTGTTGGCTGGTTCCTGGCCACTTGTCATACAAGATATTGGCTGGCATGGTCCATTTTTCTGGATAACTGCCCTAGTTACCATATTTTCTAAGGATACATCTACCAACCTGTGCCCCATTTTCTGGCACCAGGCTCCTATATCCTTCCTAAAACCTGGATCTCCCGTTAATATCTCTATCCTGTCGCCAATGCAAGCCTCATCCATAGCCTTAAATACCTTGGCTATAGGGCCGGGGCACTGAAGTCCCCTTGCGTCTATTCGTATAAGTTTACCCGTATAGGTATCATCTGGTGAAGACTCTTCATTATCTAGTTTTTTTTTATAACATCTGAGTTATCTGTACAAGCAATACCTAGACCACCTAGGTTATCAGAGTTTGATTCCTTATTTACGTTTAACTTTAACTGGTCATATGAGCTGACACCACCATCAAGGTTGATTGGCTTGAATCCCTTTTGAGTAAGGATTCTAGCAGCTAGGTAACCCCTTAGACCAACCTGGCAAGTTACGTATAGGTCCTTGTCTTTAGGTATTTCATCTAACCTATCCCTCAATTCATCTAGAGGTATATTTACTGATCCTTCTATAGAACCAAGTTCATACTCTTCTGGTGTCCTAACATCTATTAGGAAGGCTCCTTGGGCAACCAAGTCATCTATCTTGTCAACCGTAACAGCCTCTACTAGTCCATCTATTATATTAGTAGCCACATAACCTGCCATATTTACCGGATCCTTAGCTGATGAGAATGGTGGAGCGTAGGCTAATTCTACATCTTCCAGATCTCTTACTGTAAGACCACCTGCTATTGCAGTAGCTATTACGTCTATCCTCTTTTCAACTCCTGCAAAACCAACTGCCTGGGCACCTAATATCCTACCACTTGGTACTTCAAATATCAACTTGAAGTCAAGAGGCATAGCTGTTGGATAGTAACCAGCATTTGACAACGGGTGAAGGTGAACTACCTTGTAATTGTCAATACCCATCTGCTTTAAGCTCTTTTCATTCTTACCAGTTGATGATGCCGTCATATCGAATACCTTTGCTACAGATGTTCCCAAGGCACCCTTATATCTTACATCTATACCGTTTAATCTATCGGCAAGTATCCTGGCCTGTCTATTTGCAGGAGATGCTAGGGCTATGCTGGCTGGCTGGCCATATACCCTATCCTGTGTTTCAATAGCATCACCAAGGGCATATATATGAGGCTTAGAAGTTTCTAACTTGTCATTGACTTTTATATGACCCCTAGGTCCCATTTCTAGACCTGCAGACACTGCTAGTGCATTTTCAGGCTTTACACCTATTGATAGGATAGTTATATCTGTGTGTATTTCCCTGCCACTCTTCAATACAATTGTTCTTCCATTATCCTTAAATGAGTCTACTCCATCACCCAATACCAGGTCAACTCCGTGGTCTATCATGTGGGCATGTAGGATCTGGGCCATCTCAAAGTCAAATGGTGCCATTACCTGGTCTAGCATTTCTACCAGGTGTACCTTAACACCTCTTTCAACTAGGTTTTCAGCCATTTCTATACCTATGAAACCTCCACCGATTACTACTGCTTCCTTAGGTTCTTTTTCATCTACATAAGCCTTGATAGCATCTGTATCCGGTATATTTCTAAGAGTAAATACATTGTCAGCATCAGCCAGTCCTGGAATTGGAGGCTTAACTGGGTTAGCACCTGGTGACAAGATTAATTCATCATATGATTCAGTGTATTCCTGGCCTGTTTGAAGATTTTTTACTGTAACTTCCATCTTGTCAGGATCTACAGCAGTTACTTCACTAAAGTTTCTGATATCTAGATTAAATCTAGCGCTCATACCTTCAACAGTTTGAACTAATAGGGCTTCTCTTTCTGTTATAACCTGGCCTATATAGTATGGTAGACCACAATTGGCAAAATGAGATATACTCGCCTCTCTCAAACATTATTATATTAGCTGTTTTCATCTAATCTTCTCAATCTAGCGCTACTGTTGCACCACCTGCAACCCCACCTACAATCAGTATTTTTTTCATAATTTTCTCCTCTCAATTTTATAAGTTGATACTTAAAATTTCACAAAATAATTCTTATTCTTTAATTTCGTTTACTTGATTTTCACAAATTAATTTGATTTTATAAATTAATAATTCAAACCTATTTTAGTCATTCATATTTTTTTCACTATTTCCTTCTAAAAATCATTGTCTATGGAATAGATAATCTCCGTCCCATTTCTCTCCCTTAATAATACCTGCTGACTTTAGCCTTGACAGGTGCTGGGATACCGTGGACTGGGCAAGTTCTGAACAGACATGCATGTTAGATACATTACTAGGTCCTTCCTTGACCAAGCCCTTGACTATACATAGTCTGGCCGGATGAGATATAGCCTTTAAAACATTAGCATACTCAACTAGGGGCCTGGGCATTTACATTTAGTTCTTCCATATACCCACCTCCTTATATATAACTTTCTGTATATTCATATATTACAATATTTGAATATATGTGTCAATAGGCATTTTTATTTTTTTATGTCGTATATTCTGACAAATAAAAATATGATATAATGAATATTATACTAATTAAGCATGAAAACTAATATATGGAGGTTACAATGAACATAGAAGAAAGAAAATGGGAAATTATGTACGACCAAGAAGCCTTACAGACTAGAATAAAAAGAGCTCGAAGTCAAATTAAAAATGATTACCAGGACAAGAATCTCTTGGTAATATCCCTACTAAAGGGTAGCTTTTATTTTTGTGCAGACCTGGTTAGGGGCAATAGACATACCTAGGCTAAAAATCAACTTTATGACTACATCAAGCTACGGTGACTCCACTGACTCCAGTGGCAAGGTCCAGGTCCAGGCTGATATTACAATAGACGATCTAAGCCAGTATGATGTCATTCTTCTTGATGACATAGCTGATACAGCCAATACAATGGACTTTGTTTACAAACATATAGCAAGAAAAATCCTAAAAGTCTTAAGACATGTGTTCTTTTAGACAAGCCTAGTAGGAGGCAGGTAGAATTTGTACCTGATTATATTGGTTTTTACTATGAGAGGATAAGTTCGTAGTTGGTCTATGGATTCGACTTTGAAGATATGTACAGGAATGTCCCTTATATATTCAATGTTACTGAGAATTATTATAAATAGAAAAAAACAACGTAAAAACTTGCCCATATTTTTGAATTTTATTGATGGAAATACTAAAAATCTTCTCACTAATAGCGGATTAGAAGATCTAATCCGGGTTGCTTCTAGAAATTACTGGTATTTCCTTTTTTTATATTTTATCTTTAGTATTTCTTCTTGAGGTCCAAGTTTAAATACTAGACCATTTTTTCATAGGTTATCTGGTAGCCGTATTTTTCATACTGGGCTACTATTGTCTCCCAAAGGTCTTCTAGACCATTTTTCTTGGATGAAGATGTAATTACCACCTTGTCATCCTTGTCCATATTCAGGGTCCTCCTGATAATGGCTTCATGCTTTTGGTACTGGCCTCTGGTAATCTTGTCTGCCTTAGTTGCAACTACACACAGTCATAACCAAAGTGCTTGATCCAGTCGTACATCATCTGGTCATCTGCTGTCGGTTCATGCCTTACATCAACTAGGAGAAAGATAGCACACAACTCTTCCCTGTCCTCCAGGTAGCACTCCATGATGCCACCCCACTTGTCCTTTTCTGTCTTGGACACCTTGGCATATCCATATCCTGGCAGGTCGACAAAGTAAAATTCATTGTTTATCAGGTAGAAATTTATAGTCCTTGTCTTACCAGGTGTTGAAGATGTCCTTGCAAAGGTCCTCCTGTTTAAAAGACCATTAATCAAGGATGACTTACCAACATTAGACCTACCTGCCAGGGCTATTTCCGGTATTCCCTCGGCAGGGTACTGGCTTTTGCTGACAGCACTCATGGTAATTTCAGCACTCCTAATCTTCATTATCTCCTCTGTTGGAACCTCACTCTGGCGGCTCTTGTAGTAGTGGGGAGGATTGGTCATGTTCTTCTTATTGTTCTTTTTCTTGGTATTATTCTTAGCCATAGTATCAACCTACTCTTTTTCCATCAAGGCTATGTCAATTACCTGGTCCATAGTCTCTACTAATACAAACTCTATGTCCTGCCTTACATTTTCCGGTATCTTGTCAATATCTGCCTTACAATCCTTAGGTAGGATAATTTTCCTGATACCCATCCTATAGGCGGCTAGGACTTTTTCCCTGACACCACCAACAGGCAAGACTCTACCACGTAGGGTAATTTCACCTGTCATGGCTATATTTCCTGGTACTGGCCTGTCTGTCAGGGCAGATATAGTAGCCAGGGTCATGGTAATACCGGCAGATGGACCATCCTTTGGAGTAGCCCCCTCTGGTATATGGATATGTATATCCTTGTCCTTGTGGAAGTCAGCTGGTATACCTAGCTTGTCTGCAATAGACCTGATATATGAAATACCTGTCCTGGCAGATTCCTTCATGACATCACCCATCATACCAGTAAGTACTATACCACCCTTACCTGGTAGGGCACTGACCTCTACCTCTAGGGTAACTCCACCCACAGCTGTCCAGGCTAGGCCATTTACCACACCTACCTGTGGGTTAAGGTCTAATGGCTCCTCCTTGTACTTCTCAGTTCCCAGGTACTCTACCACCTTTTCCCTGGTCAAATTGATAGGCTTCATTTTTGGATTACCGACCATCTCCTTGACTACCTTCCTGCATAGCTTGGCAATTGTACGCTCTAACTGTCTAACACCAGACTCTCTTGTGTACCTACTGATAATATATTTAATTACATCGTCATCAATAGTAATAAAGCCCTTGGCTAGACCATTTTTCCTTGATCTGCTTCTTCAATATGTACCTTTTTCAACTATTTCTAGCTTTTCCTCTTCGATATATCCCTCTATATCTATAATCTCCATCCTATCAAGTAGGGGCCTAGGTATCTGCCTTAGGTCATTTGCAGTAGTTATAAACATTACCTTTGATAGGTCAAATGGTAGCTCTAAATAGTGGTCTACAAAGTACTTGTTCTGCTCTGGATCCAATACTTCCAACATGGCAGATGTTGGGTCTCCCTTAAAGTCACTGGACATCTTGTCAATTTCATCCAAAAGGATTACTGGGTTTTTAGACTTGGCCTCCTTCATGGCATTTATAATTCTACCTGGTATGGCCCCTATATAGGTCCTTCTATGACCCCTGATTTCAGCCTCATCCCTGACACCACCAAGTGATATTCTTATAAAAGGTCTGCCTATTGCCCTAGCAACTGACTTTGCTATAGATGTCTTACCAACACCTGGAGGTCCGGCTAGACATATGATTGGTGCCTTCATATTCTTTGACTGCTTTCTAACTGCCAGGTACTCAAGTATCCTGTCCTTGACATCATCCAAACCATAGTGGTCTTCATTTAGGATCTTTTCAGACTTGTTTATATCAAACCTGTTTCTGGACTCCTTGTTCCATGGTAGGGAGAAAATAGTATCCAAATAGTTCTTTAAAATACTGTAGTCAGGAGAATTAGAAGGTGTTCTTTCCAACTTCTCTATTTCCTTTTCAATCTTCTCACGAGTCTCATCAGAAATCTTCAACTCATCCAACTTGGCCCTATACTGGTTTTCCTGGCCATCATCGCTGATATCACCGAGTTCCTTCTGAATTGCCTTTAACTGCTCCCTTAAGTAGTAGTCCTTCTGGATCTTGTTCATCTGCTTTCTAACATTGTTGTGGATTTTTCTTGTCTATCTTGATTACCTCTAACTCTTCTAGTAGGTAGTCGTATAGGAGTTTCATCCTATCTTCAATATCAAGGGTAACCAAGACCTTCTGCCTATCACTAAACTTTAAGAAGAGGCTAGAAGCCACTATATCAACTATCATAGAATAACCTTCAGCATCTGAAAGGTCCATGGAAGCATCCGTAGGCACATCAGCTGCTATACTAAGATACTCCTCAAAGCCCTTTAGTAGCCTTCTTGAATAGGCTTCTAGTCTAGTCTTTTCTTCCTTTGTAAATTGTTCTTCATCAAATTCTATAGGTGTAATCTCACCCATCCAGGCATCATTTTCATCTATCCTCATAGACTCGAGTCTGGCCCTCTCTATACCCTCTACCAGGACCCTGATAGAAGTATCAGATGTCCTGATTACCTGCTTGATGCTACATATAGTACCAATTGTATATATGTCATCAATTGTAGGATTTTCTATACTGGAATCCATCTGACTTACTAAAAATATCTTTTCATCATTTTATCATAGATAGCTCAAAGCTCTCAATAAATTTAACCTTCCTATATCAAATGATTGTAGGATACATGGAGATATTGATATCCCCTTAGAGGTATCATTGGCATCTCTATCTTATCCTTGAATATTACTACACTGGTCCTTAGCCTGCTATTTTCAGACTCAGTAACTTCTATTTCATCTATTTTATCATCTAATTTACTCATAGCTTACTCCTTTCAAACTACAAATTTACGTGTAATCCTATTATATACATAATTTCTACCTATTTTCAATACAATTACCCAAAAACATGGAACTTATTGACTTTTTGTAAAAATATGCTTCTTAATGGCATTTTACTGCAAAAATGACTCCCTTATTTTTCTCAATTAATATGATATATGAAAAATATTCTTCTTATTTAATTTTCCACTAAAAATTATATTCTAAATATAGCCGACTTTTTATTAAGATAGGCTTAAGAAATAAATTATCGTTTTTTTCAATAATTTATTATTGACATTCAATATTTTTATCCTATAATATAAGCAAACAATATTTTTATTTAGTTATTTGTATGAGTAAGGAGAATTTTTATGAACGATCAAATATTTAATAAGAACAACTTTCTTTTTATTAAAATTGTACTAGTCTTGTTTATATTAGCTTGGGTTCTATTTTTCCATAGACGATTTAAAGTTTATTTTGAATCCAAATTATACGGAAAAAAAGATCTCGTATTTAAGGTTTCCTATATGATATTTTTTTATAACTAGCCTTGTTTCTTTCGTCCTCGTCTATATAACTCTGAATCAAATAAAAGTTAATCCCTTCTCAAAGTGAGTGGTGACCTTGATAAAGTGGACTTCCCTCTTATTTTTATAATAGGAGTAACTTTCGACGTTTAAAGATACATATAGGGGTTAGATGGTGCCTTTGTTGTTTTTGGGCTTTCGATTAATCTAGTCTCTCTTATATTTTTACATATCTTCCATTTCTTTACTTATTTTTAAGTGATATATTGTCTGAAATTGTTAGTATTAAGGAAGAATCTGAATATATAATTTAGTTTAAATTCCAGACCTTATACCAAAGTATATTTTGAAAATGTGGTATTTAATACAAATTTCATATAAATTTTTAAAACGGAGGCTTTATTATGAATAGAAATGTAAATAAATATAAAGGGTAAAAGTCCACTTCTTGGACAAATTTCATATATAAATATCAAAGGAAATTTCTTGTAAGAATATTACAATTGTTATTGTTTTCTAGTATTTTTAACCACTGGATTAAATTTCTTAGCACTTCTTGTCGCGTTAGCAAGTATAGTTAATTTTCACGTTGATCTGTCCCATTTTATTTTTGAATTTACTGTTATGCTTTTTCGTATCTTTAGTTTTGTTCTATCTGTACAAAACATACACTGCTATAGAAAAAGCCTCTCCTTTAAATATCAAGAATGCAAGATATTTACAGGTCTTAAATAAAGCTTTTTATGGCACTCTTAATAATCTTATTGCTATATTCTATCTTTATAAGAAAGCAGGGTAACCTCTTATGCGTGATTGAATTTCACAGTCTATTTTTCCCTTTTTATATTAGCATGTTTTATTTTATGTTTTCCATAAGATCTTTATAGGTATAATCAAAATGAAGGAAGACTATGACTTAACAATATAGGAGGTATGCAAAATAATATGTCTATAAAAATAAATTTAGACCTGGTCTTGCTAAAAAGGGTATTAGCTCAAGGACCTGGCTAGGACTATAAACATAACTAGTGCCAACCTGTCTATATTAAAGACCGGCAAGGCCCGTGCTATCAGGTTCTCAACCCCTGAATGATATCTGTGAGCCCTGGACTGTCAACCAGGTGATATACTTGAATATATAGATGATGGTTTAGATGATGATATAGAAAATGATATAGATTAAAAATAGACTTTGTCTAGTAACACTTAGGTTACCGACAAAGTCTATTTATATTAATCAGCTATTTTTAAGATTAAGCTCCTAATCTTTCTGAGCTTGATAAAGCCTTCTTACCTGTTCTTATAATTAGGTAAGCATATGCGAATGCTAGTACTATACCTGCTATAGTGGCAATGCCTAGTGGTAGGTTGAATCCTATCTTAGCATTTAGTAGGTATGTAGATATGATATACATATAGAACATACCTGGTATTAAGCTCATGATGTAAGGCTTCTTTAACTTGTACAAGTACAATGTGATCATAGCAAATGCAAATACTGCTATAGTCTGGTTAGCCCATGCGAAGTACTGCCATAATACGTTGAATCCTTCTGCATTCAACTTAGCAAATATTAGGATTGCTATAACCGGTATAAATATACAAATTGATAGTGTAACTCTATTTTTAGCCTTTGACTGATCGTATCCAATAGCATCTGCTATCATCAATCTAGCGGCTCTAAGGGCTGTATCTCCTGATGTTATAGGTAATACAATTACACCAAGTACGGCAATTAGACCACCTATCGTACCTAGCATATCATTAGCGACCAAACCTATGATGGCCGGTTTACCAACTAGTTCTGCTGGGACACCCTTATAGTAGATACCCATAGCTGCTGCTGCCCATATCATGGCGATGAAACCTTCTAGTATCATCATATCGTAGAAAGTTCTTCTACCTTCTCTTTCATCAGATACAGATCTACCAATTAGTGTAGCCTGAGTTGAGTGGAAACCTGATACTATACCACATGCAACAGTTACGAAGAATATTGGTAATAATGGAGTTCCCTTAGGATGTGTTCCCATCCAGTTAGCTGCAGTTACATTGTCTAAATGATATCCCTTGATGAATAGACCAAAGAATATACCAATTGCTGATAACAACAATATTGCACCGAATATTGGATATATTCTACCAATAATCTTGTCAATTGGGAATAGAGTAGCTGCCAGATAGTAGAAGAATATAACAGCGTATACTACCCAAACTATAGGATTTGAGCTGACAGCCTGCTGCTTTAATAGACTGGCTACTACCAAGTCCCCTGGTGTGTAAATAAACACAGCACCAACTAGAATCATTAGGACGATTATAAAGATATTATATACCTTATAAACCTTTCCACCTAAGTGGTCCTGAATAAGGGCTGGCATCTGCTTACCATTAGTTCTGATAGAAATCATACCAGAAAAATAGTCATGCATTGCTCCACCTAGCACACAACCTATTGGTATCAATAGGAATGCTATAGGTCCAAACAGGATACCCTGGATAGGTCCAAGAAATTGGTCCTGTACCCGCAATATTAAGTAATTCAATAAGTGCATTCTTGCTCTGCTTCATAGGAACATAGTCTACACCGTCGTTTATACTAACAGCTGGTGTTGGTCTATCATCTGGTCCGAAGACTTTTTCACAGACTTTACCATAGGCTAATCCGCCACCGATTAGTATAACTAATCCAATTATAAAAGTAGTCATTTTATAATACCTCCTAAAAATTTTATTTAAATCAATATTGATTGATTTACGTATTTAAGGCTATTTTAGCTTTGACAATCTCCCAAGGAGAGAGTCAAGCATATTTAAGTCTGGTCAGGACTCCTATCCTACATTTTTTGAGGAGCCTTCATGCCCAAAATCTTTAGGGCATTTTCAATTGTCTGTCTAGTTGCTTCAACTAGGGCTAGTCTTGCTGCCCTTAAGTCTGCATCTTCAACCAAGATAGGACTGTTGTGGTAGAACTTGTTGAAGGCCTGGGCCAGGTCCAATACAAACCTAGTCACTATATGTGGCTCATTCTTCTTCATGGCAGTCATGATACTCTTGTTGAATGTTTCTAGCACACTTAAGACATCTGCTGCATCCTGGTCAGACAGGGCTTCATAGTTAATGTCTGCACTTACAGGCTGGTCAGCCTTCCTTAGTACAGCACAGCACCTAGCATGTGTATACTGAACATATGGTCCTGTTTCACCTTCAAAGCTAAGTGTCCTATCCCATGAGAATGTGTAGTCCTTGATCCTACTATTAGATAGTTCTTGGAATACTACGGCTCCCACACCTACTGCCTTTGCAACTTCATCTATATTCTCTGCATCTGGATTCTTTTCTTCAATTATCTGTCTAGTCCTATCTATTGCCTGGTTTAGGACATCTTCAAGGAAGACTACCCTTCCCTTTCTAGTTGACATAGTTCCCTCTTCCAGGGAAACCATACCGAACTGAACATGGACCATATCCTTATACCAGTCATAACCCATCCTCTTAATTATTTCAAAACACTGTTTGAAATGTAGCTCTTGCTGTGCCCCTACTACATATATCGACTTGTCAAAGTTATATATTTTCTTTCTGTAGAAGGCAGATGCCAGGTCTCTAGTCAAATAAAGCGTAGAACCATCCCTCTTCTGGATTAGGGCTGGTGGTAGTTTGCTATCTTCCAGGTCTACTATCATGGCACCATCAGACTCTACCAATAGGTTTTTCTCCTTTAATTCTTCAATTACTGCTGGCATCTTATCTGAATAGAAAGATTCTCCAACATATGAGTCAAAATCTATGTCTAGTAGGTCGTAAACTCTCGAGAATTCTTTCAAACTCTCATCCCTAAACCATTGCCATAGGTCTTTGGCTTCTTGATCTCCATTTTCTAATTTAGTGAACCATTCTCTGGCTTCATCTTCCATTTCTGGCTTGGCTTCAGCCTCATCATGGAATCTGATATATAATTTTAGTAATTCCTTTATAGGGTCTTTTTCTACTGCCTGCTTGTCTCCCCATAGCTTGTAGGCCACTATCAGTTTACCAAACTGGGTACCGTAGTCACCAAGGTGGTTTAGTTTTTCAACGTGGTAACCCTGTGACTGGTATATCTTACTAAGGGCATTACCTATTACAGTAGTCCTTACATGACCTATATGGAAGGGTTTAGCTATATTTGGAGAAGAAAACTCTACTACTACAGTCTTACCCTTTCCAAATTCACTCTTACCGTAATTTTCCTTTTCAGTTAAAACTTGATTTATTACCTTCTTGGCTAGACTTTCCTTATTGACAAAGAAATTCACATAGCCTCCCAGGTTTACTATTTTATTTATGTCATCTGTTGGCTGTATTTTTCCTGCCAAGTCCTCTGCTATTGCATTTGGAGCCTTTCTAAATATCTTTGCTAGCTTAAAACAAGGGAAGGCATAGTCACCCATTTCCTTGTTTGGTGGTACTTCTATAAGGGCTGTTATCTCTTCAATAGTCAAGTCTTCTATCTCAGACTTTATAATTTCAGATATCAGCTTTTTAAAATCTGCCATTAGTCTTCCTCCAATATATTTATCTATAGTCATATAATCGTTCTGCTTTCTTCAATATTATATGATATACCATTTTTATTTTTCAATACTTTACGTCTTATTTCCTATATATATTATTATTAGTCTAAGCCTTTGTAAAAACGATAATTAAGTTTATATACGAATCAAAGATTTTCTTCAGTTATTACCCTTATTCCATGCTTTCTAAGTAGGGCAGCAGTCACGCCTTGTCCAACCTTTTTGGCCCTCAAACCTGCCTGTATAGATCTTGTTGCCACCACAGGATGGACTAGATTCCTTTAGTATAGCCAGGCTGGCCTGGTGTTTTTGCCTGGTCCAATGAAATTTGTGCCCCCTATAAAAATTCTGCTGTTACATCTTTACCATCCTCATCATATACCTTTGCCCTACCCTCTACTACATCTACCCCATCATATCCAGGGCTCTATTTCAGATGGCAGACGTGGTGACTCAAGGCCACCCATGGATTCAGGACATATCTTAATATAGTCCCTTCCTTCCAGGAATTTCAGGACCCTTTTCACTTTTTTATTGTCGCCACCATTGTACTTACATTTTACACCCTAGAAGGCAGGCAGATACTAATATTGGCCCCTTATCTGTATTCTTCATTTTTATCACCTTTTTGACTTTTAGTTTTTATATTCACTTTATAGCTTTTTATCTATCTTTCTAAGTGTGGCTATCATATATAGTATTTAGCCTATGCTTGACCTAGCTAGATTTAGGCCATATACATTGATTTTTCTAGCCTATTTTACAGTTACAATGGTTACTCCTGCCCCACCTTCACCATACTGGCCTGGCCTCATAGACTTCACATGGGGGTTCTTTTTCAATAGCTCTGTCATACCCTTTTTTTCAGTATACCTGTGCCTATACCATGTATAATCGTTACCTCTTCATGGCCTGCCATACAGGCATCATCCAGGTACTTTTCAACTGCCATGGTTGCTTCTTCAAGGTTCATACCCCTTAGGTCCACCTTTCTTTCTACACTACCAGACTTTGAGTTTATAACCTGTCTTGTAGTCTTGGTTACCGTATTCTTTTCCTTCTTAGCTATAAGTTTAAGCGACTTATACGGCAGACTCATCTTCATGATACCAACCTGGACTATGGCTTCCTTCTTCTTGTCATCTGCTGATATAACTGTACCATCCTGCCTTAGGGTTATTATATTTACATCTGTACCAGGTTTTTAGGGTCTTGATTTCCTTGGATGCATACTTCGGAACAACCATACTCTCCACACTAGGCTGAAGCTTGCCCATAGACTGGCCGATTTCCTTTCTAATCTCCTCAAGTCTACGGTCTTTTTCCCTACTATCCTTAAGCCTGTCTGTCTTCCTGATTTCCTTTATCATGGCATCCGTATCTTCCTTGGCCTGCCTAACTATAGAGAAAGCTTGACTTCTGGCATTTTCCAGGACCTTGGCCTTTGACTTGTCCAGTTTTTCCAACTTGGCCTGGTAGTCTAGCTTTATATCCTCTATTTCCTGCCTGTACCTCTCTGCCCTTTCTAGTTCCTCTTGGGTCTTAAGCCTGCTCTTTTCGACATTCTGTAAGACTTCTTCTATTTCTATATCTTCGTTAGTAAGAAAGTTTTTTGCCTGGTCAATAATATGCTCACCTAGGCCTAACTTTCTAGATATTTCAAAGGCATTTGACTTACCCGGTACCCCTATTAGGAGCCTATAGGTAGGAGAAAGAGTCCCCATATCAAACTCTACTGCTGCATTTTCCACATCTTTTTTGGCTAGGGCATACTTTTTCAACTCACTGTAGTGGGTAGTTGCTATACAAGATGCCCCAAACAACCTTATATTTTCCAAGATTGCTATGGCTAGGGCTGCCCCTTCTTCTGGGTCTGTACCTGCCCCTAATTCGTCAAATATTACTAGAGACTGGTCTGTCACCCTTTCTACTATATCTACAATCCTAGTCATATGGGATGAGAAAGTTGATAGGTTCTGTTCTATACTCTGGTCATCACCAATATCTGCAAATATCTGGTCGAATATGCACATACTAGTCCCGTAATTTGCTGACAGGTGTAGTCCACACTGGGTCATCAAGGCAAATAGGCCCAGGGTTTTGATAGTTACAGTCTTACCCCCTGTATTTGGTCCTGTAATAAGTAGGGTTGAATAATCTCCCCCCAAGATAATATCATTGGCTACAACTGACTTCCTATCCAATAAAGGGTGCCTACCCCCTACTATCCTGACCAACCTATCTTGGTTTAGGTCTGGTTCTGTTGCCTTCATATCTATCGAAAGCTTACCCTTGGCAAAGGCAAAGTCCAATTTGGCCAAAATTTCCTGGTTGGATAGTAATTCCCTACTCACCTGACCTACCATGGCTGACAGGTTGGCCAGGAATTTTTCTATTTCCTCTTTTTCCTGAAGTTTTAACTGTCTTAGGTCATTATTCATCTCTACTATAGTCATAGGCTCTATAAATAAGGTAGCTCCTGATGAAGACTGGTCGTGGATAATTCCTGCCATCATAGACCTGTACTCTGCTTTGACTGGTACTACAAACCTGTCCCCCCTCATGGATATAATTGCATCCTGGAGGTACTTTTGGTAAGTAGTTGAAGATATAATACCATTTAATTTAGATCTGATAGACTGGTTTTTCTGTAGGATCCTCCTCCTGATTGACCTTAGTTCTGGTGAAGCAGAGTCAGCTATTTCCAACTCACTGATAATGGCATTGAAAATCTCCTCTTCTATATCCTTGTGTATATATAGGGATGTGGCTAGGCTCTGGATGATAGGATACTTGATTTCATCATCCTCTTCATCTATTGAAGTCTCAGAATTACCAAAGGTCTCCTTCTTAATCTGACCACTTAGGACATTGCTAAGTACCCTGGTTGCCCTCATGGTGTCAGCCAGGTCTAGGAGGCTTTTCGGATCTAAAACAGCTCCCAGGTCTGCCCTCTTGGCCTTGTCTCCTATGTCATGGATCCCCTCTAGTGGAACGTGCCCCCTATTTATGAGGATCGACTGGGCCTCAGTAGTTTCTTCCTGGGCAGTCTTTACCTCCTCGAAAGTTGACATTGGTCTTAATTTTTCTATCATTGAAAGACCTAGACTGGATGTAGCCTTGGCCTTTAGCATATCTATTATTTTATCTAATTCCTAACACCTTATAAAATTTAGCTTCATATTCACCATCCTTTTCTAAGGCCTTGATGCCTACTTTAATTTCTATCTCAATATTATACCACATTGGTCTTTAACCATGTTATAATATATAGTAAAGATTTATTTTGGAATTATACTACTTAGGGAGGTGCTTTGAGATGAAGTATATAACAGAAGGTTTATTTCCAACATTGGTTTTCAAAAATTTTGAATGTATCTCAAGAATCCCTAGACCATCCGGTCACGAGGGAGCTATCAGTGATTATATTATGAATTTTGCCAAGAGCCTAGGTTTAGAGACCTACCAAGATAGCTACAAAAATCTAATAGTAAAGAAGCCTGCAACAAATGGGAGTCCTGACCCATCTACAGTTATGCTACAGGCCCACCTGGATATGGTGCCGGAAGCTCGCGACTCTGTAGACCACGACTTTACCAAGGACCCAATTGAGTTAATCCTTGAGGGCAATAACTTGAGGGCTAACCAGACTACCCTTGGTGCTGATGATGGTATGGGTGTAGCCTATATGATGGCTATCCTAGAAAGCGAAGACCTGTCACATCCAAACCTTGAATGTGTCTTCACAGTAGATGAAGAGGTCGGCTTGATAGGTGTGGAAAAATTAGATATGTCAGACCTAAAGTCTACTTATATCTTAAATCTTGATGGCGAAGAGGATGATTCTATCCTTGTGGGCTGTGCAGGTGCAGTAAATGCAAGCATGGTTTTAAGGAAGGAATACAAGCCAGCAATTTCTACAAACCTAGCCTTAGAAATAAATGTCAAGGGCTTATTTGGAGGCCATTCAGGCATGGATATTGACAAACAGAGGGCCAATGCCAATGTGATTATGGGTAGGATACTTAGCTCTATCACTTATGATTACGACTTGTTCTACATAGGTGGTGGTTCCAAGAGAAATGCTATACCTAGAAGTTGTGAGGCAGTCCTATCTATTAAAAATGAAGACCTGGAAGCACTTGTTAGAGAAATTCAAAAACTTTCTGCTAAAATACAAAAGGAGTACTACCCTACTGACCCTAATTTAAAGATAGAATTGAGAAGGTCTGCACCTACTGATTTTAAGGTGTTTACAGATAATTGCAAGAATAAGATTGTAGATATACTCAGCCTAACACCAGATGGCATTATATCAAGGGCAATAGACCTGGATATGGTAGATACATCTTCTAACTTTGCCGTAATCAGCGAGGACAACCAGAATATAGAATTCAACAGCCTTGTAAGATTCTCTGCAGACTCTAAAAAGGACTATGTAAAGACAAAATTGGCCAGACTGGCTAAACTGGTTGGGGCCCAGCTAGAATTCTCTGCTGAATACCCTGCCTGGGAGCATGACAAAAATTCTAAGTTAGAAGACTTGTCAGTAGATGTCTACAAGGAAGTATTTAATAAGGACCCTAATGTTGTAATCATGCATTGTGGCCTAGAATGTGGTATCCTTTTAAATAAGCTTAGACACAAGGCCGAGGCGATTTCAATTGGACCTAATATGTTCAATGTACATACACCGCAAGAACATGTAGAGGTTGATTCTGTAGCTAGGATGTGAAGTTCATCATTAGGCTACTGAGGTACTATAGAAAATATAGGATTTTTATCACAGACAAGACAAAAAGACACCCTGGTTACCAACCTTGGTGTCTTCTTTAAGATTTGCATAAATATATTTAATTATAATTTCTCTTATAAAAGTTCCCTGGCCTGGTCCTTTCCAGCATATAAATCCAGTAGTCCCTGGACCTCCATGGGTTCCTATTCCACAGCCTATCATAAAGTACCTTATCTCAGAAGGATTTAACTCTGATTTGATTAGCTCTTCTAGCCTATCCCTCTCTTTTAGGTCATCTGAATACCCTATATAGACCGTCCTGCCTTCTAGGCTAGATATTCCATTTCCCCTGGCTATATCTACCAGCTTACTAGCAACATTCTTTTTGCCCCTGGCCATGCCCACATTATCAACTATACCATCCTTTATGATACAAAGAGGTTTGATGCTCAGGACTGTTCCTATTGTAGCTGTAGCCCCAGATATCCTTCCTCCCTTACTAAGGTATAGGAGGTCGTCACAGGAAAAACAACCAAAGGCCATATCCTTCATAGCCTCAATCTGGTCGACGATTTCGTCAAGTTCCTTACCCTCTTCCCTTAGCTGACAGGCCCTTATCACCTGGATGGCTATGGCAAAACTAAGGGTATTAGAGTCTATAATCCTAATCTTGTTATCAAAATTATCTTCCAGCTCTGACTTTGCCATCACAGCACTCTGGTAGGTGCCTGTAGCACTTGCAGCAGCTGAAATATATAGGATATCATAACCTTCTTCACAATGCTTTTTAAAATTCTCATAGAAGGCACCATATGTAACCTGGGAAGTCTTAGGTATGACCCCTTCCTCTCTTAAAAGTTTGTAAAATTTTTCTCCATCTATATCTATCCTATCCTATATTCAACACCATCAATGATTATGCTTAGTGGCAGCATATCAATATCATATAAGTCCAAATAGTCTTGGCTTTATATCAGATAAACTATCGCAGACTATCTTAATTTTTATTCATATTTACCTCCATATATTACCTATACCAGACCGTCAAAGTCTAACTGCCTCATGGCCTCGTATACTACAATGGCTACTGCATTGGATAGGTTGAGGCACCTGGCACCCTCTATCCCCCTCATTGGTATCCTGATACAAGTATCCATATTAGCTTCTATCAAGTCCTTGGGTAGGCCCTTAGTCTCCTTGCCAAATACCAAAAAACATCCATCTTCATACTTTACATCCGTATGATTTTTCTGGCCATTTATGGTAGAGAAGAAAAACTTTGCACCCTTATGCTTGTCTTCAAGTTCCTCAAAACTATCGTAATATTGTATATCAGCTATATCCCAGTAGTCTAAACCACACCTCTTAAGGTGCTTGTCATCTAGGGAAAAACCCAGAGGTCTTACTAGGTGGAGTATTGCTCCTGTATTAGCGCATGTCCTAATTATATTACCTGTATTATGTGGTATTTCTGGCTCAACAAGGACTATATTGATAGCCATAATATCAACCTCCTTCTTATAAAATATCCTGTCTAAAAGCTATAGTAGTTGCACATATGGCTTATGGAGCAATTACTACATTCTGGTTTCCTGGCCTTACAGACCCTCCTACCATGGAAAATCAGTAGGTGGTGGGAATGGGTCCACCTGTCCTTTGGGATTGCCTTCATAAGGGCAAATTCTGTTTTCTCAGGAGTGGTTTCCTTGACTATGCCTATCCTATTGCTAACCCTAAATACATGGGTATCCACAGCAATAGCTGGTACCCCAAAGGCATTGCTCAGGACTACACCTGCTGTCTTTCTTCCTACACCTGGTAACTTTACCAGGTCTTCTAAATTATCTGGTACCTGGCCCCCATATAAGTCTACCAATATAGAAGATGTTTCCTTTATCTTCTTGGCCTTAGACTTATAAAGACCACATGTCTTGATCATATCTTCTATCTGTCCTATACTAAGGTCCTTAAAATCCTGGGGCTGGTTATATTTTTTAAACATTTCCTCAGTAACTATATTGACCCTCACATCCGTACATTGGGCTGACAGTATGGTTGCTACCAGTAGTTCAAATGCTGATGAATGCACCAATTCACAGTGGGCATCTGGGTGCTGGTCAGCCAGGAGGTCTAGTATTTCTATTGTTTGTTTTTTTGTTTTTTTTCTAGGCATCTTTCCTCCTCTAGTCGACTATCCTACTACCACCTATAAATTCTCTAATTATGGATGTAGGCCCTATATCTCCTGTATCATCTATTGTATTAAAGTACTGCAAGAACTTTCTTAGCCTTAGGGCATCCAGATAATGACAAGAGTCTTCGTCAACCTGTCTCAATAGCTTTATGGCCATTGGTTTTAGGACTGACAACTCATAAACACTTGCTGAGTTGAACATGACATCCGCCTCTTCTTGGTAAGGGAAAATATTTATTTCTTCACCCCTCCTAACTGAGGCCCATTTTTCCAGGGTACTCTCGGCATTAGAGTTTCTAAGTGATGGTCCTAACTATCCTCCTTATCAACCTGAAATCAGTGGTTGGTATCCTATTGTGGTCATCTAGGTTTATCTGGGTTATGACACTCAGGTATATCTTAAACTTTAAATCATCTGGTAGGTCCTTGGTCAAATTTGGATTTAGGCCGTGGATACCCTCCAAAATTATAGGATTATCACCCTCTAGTTTCAAGGTTTTATCAGTATAAACCCTAGACCCAGTCATGAAATCAAATTTTATTTTTGCAATCTCCTTGCCTTCCAGAAGGTCTTTTTGAGGTCCCTATTAAATTGGTCTATGTCAATTGCATCTATAGACTCAAAGTCATAGTTTCCATTTTCATCCCATGAGTGTCATCCCTATTGACGAAATAATCATCCAGAGATATAGGAAGTGGTGTCAGGCCATTTACCCTTAACTGTATAGACAACCTGTGGGCAAAACTGGTCTTGCCTGAAGAAGAAGGGGCCGCTATCAGGATCAGCTTACTTTTTTTCTTTACTATCATATCGGCTATTTCAGCTATCTTTTTTTCGTGCAGGGACTCTACAGTTCTTATCATATCACCGTACTCATTATTTTTCTATAATCCTATTTAGGTCTAGCAGGGTCTCTATTCCTAAGGTTTTTTGACCACTGCTCGGACTCCCTGTAGATATCTGATAACTTTGGTAGGGGCTTAAATTTAGATACTGTGCCCTTGATACCCCTATCTGGACCCAGGATTACCAGACCTTCCCCCATCCTTACCAGGTCAAAATCCTCGATATAGGATGTAGATGGGAACATATAACCATAAAAATAGTCAAAGTATCCATTACACTCATAAACCTTAGTCAAGTCATCATCCCTATACTTTAAAAGGTTGGACTTGTCAAACCTTCTAACCTCTTCAAACTTATCTATAGCCTGGTCATTTGGCATATAGTGACAAGTTATCTTATAGTCTATATATATTCTTTCATCTTTGCCTTTAAGATCTCAACATCTTCATCAGTTAGGTCTTTTGGCATCTTAAGTAGGCAGTAAAGGCCACCTGCTATAGAATGCTTGATAAATACCTTACACTTATCAAACACATCCCTGCAGGCCATAACTAAAAGTAGGGACAAGCCCCTAAAATATAGGCGGATACCATCATCACCAGTGGTATCTATAAGGTGGACATCCTCACTAGTATGCAATACATAGTTGAGGTCATGGTACTTGTTCTTAATTTTAGCCATACAGATATGGCCCTGGTAGTCATCCTTTAGCATTTCTGCCAATTTGGAAAGCCTAATCTTACCATCCTCTATCCTTATTTCCTTACCATCTACTCTAACAATCAAATTACTCATCTATCTATCCCTTCATACTATGACAAAATTCAAGGGGGTCCCCCTTGAATTTCAAACATCTATTTTACAGTCCCTATATTTTGCAAGGGAAATAATCTGACCAATACATTTCCTACCAGCCTGGACTCTGGCACGAATCCAACCTCTGAATACCTGCTATCTAGACTGTTTCTCCTATTGTCACCCATGCAAAAAAGCTTGCCCTTTGGTACAGTAGTATCTATATCGCCATCTGTATAATTATCCTTAGAAATATATTCCTCATCCAGGACCTTTCCATTTACCTTGACGACCCCATCCTTGATAGTAATGCGGTCACCACCTACGGCTATTACCCTCTTAACCAGGTCTTTAGTACTGCTATCGTCCTGTAGGATAAAGTCTAATACCTTCTTGGCTGTGTCTCTTTTCTTGTGTGTTCAAGTTTTTATAGGCATATAACTATCAAATACAACTATATCTCCCCTCTTAACACCAGTATACCTACTAATCCTGTTTATAATTAGGTAGTCGCTATTTTCAAGGGTTGGATACATTGATAGACCATCTACCCTGGTTGGCCTAATAACCTGAACTATAACTACAGCCAAAATAGCTGCCATTAAAAAACTTTTATAATTTCTTTTACTTCATACATAAATCCTTTTTCTCTACTCGACTCAATTTAGTCTCCTTCCTCAACCCTGAATATTGTATTTTTCTAGCCTATAGCCACTCTACCTTCTAAGCCCCTTTGGGTACTTGTTTTTAAGGATTCCGTTTGATTCCTTGCCCCATCCTAGGGACACTCCTTCCACGCTTACCAAGACCCAACCTCTGGATTGGGATGTTGCTATGGATTCTCCCCTCAGATAGGCCTTGATTTCATCAGAGTCATTAGCAAAATCAATGGTATTTTTTACATCACCAGGTCTCAAGGCCATGGCCAAAGAATGGGCTGGCTCGAACCTGTTTTTCTTAAATTGACCTATAAAAAGGCCTGCTCTTAGTATCTTCAAACCCCTTAAATCATAGTCAAGAGGCTGGTAGTAAAGTCTATCTTCTTTTAGAGATAAGCCACTTTCTAAGACATTTTTCAATCCACCATCTAGCAAATAAGTAGTGGCAAAGTCCTCAAATAGATTAAGGTTTCCTGAATTCTTATTACTGGACTTAGCCCTTGATTTTTGTTTTTTCTTGGATTTTTTTGCATAATCCTACTTGGATCTTTCTTGGTATCTTCATAGGAAGTTGAAACACCAAAGTCTCCAGACTCAAGGTTTCCTGTCTTATCTGCCTCTTTTAGTATCCTGGCACAAAAGTGTCCTTCTCCCCTGTCCTTATGGGGCCAAATCCTATCCATATCCACTAGGCTAGCAGTCGGATAGTCCTCTAAGAAGGCTTCTATTATATCCTCATTTTCCTGCCTGGTAAAAAGTACAGGTAGAATATATGAGCATACCTCCATTTCTTAACATTTCATAGGCATCCTGATTATCTGCCTCTGGATACCAGCACACTCATCAACCTTGTCTTGGGACCAGTCTTCAATGGCAAAAGCATCCTTCCTAAACATCCCTTGACCTGAGCATGGTGCATCTATGAATATCTTATCAAAGAAACCTTTAAAAAACGTTAATAAGCTACTAGAATCTGAATTGGTTATAATAGAGTTTACAGCTCCAAACCTCTCAAGATTTTCTCCCAAGGCCCTAATCCTATTTGGATTTATCTCATTGGAAACCAAGAGTCCCCTATGGTTCAATTTTGAAAGTATGTAGGTAGACTTGCCACCTGGGGCTGCGCATAGGTCTAGGACCCTGTCCCCCTCATTGATTGGAGTCTGGCCAACAACACTCATTGCAGACGGTTCCTGTATATAGTAGGCCCCTGCATCGTGTAGGGGGTTCTTGCCAGGATTTACATCTCCTGATAGGTAATAGCCCTCCTTGGCCCAACTGATATTATCCCTGTCAAAATCAATATTAAAAAGGCCCAAATCCTTGAATCTTTCTACAGGCATTTTCAAGTTATTAACCCTGATTGCAGAAGTTTTTTCATCCTGGTAGGAATCCAAGAAGTCCTGGTATTCATCACCCAAAATTTCCTTCATTTCCCCTAGGAGGCTTTCTGGCAAAGATAATCGCTTATCCTCTATATTAAATTGATCCTGGTCCCCTCCTGGGGCATCCCCCTTTAAGTTTATGTTCCCGCTATTAGAAGTAGTCATATGCACTCGTTGCCTCACAGATTACTACCTTGATTTTTTCATTGTTGGCCTGCCTATAACCAGCTATAAAAGTATTTACGTCTGGGTCTGACAGGTCTATCTTCTTCTCACTTACAAGGGTCAAGTTGCTTCCATCCATGATAAACTTGACCTGGTTGACACCGTTGTCCAAAAGGTAATGCATGATAGTCTTTTCTTCAATACCATCGTACCTCTCAAAAAAGGCCAACTTGTCCCCAAAGTCCTTGACGCTGTAAGACTCTTTCTTGTCCTTATTATTTATTATATAGGCACTTTCATTCATATCGATGCCCATCCTCTTCATTTCTTCTTCTATATTTTTTGGATCAAAACCATACCTCTCCAATAGCTTCTCCTGCATCTGGCCGAATTTTTCCACAGAGATATTGTTCTTCTTTAGGAATTCATTGATACTCTTCGAAAAGTCCAGAGGGCTCATAGTCCCGCTAGAAACGTTGGTATACATTGAATACATATATTCTTCTAATTTATCTATATCTGAATCCTTGACCTTATTTTTGAAAAAGAGCCAAGTCTATTATCTTATCGTCTGACATAGGGTCTTACCTCCTTAGTTAGATTTAAGTATATTATACCATTAGACGGCTTAATTTAACCATAAAATAGGGCCCCTATTTTAAGAAGAAAAACCTAGCTAATCTCACAATTATACTCTTCTATATTTGTTCAGTATATTCATCGTATATTCCTTGTATATCCTTTCCATACGTACTCATCTTTCTATATGCATTAAATTTTACCCTTTATACAGAAGTTATTCCCCAAAAATAGCTTCAACTATTGGAATTGGTTCTTGCTTGTCATCAGAATACTGGAAGCTTCTATACATATCTTCAAGCCAGTCTTGAGTCAAGTCTTCATCGTGGTAGACTCTGCATGAGAGGTCTCCCTCTTCCACCTTGTCACCTTTTTGACAGCCATCTTTAGTCCCTACAGCATAGTTGATTGGGTCTGACTTTGTGCCCTCTACCGGCCCCCAACTTCATGGCTAGTATACCTAGTTGCATTGAGTGGATACGACTGATATAACCGGCCTCCCTAGACCTGATTTCGGTAACATATTTTGCCTTTGGAAGGAGGTCTGTATTTTTTATTTGCTCTAGGTCTCCACCCTGGTATTGAACCATCTGGGCCAGTTTTTCAAAAGCCCTGCCTGACGATACTGCTTCTTCTAAGAGCCCTCTTGCCTCTTCCTTTGCGGATGCTAGCTGGCCCTGGACTAGCATAATTTCTCCCGCCCTCATGCACAATTCAGTAAAGTCTTTCGGACCTTTACCCCTTACTGTTTCAATGGCTTCCTGGACTTCAAGGGCATTTCCTATTGTATTTCCAAGCGGTTGGTCCATGTCCGTTATCATGGCTATCGTATTTCTACCCAGCCTTTTTCCTATAGATATCATGGCCTGGGCCAAGATCTTGGCATCTTCTATAGTCTTCATAAAAGGCCCCTTCCCCATACTTCTTACATCCAGGAGGATAGTATTTGCACCTGAAGCAAGTTTCTTTGACATGATTGATGAGGCTATAAGGGGAATTGAATTTACAGTTGCCGTCACATCCCTCAGGGCGTATAGTTTCTTGTCTGCTGGTACCAGGTCACTGGTCTGTCCTATTATGGCCAAGCCTATTTCCTGGACCTGGATTTTGAACTGGTCTTCTGTCAAGAAACAGTTAAATCCCCTTATGGATTCTAACTTGTCCAGGGTTCCACCCGTATGGCCTAGGCCTCTTCCAGACATCTTGGCAACCTTTAGGCCACAAGCTGCTACCATGGCACCCAGGGCCAATGAAGTCTTGTCACCTACACCACCTGTTGAGTGTTTGTCTGCCTTTATCCCCCCTATTGATGATAGGTCCATGACATGACCACTATTCATCATTGCCTCTGCAAGCTTGGCGGTTTCACGGTCATCCATACCATTTAAGACTATGGCCATCAAGAGGGCACTGGTCTGGTAGTCTGGTATAGTCCCATCCGTTACACCATCAATCCAAAACTGAATTTCTTCGTCACTTAGGGTTAACTTATTTTTCTTTTTTTCAATAATATCTAAAAATCATCCTCACTACACCGCACACTCCTCCAGCATGCCTTCCTTTCAAAAAGTTTATCTACGGTCAAACCACTATAGCTATATGGTCATTTTATAGTTAAATCAATGGGTATACAAAATAGTCCCTAAAGCAAATTTCAACATAATTTAAAAGAAACTTGTTTAGAACCTATTATACTACTATCTCTTTGAAGTTTACCAATTTGTATCCAAGAAATTTATTTTTATTGCTTAAAAGTATGTAACACCAGATTCAAATAGCTTCTGGTCCTTTTCCCTATAATGTTCTTGATTACAGTCCCCTCTTCTTTCTGGAGTGACCCATCTTACCAAATATCCTACCATCAGTTGAAGTAATACCTTCCACTGCCCAGTATGATCCATTAGGGTTAAAGTCTATATCATATGTAGCATTTCCGTCAAAGTCTACATATTGTGTTGCTATCTGTCCGTTTTCTATTAGGGTCTTCATAACCTCATCACTGGCTACAAACTTACCTTCTCCATGAGATATGGCGATTGAGTGGATGTCTCCAACTTCTGTTCCCACCAACCATGGTGACTTGTTCGATGCAACCCTGGTTTGAACTATCTTGGCCTGGTGACGACCTATATTATTATATGTCAAGGTAGGCATATCTGCACTTGGAGTCTTAATCTCACCATATGGCACTAGGCCGAGCTTGATAAGGGCCTGGAATCCATTACAGATACCTATCATTAGACCATCCCTATTCTTTATCAGGTTCATTACAGCCTCTTCTATCCTTGGATTTCTAAATACTGTGGCTATAAACTTGGCTGAACCATCCGGCTCATCACCTGCTGAAAATCCACCTGGTATCATGATAATCTGACTCTTATTGATTTCTTCAACCATCATGTCTATTGATGCCTCTATATCAGCATAGGTCATATTCCTAAATACACCTATATGGGTCTCTCTGCTCCTGCCCTTTCAAAGGCTCTTGCGGAATCGTATTCGCAATTAGTACCCGGGAAGGCTGGTAGGAATACCCTTGGCTTAACTATGCTAAGTGATGACTTGGCTGGCTTGGCATCTAGCTTGTAGCTTATATTTTTCTATCTTGTCATTTACAAGCTTGCTTGCCTTAGTTGGGAAAATTGGTTCTAGAGTCTTTTCAGATTCAGCATATAGCTTGTCTAAACCTACTTCCTGACCAAATACATCTATAACCGGCTTATCTATAGTCTGACCTACTAGGACATAATTAGCTCCTTCTAGGGACTCCTAGGTCTGCCTGGTCGATTTCTACCAGGATAGAACCATAGCTCTGCCTAAATAGGTCATCCCTGTTTTCATACCTGCTAGCTAGCTTATCATCTAGCTTGACACCTATCCTATTACCAAAGGCCATCTTGGCTATAGCTTCACCTAGACCACCATAACCTAGGGCATATGTTGCCTTTAACTTGCCTGCTAGGGCTGCCTGGTGTAGGATATCAAAGTTCTTTTTCATTATGTCAAAGTCTGGGAAGGCATAGTCCTTGTGAGGTGTTTCCACTAATACAAGGGCATGGCCAGCAGCCTTTAATTCCTGGGAAACTATGTTCTTGGCATCTTCGGTATTTACTGCAAATGATACTAGGGTTGGTGGTACATCTATATCCTTGAATGTTCCGCTCATTGAATCCTTACCACCTATAGCCGGTATCTCGAAGTTTGACTGGGCATAGTAGGCACCTAGTAGGCTGAGAATGGCTTTGCCCACCTAGTTGGGTCCTGACCTAGCTTTTCAAAGTATTCCTGGAATGTCAGCCTTGCTGTTGAATAGTCACCACCTAGGGCTACCAGTTTGGCAACGGATTCAACTACTGCATTCATAGCACCATGGAAGGTAGACCACTTACCTATCTTTGGATTATAGCCAAAAGTCATTATAGATGAGGTATTAGTTTCCCCACCTAGGACTGGTATCTTGGCTACCATACCATTAGCTGGAGTAGCCTGATACTTACCACCTAGCGGCATTATAATCGTGTTACCACCTATAGTATTATCAAACTTTTCTACAAGTCCCCTCTGTGAACAAGTATTCAGGTCTGACATGGCTGCTAGATACTTGTCTTCTATAGTCTTGAACTTGCTAGTCACACTAGTTAAGTCTAGATATCCAGATTCTGGGTCTATTCCCTCAACCTTAATATCAGTATCCTGCTTTGATCCATTTGTATCTAGGAAGGACCTCCTTATATTAACGATGTCCTTGCCATTCCAGTATATCCTTAGGTAACCAGTATCTGTAACTGTCGCTACATGGGTTGCCTCTAAATTTTCTAGGCCAGCCAATTCTATAAACCTATCCATATTTTCTGCAGCTATTGCAACTGCCATTCTTTCCTGAGATTCTGATATGGCTAGCTCAGTACCGTCTAGACCATCATACTTCTTTGGAACCAGGTCAAGGTTGATGTCAAGTGATTCAGCTATTTCACCTATAGCAACGGATACACCACCTGCACCAAAGTCATTACACCTCTTTATCATCTTTACAGCTTCCGGATTTCTGAAAAACCTCTGGATTTTTCTTTCATTAGGGGCATCACCCTTCTGAACCTCTGCAGAACAAGTAGATATAGACTCTTCACTGTGTTCCTTAGATGATCCTGTCGCTCCTCCGAAACCATCTCTACCAGTTTTTCCTCCTAGTAGGATGATTACATCTCCAGCCTCTGGTCTCTTTCTAATTACATTTTCCTTTGGAGCCGCTGCTATTACTGCACCAACTTCCATTCTCTTGGCAACGAAGCTTTCGTCGTATACTTCTGCTACCTGGCCAGTTGAAAGACCTATCTGGTTACCATATGAAGAATAGCCACTAGCTGCTTCGGTAGTTATCTTCTTCTGCATTAACTTACCTGCTAGGGTATCTTCTAAAGATGTTCTTGGGTCTGCTGATCCTGTAAACCCTCATAGCCTGGTATACATATGACCTACCTGACAATGGATCCCTAATAGCTCCTCCAAGGCAAGTTGCCACCACCCAAATGGTTCTATTTCTGTTGGGTGGTTGTGTGTTTCATTCTTGAACATTAGGAGGTATTCTTCCTTCTTGCCGTCAACTTCTACATCTATATTTATTGAACAAGCATTTATCTCTTCACTTTCATCAAGGTCTGCTAGCTTGCCTTCCTTCTTCAACTTTTTCATGGCTACTGTTGCCATATCCATTAGGCATATATCCTTATACCTGTCTCCATAGACAAACTTCCTATCGGCCAGGTACTGGTCATATGTCTCTTTTACTATATCTGTAAACCTACCACCTGCTATATCTACATTTGCTAACCTAGTCATGAAGGTAGTATGTCTACAGTGGTCTGACCAATAAGTATCTAATACCTTTATTTCAGTTATAGTTGGGTCCCTCTTTTCATCATCCCTGAAATAGGCCTGGATGCACTTTAGGTCATCTATAGTCATGGCTAGACCCATATCAGCCAGGAATTTTTCTAGGCCAGAAGAATCAAGGTCTATAAATCCATCTAGTGTAGCCACTGTCTCAGGTATTTCGTATTCAACTGCTAGGGTTTCTGGCTTGTCTAATGAAGCCTCCCTGGAGTCAACCGCATTTATTAGGTAGTCCTTTATCTTGTCAAATTCCTGGTCGTTAATAGTATTCTCTATAACTATTACCCTGGCAGAATTTATATTAGGTCTCTTTCCCTCATTTACTATTTCAGCACACATTGATGCCCAGTCAGCCCTCTGGTCGTACTGGCCTGGTAGGTATTCTATAGCAAATACCCTCTCATCACTTAGACCTGGTATTTCTTCATAGTATACCTGGTCTAGGTTAGGCTCTGAAAGAATAGTCTCAGCCACCTTCTTATAGGCTTCCTGACCTATGCCTTCCACATCATACCTATTGATTACCCTTAACTTGCCAACACCTATGTGTAGACTTTCTCTTATATCATTTTGCATTGCAAGAGACTCTAAAGCAAAACCATCCTTCTTTTCAACAAAAACTCTACTTACCCTGCTCATAATCAACCCCTATATCCTTTCTATAGTGCATTCCTTCAAAACTGATCCTATCTATATTCTTGTAGACATTTTTAGCAGCAGCTTCAACATCCTTGCCCCTAGAACACACGCCTAGGACCCTACCACCATTTGTAACTATCCTGTCTCCATCAAACTTAGTTCCACTATGGAATACCACTATACTGTCATCTACATCATTAAGCCCAGTAATTAACTTGCCCTTTTCATATTCCTCTGGATATCCTCCAGATGCTAATACAACGCAGGCAGCCGCTTCATCTGTATACTTAATATCCAGGTCTGCCAGCCTATCCTCTGTAATAGCCATCATTATCTCACTTAGGTCGGTTTCCAGCCTCATCAAGACTGACTGAGTTTCAGGATCTCCGAACCTACAGTTAAATTCTAGGACCTTTTCCCCATTTGGAGTAATCATTAGACCTACAAAAAGGATTCCCCTGTAGTCAAGTCCATCAGCCTGGAAACCCTTTAAAGACTTAATCAAGACCTCATCATAGACCTTCTTTGCTAGGTCGTCCGTATATATAGTACTTGGTGAGAAGGTCCCCATACCACCTGTATTTGGTCCCTTTTCAAGTTCAAATATCTTCTTGTGGTCCTTGGCTGATTCCATAGGCACTATGGTATTCTTATCAACAAAGGCTAGTATTGAAGTCTCAATTCCTGTCAAGAACTCCTCAACTACCACTAGGTTACCAGCGTCACCAAACTTCTTGTCTGCCATTATCATCTTTAGGGTAGCTATTGCATCCTCCCTATTTTCTGGTATTACAACCCCCTTACCAGCTGCCAGACCATCGGCCTTGATAACCACCGGATAGCCGAAAGAATCTATCTCCTCTATGGCCTTGTCTATATCTGTATATTCCTTGTACTTGGCTGTAGGAATGTCATGTCTTACAAAAAATTCCTTGGAGAAAAGCTTACTACCCTCTAGTCTAGAGCAAGAAGCATCTGGACCAAATACCCTAAGTCTCCTCTTGGCAAATACATCTGATATACCCATTACTAGGGGAACTTCGGGACCTACAACTGTAAGGTCTATCTGGTTTTCCTCAGCAAAATCTGCCAGTTTATCTAGTTCAGTATCCTTTATATCAAGGCATTCAGCCACTGATGCTATACCTGCATTACCAGGTGCACAATAGACCTTTTCTACATTTTTTTCCTGGCTCAGCTTCCAACAGATGGCATGCTCTCTTCCTCCACCACCCACTACTAAAATCTTCATACTCGTCTCCCTCCTCTATTAATGCTTGAAATGCCTAATTCCTGTAAATACCATGCTAATTCCCAACTCATCACAGGCCTTGATTGAATCCTCATCCCTAATTGATCCACCTGGCTGGACTATGGCCTTAATAGCATGTTCTGCTGCCAATCTTACACAGTCGTCAAATGGGAAGAAGGCATCAGAGGCTAAAACAGCACCCTCAAAATTTTTCTCTTTTTTATTGTTTTCTATAGCATTAGAAAGGGCCCATATCCTGGATGTCTGGCCACAACCTACTGCTAAAGTCTGACCATCCTTAACTATTGCGATGGCATTAGACTTTAAATTCTTGGCAACCTTCATACCAAATTCCATATCCTTCAACTGGTCGGCTGTTGGCTGGACCTTAGTCACAACTTCATTCTTGTCAGCTAAAACCCTATCCTTATCCTGGACTAGCAGCTTGCCATCAAGATACTTCATATCGTATGCTTGCTTGCTATCTTCTATCTTAGCCAGCTTTAATATTCTTAAGTTTTTCTTCTTCTTTAAAACTTCTAGGGCATCCTGGTCAAAGTCATAGGCTACTACTATTTCCAAGAATATTTCATTTATCTTTTCCGCAGTAGGCTTGTCTATCTTTGATGTAATACCTAAAAATACCTCCGAAGATTGAAACCTTGTCAGCCTCAAAACACTTCATATATGAGTCGTAAACCTTATCTGCAAGACCAACACCACAAGCATTAGAATGCTTGATAGCCACGCTACAAACCTGGTCAGAATCCTTGAATTCCCTCATAAACTCCAGGCAACCAGCCAGGTCATTTATATTGTTGAATGACAATTCCTTGCCGTGTAACTGTTCGTAATTTATAATTGGATTTTTTGCATTAGGCTGGGAGTACATAAATCCCCTCTGGTGGCCATTCTCCCCATACCTAAGTTCTGTATCCTTCTCAAAAGTAAGGTTTAGTATATCCGGGTACTGGTCACCAACCACACCTGCAAAGTAGGTAGATATCAAAGTATCATACCTGGCAGTTGTAGCAAAGGCCTTATAGGCAAGCTGTCTCCTGTCTTCTTCAGTCAAGCCACCCTGGGCCAACTTTTCTATTACCATATCGTAGTCAGCTATATCTACAACAACTGTTACATCCTTGTAGTTCTTAGAGGCAGACCTGATCATTGATGGACCACCTATATCTATATTTTCAACTATTTCTTCATGGGACTTGCCACTCCTAACAGCACCTTCAAAGTCATATAGGCTAACTACAACCATGTCGATAGATCCTATATTTAGGTCCTTTACTGTGGCTACATGCGAATCAAGCTCTCTTCTATACAAGATGCCACCATGGATATATGGGTTAAGAGTCTTTACCCTGCCATCCAATATTTCTGGAAAGTTTGTAACTGATTCTACCTGGATTACATTCACACCTGCCTCGTCAAGTTTCTTGAATGTATTGCCTGTAGAAACTATCTCATATCCAAACTCATTTAATTTTTACCAAATTCTACAAGACCTGTCTTGTCTGTAACACTTATTAAAGCCCTCTTCAATTCTATGTACCCCTTTCATACTAAATATCTGTATCTACTTCCAACCTATACTTAAACCTGAACCTTAAATACTTCTTCCTCAACCAAAATGGTGAATTTATCATTAGTCTTCTATAAATACTCTTCTGCCAACTACCCTTATCTTGTCATCACAATAGTCGGCAACCACCTGACTCAAAATCTTATGCTCTATCTTCAGGACTCTCTGCTGTAGGTCTTGAGGACTATCTCCAGCAAAAACCTCTACCGTATCCTGTCTTATAATAGGGCCTGTGTCAGCATTTTCATCAACAAAGTGGACTGTAGCCCCACTTACCTTTACCCCATATTCTATGGCAGCCTCATGTACCTTTAGTCCATAGTATCCCTTACCACAAAATGATGGTATCAAGGATGGGTGGATATTGATTATCCTATTTTCAAATGCCTTAGTGAAATTAGGGCTGAGTATCTTTAAAAAGCCTGCCAGGACTACCAGGTCTATCTTATTTTCCTTCATAATATCAATGATGGCCTGCTCATCCTTTTCAAATACTGCCCTTATATTGTGCTTTTTAGCCCTCTCTAGACCATAAGCCCCTTCCTTGTTGGATATTACCAACTTGATCTGGCCATTTATCTTACCCGCTTCTACAGCATCTATTATAGACTGTAGGTTGGTTCCACCACCGGATACTAGTACAGCTATATTCTTCATCAAATTACCTCTTTATTCTCAACTTATGTATATAAACAAGGGCCTGTATTTCTTAACAGTTAACTCCACTTGTCATTTTATACTCTTTTGTCTCTTATATTAGGTCTACACCCTCATGTGAGTCTACTACGCTTCCAATGATATAGGCCCTGTCATCCATTAGGTCCTTGTACTTGTCTTCTACAAAGTCTACATTGTCGCTAGGTCTATTGTTGATGTAGTCAACTAGGCCCTGGGCTTCATCCTTGTCAACTATCATTACAAGGCCAACCCCCATGTTAAAGCTCTTGTGTAGTTCCCTCTTTTCTATGGTATCAAAAGCTTCTATCATCTTGAAAATCGCTGGCTTGTCCCAAGACTTAGTGTCTATATCCAGACCTAGCCCCTTAGGTATAACCCTTACTATATTCTCTACTAGGCCACCACCTGTAATATGGGCTATAGCCTTTATATTGTGCTTAGCTAGGGCGTCCAGTGCCAACTTAACGTATATCTTAGTAGGAGTTAGCATAGCATCACCCAATGACATGCCCAGGTCATCTATATGCTTGTCTAGGTCATACTTGTATTCTTCTAGGAAAATCTTCCTGATAAAAGAAAAACCATTTGAATGGATACCACTTGAAGATATACCAACTAAAAGGTCTCCTGCCTTTACATCCTGACCGCTAACTATCTTTTTCTTGTCGGCTATACCGATAGAAAAACCTGCCAAGTCATAGTCATCTTCACCGTACATACCCGGCATTTCAGCTGTTTCTCCACCTATCAAGGCACAGCCACTCATCTTACAACCATCTGCTATACCAGCTACAACCTTTTCTATATGCTCAGGCACCAACTTGCCTAGGGCTATATAGTCTAGGAAGAATAGTGGCTTGGCCCCCTGACAAATCAAATCGTTTACACACATGGCAACCAGGTCTATACCAACTGTATCGTGCTTGTCCATTAACTGGGCTATCTTAAGCTTAGTTCCAACCCCATCAGTTGATGCCAGTAGGACTGGTTCTTCCATACCCATAAAATCCTTTAGGGAATATAGTCCACTAAAGTTACCCAGGTCACCAATTACATTTGAATCATAAGTTCCCTTTATCTTATTTTTAATTAAATCTACCGCTCTGTTTCCTTCATCAATATCTACGCCTGAACTCTTGTAAGTAAGCATTTTGTCCCCCTTTTAACCACATATATTTTATTAATTTATATAAGTCTCTATAATTTACACCCTTAATTTATATGAGTTTCAGCTTCTGGATACCCCTATACTATATACTCACGCAAGGTATCATATCAGCTACTAAATCTCACCTACTAAAATTGCTGATATTAAGTACTAAAACTCTACTGAAGCATCATCAGCCAGAACTTTTTCTTCCATTTCCTTCCTATAGCCAGCCAATTTTTCCCTCAAGACCGGATACTTGACGCTGGCAATCTGAATCGCCATCAAGGCTGCATTCATACCTGAATCTATAGTTACAGTTGCAACTGGGATACCACTTGGCATCTGAACGATTGACAATAATGAATCCAAACCATCCATTGTAGATGACTTGATTGGTAGGCCAACTACCGGTATCAAAGTCTGGGCTGCTATAACACCAGGTAGGTGGGCAGCCTTTCCAGCTGCTGCAATTATAACATCCGTATTATCCTTTATTTCATCTAAAAACTAGTTAATTCCATTGGAGTCCTGTGGGCTGAAAGTATCCTAACCACAACCTCTATACCATAACTCTTTATCAAGTCTATGCCCGACTCAAGCTTAGGTAAGTCTGACTTTTGAACCCATAACTACTGCAATTTTCATAACAAAATTCTCCTTTTCAACTTATTAAATCTAGGTAAAATATCTTCACTCTTTAAAAATCATTTGTTTGTCCCTATCTACTTAAGAGATAAAACAATATGACTATTTTTACTGATTATCTATATATAATTCTTATATACGAACCTTTATACTAAAAATGATATCCTAATGTGCAGTTTTTTCAATACTTTTTCAAAAATTATTATAAAAAGCCGGTTTTAACGAACTATATACATTTTTATAATTATATTTATTCGTGTTTTTATGTGGATTTTGGCAAATGATGGTAACTTTGTCCATTTTAGGGTATAATCATGACCACCCGTCCAACGGGTGGTTTTGCTAAGAGCTATAAGCCCAGGGTTACCAGCCAGCGTCTAAAGGCGCTGGCTTTCACTCTGTTCAAGCTCGGCCTTTGACTCGTCGCCACCCTTTAAAGGGTATTTGTACTACTTGCCATCCCTAAAGGGATCTTCATATTCTTTGACACTCAATTTTATCAATGGCTATATCATGTTTTTCCTGTTCTTGAATATACTTCTTTATAGTTGCTTCATTCAATCCAACTGTACTTATATAGTATCCTTCAGACCAAAAATGACTATTTCCAAATTTATATTTTAAGTTTGCGTGTTTGTCAAATATCATTAGTGCACTTTTTCCTTTGAGATAAACCCATAAATTGTGATACACTAATTTTAGGTGGTATACTTACTAGCATATGTACATGGTCTGGCATAAGATGACCTTCTAGTATTTCTACACCTTTATACGAACATAATTGTCTCAGAATTTGGCCTATACTTTGTTTATACTGATTGTATATTATTTTTCTGCCCTGTATTTTTGGTGTAAATACTATATGATATTTGCACATCCATTTTGTGTGAGATAAGCTGTTCGCTTTTATTAGCATAAAATCACCTTCCTATTCGTATTATTGAGCTTGAACAATTCAATTATACTACGGAATGGTGATTTTGTATAATCATCTGTCGCGCACCCGCATGGCGGGTGGATTGATTTCTTTCACGCTTTGCGAGCTCAACAGGGACACGTCCCTACATAAATAAAATCCAGGCAAATACCATTTTTGATATTTACCTGGATTTAAATTTTATACTGAATATTGCTATTTATCTTTTACCCTGTCTTTTTAGGACTTCCGACATATTAATTTTCTTTATCCTTCTGACCAGAATCCACCTATTTATTAGGTAGACCATCATTCCACATATAATCGTTGAAAGATATACATATGTAGGTATATGTGATTTACGTAACCATCAAACTTATAAAAAGGCCATTCTTACAAAGGACGTTACTAAGTATTTTTCTAAAGAATAAGGATAACTAGAAATATAGCAACAGCTATGTGGATACCCTAATAAATACCTTCTCTATCTCCTTGTCATAATAGCCAAATATCCTAAGATAGGAGATTGACTCCTTTGTATTTGTCTACTATAGTCTTGGTAAGGACATACATAACTACCCTAGGTATATTATAATAGCCACAGACATAATCATAGGCATAAGGTTTTTGAAATTCACCATAAACTGACCGGCAATTTTTTTCATGTCCGAAGAATTTATAAGAGTAGCCAGTTCTTTATCTTCAACCTTTATTTTTTTATCCGTGAATATCCCATTATAATAGTATTCCTTCATACCGACCATTTTATTACAATCCTTCCTGTCCATTATTATCGACATGGAACTTGCAAATAGGTCTGTATGACCAACCACCCTTAGTTTATACTCTACATCTCTACTTTCGTCCTTCACAGATATCTGGTCACCCATATTTTATTTTTAAACCTATTCATTAGGCCATCTGAAAGGTAAACATCATATACCCTTATTTTTTGCTTGGAAGTTTCATTTTTACCAGGTTCCTCGTCCTTTTTGTCCTCTTTCCCATCTTTTGAGCTCAAATCTTTGGCTCTTGTAAGACGAACTCTTTTATAAAGGCCCCGTCCAAATTACCAGCATATATATTGACCTTTTATGTCTTGGTCAAAAGTCTTATCCCTAATTTTGACCCCATACATGGTGAATAGGTTGACTTTATCCTTGCCAATTGACAGGGTATCAAATAGATACTTGTCTTGTTGGTCATAAGTAGGCTTGTCAAATACGTCCTTGTCTCTTTTTACTATTGATTCTTTTAACCTTGCCTCCACCTCTTTTTCAAGGGGTCCTTTTAGTATGGTCTGGTAGCTAGATGGCATAGATTTCTATATCATCCATATAACCATCAATCAAAATATTTATAGATGGGCCATATATCAAAAGTATATTTCCCAATAGCAGGCCAATACACAAAACTAGGTAACTAGCCTTATTTTTCAAGAAGACCCTCATCCTAAATCTCGATAAGAATGCCACCTGTGGTAGCCTAATAGCCTTCTTCTGCCTGCTACTAGATAACTCTCGCCTCAAAAATCTAAGAGGACTCAGTCTCAACTTCCTAAATATAGAGACAAAATTTATCAGTATATCAAGCCTATAGGTATCAGACTTGTCAATAAAAAGGCATAGGCATCCAATTGCACCTTGACAGGAAACAGGGAAAAAGTGTCCGTATATAGGCCTAAATATATATTCTTCATATAGGTATAGGCCAACAAATTACCCACCAATACGGCAAATATAGTCACATACAAGGGCAACTTCATATAGTGCCATATAAGGCTAGCCTTACTATAACCAAATGATAGTAGGCTTCCTATTACACTAGCTTCATCCTCTATCATATTCTGAACTAAAACGGCAAATATAAAGGCCATTACTAGAAGTACGATTACCATCAAGGATGTCATCATAGGCACATCTCCACCCATATCATCCATAACATAGGAAATCCTAGAATTCCTATACTTATGTTGGGCATTTATAGGAACCAAACCCTTATCTACAAAGGCATCAACTAAATCCTTTAATTTATCAGACTGGACCTTCCTGTTTTCACTGGCATTTTCTAACCTGTAAGAGTATATGTAGTTTATGCTATAACCATCTTTTACCAGGTCATCAAAAGTCTTTTTGTTTACACTGGCCACTGCAAAATTTTTGTTGTCCATCAAGATATCGCCCGGTCGTCTCAGTAAACAACTATAGTCTGGAAAGGCTACTAAACCAACTACTTTTTAATCCACCTATAGCCGGCTTTTTATCATTTACAGATGATGGCAAGTCTAATTTGTCACCTAGGGACATCTTATTTTCTTTGACATAGATTTATAATCCAGGACTACCTCACCATCTTTTATAAGCTGGCCTGCCTCATGGATACAGGAATATTTACCTTATCCCTATTAGGATATATCCTAATTAATTTATCGTTCTTGTAATTGATAGACAAATAGTAGTTTTTATAGGCCTTAACATGATTATCCTAAAAATTTTTTCTTCATCCTTATTTAATTCTATTAAACTCTATATAGCCATCCTCTATCTTGCCCCTTATATGGCTGTCATCATAGGATATCTTGACAGAATTCTGGGATATGAAGAAGGAAGATATAAACGATATAGTCATTAGCATAACTATAAATATAGACCCGTACCTACCAATATTTGACCTAAGTTCTCTAAAAATTCTCTTGTTTGAGTGGATTCTTCATAACTACCACCTACCAAACCAATTCGCTAGCATCTACTATACTATCATTTATCCTATGCTCCATTATAGTCCCATCATGTAGGCTCAAAACCTCATGCGACATACCAGCAATAGCAGTATTGTGTGTGGCTATAATAATATACTTTTGTATTCCTATTTATGTATCATCTTTAGCACATCCTTGGCAGTAGAGTAGTCCAAGGCACCAGTGGGTTCATCACAAAGGAGGATAGTTGGCCCCTTAGACAAGGCTCTTGCTATAGCGGTCCTCTGCTGCTGACCACCCGATAGCTGGTTAGGAAACTTGCTTTGATGGTCTATCAGGCCAAGCTTTTCTATCAAGTCATCAAGATCCAAGGGGTCTTTACTCAAATAGGCCCCTACCTCTATATTTTCCTTCAAAGTTAGGTTGGATACCAGGTTGTAAAACTGAAAAACAAAGCCTAGCTTGTCCCTCCTATATTGGAGTAGGGTCCTTCAGAGAGGTTCTTAGGCTCTAAACCATCAACTATAAGACTTCCTTCTTCAAAGGGCTCTATCCCACCTAATATATTCAAAAAAGTGGACTTACCAGACCCAGACGGCCCTAATAGGGTACATATACTTCCCCTCTTTATCTTACAATCTATGCCCTTAGGACATCTACCCTGTTGTCACCCTGACCATATGATTTCCTTAAATTAGAAAACCTCTATTAGATTATCACTCACTAGCATAACCCCTATTCATAATAAATTGCTATAAAACCTACAAAAACGTTTTCTTTACACTCATACGCCACTCTTAGTTAGAATAAGTATAAATCTACCTCTTATCTATATAATATAATAAATTATAATGATTTTTCAATACTTATTGGTGATTGAATAGCAGGGTAATTATAGATACTAAAATACCTATAATAGAAAGGCTTAAAAATTTCCTTTCCTTCTTATCTACAAGTAGCCCAGGGCTCCACCAATCATAAGCAGTCCATCTAAACCTATAACCATCAACTTAGGATAGACATTAGATGGCTGCACTGAACACCTGAACCACCACATTATCTGGCAAAACTACAAACCCCATATATGGATAGGACTAAGCCTACAAATACTAGTATACCTAGCACTATTGTCTTCTTCATTACATACACTACCTTTCCTATAAAAAATATACTTAGATTCTAAATATTTCCTATTAATATTTAGAATCTAACCAATACATAAAAATCTTTCCTACTCATCCTCTTTGTCTAACCAGTCCATAGACCTCTCTATAGCCTTCTTCCAATACTTATAATTCTTGTCCCTCTTTTCCTGACTCATCTGAGGCTTGAAGGTCCTATCTATAGAAAAGTCCTCCGATATTTCATCAAGGTCCTTCCAGTAACCGACTGCCAGGCCTGCCAGATAGGCTGCCCCCAGTGATGTAGTCTCTAGGGTCCTTGGTCTGTGAACCTCAGTATTTAGCATATCAGCCTGGAACTGCATCAAGAAGTTGTTGGCTGATGCCCCTCCATCTACCCTTAGGTAGGCTAGGGGTATCTTGGCATCCTCCTGCATAGCCTCAATTACATCCTTTGACTGGTAGGCTAGCGATTCCAGGAGTAGCCCTAGGGTGCTCCTCTTAGTCCCCTGGTCAAGCCGAAAATTCCACCCCTTGCATACATATCCCAGTATGGGGCCCCTAGGCCTGTAAAAGCCGGCACAACAACTACACCGTCAGTATCTTCAATCTTGTTGGCATAGTATTCACTCTGGGGTGAATCATATACAAGTCAGCTCATCCCTCAACCACTGGGTGGCTGCACCTGCTATAAATACCGACCCTTCTGGGCATGAGGATGCTCTCTCATCAATCCCCCATGCAATTGTAGTCAATAGGCCATTTTAGACCTAATCGTTCCTGGCCTGTATTCATCAATACAGCAGCCTGTTCCGTGGTATTTTTACCATACCTGGCCTCAAAGCAATTCTGTCCAAATAAGGCTGCCTGTTGGTCACCAGCTATACCTGCTATTGGTATCTCGCACTCAGGTCGTGCCTCATCAGCATATCCATATATACAGCTAGAACTCGTGACCTCTGGCACTCATTGACCTAGGTACATTCAAAGGCTTCTAGAATTTCATCATCCTAATTTAAGGGCTCTTTGATGTTAAATAGCATGGTCCTTGAGGCATTAGAAACTAGTCTCGTTACATGGACCTTCTTGTCGGTGTCTCCATACTAGCCATGTATCTACTGTGTACCAGTGAGGTCTCCCCTTTCAGCCTTTTCCCCAGCTCCTCCACATTGTCTAGCATCCAGGCTATCTTTTGTGGCTGAGAAATAGGCATCCACTACCAGGCCTGTCTTGTCCCTAATCTTTGTCAATCCAACCCTTTTCCTTAAGCCTCCTCACAATGAGCTAGCCGTCCTCCCACACCGCCATACTGTGGCATTATAAACTGGCTTGCCTGTATTTTTATCCCATACCAGGGTAGTCTCCCTTTGGTTTGTAATACCAATTCCAACAATCTGGTCAGGCCTGATAGCAGACATTTCCAATACTTCTTGCCACCCCACTCTGGGATGCCCATGTTTCCATCGGATCGTGCTCTACCCTACCAGCCTTAGGATATATTTGCTGAATTCCTTTTGTCCTACATTTATTATTTGACCCTTTTTATTAAAAATAATCGCCCTGGAACTCGTAGTTCCCGCATCAAATGATGGTATATACTTTTCCATAATTTTGTCCTGTAGAATAAGACCTAAATATTATCCTAGGAATCATAAATTATATCATTACCTGTATGCTACTTCCATATGGATTTATATTTTCTTTATTACAAATATCAATATGTATGAAATATATCTATAAAAGTCCAATGTAATATATTGATATTAATAAAAACCCCAGGCCCTAAAACCTAGAAGGTTGATTTTATCTGTATATATTTTTATATAATCAGCTTATCTCTAGGGTCCTATGTTTTTCAGTCATCCTTCTGCCTGTCCTAATCTCTCTAACAATAAAAGTATCTTTATTTAGGGTCAACTGTATAGATATAAGGACCACAAAGACATGACCCAGGCACTATTTTAAAATTAATAATCTCCATATTTCCACCATCCACTACTTACTTATCAAGGCCTCTGGCTCATCAACCAGGTCAGCAAATACCTTCAAGGCTCCGTCTCACAGCTGACTTATCTTCCATATCCACGCCCACATCTCAAACTGGTCTAGTGGGTACTCTGGCCTCACTCCTCAAGAATTCTATATACCTTGGTACTGCTCTTCATTTAATATCATATTGCTGAGACAGTTTGCTGCTGAAAATCCTGTCACTGCATACTTGTATGAAATTAGAATGAAGTGGTATCCTAACCCTATGTCAACCAATTCATCACATTACAAGAACCACCATAATAAAAGCTTGTTCAGGTCATAGTAGATTTCAGTAAGAGTCCTTGGCTGTCATTGGCTATTAGAAACTCCACCTTTCATGGCTGAGTCTTTTTCAAAACTCTCGGCAAATAGGGATCTGCCTGTACAGCAGTCCTAAACTGCTCCAGGTAGTAGTTCAGATGATATCTCCTTCATCGAGACTTGGCATTCTTAGCTTGGGTGTTGATCAACGAGAGTTTTCATTGACCGTCAGTACCTCTAGCACAAATATCTTGCTAACTGGAATATATGTGGCATACGCTGGCTCATGAGATAAGGTAGCTGTGCATAAGTATTAACTCGTGTATTAGGGTAAACATGAGGTTGGGGTCATTGTTACTCTAACTCATCAATGTATGCAGGTGGGAATCTTAGCTACCCATGAGTAGGCACTCCTACCCCTCTTGCCCTCATTCTCGTATCCTATCACTTCTCGTCAAAAGGCTCGCAGTTAGGTGACTTATAGTCTAGGCATTGGTTTCTCTAGGGCCTTGGTGTTCTTCCTGGGGCACTCTTCATGGGATCTCCATCTTAAAGTCTCGCTGCCACTTACGAACATATAGGTCATACATATGGACCTCATCTAGGCCAAAGTGCCTTCTGCTGGGCCTATATGCTTGCCTAGGGCGGGTATGTTTTCTGTGGATTGATTCAATCAGGTTATTATATACATCCAGGCTGATTGTTGTCGGCATATGGGATGCAAAGGGCCAGTGGATTACTTCCTAATACTGGGTGCATGATATCTCTCTGCCTTGATACCTGCAAATAGTTTGAAGCCATTGTATTTGGAGATGGCTGTCTGAGTTCAAACTCTGCCTCAAAGGCCTCTCTGCCCAACCTCCTGTCCTTGGACTTGATGACTGCTGCAGGTTGACATGATCACAGCTAACCTTCTTACCTTCTTCGTCTGTAATCTCGGGAACTTCATATCTGCACATGACAGCGCTATTCTGCAGGTATTTTCAGGCACCCTGCTAGCTCTGCATGACTGCAAGCCACTATCTCTTCTTCCTTGTCACTTGCTAAGTGTGTAAAGTGGCTTTGGTCCTCAGGACTTACCTCTATCATCTTCAGTAGTACTGGCCACCTCGTCCTTAAGATAGCATACAAAGTCCCTTCTGTCCATAGTAGTGACAATCCTCAGTGAACCATGGTGTGGCTGGTGGCCTGTGCTTGAGGTCCAGTTGATTATCATTTGCACTCTTGCTGGAATCTGCAGGTTTTCGTAATCCTGGCATCTCTTCTCATGGTGTCCCATGCGTGTAGACATAGTGGTGTTATCTTCCTTGAAATATCCTCCATCGAACTTTCTAGGGCCTGTAAGACTGTCTGCTGACCAGATTAGCTTGCCCTGTAACTGGCTCACTTTCCTAGGCCCCCTTCTATATAGAGGCTATATCGACTTTCCATAGCCCCTGTTTGGTACATCTGTCCAGGTCCCATTTATATTCATTGAAATTTCTTTCTCTCTTGCCATAGTACCTCCACCTTTTTATTGTTGTTATTTCTTTTTCATGATTATACATTCTCTATATTTAGCAATTTATTATATTTTATATTATACTCCACTTACCTTTTATTTTAACTATAGGTTTTAGATATTTTATGACATTTAATGTAATTCTCATATTACTGGCCAATCTATGCTATACTAATTATATCCAATTTATTTACGTAAGCTAGGACCTATACGGTTATAAAAATACATATGATCAAAGTCAAATATACTAGTTAGAAATAGGAAGGAATCATTATGCATAATAGTCATAAAAACCAGAAAATTAGTCTTCTATGGTCTCATGGTAGCTTCTATAGTTTGCCTTATATTTATTAGAACAATTTATACTAAACCCTTTGATAGCCCTATTCCCAGGAGCCAAGTTGGGTTTGAGCAATATCATCACCCTCCTATGTCTCTTGAATTTTGGCTTTAAGGATACCTTTAAGATTTTGACAGTCAGGATCATCCTATCATCAATATTTGCAGGGGCTGCTACGGTCCTCCTATACAGTATAGCTGTAGGTTATTCTCAGCCTAATTGAATGATGACCATCAAAATCAAGGGCTTTCAAGGTTGGAATCAGTGTTTTTAGGACTATAATGCAATATCGGCCAGTTGCTTGTTGCTAGTGCCATGATTGAGAATTTGACCATGATGACCTACCTGCCTATTATGCTTGGGGCCTCTCTGGTTACAGGTATTTTTATCGGTATTGTAGTCAATTTCACTGACCCCCTATTTAAGAAACTTAGCCTCAGATTCAATCTATAGATTTAATGGTAGGTCTGGGATGTATAAAACAATTTTTATAATTTTTACAGCAGGTAACTTGTCTTTACCTGCTGTAGCTTTCTCTCAATTTATCCTGAATGTTTTATTTTATATATTTAAGTTTATTTTAAGATATGATAACTATAATGTAAAAACAAGCCACATAAGTAAATTTAGAAAGAAGTATATGATATGAAATTCAAAACACTTATTTTAATCATAGTGGTCGCTATGGTATCATCCTTTGGTGGTGCTTTTTGCAACTCTAAAATTCAGTCAAAAATAATACATTTAAGAACCAGCTCTGAGGCGACTAATACTATGAATATTTCTGATGGTGCAAACAAGTCTCAAAACGTCTCGAGCGGTGTGCACAGAAGGCTTCATCCGTAGTCGGATTATAACAGTATTTGGCTCTGACCTATTCGGAGAGGGCGAACGGACTACAAGAGTTCCGGTACTGGTCTCGTTGTAGATAAAGGGCCTATATGTCAACTAATTTCCCCGTGGCATCTGATGGCCGTACTAAAACTGTCAAGGTCTATTAATGACGGAACTACTACTACTGGTACTGTGGTTTGGAATGACCAAAACCTAGACCTGGCGAGTTGTAAAGGGTAAAATAAATTAACCTGGTCCCAGAGAGCTAGGTGACGTACTGGTAACTGTTGATGATATAGCTATAGCAATAGGAAACCCACTTGGTACAGACTTTAGAAACTCTGTTACCCAGGGTATTATCAGTGGACTAAACAGGGATGTATCAACTCAGTCAAGTAATATGTCTGGCCTGCTGAAGCAGATGCCAGTATCAACTCTGGTAACAGTGGTGGACACTACTTATAGCCAGGATGGCCGGGTTATCGGTATTAATACAGCTAGAGGCCAGTAGACAACTAGGTTTCTCTACCTATAAATACAGCCAAGGCAATCGTAGAAAATAGTTGGAAGGTATGCAGAATTATAGCACAGGCCAACTCTGCTATCAGGTATGGACATAAAACTTATACGGCTTATACAGGCCAGTCTCCTGATGTAAAACTAGTGGTTAATAGTTAGGTCAGTCAGCCCTGGATCGGTAGCAGACAAGGCGAGCTTAAACGGAGATATAATAACAAAAGATTGGTGATTCAGAAATTGAAAACTATGAATGACCTAAGCAGAAGCTATATTCCTACTCTCCAGGATCTAAGGATACAGTACAGTCTATAGAGATGAGTAGGCTACAGACTTAAAAATAAGCTTCTAATTGCTAAATAAAAGAACCTTTGGTAAAACTTTAAAAACAAACAAAAATTTCATATATACTAATAACTATATATATACACTAAAAAAGTACCCTGAGGATCTTCTAGTAAACTTTCCATAATAAAGCATTCTATTTTACTATGATCTTGCTAGACTTCCTTCAAGAGGTGTCTTTCTTTCTATAAAATTACATTAAAATCTGAGGCTAGAGATCATTGGGTCCTATGGGGCCAGGACTATTAGTTGACTCTCAGGCCTGTCTGCTGGGTCCAGTTAAAAGGTCTTCTTAATTACTATCTGGTAGGTATACTGGTCCATCCAGCCATCTGTCATAACGTACTGTCTTATGACTACCTTGTCACCCCAGCTGTTTTCTACCTTCCACCTGGTAGGCTGACCATCAACTATATCAACTCCAGTCAAGACCATGGCATGGGTCATCAAACCTCGCCACATCGAACCTATCCAGCCTTGCTAGTAGAAAAATCTACATCAAATACGTCCCCTATCTCATAAGTATCAGGGCCATTAGGCCTGATTGGTTGTTGGAAAATTGGCCTACATCACAACCAAACCATACGGATTCTCCTGCAGATAATTGGTCTATGCTTAACTTCTTAAAGTCTTCATATCCAGGTTGATATATTTTCACTTTACCACAACTACATTTCCCAGCATCCTCAACAGTATAAGACCTCATATATGGCTTTGTCTTTTGTTGGTCATTTATAACGGATACATATTCATTTAGGTCAAGACCTACATACTTGTCGTAGAAGGCCTGTGGTGTCATATCCTTATCTACGTGGTATTCCTTGTCCTTGTCCCTATATTTAAAATCAAACTTCTTTACCGGACTACCAAGAGATATGGCTAAGATCATCATACATCTTCATCAAGGTCCTCTGGTTTCCAGAATTTCTTGGTCACTAGCCCCCTAACAGACCAAGTTCCTCAGTATCATAGCATCCTTACGAGCTTTTTGTTTAGGTACTTGTTGACTTCCGTTGAGTTTGAGCTGGCCTGGACTTCTGGCATAGCCTCCTTTGGCACTAGTCCATACTTCTGGAAGATGGAAACAATCATATCCCACTGGCCTCCATCCTGTTGGGGTAGGGTTTAATAAAAAGCTACTTTCCTGTCATCAAGGGGTTTATTGGCTGTAGCACTATATTTTCATGGAAGAAATTGGCCTTTTCATACTTGTCCCAGAAAAATACATAGTTCTCGGATAGCTCAAAATCATCTATCTTAAAGTCAATTATCCTATGCCTCAAATGTATTTGGGGCAGCAAACATCAGCAACGACCTGACCTCTTTTGGTCTGTAACCTTGCCAGTCTCCAGGTCAATAGAAAAGACCGGTCTAACTGGTCGTCTGCTTTGCTATCGACTCACACGATGCCTGTATTCCATGTGAACCCTCTGGGCCAATACTTTCTTGTCCTATAAATTCATCCTCAAAGATATCAATTAAGTTCCTGCTTAGATCCATACACTCAATTATGTATATTTATTTTATATTATTATTTACACTTCTATTTCTTACATTTATGTACGTATATAATCTTTATTTATTCTATCTTTATATCTTTTCTTTCTTATAGGCAATCTTTCATCCTATAGGTCGTTTATAATCCTATAGAATATATGCTCAACATACATCTCTATCAAATTATACTGGTGGCCTACTAATTTAGTATCTTTAATTGCCTCGGCAACTTCTTTAAGTTTTTCATCCCTTATCTTATCTAATATGTCTAGGTTGGCAGGCTTTATCTTGGTCCTAGGCTTAGATCCTTCATAATATTTCATCCTCATCAGACTAAGGTCTATCATATCACCATAAGCCTGCTTGAGATCATCAGCCATCTTTAGTCCCTCAGGGTCAAAGTCACCTGCATAGTATACCTTGGCATCCTTGCTCAACTTGTCCATAAAGGTCCATATAGACTTTCTCAGCTTACCATGGAAGCAGACTATTGGTAGGCTGTTAAACATAGCGCTTAGTATATAGAATACACTGGCATTCTCTAGCAATATTAGGGCATCTCCCAACTCCGGATATATAAGGTCCATCTTTAGTATGTGCTTAAGTGGTGCCTTCCATGAAACCTGGTTCCTACAAGATGCTGACCAAACAGAATTGACCTCGCCATTAGACCTGGCCAACATATGGTTTACACTCAAGAAGTGGAATATATCATCAAGAAGAATTCCATAGTGCTCAAAGACCTTGTCCCTATACTCCATATATGACATGCCCGCTGGCTTGTCCCCGTATGTAAGGGCTAAAATTCTAAAGAGCCAGTCACCCAAAACTGTTCCCTCATCAAACTCATAAGGGTTGGACGTAATCTCTGCAGCAAAAACTGCCAGATATATGTAATTATCAGAGTTTACACCATCAAACTGGCCCGCCCTCTGGTTTATCTTTTCTATGGCATTACCAAGAAAATATATATCACCAAGGGAAATCTCCTTGTACTTGTTTTCATAGTATATCTTGTCCATAATCTCATCTAGGACATCCGGTCTAACAGCTGAAAGTAGCTGTCTAATCTCATCTCTGATAGTTTCCTTGATAGCCTCTTTGGATGGTTGGTTACCATCAGAGTCAACTGACAAACTAATGCCGGTTACCTCTGATGCCAGGTAGGCTAAATCATAGTCTCCATACTTGGTATCCAGGTGGGCACTTTTATCTGGCCACACTAGCATCATTTTTAGACCCAAGGTCTGCCACTGACTCACCCACAAAATCTGCAATCTTGACCTTTTGCTTGTCAGTATAGTCCTTTAGGCTAATCCTACCTGTCAGACGGCCATATCTTTTGTATTTCATCATCAGGTCCTTGCACATCTTCCTATAGGCTGATGAATTTTTATAATAATTTATTGCACTTTTCTACTAACCTTTCTGCCCATGTACACCTCCAAAAATTTATCTTACCAAAGTCTACACACTCTATACACCTATTATATGCCTTAAATATGTATAATTAAAGACCCCACATTTATATTGTGTGGGGTCTGCCCTCTTTACAGTATTTCAAATATCCATACTATATTTAATATTTGCTCTTATGTATTTAGATAATTTATATTTGTCTACCTTACCAAATCTCTTAATACACTATATGGTAGGTACTTTTCTCCACCTGCATAGCTGTTAGTTTAGTTTCACTCTACAGATATACTACACTGGCATCAAAAGATCTTGTATCTTTAATACCCGTGTACATCATCATCTCTGATAATTCTTCATTCATTCTTTCTAGCTTAGTCACTACTCCATCCCTGCCATCTGATAGGAGTGGACCTAGTATACCCCTACCTACTGACACTGCATGGGCTCCTAGTGCTAAGGCCTTATAGGCATCGTAACCCTGTATCCATAGAGCAGTCACAGAAGATAGTCACTCCACTTCCCTTCAAGGCATCTACTATTTCTGGTAGTACCATGATAGGTGGTATACCAAATGGAATTCTGCCGTGGTGGTGGGATACCACTATAGACCGGCAACCAGCATTTCTAGCCTTTATGGCATCCTGGATTGACAGGACCCCCTTGGCTACAAATGGTATGCCTGCATGGTCTACATACTTTTTCAAGTCTTCTTCCATTACCGGTCCCATTGGATAGCCATCTACTACATCATACTTTCCATCCGTACCTGGAACGTGGTCTATATCTACACCAACTGCTACTGCACCTGTCTTCTTGGCAAAGTCTATCTGGTCAAGTATTATCTGGTGGTCGGCGAATGGCTTTATTATAGGGATTGTATCTGCCCCAACTTGACTAATCTCTTCGTATTCATCATCTGGTTCCATACCTACCCAGTTTAATAGGCCCATGTCTTTAGCTGCCTTTGCATACTCTACCATAGGTTTTTTTCCATCCTTGCCTACCTTGTTTAAGTGGGAGAAGGCTGGCATCATGATAGGAGATGAATATTTCCTTCCAAATATTTCCGTTGATAGGTCGGGTTCCACTGAATCAATTACCCTCATTTCAACAAGGATACTATCTAAATAGTTCCTGTTATGTACATTAGCATCTTCTGCCTTGCCACTTGTCACTGGTATCAGACCCTTAGGACCTGGCCACGGGCTCTTCACTTCGCTCATAATATTACCTCCCTAATTTTCTTATACTTATTGCATTTTAAATTTCATTGCATCTCATCAAGTTTGTTAACTTCCACTAGCTTCATTCACCCTATTAAGTTCATGGTACTTCATTATCCTTATAGACTTTACTTATCCCTATCAACCTGTTCCTAGAATGGCCTAAATATTGTTATCAGTGTATAGGCTACTAGGGTTATAAACATATAAACTGATATAAAGGCCGACATAAAGCTTTCTTGGTCCTTGCCATCACATAAGGCTGACAATTGGAGTGGAACCGGAAAACCTGTTGGACACATAAAGTATAATAATACTGCTGTCTTAAAATATGGATTGGCCATAAGACCTGGGAATACCAGGAAGAAGCCTCCTATTATTAGACCACATAGAACCAATCTTATCACAACCAGTGATAATAATGATTTTAGGTTGATAAATCCACCTTAAGGTCATAGCCTAGTGTAAACAAAATTATTCCTGTAATTGGTGCTAGAACAGCAGTTATGGTGTTGGTGTACAGGGTTGATAATTCAATAGATTCCAAGATACCATATAGGCCTAAAAGATTTGCTAAGACACCCAAAATTACAGCCAATACAAAAGAATTTGTAAATATATTCTTCAATAAGCCCTTTGAAGATTGACCTGTATTTACCTGTCTAGATACCAAGATAGGGAACTAGACCAAGTTTATAATTATACCTGCCACATCAAAGGTTACTATATTAAGGGCATAGGCTGATCCTACCAAGGTAATGTATAGGGGTAGGGCTACGTTGCCCCCTTCACAAGTCATCAATAGGAAGGGTACTAGCTTCCTATATCTTTCACCTATATACCTGAGACAGTATTTTTCCTATAATATAGACTACAATCCAGGCTATATCAGAATACAATCTGCTTTAATAGGTTGGTTGATAAGTTGAATACAAATATTACATGGAATATCAGGGCTGAGAATAGGATTTTTAAATACTATTTTTGCCCGCTCTTTTTGGTCCCAGTTAATCCAATTCTTGCTCCTTGATAAAATACCTAGAGACATCATAAAAATACTGGGAACAGGGTTTCTATTACTTTCATTAAGTCCTCCATAAAATAAATATGTAAAAAATAAACGCTGACACGACAAAACTCCAACTGGAGATGGTCATAATCAGCGTTATTTCAATCATTAGTCTGGAATTAGCTCAATCTTGGCTATCCTCCAGCTCCATTTTTATTTTTACTAGCACATTTTTCCTTTTTATTCTTGTATACCTTCTTATTGGTATCCTTATAGTCCTTGTTACCATACTCGCCATACATAATAATAGGATTCTTTGTGCTGAAATACCTTATATTATATGTTACCTCGTATAGGACAGTGTCTTCTAGTGGGAATGTTTCTATCTTGCCATCCCTTCTTGGGAAGGTGATTGGCTTACCCTCATAGTCTAGCTCCTTTTTGGAAACCATACGTATACTCTTGATGTTTTTAATCATGTGGGATGTAACCCTATGACCTGGCTCCCCCTTGTCGTTATACAATTCCCACCTTGAATACGGCTTCTCACTTAGTACTAGAAAGGGATATTCTTACCCATTCGCTCATCTAATGAACTATAGTACTTAGCTATTATATTTTCTGGATATATCTCATCCAGTGGAACTGTAGCATCGTGTTTTTTCGACATTGCATATAGTCCAAAAACTGCGGCTAGTGTAACAAACAAAATAATAACTACCCAATGTCTAATTTTCATTAAACCTCATCTTCGCACCAGGCTGCAGACTCAATCAGTATTGCAGTCTCGGTATCTGAATTAACAGTTATCAAAGCCCCTACCTATGTCAGCCGTCCTGAAGCGACCCCCGTCTTTTTTGATTCTCAATTTTCCTTCTTTTATACCTGCAACAATCGGTATATGCCCCTTCAATATAGCCCTATCTCCAACCGTAGTCTTGAATATAGCCATATCTACCTAGTCTTCGTAAAAAGTGCTATTTGGAGTTACTACTTTTAAACTAAACATTAGTTAGCACTTCCTTTCGCCTTTCTAACTGCATCTTCTATAGTACCTACAAACAAGAATGCTGATTCTGGTAGGTCATCATGCTTACCGTCTAGTATTTCCTTGAAACCTCTGATTGATTCCTTGACTGGTACATATACACCAGGTATACCAGTAAACTGCTCACCTACTGTAAATGGCTGTGACAGGAATCTCTGTATCTTTCTAGCCCTGGCAACAGTCACCTTATCTTCATCAGATAATTCATCCATACCCAAGATAGCTATGATATCCTGCAGTTCCCTATACCTCTGTAGGATTGACTGGACACCTCTGGCTACCTCATAGTGTTCCTTACCAACTATATTTGGGTCTAGGACTCTGGATGTAGACTCTAGCGGGTCAACTGCCGGATAGATACCTAGTGATGATATCTGTCTGGATAATACCGTCTTGGCATCCAAGTGTGAGAATGTTGTCGCTGGTGCTGGGTCAGTCAAGTCATCGGCCGGTACATATACTGCCTGAACTGATGTGATTGATCCCTTCTTAGTCGATGTGATTCTCTCCTGTAGGCACCCATCTCTGTAGCTAGTGTTGGCTGGTAACCAACTGCTGATGGCATACGTCCCAGTAGGGCAGATACCTCAGAACCAGCCTGAGTGAATCTGAATATATTGTCTATGAATAGTAGGACGTCCTGACCCTCCTGGTCCCTAAAGTGTTCAGCCATTGTAAGGCCTGTTAGGGCAACCCTCATTCTTGCTCCTGGTGGCTCATTCATCTGACCAAATACCATAGCAGTCTTGTTTATAACACCTGACTCAGTCATTTCGCCATATAGGTCATTACCTTCTCTAGTTCTCTCTCCAACACCTGAGAATACAGATATACCACCGTGCTGCTTGGCTATGTTGTTGATCAGCTCCTGAATTAGGACTGTCTTACCAACACCGGCACCACCGAATAAACCTATCTTACCACCCTTTAGGTATGGGGCAAGCAAGTCAACCACCTTTATACCTGTTTCCAAAATTTCTGCCTTAGTTTCTAGTTCATCGTAGGCTGGTGCTTCCTTGTGTATAGGAGAAAGGCTCACACCTTCTGGCATAGGCTTTAAGTCTATAGCCTCTCCTAATACATTGAAGACCCTACCCAAAGTTTCCTTACCAACTGGAACTGATATAGGAGCACCTGTATCCACAGCTTCCATACCCCTGACTAGTCCATCTGCAGCACTCATGGCTATACACCTTACTGTGTCATTACCATATGCTGGGCTACTTGGCAGCTATCTATTTCCATTTTCCAACTTTTATTTCTAAAGCATTTTAATAGGTTAGGTAGATTTTTCATCTTTCAAACCTAATATCTCAGTACAGCTCCAACAATCTGTACTAATTTTTCCTATATTTGCCATTTTTCCTCCTTACTTTTAGGGCTTCTACACCACCACTGATTTCCGTTATTTCTTGGGTAACAGCACCCTGTCTAGTCCCTATTGTAGCTAAGTTCTAAATTCTGAATCATTTCATTGTACATTGTCTGTAGCTGATTCCATGGCAGTTCTTCTTGCTCCCTGTTCAGAAGCATATGACTCCACTATAGCCCCATTAACCGTACCCGTGATATAGGTAGGTATAAGGAATTCTAGGACACTCTCCGCTGAAGGAAGGTACTTGACCTTGGCTTTTGGACCAGTTTCCGTCTTCTTGAATTTATTGATAAATTCTTCTGCCTCCTTGCCCTCAGCCTCTCTTCTTTCATACCTTTCACGAAGGATTTCTTCACTAATATAGACATTAGGATCTTTTTCTTCCTGTATTTCCCTATATCTTTCACCACCATATTCAAGTGGTTGGTCGAAAACCAAAGGCAGCAGTTTAATAGCCTTAGGCTTTTGTGACAATGCAGATTCAAATTCTGTATAAGTAAGGATGACTTCATCGATTTGGCCTTCTTCATACATCTTCATAAGCTTGTCGGTGATTGCCCTTACCTCTTCATACTCATACTTTTCTACTGATTCAATCCTATCTATTATCTTTACATCTTTCTTGGAAAAATAATCATATGATTTTTCCAACTGTTATCTACGTAATCTTCAACTAACTCCCATATACTTCTCTGCCTCTTTAAAAGCACTCAATTATATCCACCTGCCAGACCCTGTCTCCGGCAATTACTAAAGTGACACCTAGTCTTTTAGGTCTCTAGCCTTTAAAAATTGGCTATTTAGTCCCTTAGTATTTACTGAAATATCAACTATAGTTTCATACATTGTATTAAAAGTATGCACTAGAGTTTTCTGTGGCCTGCTTAGCTTTTCTCAGTTTTGATGAGGCTACCAGATGCATGGCGTTAGTAATTTGCTTGGTACTATTTACGCTGGCAATACGATTTTTAATTGCCTTCATTCCAGCTCCTGCCATTGTACGCCTCCTGAGTATACTTCTGTTTTGAATTTTGCTTGAACTCTTCTATTGCCTTTGTAAGTTCTTCGTTAAAAGTCTTCAGCATTTAGTATCTTTTTAATTATTTCAGGGTGTACGCTATCCATATAGCTGTATAGTTCTGCCTCAAACCTCTTTATATCTTCTAACTCGATATCTGCAAGTAGGTTGTTGATTACTGCGTATATTATAATTACCTGGTTTTCTACTGTTATAGGATTATGTTCATCCTGCTTTAGAACTTCTACTATTCTCTGTCCCTGGGCAAGTCTTCTCTTAGTATCTTCGTCCAAGTCTGAACCGAACTGAGAGAAGGCTGCAAGTTCTCTATACTGAGAATATGCATGCTTTAATGTACCAGCTATCTTCTTCATTGACTTAATCTGGGCAGATCCTCCAACTCTTGATACTGATATACCAGGGTCAACGGCTGGCCTGATACCTGCATAGAATAGCTCTGGCTGTAAGTATATCTGACCATCTGTGATTGATATTACATTTGTTGGTATATAGGCAGCAACGTCACCGGCCTGTGTTTCTATAACCGGTAGGGCTGTCATTGAACCACCACCTAAGTCATCAGATAACTTGGCAGCCCTTTCTAGTAGTCTTGAATGTAGGTAGAAAACATCACCTGGATAGGCTTCACGGCCTGGTGGTCTCCTTAGTAACAGAGACATTTCTCTGTAGGCAACCGCCTGCTTAGAAAGGTCATCATATACTATTAGGACATGCTTTCCATTGTACATAAATTCTTCACCTATAGCAGCACCAGCATATGGGGCTAGATACTGTAATGGTGCAGATTCAGATGCTGTTGCTGATACCACTATCGTATAGTCCATAGCACCGAATTCTTCAAAGGTTGAAACCAACTGGGCTACAGTTGATCTCTTCTGGCCTATGGCTACATATATACAGATTACATCCTTACCCTTTTGGTTGATAATAGTGTCAGTAAGTATAGATGTCTTACCTGTCTGCCTATCACCAATCACCAACTCTCTCTGACCCCTACCGATTGGTATCATTGAGTCAATTGACTTAATACCAGTCTGTAGTGGTTCAAATACTGACTTCCTGCTCATGATTCCTGGTGCCGGATACTCAACTGGTCTAGTCTTGTCAGTTAATATATCTCCCTTACCATCTATAGGCTGACCCAGGGCATTTACTACCCTACCTATCATGGCCTCGCCAACTGGTGACTTCAACTATCCTACCAGTCCTCTTTACAGGTCACCTTCCTTGATACTTGAATCATCACCAAGTATAACGGCACCTACAACTTCTTCTTCAAGGTTAAGGGCCATACCAAATACCTTATTTGGGAATTCAAGTAGCTCACCTGACATGACACTTTCAAGGCCATATACACTTGCTATACCGTCACCAACGCTTAATACGCTACCAGTGTCGGTAAGTTTTATCTTATTGTCATAATTCTTAATCTGACTTTTTATTATGGAACTTATTTCCTCTGGTTTTAAATTCATTGGTTCACCACCATTTCCTTATGATATTACCTGAGATAGGGTATCCTTTATGCCATCTAACCTGGTCTTTATACTACCATCTATCTCTTCATTACCTATTTTCACAAGGGCACCACCTAGTATGCTCTCGTCTATTTCATTTGTTAATTTTATTGTTTTATTATATTTGCAGAAAGCTTGCTCTCTAGTTCAGCCAACTTGTCTGGACTGAGTGCTATAGCAGTTATTACCTTTCCTTCTGCGACATTATTTTTGTATCCAACATGAGCTTGTATGACTTCACTATTGAATCCAGCTCTGTAGTCCTCCTATTCTCTATCAAGACCATCAAAAAGTTTCTTACATTCTTGATAGCTTGTCAGTGAAGAGCTTGTCTGCTATATCAATTTTTCGTCCTTACCTATAAAAGGGACCTCAATACATCATATAAGTTTTATTGTCTAAAATAAGCTTGTTTTAAATCTTCTATCTCTGAATATATTTCGGAAAGTTGATTTTCTTCTTCTGCTAATTGAAATAAAGCCTCTGCATACCTATTTGCAACTTGACTAATCATTCTTAGCTTCTCCTACTTTCAATAAAGTTCTCTATCAAATCTTCATGTAGCCTTGTCTATATCTTTTTCGATAACCTTTGATGCTGCCAATACAGCTATCTCAGAAATCTCAGACTTAATATTATTAAAGGCCTGTTCTTTTTCCTTTGCAATTTCATTATTTGCCTTTTGCTTGATATATTCAGCTTCCTTCCTGGCTTCTGAAAATTATAGTATCAGACTTTTCTTCTGCCCTCTTTCTAGCAAAATCAACTATCATCTGACTCTCATCACGAGCATCTTGAATCTTAGTTTCATATTCTGACTTAAATTTCATACCTTCTTCCTTTGCCTTCTGACCTGCTTCTATATTGTTCTTTATGTCAGCATCTCTAGCATCCATGACATCTATAATCTTCTTGAACAAGACCTTTCTCAATATCAAGAACAATATCAATACATTGGCTAGGGTAAAGAAAAGCTCATATGTCAAGCCTACTAATGGCTTAAATTCCATATTTGTTGCCTCCCATCTTTAGCTGTATTCTTTGATTACATCTGTATCCAAGGGTTAACAAATATTAGTATAATCGCTATTACTAGACCGTATATAGCTGAAGATTCTGCAACCGCCTGACCTAATAACATAGTTGATATTATGTCACTCTTTGCTTCTGGCTGGTTGCCCACTGCCTCTGCTGCCTTACCTGCCGCAAAACCCTGACCTGCGCCTGTACCTATACTCTGTTGCAACTGCTATACCAGCACCTATTGCTGAGACCCTGCTATCGCTATTCCTAAACTCATTCCTTCTAACATATTCTTTTCCTCCTAAATTTTATTATTTCCATATTATACTTTTTTCTTATCATTACTCTTGTGTTGCTCACTTACAAATACCATAGTCAGCATTATAAATATAAATGCCTGTAATGAACCCGCAAAGAGGTCAAAATATAGGTGTAGTGGAACCGGTATTAAAAATTCACCCACCGGAATCTTCAGTGAAGGTATCATACTTGAAAAATATTCCAGCATCTTGTAGAACAAGGACATTATTATAGAACCACCCAATATATTACCAAATGGACGGAAACTCAATGATATAGGTCTTGCAAATTCACCTATTATATTAAGCGGTGCCATCAAAGGTGTCGGCTCTAACAAGCCCTTGAAATATGCCATACCCTTGAACTTTACACCCATGACATAGATCATGAAGAATGTAATCAAGGCCCAGGCTACTGTTGTATCCAAGTCTGTAGTCGGTGACCTAAATCCTAACATTACTATTAGGTCCGAACATACAAAGAACAAAAATATAGTTCCAATATATGATATCATCCAAGGTGCACGCTTTATAAAAAGCCGTTCCCGTAGTCTCAGTAACCAGGTTCCTAAGTCCCCCAATTGCCCATTCCAAAAAGACCTGTTTCTTGCTGGTTGGAACTTTCTGAATGTTCCTAGTAAGCAAGAAGGCTACTATAATCAAAAAGGCCATTATTATCCACTGGGTCACTATGGTCTCACTTAGTTTAAAGTTACCAAAATAGAGAACATATTTTGCTTGATACATAAGCCTAATCCTCCTTTCTCATTTTCTTTATTAAGTTTTTGCCTCCAAGGAGGTTTTGGGCTTTTATTACTATATTAGTACTAATCAAGCCAAATGCAACAGTATACACGTTTATATGCTTTGTAGTTGCTGCAAAAACCAGGATGGCCCCATAGATAAAAATCCTGAAAGCATAGCTTCCCAAGGATGACAGGGTTGCTTTAGTCTTGTCCCTATCACCTAGGCCATCTAAATTTTTAGCTATAGAAAATAGGCCTAGCATGGCAACTATACTGCCTGCTATAAGACCAGCCATAGTGCTGACTGATGCCTTTCCAATCAAGGCTATCACAACCAGTCCCACCAGGTCATATACTCCTATACCTATGTATATTTTTTTCAAATTTTCTATCAGTTGTTTATCCAATGCATCACTTCCTAACCCATCAACATATAAACCTATACACTATTAAAAACCCTTTTTCAAAGATGTCTACTTGTATTTATCTTCCTTTTTAGTGAACACCTTGAGGGTCTTGTATGAGACTGACAAAGGCACTTGCTATGCCTAATATTATGAATACTATTGAAAATATTAGCAAATGCCAACTTCTTGTCGATAGTTATCCCTATAAAGCCGCATCCAAATATACACTACTACCATAATTCCTAATTGCGTAAGTAATGAAAAAGACTTCAGAGCTTTCAAACCATATGCTATTTTTACCCATATTTCCTCCATAAATTCAATTGACTACTAATTATATCACATTTTAACCTATTTACCCTTAAGTATACCCCAAATTTAACAATTTTAAAAATTATTAACATTGATTTCATATTAGGTTCACAAAGGAAGTCTATATGTATACCAGTAGGTATTAAAAAAACTTAAAGGCTGCACTGACAATAAAGTCCGTGCAACCTCTGTTTTTATTGAAACTACTTAGTTCCAAACAATCTATCTCCAGCATCGCCTAGACCTGGTACGATATACTTATGGTCATTTAATTTTTCATCTACAGAAGCTACATAAATGTCTACTTCCGGATACTTGCTGTGAACTACTTCTATACCTTCTGGAGCAGCAACTAGGTTTATCATTCTGATATTCTTTGCCCCCCTAGCCCTTAATAGCTCTATGGCAGCTGTAGCTGAACCACCTGTAGCCAACATAGGGTCAACCAAAAATACCTCTCTCTCACCTATATCCTGAGGCATCTTACAGTAGTATTCTACTGGTTCACATGTTTCAGGGTCCCTGTATAGACCTATATGTCCAACCTTTGCTGCTGGAATCAGGCTGATAAAACCATCAACCATACCTATACCCGCCCTAAGAATTGGAACTATAGCCAACTTCTTACCATCTAGTTCCTTGGCCATTGTCTTCTGTATAGGTGTTTCTATTTCTACATCCCTAAGTGGTAGGTCCTTAGTAACCTCATAACCCATCAACATAGTAATTTCAGTTAATAACTCTCTGAAAATCTTTTTGAACCCGTTGATGTCTTTCTCATTAAAGTTAACTTGTAGCTGAATTAATGGATGGTCTGTTATTACTACTCTTTTCATGTCTTCCTCCTAAAATATATGTTATAAATTTTTATTTTCTATCGCTCTTATCTTGTCTACCTATTCTGGTGCCTTCCACCTTCAAATGATGAATTAAGGTAAGCATCTACTATATCTAGGCCAGGCCTATGCCTGTAACCCTTTCTCCCAAGGCTATCATATTAGCATCATTGTGGGCCTTGGTCATCCTGGCAGAGAAAGTATCTCCCACTGTTGCACACCTAATCCCCTTTACCTTGTTGGCTGCTATTCCGATACCTATGCCTGTTCCACACACTAGGATACCACATTCAGTTTCACCACTGGCAACACTCATTGCTGCCTTTTCAGAATAATCCGGATAATCTACTGAATCACTTGAATTAGTTCCAAAATCTACTACTTCATGACCTGACTTTTCTAGGTGCTTTTTTATAGCAGCTTTTAGGTTTAGTCCACCATGATCACATGCTAATGCTATTTTCATATTTATTCCTCCAAAATTTTATTTTAACTACACGAGAGAGTATAGCTTTATATACTATTATATAATCCTGTAGGCAGCTGCCTTTTTCAGCCTATTCATTATGGCTACACCTAGGCCTTTTTCCTCAAAGTAGGGAACATAGGCTATGTCTATAGATTCCCTATCAAGGCTTATAAGACTATCAAACAGGTTCTTTGCAACTTCAGCATCGGACTCTCCTAGGTCAAAAACCTGGGCCTGATATGGGTGTTGGTCAGAGCTTCTGGTCATAACACCTGTCTTTAGTCCCTTCTTGGCATTGTCCAGGCATAGTTCATCCACCCTCCTGGCAAAATCTTCCTGGTCTCCAGCCCTTACTATATAAACCTGGGCCCGTGGTGAATAATGCTTGTACTTCATGCCTGGAGCCTTGGCCCTGATATTATCGTCCTTATTTTTCAAAGACGGGTCTAGGTTTACCTGGCCTAGGACCTCTCCCAACATTTCCAAGGTTATACTACCTGGCCTAAGCACCATGGCTACATCACCGGATAGGTCAACAATAGTGGACTCTACCCCATAGTTACAAGATCCTCCGACCAGTATTCCATCTACCCTACCATCCATATCCCTGATTATATGCTCGGGTTTGGTTGGGGATGGCCTGCCTGATATATTCGCTGAGGGTGCTGCTATTGGAACCCCTGCCTGCCTTATCAGGTCTCTGGCCACCTGGTCTGATGGCATCCTAATGGCCACCGTATCCAGGCCACCACTGGTCCTATCTGGTATAATATCCTTTTTTTTGAAAACTATGGTCAAAGGGACCCGGCCAAAACCTGTCCATCAATAATTTTGCCCTACTATCTATATTCTCCACCAGGTCGTATACATCCTCTTTATCTGCAACATGAACTAGAAGGGGATTATCACTTGGCCTCCCCTTTGCCTGGTATATCTTGGCAGCCGCCTCTTCATCCAGGGCATTTGCCCCCAGGCCGTAGACTGTCTCCGTTGGGAAAATCACTGTCTTACCACTAGCCAGCTATACTGGCAAATACTGCTATCAGGTCTTTGTCTGGCTTTATTTACATCTATTTCTTTTATAAGTGTTTTCATAAAATCAACCTTCTTTACAAGTCTTATCTCTTATTTAAAAGGATTACTTTTCTCTAGGCTTTAGTAAAACCAAAGCCTTTTCAAAAATATCTAGATTATATTGATGACATCTTTTCAGTCTGGTCAACTGTGATTAATGCATCTATCATTTTCATCTAAATCCCCGTCTATAAATGAATCTAACTATATAGGGTTAAATTAATTCTATGGTCACTAACCCTTCCTTGTGGGAAGTTATATGTTCTGATTCTTTCTGATCTGTCTCCAGTACCAACCTGGCTCTTTCTTTCTGCAGCTATATCCTTCTGCTGTTCAGCCAGGGCCTTGTCATAAAGCCTAGCCTTCAATACCTTCATGGCCTTTTCCTTGTTCTTTAACTGAGACTTTTCGTCCTGGCAAGAAACAACTTCACCTGTAGGTATATGAGTTAGTCTAACCGCTGAGTCAGTTGTGTTGACACACTGGCCACCATTACCTGATGCCCTAAATACGTCAACCCTTACATCTTCTGGATTTATATCTATTTCAACGTCCTCTACCTCTGGTAATACAGCTACTGTCGCCGTAGATGTATGTATTCTACCACCAGATTCTGTAGTAGGTATTCTCTGAACCCTATGAACACCTGATTCATACTTTAGTCTAGAATAGGCCCCCTTACCCTTTATCATAAAGGATACTTCCTTGTAGCCACCTACTCCAGTTTCATTGGAACTCATCAATGAAGTCTTCCAACCCCTTCTTTCTGCATACCTAGAGTACATCCTAAATAGGTCTCCTGCAAATAGGGCTGCTTCATCACCACCAGCTCCACCCCTAACCTCTATGATAACATTCTTTTCATCATTAGGGTCCTTTGGTACTAGTAGTATCTTTAGTTCATTTTCATATTCTTCTAGTAGGGCTTCAGACTCAGATAGCTCCATCTTGGCCAATTCTCTTAGGTCTTCGTCACTCTCTTCTTCAAGTATCTGCTTTGATTCTGCAATACTTTGGCTTGCCTTACTGTATTCCCTGTACTTCATTACAATTGGTTCTATTTCGAAGTTTCCTTCATCAACTTTTGCCAAAGTAGGTTGGTCACTGATTATATCAGGATCTGCTACTTTTTGGCTTAGTTCCTGTACTTATCTTCCAAAACCTTTAGCTTATTTAGCATTTGATTTTCACCTTCCTGTATTTTTATCTAAACATATATATTATTCCTAAATTTTCACATAATCAATTGTATATTTTAACATAAGTCGACCTAAAATGTCAATATTTATAGGCGGCAACAAGGCAGTCAAAACCCTGTATATCCTTTTTTGTATATGCCTTGGTATAGCCAACTTGAGTCATCTTTTTGAGTATTTTTTTCTGCCTGGTCATGGCCTGATTCAAAGACCAGTTTTTCCACCCAGTTTAAAAGGTAGTCATAGGCATCTTCTATAATCCTGTTATAAAAGTCCATCCCATCATTACCACCGGCCAGAGCCAACCTAGGCTCATAGTCTTTTACATCCCTTTCTAGACCTTCTATAACCTGGTCTTCTATATAGGGTGGATTAGATACTATTATATCCAAGCATCCCCTGTAGTCACCAAGATTAGTAAAGAGGTCCGATTCTATAAGCTTAACTATATCCAGTCCAAAAGACTTTCTATTTATAGTCGCTACCTCCAGGGCCGACTTGGATATATCAACACCTATAAAGTTAACAGTCCCATCCTTGGCTTTACCAGAATCTTTTTTTGCCCTATCCTTCCATAGACTAGCCCCACTAAGGATAATAGCACCTGACCCAGTACACATATCCAGGACATTTATATCTCTAGCCTGCTTAGTACTTTCCATCTCTCCTATACTTTCCACCAGGTCCTCTACCAACAGTTCTGTATCCGGTCTTGGTATCAAGACCCTCTCATCCACATAAAAGTCTAGCCCCATAAACTCTTTCTTATTTATTATATAGGCTATGGGCATCTGGTCCAACCTCTTGACTATCATATCTTCAAAAATAGACATCTTATCTAAGTCTAGGTCTTGGCCATAATTAATCATCAACTTTACCCTGTCCCAACCCAGAATATGACACAAAGTACCTCCACATCCAGCCTGGCTGTAGGGCTTGTAGGCGATAAAAGTCCACTATATTTTTCTATTATATCCTTAATTAGCACAGCTAAATTCACTCTCTCTTTCTCTTTACCTTTAGAATTATATCATAGATAGGATAACTTGTGGTAAAATGAGGGTAATAGTCTAATAAAGATTGACAGAAGAATTAATATAAAGAATAATAGCAGAGTTAAAAGGAGAATATATGAATTTAAAAAGATAAAAAGCCCTTATAACCGCCCTCCCCATAGCCTTTTTGTTATGTATCTTTGGGCTTCATAGGCGGTACTATGATAAGTAAGGTAGGCTTCAACCTACTAGACATAACATTAATTACCATATTTGTCTTTTCAGGCAGTGCAGTATTTATAGCCTCCAATATGCTAATAGGGGGTATAAATCCCCAGATATCTATATATCTGACCCTAACTATCATAATTACAAACCTGAGAAATACCCTGTATAGCTCGGCCCTGGTAAATGATACCAAAAATCTCAAGGGATGGAAGAAGATAGTCTTCTCCATGTTTATAGCTGATGAAACCTTTGCTATCAATAAGACCTGCTACGAGAATGACCCTGAATGGGATGGCGACCTGGCCCTATATGTCAATATCTTTAGCTGTATATTTGGCTTGATAGGCAACCTACTCGGTGGATTTTTTGGTCAAATTATAGATATACCATTGGATATGGGAACCTTTATGATGTCTAGTATGTTTGTAATCCTGGCTGTCTTACAGGTTAAAAACAAGCAGGACCTATTCGTCCTTTTCATAGCCATACTTGTATCTTTTGCAGTCCTATACATCTACCAGGGTGGCCTAGACCTGATTATAGTTGCCCTAATAGTAACTAGCATAGGATACTTTATAGATAAGAATAATGAGGAAAGTTGGTGGACACAGATGAATGATAATATATTAAAACTGTGCATAATAGAGTGTATCATTTATATTTATGTTTGCCATGAGGTACCTTCCCTTTGTAATCTTGGGCAGGTGGCAATTCAAAGGAATTCGATCGATTTATAAAATATATCCCCCTAGGTGTTTTTATAGCCATGATAGTAAAGGATATATTCTTTAAAAACGGCCAGTTATTCTTGTCAATTTCAAATATTAGTTGATACCACTTATACTGATAATCCTGATATCGGTCAAGTTCAGGAATATAGGTATATGCAGTTGTTTCCGGTGGTGTTATAATGCTTGTGCCCTAAACCTTTTTAAAACTCCACTCACTTTGATATGTACCCTATTTACTGGACAAAGTAATATCCAATAAATAGGGTTATTTTTCTAAAAAGACTACTGCAAATTTGCAATAGTCCCTTAATACATAAATTCGAATTTAAATATTAATCTAGGTGTAAAAGATTACTCCATATTGAATCTCTTCTTGAACTTATCGATTCTTCCACCCTTTTCGATATTCTTCTGCTTTACCTGTATAGAATGGATGACATTCTGAACAGATTTCTACTCTTATCTCGTCCTGAGTTGATCCTGCCATAAATGTATTTCCACAAGCACAACGTACTTCAACTTCCTTGTAGTTTGGCTGTATATCCTTCTGCATGAAATTCCTCCTCTCTTTATAATAACGAACCTTTCCGATTCTAATAAAATTCAACTCCCTTATTATAACACATATATGACTTAGTTTCAATAACTTTATAGCCACTATTTAAAAATTAATTTGATTAATCTTTTCTATAAATTCCTTTGTTATCCCTAGTTTTCATTTCCTCTATTATGTTATCAGATATATTCTGGTTGTTACCAGTTGGTAAATGACCTCTAAGTTTGTACAGGCATCTATCTCTTTAGCAGTCAATAGGAGGTCTTCCCTCCTTGTTCCTGACTTATATACATCTATGGCAGGGAATATCCTCTTTTCTGCCAGGTTTCTATCAAGATGAAGTTCCATATTACCTGTACCCTTGAATTCTTCAAAGATTACATCATCCATCCTAGACCCTGTATCTATCAAGGCTGTACCCAATATAGTCAAGGAACCACCATTTCTTATATTTCTAGCTGCACCAAAGAACTTCTTAGGTCCATATAGGGCTCCTGGATCTAGACCACCAGTAAGGGTCCTTCCCGTTGGATTTATAGTAAGGTTATAGGCTCTGGCTAGCCTGGTTATACTATCCAGTAGGATAACTACATCCTTGCCGTGCTCTACCAACCTCTGGGCCCTACTCAATACCATTTCGGCCACCTTTACATGGTGGGAAGATGCCTGGTCAAAAGTTGAATATATTACCTCACCATCTATAGACTCCATCATATCTGTAACTTCTTCCGGCCTTTCATCTATCAATAGGACTATTAGGGTTACATCCGGATAATTTTTAGTGATACTATTGGCAACACTCTTTAGCAATACAGTTTTACCAACCTTAGGTGGTGCCACTATCATCCCCCTCTGCCCCTTACCTATAGGTGCAAAAAGGTCGATTATCCTGGTAGAAATACCCTCTCTATCAGTTTCCAAAACCAGTTTTTCATCTGCATATATCGGCAATAGCTGTTCGAATGGGGTCCTTGACCTTCCAGTTGATATATCATCTCCATTCACCTTATATATGTACATCATACCCCTAAAACGTTCATTTGGATTTTCTGGCTTTACTACACCAGTTATAAAGTCCCCAGTCTTAAGGCCAAACTTTCTTATCTGGTTGGGAGATACATAGGTGTCATTTTCTGTTGACAAGTAGTTACTTCCCCTCAAAAAACCAAATCCATCTGGTAGGATTTCAAGGACACCTTCAGCCTTATTATCTTCGTTCATCTCTGGAGGAGTCATATATAGGACCCTCTTTTGCTGGCCCTGGTTGCCATCTTGTTGGCTCCTGTACTGACCCCTTTCTCCACCTGAATTACCACCATGTTTCCTAGTATCTTCATTGACCTCTTCTTGACTAGCAAGGTCTTCATTCTTACCAAGACCTGGACCAAGAGTGGTATTTCCACCCTGCATGGCTTCTTTGATTTTTTCTATAAGGCCAGACTTAGTGTAGGTAGTAACCGACTTAACCCCAAGGTTTCTCCTTGTAACCCTTAATTCTATTAAACTTTCGCCCTTCAATTTTTCAATTTCTCTATCTGTCATAAAGGCCTCCTTATCTTAATCACCTATCAATACACTAATAGCAAAGGCCACACTAGATACCGCAAACATTAGTGCTATTAAAATAGATACCACCTTATATACGACTTTATTCTTCTTAGCCATTTGAATAACTACCTTTCACTATTTTCCTTTTCACAAACCTGGTTTAAATACTTCAAGAATTCATCTCTAAGTTCTGGTTTTTTAAGGGCTGCATCAACTGTAGCCTGTAAAAAGCCCAACTTGTCCCCCAGGTCATACCTCCTACCCTCAAATACATAGGCATACATATCTTCCCTGTCCTTTAATATCTCCAAGGCATCAGTCAATTGAATTTCACCATTCTTGCCCGGTGGTATCTGGCCCAGAATATCAAATATCTGAGGGGTAATTATATACCTACCCAGGATAGCCACATTTGATGGGGCCTGGTCCGGGTCTGGCTTCTCAACCAGGGCATTTACCTTATATATATTGTCTGACAGCTTTTGACCATCGATTATACCGTACTTGTCAGTATTTTCCTTGTCGACCTCTTGGACACCAAGTATGCTGGCATTGTGGACTTCATAGGCATCTATCAACTGCTTTAAGCAAGGCTCCCCCTGGCCATTATCCACCATGTCATCACCCAACATAATAGCAAAGGGTTCGTCACCTATAAAGTACCTGGCACAGTATATGGCATCGCCCAAACCCTTAGGCTCCTTCTGCCTTATATAGTGGATATTTACCATATTTGATATGCCCTTCACTATTTCTAGCAGGTCTGTCTTACCCTTGTTCTCCAATTCTAATTCCAGCTCCACAGACTTGTCAAAGTGGTCTTCTATAGACTTCTTATTCCTGCCTGTTATTATCAAGATTTCTTCAACACCAGATGCTACTGCATCTTCTATAATATACTGAAGAGTCGACTTGTCTACTATTGGCAACATCTCCTTAGGCTGAGCCTTAGCATGCCGGCAAAAACCTCGTTCCCAAACCGGCAGCTGGTATTACTGCTTTTTTCACTACCTTATTCATTATACTTCCTCAGCTTTCCAATAAGCTAAACTAATTCATACAATTCTTTAGCCTCGTCCTTTAAGACGTGTTCTTTTATATTTGTTATCCTATATTCAACAATTCTCTCACCAAATGTGATTCTAGGACATCACCTACCCTCACCTCTGAAGACGACTTGGCTAACTTTACCATTTATTTCTACGAGTCCCTTTCTAAAGCCTCTTTGGCTACTGTCCTTCTTTTAATTATCCCTTGACACCTTAAGGTATTTATCTAATCTCATACTAATTTCCTTTTTAAATATTTATTATAAGTCCTTTATTTATACTATTATCTATTATACACAGAAGATAATACTCGACAATTTACACTGTCAATACTACTTTTGTAGTAACTTTATTAAATTCGCTTTTTATTAGCTTGTTGTTTACTAATTCCTTAAGACCCCTACCAGCCTTGAATACTGGTGCCTTAGAAGCTGGTATTTCACAACTTCTTCTGGCTTTCTAGGGTTTCTTCCTGATCTAGCTGCTCTTTCTCTAGTTTCGAAAAGTACCGAATCCTACTAACTGAACCTTATCTCCAGCTACTAGAGTTTCTTCAACAACCTTCATGAATGCATTTAATGCTAATTCACTTTCCTTCTTTGTTAAATTACTCTTTTTCTGACATCTTTTGCAACTAATTCTGCCTTGTTCACAATAACTACCTCCTATATTTATAATTTCACAATAAAATGTAACTCACTTTCTAGTTAACAACATTATTATACATAACTTTTGTTCATTTTTCAATATTTTATACAAATAATTTGTATTTTTATCTTTTTACAATTTTCAACTCCAAAGTCCTAGTTTATTCAGCCTCAAAATAGGAAAAATATGCCATATCGGCCAATTCATCCAGGTCAAAATAGCCATCCCTGCTTCCCTCTTTAGCCATAAGGGTCAAGGCATATAGAAGGTCAGATAAGTCTTCTAACATAAGTTCAAAGTCAGAATCAAGGTCTTTTTTGGCCTTTTGACAAACTACAAGCATCCTATTGAGTATAACTTCATAAGAGTCTTTCATATCTTTATCTAATTCAAGACCAGCCTTAAGGAGTTTTACTTCCAGCCTCTCTAGGCCATCCTTAAGGTCCTGACCTTCTAGGGACCTCATTATATCCTCAAGAGACCTCTATCTCCTACCCTGGTCCGGTCTTCCATCAGACCTTGGTATATATACACTGGTCAAGTGGTCAAAGTTATTGGCTTGACTATCCAGGTCGTACAAGGCTAACCTTGTCTTTCTTTCGAGCCCCTTAACACCTGCGCCACTGACTATCCATACCTCTTGGTCGTCCTGATAATAATCCATTAGTGCCAACTTTACATTAGAGGCTATATACCTATCATAGACCTGGGTTACTATTATATTAGCCCGGTCATCCAGGTTAACCTTGTCTATAGTGAAGGAATCCAAGAGCCTAAAACCATCTGCCGGATCAAAGCCCAGATAATTATACATGGCATCTATAAAGCTCATGGAAGGTATGATTTCTATACCTATTCCCTCTTCTTGGGCATATCTTTCAACTAATCCTACTGTAGATTCAGCTACCCTAGGATGGCCTGGTACAGCATAGACTATATCTGTATCCCTGGCCAGGTTGATAAGTTCCCTGGCTATAGACTCATAAACTTGTTCAAAGTCTTCCTTACTATCATAGTATTGGTCAAAAGACCTATATCCTATATCCAAAAGGTCTACTATGGGATGTTTTTCGGTCCTCAGGTAGACTGGCCTACCAGACTTCAAGAGCTCCATGGCCCCATGACTTATCTGTGATATATCTCCAGCACCTAAACCTACTATACTAAGAGCCATAGACCTAACCCCTTATCAACCTATATTTTTTCAACTTGGCAAGTAACTTGTTGCCCTTTGGCATGGCTAGGATTTCTTCCTGAGTAATACCACCAAATCCTAGGATACCAAATACATATACCAGACCACCTATAGAAATAGCTATTAAAGTAGCTATTTTAGTATTTAAAAAGATTGTAAGGCCTGTATATGATAACCTGTCACTACAAACATCAATATAACTACTAGAAGAGGCTTTATAAAGAATTCCATCTGGTTGAACTGTAACTTTAGCGACTTCTTTATATATACGTATTCAATGGCCGCAGCTATCACATAGGATACAAGGGTACCAAAGGCTGAGCCCAAAATATTTATTGATGGTATTGCTGTCAATACATAGCTCACTATTATCTTGCCTACTATACCACATAGTAGGGCTACAACTGGAACCATCGGCTTGCCCATTCCCTGTAATATACCATTAAATGTATATAATAGGCCAAGGAAAATGCAGGCTGGAGATAGGGTAAATAGGATCATACCCAAAGTAACCCCTGTCTGCTTCGGGAATAATAGGGCCATTATCGGTGTGGACAATGAAGCCAAACCAAAGGCACATGGTAATAGAAGTAAAAGGGTAATCTTTATAGCCAACTTGGCATTATGTCTTGCCTGGTTATAGTCCTTCAAGGCATATGATTCTGAAATAGCAGGCACCAAACTCATACCTATGGCTGTAGTAAATACCATCGGCATAGCTATAATAGGCATAGACATACCTGTAAGCTGGCCAAATAATGAGTTGGCAGATAAAAGTGTATAACCAGCAACCTTAAGTCTCATTATGACTATAACTGAGTCAACCACATTTACCAAAGGCATTATACATGCTCCTATACTTATAGGAAGAACTACCCAAAGTATATTTTCTACTATCTCACCCATAGGCTTCTTCACATAGCCCACGCTCTCGGCAATCATAGTTTTTCTCTTCTTTGTGTCCTTTAGGTATACTAGGACCAAGAACAAGAAGGATGCAAAGGCACCTATAGTCGCACCTGATATACCACCTGCAGCACCCAGCTTAGGCCCAAACTGCTTCATAAGTACATAGGCCAAACCTAGACCTAGGAAAACCCTGAATATCTGTTCAAATATCTGTGATATTGCTATCCTGCTCATCTGTTGGTAACCCTGGTAGTAACCACGGTAGGCAGACATTGACGGTACAATCAACAAGGCAGGGGCAATGGCCCTCATGGCCGTAACTGCACTTGGATTGTGTTGGACATTGCTAACTATAAAGTCCGCCCCAAAGAATAGGATTATAAACATGACAAGACCCGTAGCAAAAAGCATTATATGGGTTATCTTAAATATTTCGTTGGCCCCCTTATGGTTACCTAGGGCCACCTGTTCAGAGACCAATTTGGCTATGGCCGTTGGAAAACCGGCTGTAGCCAGGGTTAAAAACAAGGCATATACAGGGTAGGCTGTCTGGTAGTAGCCCATACCCTCAGATCCTATCAAGGAGCCTAGAGGTATTCTAAATACTGCTCCCCAATAGCTTTATAATTACTCCTGCCCCCCAGTATCAGGGTTCATAATAAATTTATTACCTCTTATGCCCATTACTTCCTCCATCTACTAAATTGTCTATACTCATCAAAGTCCGTAAATCTCCTGAGATACATAATCTCTGTTCAAATTTACCTGTAATCAAATACTTGCTCATAGTAATTCAACCTATATTATATCATGAGATTATTGATTTATCTTTAACTGTCTAAAAACTTTTTAAAATATATACTTTGGAAAAACAAACACAAGAGAAGCCACCTTATCTAAAATGATTAGGTAGCCTCTTAATAATTTCTTAGTCAATAAAGAGTCCAGACTTTTAAGTCTTCTTTATTGCTTGTTAATATATAAGCTTATTTCTTAGAGTCCTTTGAGTTTGAATCATTAGACTTGTTTGTATCAGTTGACTTTTTCCATCAGTCTTTTTATTACCTGAAGTTTCCAGTATCATCAAAAAGGAATATCCTTTAACTTGTCTTCGTGTATTTCTGTCTTAGTTCCCTTTACTATTTCATCAACCAACTTCTTAATCTTTTCTCATTTATAAGACTTGTCTTTATTTTATCCTTGCTCTTTTCATAGTCTGCCTTTACCTCTTATTTAACTTGATAATATGGTAACCAAACTGCGTTTCAACTATAGGAGATATTTCACCCTCCTTAAGGGCAAATGCCGCCTTTTCAAATTCAGAAACCATCTGGCCCTTGCCAAATTCACCTAGGGCGCCACCTTTGGCAGCACTTCCTGGATCCCTGAGAAATTTTTCTTGGCTAATTCAGCAAAAATCTGCACCTGACTTCAACTGCTTAAGTAGGTCTTCAGCCTTCTTCTTAGCCTCAGCCTTCTTTTCATCAGAAAGGGGTTTGTTATTATCATCAACAGTCTTGATTAAGATATGAGAAGCATCTAGCTTATCTCCTTCTGTTTCAAACTTAGCCTTTACCTCCTCCTCTGTAGGCATTGCCTTCTTCTGTAAGAAGTTTAATAGGCTTGTCATTGTAGCCGCCTGTTCAGAATACTTGTCCATGAAGGCCTGGTCTATTCCTGCCTTCTCAAACTTTCCTTAGCCATGGCATTTTCAAAAGCTTCCTTGTTCTTTTTCTTGTACTGGCTTAGGACTTTTTCATCTGGCTTTACATTATTTTTTTCTGCATAGCTTAGGTATACCCTAGACTTAACCATAGACTGAAGAACATTCTTCTTAACAGTTTCCTGATATTCCTTGTTCTGAGACTTCATCTGGTCCCAAATTTTGTCACCATACTGCATCTCATACATCAACTTTGTAAACTTTAGCTGCTCTATGTACTCCTTCTTTGAGATACCCTTTCCGTCTACAGACGCTACATCATCACTTGAACACGCCACTGTAGATAATCCCACTACTGCAGCCAATAAAATTGCTAATACTTTTTTCAAAATTACATCCTCTAATTTATAATTTTTCTATATTTTGACGAAACCCTCTAACATGACCAATAACTCCTCTACTATTTCAGTACTGCCGACCTCCTTGGTCTCGTACTTGGTGAAAGTGGTGCTAGGTCTATAGTGGAACCTGTCTGTTTAACTTTTTCTATCTTTAACTTTCTACAGAGTACCTTGGCATAGGCTATTTTTAAAAGAGTCTGAGTTTCCCTAGGTATATCTGAAAACCTATCTTCCAACTCTTCCTCTACTTCATACATATCTTCCTTGCTATCAATGGCCGCAATCTTCTTGTACATTTCCAGCTTGATCATTTCATCTTCTATGTAGCTAGATGGTATAAAGGCATTGACTGTTAGGTCTATTTCTACATCAAGGCTTTCCTCAACCTCTTGTCCCTTGACCTTGGCTATGGCCTGGTTGAGCATTTTGACATAGAGTTCATAACTAATAACAGCCATATGGCCATGCTGTTGGGCACCTAGAACATCTCCTGCCCCTCTTATTTCAAGGTCTCGCATAGCAACCTTAAAGCCGGAACCAAACTCTGTAAATTCCTTGATGGCCTTTAACCTCTTTTCAGCAACCTCGCTTAGTACCTTATTTCTCTCATACATCAAGTAGGCATACCCCTGTCTAGTAGACCTGCCTACCCTACCCCTTAGCTGGTAGAGCTGGGACAAGCCCATCTTGTCTGCATCGTATATTATCATGGTATTGGCATTGGCTATATCCATTCCTGTCTCTATAATTGTTGTACAGACTAAGACATCAAATTCCTTAGACAAAAAGGACAAAATCGTGTTTTCTAACTGGTTAGATGACATTCTTCCATGGGCAACTCCCACCTTGGCATCTGGGACTAGCCTCCTAATCCTGGCTGCCATTTCATCTATACCCTCTACCCTATTATATACAAAGAAAACCTGACCAGCCCTGGTCAACTCCCTCTGAATTTCATCCTGGATAATACTGTCCTTGGCCTCTGTAACATAGGTCATGACTGGATACCTCTCCTGTGGGGGTTCCTCTATAATCGACATATCCCTTATACCACTCAAGGACATGTGTAGGGTCCTTGGTATAGGTGTGGCCGATAGGGTTAAGACATCTACATTGGTCTTCATCTTCTTGAGAGACTCCTTGTGTCTTACACCAAACCTCTGCTCCTCGTCAACAACTACCAGGCCTAACTTCGGCATATCTATATCCTTAGACACTATCCTATGGGTTCCAATTAATACATCAACTAGACCCTTTTTGGCATCTTTGATTATATCCTTCTGTTGCTTGGCCGTCTTGAACCTAGACAAGACCTCTACCCTCATAGGGTATTCTTCAAATCTCTCCACAAAGGTGTTGTAGTGCTGTTGGGCCAGGATGGTAGTTGGCACCAAGACTGCTACCTGCTTGCCGTCCATGACTGCCTTGAATATTGCCCTGATGGCTACCTCTGTCTTTCCGTAACCTACGTCACCACATATCAACCTATCCATGGCTTTACTAGACTCCATATCCTTCTTGGTATCCTTAATGGCCTTTAGCTGGTCATCAGTCTCTTGGAAAGGAAACTTTTCTTCAAATTCGCCCTGCCATAGGGTATCCTTAGAAAACTTGTAGCCCTTTCTTGCCTCACGCTTGGCATAAAGGTCTATCAGTTCCTTGGTCATATCCTCGATTTCCTTCTTGACCCTGTGCTTGGCCTTGGACCAGTCATGACTGCCTAATTTATTTAATTTGACCCTCTCTACATCTCCACCTATATATTTCTGGACCTTGTCCATCTGGTCTATACGGTGCATAGAGATTGTCACCACCCTGATATACAATTTTTCAAGTAGTCCCTCTTGATATTGTTGACAGTGATTTGTTCAATGCCCGTATACTTACCGACACCACTATTTCATGGACTACATAGTCTCCAACCTTTAGGTCCAAGAAAGAATCTATCTTTGAAGAATTGGTCTTCTTCTTTTTCTTGGACTTGGACTTCTTGCCCTGTTTGTTGGCTCCCAACATCTCCCTATCTGTGATTACCTGGAACTTGATAGAAGGATATTGAAAGCCCTGGCCTATATTGGCTGCCAAGACAACCACCTGGGATGTCTTTATCTCCAAGTCCCTCTTGGAAGTATAGATGTTGTCTATATCATTGTCATTTAACATATTTGATAGCTTTTTGCCCTATCATTTGTGGCAGCAGCTATAACCAGCTTGTAGCCAGCATGCCTCAACCTCTTTACATCCTCTACAAACATGTCTATCCTACCACTGTAGCTAGGTACTTCCCTGGTATCAATACTAAAGTCATGCTGGATATTCATATCATTGACAGGCTTGTTTAGCAGGGAATTTACTATTAGCTTCCTATCACCCATCCAATAAATGGAATCACTTAAGGAATAGAGTAACTTGCCCTGGCCCTTAATAGCCAGACCTCTTTCAAGGTTGAGCATATACTTGTCCTTAAATTCTGAATGGATATTTTTAAACCTCTCCCTGTACCTGGATATATCGTCTATAAATATAAGGGCGTCATCTTCCAGATACTCAAAAAGACTCTTGTCCTGGCCCTCATACATATAGTCTATATAGTTTTCCAGACCATCAAAATATTCCTTGGCCCCTATTTTTTCTATATTCCTAAATACATCTGAGTCTGTTATATCACTTAGGTCTGCCCTGATTTTTTCCACGGCCATACCTACATCATCAGGGTATATAAAGTCCCTGGATGGGGTAATTGTCACAGACTTGAACTTGTCAATCGACTTTTGTGAGTATATATCAAATTCCCTAATAGAGTCTATCTCATCATCAAAAAATTCTAACCTCAGTGGGAAGTTATACATAAGGGTAAATACATCTATTATGCCACCCCTCATACTAAACTGGCCAAATCCTTCAACCTTACCGACCCTCTGATAGCCAAGATCTACTAATTTCCTAGGCAGGTCCTGCATATCCATGCTTTGACCCACCTTTAGTTTGAATATATTGTCCAGGATTATCTTTTTGGGAACATACTTCCTTGTGATAGCCTCTACTGAAGTAACCAGGATTATCTTTTCCTTCTTCAGTAGTCTCAATATAGTTTTCAGGTTTCTAGCATCCGCCTTCCTATCTCTGGCATCCAGGTGGTAAAATAGGATGTCGGTCGTAGTCAAGAATTCAACCTTCTTATTTAGGTAAACACTTAATTCATCATATATTTTTTTTGCTTCATACTCTGTATTAGCTATATACATGACCTGCCTGGAGCTATCCTTGAATATAGAATATACCATATTAGGCTTACTCACTGGTAACAGGCCACTTATATGTATATTCCCCTCTCCATTTATGGCAGATAGTATACCGCTATAGTCCTTGTCATTTTTCAAGGGGTATATTAGTACGTCTTCCATTTATCTCAACACCACACTTTAACCGTTATACTTGTTCATGGCCATATCTATATCAGTCCTAATGATTTCTTCGACAGTCTTAACTGCCTTTTCTAGGCCTGACTTCATATCTTCAGCCTGGTCCTTGGAAACCCTAGATAAGACAAAGTCAGCCAAGTCCCTATTTGGGTCAGGCCTTGATACACCTACCCTAACCCTCGGAAAGTCTTGGGAACCCAAACACTTGATTATTGATTTCATACCATTGTGGGAACCAGCACTCCCCTTTTTCCTAATCCTCAGCTTGCCTACATCCAAGTCAATATCATCATATACTACAATTAGGTGGTCCATGTCCACCTTATAAAACTGAAATACGCTCTGGACAGATTCGCCACTTAGGTTCATATAAGTCTGTGGCTTTACCAAAACCACCTTTTCTGCTACCTATCCTACCCTCGCCTATCAAGGCCTTGTGCTTTATCTTATCAATTTTTATACCGTATTCCTCTGCTAAGATATCCAAGACATCAAAACCGGCATTGTGTCTAGTATGCTCATATTTTTTTGCCTGGATTACCTAGCCCCACTATTATATACATTTTTCTTAATCCTTCCTAAATAAGTTTAATTACTTCATATGTAACTATAAATCCAATAGAAATAAACGAGGTGAAAGCTATCAAACCGTCCCTTTTTTCCAGTATTTATCCCATTTATCAAAATTACTACACAGTAAAGGCCTGCACTTATAAAGGACATGAAAAATACCATCAGAGAGTCCATCCACCCACCCATGGTACCAACCATGGCAAAATACCAGGACGTCTCCCATTCCTATCCCCTTGGTCAACCTATAAAGACCATAAGACAGACCAACTAGTAGTATTAAGCCTATTATATTATTATAAAAGCAATAAAGCAATTTTATCTACATCATTTACCTTATCAAGTAAAATTTCCAATATTTTTCAAACCTAGTATAAGTTGACTAACCAGGGTTCCTCCCACCACATCTATATCAAATACCCATCTAGTCCTAGCATCAACTATGGATATACTTATCAAAAGGCACCATAAAAATAATCCTGCAGTTATACAAGAAGTCTTCTACAGGCCCATAGTAGCTATTATATAGGATGAATAAAGAGATAAGGCCAAATAGGCATATTCTTTCTTGTAACCCTGTATCAATCCCCTTGTCCTCTAGGAGATAAATTGTTAATATAGCCAGCAATAGGCAGGTCAGCCCAGAATACACTAATCCCATAGTCCATAACCCTCCCTGGTCCTGCCCCTCTTTTTCATAAGGTAGTCCTGGTCAAGGGCATGGTCTAGGAGGCTGTCAAGGTCTATCAGGTTAGAATCATAAAGGGCCAACAGGTTTTCATCCATAGACTCCATCCCCCTAGACTTGTTTGTAAGTATATAGTTGGTAAGCTGGTCTGTCTTGGCCTCTTTTAATATATTGGCAGTAGACTTATCACAGAAGAGAACTTCAACCACTAATTTTCTCCCCTCTTTTGTTTGTATCAATTGTTGGGATACTACCCCCCTCAAGACCATGGCCAATTGGGACCTTACCTTACCCTGGTCAGCTGGGTCAAACATATCTATGAGTCTTTCTACACTAGCCCCTGCCCCCAAGGTGTGGAGGGTGCAAAAACACAGGTGACCTGTCTCTGCCGCCCTCATGGCTATCCTTACTGTCTCCTCATCCCTAACTTCTCCTATCACTATCACATCTGGATCCTGCCTCAGGGAATACTTGAGGGCATTTTCAAAGGAGATTGAATCCAGCCCCAACTCCCTCTGGCTAATGACAGACTTCTTGTCCTCATAGTAGTACTCTATGGGGTCTTCTATGCAGATTATATGTTTTGAAAAATTCCTGTTAATATAATCTACTATGGCTGCCAGGCTACTGGACTTTCCTGACCCTGTAGGTCCCGTTATTGGGACCAGGCCACTTGACATCCTGGCAAAGTCAGTAACAATTTCAGGTAGGCCCAGGTCTTCAGGAGTCCTGATATGGCTATTAATTTTTCTTAGGACCAGGCCTAGGCCTGACCTCTGCATAAATAGGTTGCCCCTAAACCTTAATACCCTATCTCCACCGAAAGTCAACTTCACCCTGGTCTTTGAGGCTGGCCAACATGTCCCTGCGCCCGACACCCTCCATAAATTCTACTATATCACTATGGGATATCATCTTGTCTGTTTTTACTATATTTCCAGCCTGCCTCAAAGCCAGGTTTTTCCCTCCCTATATGTATATCCGAATAGTCTACATTATCCAAGTTTCTTATATAGTCAAAGCATTTTGTCTCCTCCTATTATTTGCACATTAGTTACTTTTAATCTTATGTACAAAAGAGCAAAATTAGCAAGTTATAGTCAGATTTATAATTTCCCATCCAATCTTAATTTTTCCAACAAAACTCAAAGCTAACTGAGTTTTTCTGTTGATTATAATTTTTATATTTCAAAAATAAACTGATACTAGAACAGCTTACTTACTGAATCACAAGTATAAATCCTGTTGATAGCATCTGCAAATACACCTGCTACTGACATGACTTTAATCTTATCTATCTTCTTTTCTTCTGGAAGTTCTATAGTATCAAGAACTATCAATTCTTTAATTTCTGAGCTTTCTATTCTTTCAATAGCTGGACCGGATAATACACCATATGTACAACAAGCATATACATCCTTAGCACCAAATTTCTTAGGGCATTTGCTGCATTTACTATTGTTCCTGCGGTATCTATCATATCGTCAAGTAGGATTACATTCTTACCCTTTACTTCACCGATAATGTTCATTACCTCACTTACATTTGGCTTAGGTCTTCTCTTGTCAATTATTGCAATCGGCACTTCCTTGCTAATGTTGTTGGCAAACTTTCTAGACCTTGTAACACTACCCAGGTCTGGTGATACAACTACCAAGTCATCGATTGACAGCTTCTTTGAGAAATAGTCAGCCAATATCTTTCCACCTAATAGGTGGTCAACTGGTATGTCAAAGTAACCCTGGATCTGACCTGCATGTAGGTCCATAGTAAGGACTCTGTCTGCTCCTGCTGCTGTAATCAAGTTGGCTACTAGCTTAGCAGTAATTGGATCTCTTGCCTTAGCCTTTCTATCCTGTCTAGCATATCCATAGTATGGAATAACTGCTGCAACAGTTCCTACAGATGCTCTCTTAAGGGCATCTATCAAATAATAGTTCCATCAAATTGTTATTTACAGGACTATTTGTAGACTGGATAACGAAAACGTGCATCCTCTAATAGTCTCATTTATTGTAACGGCTATTTCACCATCACTAAATGTATTAACCTGACAATCAACTAGTTCTGGTCTAGCTTACCCGCAATCTTGGCAGCTAACTCCTTAGACGCGTTACCAGCTATAAGCTTCATCTTATGGCTATTGTAACAACTCATAATACACAAACCTCCTAAAAAGTAATACTTAACTTATTTTTTTACACTCTATTCTAATTATAACATATTATTTACCTTTATTCATCTATTTTTGCCTATCTTATTTATCTTTCTTTACAGAGTTTTCCGCGTCTCTTTTCCTCTTTTTTTCTACCCAGCCTACCTTTAATTCTTGTCTCTGTCTAGCTATTGCCAAGCAACCAACCGGTATATCATCAGTGATAGTAGAACCTGTAGCTATAAAGGTATCCTCTTCCACAATTACCGGAGCTACCAGGTTTGAATTTGATCCTACAAAGGCATTATCCTTTACTATAGACCTAAACTTGTTCTTTCCGTCATAGTTTACAAAGACAACTCCACAACCTATGTTTACATTCTTGCCAACCTCAGCATCACCTATGTATGAAAGATGAGATGCCTTTGAACCGTCACCAAAGCTAGCATTTTTGACCTCAACGAAGTCTCCTATCTTACAGTTATTGCCTATATTTGCCTTTGGTCTTAGGTAGGCAAACGGTCCTACATTCGTATTATCGCCAACCCTAGCATCTATTACTTCAGACTTCTTGACACTTGTATTGTCACCTATTATAGAGTTTTCTATACTAGTATGTGGTCCTATCTTACAGCTAGAACCTATCTTAGATCCCTTAGTCAAAAAACAGCCTGGTAGGACTATGGTATCACTTCCTATTTCAACATCACAGCATCTATGTAGATGCCACATCTATAATAGTTACACCATTTACCATGTGCCTTTCATTGATCCTCTTCCTCATTGTAGCTTCAGCCTCTGATAGTTGTAGCCTAGAGTTTACACCCATAAGTTCCTCTATAGTCGACCTTGGTAGGCACCTGCTAGACCACCAGCATTCCTAATAAGTTCTATAGTATCAGGCAGGTAATATTCTCCCTGGGCATTGTTGTTGTCAACCTTGGCTAGGGATTCTTTTAGGTACTTGCCATTAAAACAATAGATTCCTGAATTTATTTCCTTTACGGCCCTTTCCTGGTCATTGGCATCCTTCTGCTCAACTATCCTAAGTAACCTATCCTGGTCATCCCTGATAATCCTGCCATAACCTCTTGGGTCATCAACTGCCGTAGTCAATACAGACACTGCATAGCCACCCTCATCGTGGAAGGCAAAAAACTTCTCCAAGGTATCCGCTTCAATCAGTGGAGTATCTCCACACAAGACCATTATAGTATCGTCTGAGACCCATGTATTCATCAGCCATCATAACCGCATGACCTGTACCCAACTGTTCTGCCTGAACAGCTATTTTAATATCTTCTCCTACTGTAGCCCTTACTTCATCTATACCATGACCTAAGACAACTACTGTCTCACCTACACCAGCAGACCTAGCTGCATCAATCACATGGTTTACCATTGCCTTGCCACACACCTGGTGAACTACCTTAGGGTGAATAGACTTCATCCTAGTACCCTTGCCAGCCGCTAATATTATTGCCTTTTTCATATCCTATCCTCCGTCACTTTTAGTTAATAAAATTATTATATCATATATTGGGCATTTTTCATCTCAATTCTGGTAGATTTATTCTAAGACCAGGGCCCTTTGTCCCATCTGCATATATAGTTTTGAAAATTCAAGGAAGTTAACCTTCCTATAACCCCTAATAGGGTCTATTATATTGACCATACCCTTGTCCACACCATTTACTACCACACAATGGAGGTTCTTGTAGAGTCTCTCTTCCTGTCCACTTACATCCCTGTATGTTCTGTCACTGTAGGCAGGGGCCTTGTCATCCAAGGTATACCATACAGCCACAGGTTTTTTCTTAAATATCACATAGTTAAGTAGGCCAAATGGGTTGGTTCCTGTTATATCCTTGGCCTGCCTTGACACACCCTGATTAGAAAAATAGGTATTGGCACAGGATGCTGGGGACCTGGATAACAATAAAAGCCAGCCCTGCTGTAGGGACTACCTATATAGGCCTTGTTTGGGTCTCCATTACTGTAACCTGACTTGGCCAGGTAGGCCTCAAGGGTCTCATTGGATACATCAAAGCCCTCATAATTCATAAGCATCTCCAAAGATGTTACTTCACAACCATTTGGCATATTGGGGTACTGGTAGGCTGCCCTTTACATTTAGATACCTGGTTGGAACCAGGTAAAGGCTCCTCCACCACCATTACAAGAATTGCCAGGACTAGCAATTTTTCTAATAAATTTCATCTTCTATATCACTCCTATTTACTTTAAATTTAAGGTTTTATATACTCCTTAGGTTTAGTCCTTGCATACCCTATTGGAGGTCTAAGTTTTACATCAGCCCACTGATAACCAGAGAACATCATATTTCCTTAGTAATTAATATATGAGATTCCTAAGAACTTAAAATCCAAGTATGCAGGTAAAATTTATCAAGTATATTTCTCTAGTCTATACCCCCTATATAAATTAAAGCTTAATCGGATAATCAACATAATAGCGTCCCCAAATGCCCTTGTCAAAATAAGCAAAAAGCAAGTGGAACGCTCATAAACTTTTATTTTTGTATTTTATAAATTCTGACCCTTCCCTATAAAGCCAGTTCAAACTAGTCCTGAGGGTGGTATTCAGAGTTAAATGTCTTTAGGTTAGGATATACTATTACCTCATTATTTGCAGTGTCTAACTCCAATAGTGAAATATAGTTAGAAACCAGCTTGTTTTCCGGATGGATAGTTGAGATAAATACTCCAGTCCCCACTACCTCGGCATCAAATTCCTTCATCAGTTCAGTCATACCCTTGATAGTACCGCCACCACGCATGAAGTCATCTATTATTATAACCTTGCTACCTGGCTTTAAAGCCTTACTTGGAAGACTCATTGTCTCTATCTTTGAAGATGAACCTGTCACATAAGTCATGCTAATTGTTGGTCCTTCAGATACCTTGGTATTTTTCCTGATTATTACAAGTGGTAGGTTCATAGCCTTGGCAGTCATAAGGGCCATAGGTATACCCTTAGTCTCCATGGTAACTACACAGTCAGCCTGGCTATAGTCTATATTAGAGGCAAATATCTCACCAATCTTGTAGACAACACTTGGATCATATATCAAGTCTATCAAGTATAAAAATCCACCTGACAGGATACGACCCTCTTCCTTTATCCTATCACACAACTGGTAAAGGAATTCTTCATTTTCTTCCTTAGATGTCTTAGGTATATACTTGACGCCACCAGCAGCCCCGGATATTGTCACTACCCTGCCCAACTGTAGCTTTTCAAATACATTTTTAACCACTATAAGATCTTCACTAATAGTGGACTTGGCAGCATTAAACTGGCTAGTAAAAAAGCTTAGGGTAAAAATCTTGTTTGGGTTGTCAGATAGTATCTTTACAATGGCTCCTATACGCTCATTTCTTTTAAATTTGTTCATGATTCCTCCATTTCTATATAGTTATCTCTTCTTTTTCTTAAGTATTTCCTTAAATATTCACGGTAAACCTTATATAATAAACTTTCCTTATCGAACAATTTCTTTTAAACACATCAAACTAGCACACACATACCCTTTATGGTATAATGTAGCTATTGGAATAAAAACTTTATTTTATTTATAATATACATTATACGGTTTCTAATCTTGTTAAAAGCTTAAAAAAACCAGATACATAGTGAACGTTCCTTAATTATAACATATAAAACGTTCATATTGTATATTTTAAACAAATATTTTTAGAGTTTTTAAATAAGGAGAGGTGACACATACATGAACATACATTTTATCGGTATAGGTGGCATTAATATGAGTGCCCTGGCAGAAATTTGTCTAAACAAGGGATATAGGGTATCCGGTTCTGATGCCCAGGATTCCTACCTTCTAGACCATCTTAGGAGCCTAGGAGCTACTATATATGTTGGTCAGAAAAAGGAAAATATATCCAATGATATAAATATGGTAGTCTATACAGCTGCCATATCTGATGACAATGAAGAATTGGTAGAGGCCAAGAATAAGAACATTCTCTTGATAAACAGGGCTGCATTTTTAGGCCAGATAATGAGGGAATACAGGAATTCTATAGCAGTTGCAGGTACTCATGGTAAGACATCTACCACTAGTATCCTATCAACTATCTTTGACTATGCCCAGACCGACCCAACTGTATTGGTTGGTGGCAACCTTAGTACCATAGGTGGCAATGTCAGGATAGGTAACTCCAAGCACTTTATAACCGAAGCCTGCGAGTATGTCGATAGCTTCCTAAGCTTTAACCCCTTTATCGGAATTGTCTTGAACATTGAAGAGGACCACCTGGACTATTTTTCAGGCCTGGATGAAATCAAGGCTTCCTTCAACAAATTTGGTAAACTCCTACCTCAAAGTGGTTACTTTATAATCAATGGTGATAACGAAAATACCAAGGATATAGTCTATGATGTTCGTGCCAATATAATTAGGTTTGGTCAGAACCCTGACAATGATGCCATCATATCTGATATCAGGTATGATGAGAATGGCTATGCCATATTCAACCTAAAATACAAGGGGGTAAACCTAGGAGGTTTCCACCTATCTGTGTACGGTCTACACAATATCTACAATGCTACAGCTGCTATCTTGGCCGCCATAGTATCGGATATAGACATAGACACAATCAGGAAGTCAGTCTTAGAATACCACGGTGTCGGCAGGAGGTTTGAAAAGAAGGGCTACTATAATGATGCCCTGGTGACAGACGACTATGCCCACCACCCAACTGAAATCAAGGCTACCCTGGCTGCCGCAAAGAATTTAAGAGACAAGAAACTTTGGGTTGCCTTCCAGCCTCATACCTACTCTAGAACTAAGAGTCTGTTTAAGGAGTTTTCTGAAGCCTTCTATTCAGCAGACAAGGTCATAGTTACGGATATATATGCTGCCAGAGAAAAAGACCCTGGCGATATATCATCAAAAGACCTAGTCAAGAGCCTATATCAAAACAATGTAGATGCTATCTACCTGCCTACATTCGATGATATAGTAGACTATATCAAGGACAAGTTGGGACCAAATGATGTCTTTATGACTTGTGGGGCAGGGACCTATCAACAGGGTTGCAGAAGCCCTTTTAAAGTTGGAAGACAAGTAATCTTACTTTAAAGAATTATTTGTGGATTTTATATATACAAACCTAGTTAGTGTATATAGCCAATACCTTTCTTACTAATGCTCAATCTAATATCTATACCCAAAAAAACAAGGGTCAATTAAAACCCTTGTTTTTGGGTTATCAAAATTTAGTAATTTTAGGGAACAAAAAAGAGGCTCTAATCATGACCACCCGTCCAACGGGTGGTTTGCACAAGGGCTATAAGCCCAAGGGTTACCGGCCAGCGTCTAAAGGCGCTGGCTTTCACTCTGTTCAAGTTCGGCCTTTGACTCGTCGCCACCCTTTAAAGGGTATTTGTACTACTTGCCATCCCTAAAGGGATCTTCATATTCTTTGACACTCAATTTATCAATGGCTATATCATGTTTTCCCTGTTCTTGAATATACTTCTTTATAGTTGCTTCATTCAATCCAACCGTACTTACATAGTATCCTTCAGACCAAAAATGCCTATTTCCAAATTTATATTTTAAGTTTGCGTGTTTGTCAAATATCATTAGTGCACTTTTTCCTTTGAGATAACCCATAAATTGTGATACACTAATTTTAGGTGGTATACTTACTAGCATATGTACATGGTCTGGCATAAGATGACCTTCTAGTATTTCTACACCTTTATACGAACATAATTGTCTCAGAATTTGGCCTATACTTTGTTTTATACTGATTGTATATTATTTTTCGCCTGTATTTTGGTGTAAATACTATATGATATTTGCACATCCATTTTGTGTGAGATAAGCTGTTCGCTTTATTAGCCATAAAATCACCTTCCTATTCGTATTATTGAGCTTGAACAATTCAATTATACTACGGAATGGTGATTTTTTATACTCTTTATCTGTCGCGCTACCCGCATGGCGGGTGGATTATGTTTCGCACGCTTTGCGAGCTCAACAGGGACACGTCCCTACAGTCAAAAAGAAACCCTCCAGGAAAAATACCTGGAGGGTTTCTCTCATTATATTTTATAAAGAAGTATTTTTATATAAATTTTTATTTTTACTTGCCAACTAAATCTAACATTATACTCTTTTGGTAGGTACTTTTTCTCCGCCTATAGCTGTAATGCTAGTCAAGTAAGACTCTTCTATATACTTCTTAACTACAGCATTAGTCTTCTTGTTTCTTGATGCCAGTAATGTTGGCCTGTTATACTTACCAGATACTGGTGAGATAACTAGGGCATCTGCGAATTCTTCACCTGATGCTATAAAGGCCTCTGTACTATTCTTAAACTTAGACTTGGCTATGGCAACTGATGTTTCATACCTGTCCTTACCTGCCATTCTCTCTAAAACGCCTGGAAGCTTGGCTTCTGTAGACTTAGATATTGTGTTAGTTCCACCTGCTATATAAGTCTTCTTGATGTCTAAGTCCTTAATAGCCCTTACAACCTGGTCTGGTACAAGGTTCTTCTTAACTAGTAATATCGGGTATCCATCCCTTGATGCGAATGTTCCTACTGATAGGGCATCTGGGAATACCTGGCCTGAAGCTATTACTCCTGTATTCTTCTTGCCTGTTATGCCAGTTACTCTTCTTGCTACCATTTCAGATGTACCGTACCTGTCTACACCGGCAATTCTTTCTACATCCTTATCCTTGTCATAGGCCTTTAGGTCTCCTCTTACCTTTTCAGATATAGAGTCTGGACCACCTACTATGATTACTTCTTCAGCACCTAGTCTCTTTATTTCAGCGCCCACTCTAGGGTCTAGCTTGTTTGTTGGGTTAAGTAGGATTGGAGCATCCTTTAACTTAGCCAATACTGAGGCTGTCATTGAGTCTGGGAATAGGTCATGTCTAACTACTATTACTGTCTTAGCCTTGTCATAGTACTTCTTAGATATTTCGATTCCTGTTTCAACCCTATCGTCTCCATCTACCCTACCAGGATCTGGCGTTGTTCCTCCGCCACCGCCTCCTCCTGGATTATCAGGAGCCTTATTTACCTTGAAGGTATATGATATTAAGTTTGGCTTGTCAGTAGGGGCATTTGCATCCCTACCTTCATTGCTTTGCTTAGCTGCAAAAAATGTGTAATATCTGTCTGCATTTCTCGGTAAATTGGTTGTTGCCAAAGGCATTGTATTATTAGCTGCCAAAGGTATTGTATTATTAGCTTGTGGTGAATAAAAACTTCTGTCTCAGACAATGCAAAATCATAAAAACCTGCTACTGAAGCTTTTAAAGTTATTTGAGAATCAGGTATAGCATTGTTATCAACTTTCAACCCAGAAATACCCACGCGAATGTTACTTGCGTCAATAGCATAAATTCTTTCCAATAATTCTTTCCACTTATATTTTTTTAGACTTTTCATCTTTGCTAAGTCTTACAACTAATTTACCATCTTCTCTAGAAGTTGTTGCTGAAAAACCTTCTAGACCTTGAACTTTTACTTGAGGAGTAGCAGAAACACTAACTCCTTGTGGTATATCAATAGTGAAGGCTAAACCTGAATCAGAAACAACAAACTGACCTGCTCGCGTATCGATGTTTTGTAGTGTTGTTCCTCCTCCACCAAGCATTTTCTAAAGTGAATCCATTCAAATATCGTTTAAACCATGATAGGTTTAGGGAAAATTCCAATGGTATTTCATCACCTCTATTATACTTACCAACTTCTGATGAATTACTTGACCCCTTTGCATACAAGTCACTGTACACAGCCAGCTTCTCATCAGGATTAGCAACTTCATCTGCTTTCAAGATTTTATCCTGAGTGAAGTTATAAGGATTTCTCCATGCATCTGACGGTAATTTTGCATACCACTTTAAAGTTTCGTAATAAGCCGTGTCTAAAGTATGTCCATTTGATCGTATTCCTGTATTAGGAAAGTTATTAACTGGTGAATATAAATCAAGACCATGAAAGGCAGCTATTGGATTTACTGCTGTATCAGATGGTTGTGTAATATACTTAGGGAATAACCCAGTCATATATTTATCATCTACATTCGCTTTAGTAGCTACATTCAAAACCTTTCTCTTTTCTAAATCTACCCAATAATTATCTTTTAACGTTTGCTCAGTTTTATCATCCATATCTCCAGTAATCATATCAACATCATGCATATATGATAATACATCCTCGTTGGCACCTGCAAAAACGGAAGTAGCAGGAATAATTACCATAGCCAATGATAGACTTAAAATACTAAATTTTCCTAGAATTTGTTTTTATATTCCTCATTTTCAATTACCTCTTCAAATCAAAAGGAATTATTGGATGTTATGTGCACGATTTCTGTGCCACTAAAAATTCTACCATACTTATAAAGACTACATAATCCCGTTCCAGTAATCGTACCAAGAGAATCACCCGTTATATTAGATGCATCTACTTTAAATGGGATTGAAATATCTATAGTATTACCAAAATACCCTGTTCATCCTTAATATGTTTGAAAAACCTTCATAATCTTCCCAATTACCAAGATATAATGTAAATGTCACTGAGGTGTTTTTGAAGCAACCGTTTCAATTTTACTAATTGCACTAGTTTTTCTATTGCTTTTTATATTAGCTGTATCAACTGTAATATTACTTGGAAAATTTACAGTATAAGTAAGAGTTGGGAACTGTTCACCTTTATCAAACATAACAAGATTCCTAAAAGTTACCAAAAACAGTACTCTCATTTTCAAATTTATTCTGATAAAGTTCATATGCCCCTAGCAAAACAAGTCTGTAGACTCTACAGAACTGTTTAATGTACCCTGTATATTGATTGTCTGTACCTTCATCAATCTCAACTCTCCCATACTTACAGTTTTACTTAAATCAACTGTTCACGTATTCTGCTAAACTTACCATGACCAGATACTGTCAGATTACTAATGACCTTATTTTTCTGGATTACCTTCTTCAGCGAATATACTTGTAGCACTGGCAAAATGCCAAAACACTCATTAATAGAGCCATCGTTAGGCTCAAAGTTCTTTTGATTAGATTTTTCATAAAATCCCCCTTTAATTATACTAAAAATATTATAAAATGATATTTGCTCCATCTAGCAACAAACAACAACATATACAGACTAAAGATAAAAATATATATCGCAATTATATTAGAATATTGTGTTATGTATTGCTAGAATAATTAATTTGATACTCTTCTTGCATATATTGTACATCTACCAATATTATTAGTCAAGATTTAGATTAAAAATATTTTTATTTTTAAATATTATCAATATAATTATTGATTGATTGTACCAATCAATTTGTACAACTGAATAAAAAAGGCTCTATGTCAAATAATGTTGGTGATAATTTAAATCAATCTTATTTGACAGAGAGCCTGTTTTTGTGTATAAGATATCTCGTCTATATATTTCACTATTTAATTAATTTCTTGTAGGGCGACCTACTTGAAAAACCTCGTCATGCAAGTAATTATATAATTCTGGAAAAACCTCATAGTAGGCTGTATTGTCACCACAAGTAACCTTTATAAAGTCCTTGCCCATAGTCTGGATAAATATCTTTACACCAGATTTTTCCATCTTTATAGTATAGTTGTCCTTTGACTTCTTAAATTCCTTTTTCAGGCTGGATTTTACCAACCTCCCTCTTGTAGAGAATCTTGTAAATCAGGTCGTCCTTCTTCCACGGCCAAACCTTCTTGGATTCATCACCATGGTAGATTCTGATAGACCCCATATTTTCCTTGTTGGTAATAAAGTCTACGGATGTATATATCAACTTCCTGTACTCTGCTTCAAGCTCGGCCTTCATAGAAATGGGTACCTTATAGTTTTCTACCCTCTTACCACTGGTGATTACAAAGTAATTAAAGTCCGTCTTGAAATTTAGGCTGTTGTCAGTATAGCCCTTGTTGCTAGTCTTAAAGTCATCATCTAAATTCCTAACCTTAACAAAGACCTCAGCCTTCCTCTTGAATTGTTCGAGAGTTTCCCCGCTTATCTTAATATTTTCAGTCTCTTCATCCGATATGTATATCTTCTTGGATTCCTTGAACCTTACTAGGAGGGACTTTTTTGCCTCTTCAGCCTTTTTGGCCTCCATAGCCTCTTGGGTCTTGGTCTTCTCTCCACCGGTATCAACACTCATTATATCCATGGTCTGACCCTTATCAATATTTATCCTAGCCATCTTAAAGGATATGCTATAAAGGAGCATAAAAATCAGTATAACCACTACCACACGAACTATAATATTCAACTTAAGAAATATTCCAGCAATCCAATTAAATAGTCTTTTTATTAGCTTCCACATCTACTTAACCGTCTCCTTTAACTTATTTCCTATGACATTAGATAGGATGGCAAATTCGTCAAGGCTAAGGGTCTCCCCCCTCCTCTTAGGATCTATACCCGCTTCCTCCAGAGCCTCCTTGACCTGGTCCTTGGCCAGGTTGCCCATACTGGAAATAGAATTTAGGAGGGTCTTTCTCCTTTGACCAAAGGCTGCCTTTACCACCTTGAAATATAGGTCTTCATCGTCTACCTTGTACTTTCTTTCCGGCCTAACCCTCAAGGCTATAACTATAGAGTCTACATTTGGCTGTGGTACAAATAGGTGCCTAGGTACCTTGGCCACAATTTCTGTATCACAATAGTACTGGACAGCCACTGATAGGGCACCAAAATCCTTGCCTCCTGGCTGGGCATTCATCCTCTCAGCCACCTCTTTTTGGACCATAACAACTATGTCTGTCACATTTATATTTTCTTCCAAAAACCTCATTATTATTGGGGTAGTTATATAGTATGGCAGGTTGGCTACTAGCTTTACTGGTCCACCACCTAGGTTTTCATCTATAAGCCCCCTTATATCGGCCTTTATTATATCTTCATTTACTATCTTTACATTATCATAGTCTCCAAGTGTGTCTGCCAAAATAGGTATCAGGTTCTTGTCTATCTCCACAGCCATAAGAGCTTCGGCCCTAGATGCCATTTCCCTAGTCAAGGTACCAATACCCGGCCCAACCTCTATAATCTTGTCTCCAGGACCAATCCCGGCACCAGCAACTATCTTGTCTACTATGTTGTCATCTATCAAAAAGTTCTGACCCAGGGACTTTGTAAATTTGAAACCGTGTTTCTTAACAAGCTCCATGGTTGCACTATGAGATGATAGCCTCTTATTCATGGTCTCCACTCCCCTCTGCATACTCCTTCAAGGCCTGGTCGAATTCCTGCCTTGTGACACCATAATTGTTGAGTCTGCTTAAAAATTGCTTGGAATTTCCATAGCCTATGCCCAATATCCTACCAAGTTTGTCCCTCTTGTGAGATGACTGGTCTCCACCTATAAGGCCATTTTTTACCAGGTCTATATTGGAAAACTCCTTCTTGTCAGTCTTTATTTCAGTCCTAACCTTGGCCAGGGCTGCCAGTATACTTTCCGGACTGGCATTTTCTATACCAATATCCCCATCCTTGATAGCCTCTTCTCTTGGTAAAAATGCATGCTTCATCCCTCAACCTGGTCGCTTATCTTCTTTCTAATCCTTTTCCCTGCATAGTCTGGGTCGGTAAATATAATTACCCCCCTCCTGGCCTGGGCAGCCTTTATCCTCTCCATTACCCCCTTTGGAAAACCAAATCCTCCAGTGGCAATGAGTTCACAATCCAGGGCCCTCTTTACAGCCCTAATATCGTCTCTACCCTCTACTACTATTACTTCTTTTATCATTGGTCATTATCTCCCCTAATTATAGCCCTTGCCGTCTCACTCAATAGGTTTGAATAGTAGCAAAGCATCAATACATCAAAAAGCTTGCTTTCTGAACCAATAGGCATGTTTTCTTTCAAGTCTTTAATTATTGGTCCCATAGCCTCTATTAGGATATCATTCATAAGCTCTTTTTGGTCTATAAATAGGCTGTAGGCACTTTCTACGTCCGAGTCCCCAACCAGGTTCCTTATTTCCATCATACTTATATCCCTCTTCAATAGGCAGGTAATCACTATCATAAGTATATGCTCTTTGGTGTATTTTTTCTTGACTGCCGGCTTTATAACCCCACTCTTTGCATAGTTATTTATCATGGTCTTAGTCAAGGCCTGCTCCCCTTCATTATATGGAAAGTACTTGTTAAATAGGGTCAAGACCTGGTCCATATAAAGGTCTATATCCGGCACGTCTTCTAGCCTGATATCAGACTTTTGTGTCAGGTCTTTGATTATATCTTCAATCTTGTACATTTTACCACCATCCCTATCTTCCTGCTTGGTCAATTTCTCTTAGTCTCTATAAGTATCGCCGACTCTTTTTGCCTAACCTGGCTTCTATCTAACCTATCTTTTATCTATACTTTTCTTCTATCTATACTTATTACTTATTCTCTTTTATAGCTACTTTTTACTTTTTGTTAGAAAAATTCATGGTTATATTTACCTGCAAATTTTTCATGCAGAATATATTATACCATGTATTTATAAAAATTGTAAATCAATAGCTATAAATCACTAAAAATACTTGAAAATATTTATTATAGGGTTTATAATATCATTATACATAGTTCTTAATACTACATAGATTTGATTCGAGGTGAAAAACATGAACATATTTAAACTACGAGAACCTATCAGCTCCATTACACATTTAATAGGGGGTGGCTTGTCAATACTGGCCCTGGTCCTATTGATAGTAAAGCAGGTTCTTGCCCCATCTATAAACTACAACCTATTTGTATCAACAATTATATTTGGAGCATCAATGATCCTCCTATACTTTACCAGTGGCATCTACCATGCCATTAGTGCTAAGAAAGAAAAACTGGTCTTGTACATGAGAAAGCTAGACCATTCTATGATATATGTCTTGATTGCAGGCTCTTACTCACCATTTTGCCTATATGTCCTTCCTAGAAAGACAGGCATACCGGTATTTGTAATCCTGTGGCTAATAGCCATAGTGGGTATTTTGATGAAGATACTTTGGATAAACATGCCTAGAATCCTATCCTCTGCCCTATATATAGGTATGGGTTGGGTTGCAATTTTCGTCATTAAGGACCTCTATATCAACCTGGTTGGACCGGCATTTTTTCTCCTGGTACTTGGTGGCCTACTCTATACCATAGGTGGGGTTATATACGCAATTAAAAGACCCAACATCAAGAATTGGAACTTTCATGATATATTCCATATCTTCATAATGCTGGGCTCACTGGCTCATTTTTTACTAGTATTTTTGTTTTTAATATAGTTTTGAAATGTATAAGGAGACTGTCAACCCAACAAATGGGACAGCCTCCTTTTATAGTATTATATATCCATATATCAACTTATATTTATCGTCTATGCATCCACATATTAACTTATCTCTCCTGGCTCATCTCCCTAGACCTGTCTACACAGGCCAACTGCCCCTTGATTACGGCATTTCTAAGCCCATTCTCCTCTAGAACTTCTACTGCCCTAATTGTAGTTCCACCCGGTGAACAAACCATATCCTTCAGGACACCCGGATGTAGGCCCGTCTCCATAACCATCTTGGCAGACCCATATACAGCCTGGGCAGCGAACTGGTAGGCCTGGTCTCTTGGCATACCAGATAAAACCGCCGCATCGGCCATGGCTTCTATAAACATAAATACATAGGCCGGCGAAGATCCACTCACACCTATAACTGCATCCATCATAGACTCATCTATAAGCTGGGTCTTACCTATACACTTAAAAATCTTATCCACTTCCGCTAGGTCGTCATCTGTAATTTGTTTATTCTTTACCAGGGCTGACATGGCCTGCCCAACCATGGCCGGTGTATTTGGCATGGCCCTGATTATCTTCTTATCACTACCAACCATTTCTTCAAGGTGGTCCATAGTAAGACCTGCTGCCACTGAAACTAGTATCTTACCGTCCAAAAGACCCTACTAGCTCCTTTTAAAAAGGCCAGCTAGCTGGTAGGGCTTGACTGCCAGGATAATTATATCTGCAAAATCAACCACGTCTCTAGCATCCAAGCTAGTCCCTATCCTATATTGACTGCCTATCCTATCAAGTGTCTCTTGACTACGAGCGACAGCCCTTATATCTTTGCTAGTTATTAGGCCTGACTTCAGGATTCCACCTATCATGGCGGACCCCATATTGCCTGCCCCTATAAAACCTAATTTCATACCTTCCTCCTATGTAAGTAGCTACAGTTTAATAATTTTATATTAGCAATAAATTATTAGTAGCCCATTTGATAAATCCTATACCCTAGACCAGGACCTAGATTTATCATTTCGTAGCTTTTTCATCTACCCCATTTTCTATGACTATAACTTCTTAAACTTATAGTCTACCTCTCACCATATAGGCCTTATCTATAGTATTCAATTCATCCTCAAATTTTGCGTTCATCAGGCTTTATCGACAATAGCTTGGCCGAAATAATATTCTCTATATAGCCATCCTCTCATCATGTTTACTTTTTGAATAACTTAGAATAACCATCCCTATAGTCTGGTAACCCTAAGGCCTTCTTGCCTCTTGTCTCTGGCGTTCTGCAATTCTACAAATTTCCTTATTATACCTTTGTCTCCCAACTTATCTAGCTCAGCAGCCTCCTTGTCATGGACCATCTTGGTCTTTACCCAGTCCTTATATTCAATCTTAAGCAGGTCTTCTAAAGTCTTGCCATCGAAAGAGTTCGTATTTCCATAAAAATCCTTGTAGGCTCCCACAAGCTTGTCTCCAGAAAATACTGCCACTAGATAGGACTCTTCTGCCTTAGGTCTCTTTTGACTCTCTTTATTCAGTCTATACCTTTCAAAACTCAAATCCTGTCCTCGATATGGGGCCAACCCATCTTTAAAGTCTGTATTTTTTAATAGATCATTTACATAGGCAAGGTAAAGGTTAAACCTATCGCCATATGTAGGCTCTTCTAGTTTATTTGGAAGCTTAACATCCACATGACTAATCCTATACTTGATATAGTCACCCTTGTCCCTTACATACTTGTCCAGGTCTTTTGACAATGGTCCTTTATCATGGCTATCCATCATAGTATATATAATATAATCTAAATCTTCATATCTTAGCTTATATATGCTACCCTTTTTATTGACTAATAATATCTCTTCCTAAAGCATTTTTCTAATACAAAAGTCTACCTGGTCTCTGACTTACTCTTAAAGCTGATACTTGACTTTTGGTTCAACATTCCCCTTGATTGTAGTATTTTTTTATAATATCCATGCTTATTCTCCTTAATGTCCTTTATATAGCTGTCTATCATCGCTTTTTCAGGACTTAACTTCAATCTATTGACAATATCTTCCTTCTGAGAAAGAGCTTCTTTATAGATTTCATCTCCCTTAAGGTCTTTTTTGCCAACACCCATAAATATATCCGCAAAGGCTAATACTTGGCTCTTACTTTTAATATCAAGGGTCCTTTCCAAGACAAGTATATCGTTCTTTTTTGAATCATGTCCGCCAATCCAGTCATCAAGTGTAATCTTGATAGATTCGATATCCTTGATACCAACTAAGTCTTCCAGGGCCTTTAGGTTTTGCCTATTTTCCTTATCAGCTTCCTGACTTTGACCGACCTGATTAAACATATCATCCTTGGAGCTCTGACTTTGACAAGCGACCTGTGATAAGCCCAAAGACAATAAAAGTACTGAAATAGCCAGTTTTTTAGATAGATTCATCTTCATCATACTACCTCCTACATAAAATACTATTATCGCCGTTCATTTATAGCATATATCAATTACTATTTTTATTATATCATGTATAAGTAATTTTCAGAAATATATATTTTTTAAAAACATTATTGAAAAATAAATAAAATTTCATCTATCTTTCTAAAAATAGGAGAGTTGGAATTTATCCATACTCTCCTTAGAGACTAATAACTTAAAAAATTTCCGTATATTTAATTATCAATATATAACTCATATATAAATTGTATATCCGATTATTCATTGTAATATAACTTTTTGTATTGGTCTGAGTGCCTCAACAAAATTTTTTATGATTTCCCTTATCTATGACCTTACCATCGTTTAGGACGTAAATATTATCTATATCCCTGATTGTAGATAATCTATGAGCAATTATTACTACAATCTTATTATTCAAAATATCCTTTTAAATTTTTTTATTATTTTTACACACATATTTAATATCCTTAATTAATTTTAATTGCTTTTATAATCCTATTTATAAGTACATAAGCTATGGTTCCTGATGCAAAATACTAATAGTATATAGACAAGTATATTTATATACGGAACTGTAAAAAGTATATGTCAATACTTAAGCCCTTCAAAAAGTGCCCTCTCCTTACAAAAAGTCATAAAACTTATAAGCATCTATCGTACAATAAAAGTATTCCTATCAGTAACCCTAGGGAACTATTAGTACAAGTATTTCATACAAAGAAATTCTTTTTAGTTTCCTCTTGTTTCCACCCAATGCATTAACTATACTGTACAAATTATAGTTTCTGACAAAACTTACAACCAAGCCAATAATAATATTTACGCTTGACATCAATAGTAGAAAATATGATATTGTGACCTTTCTCATTTTAAAAGCTATCCACTAGCTTATTAGCATCATTAAACGCATCCGCTTTTCGTTCTAATACTTACATATAAATTATTGCCATATATTTTTCTATTTCATTTTTACTTTGTCTATACTTCTCTTCTTATTTTTCAAGGTAATATATACACTATCCGCACCACTTCTTCCAACTAACTTTTCAAAATCCCTATCTAATAGCACTATATCAGGTATTGCCTGTTCAGTATTAGAGTATATATACCATCTTTACTTAAAAATCCCGCCACCCCTAACTTTATGATTCTTATACTGTATATCCCCATTTATATCATAATTAGGCAAGGATATTTTTATAATATCTCCTTTTTAAATTCTTAATTACATTCTTACTTTCATGCTGTATTATTGAATAAAACTGGTTATATACTAATACATTTGGAATATCATCCTCTAAACCTATACTTGCATTATCCTCTACAAAACCATTATCTACCAAAAACTTCTTTATAGCATTCTCATCAAAAGATAAAATATCAAAGCGTAAAGCCCTTTATTTCATTGTCATTTATCATATGTAGTTGCTTGTAGTCTGTAGTCAACTGATTAGTATTTAGATATTCATACCCGTCCTCACTACTAACACCATAAACCCCTTTTTATTCCTTCTATGTTTCTTATGCTATTTAAATCATTTTTACCAAAATAAACAAGGTTCTTATTGACATTAAATTCTCTATAGACATTAAAAGTCCACCTTTTCATAAAATGCTAATTCATTATTGGTAACTACTAGCAGGAACTGTATTATAATAGTTAACTAAATACATATATCCAAGAAAGCTAATATCACTATATTAGACACTATAAATAACTTTTTCGCTCAATAAATTATTAATTAAGATTTTGTGTTCTAGTTTCCTCAACCTTAAGATCTTAACAAGTTTACTTGAATAATCCTGCCCCTTACTATACTGTTGAATCGGTGTCTTATACAATATTTCTTTACATGAATACAAAACTGGTAGCCATATACACAATAAACAAGGTTCTACAACCTTAACAAATAGATTTACACTAAGCAATAAATTTTGCCTTTTTGAATCTATCAAAGATCCAGTAAAATCAAAGCTGTTTATCAGCATTCTACTTATGAATATACTAACCATTAATGCTAGGCTACAAGATACTATATATATTATTAGACTTTTTAATAACTCTATAATTATTGTTTTCTTTTTGAACAACCTAACAAACGAAAGCAATCCTTGCCTTTTTAGATGATTCTATTGAATTTAAAAATTGATATATTTAATATTATAATTGCAGCAATCAATATAGTAATTCTGTCTATATTTGTTAAAGTTGATGATGCTGTTATCTGCTGATTTAATTCATCAAACATACTATTAGGTACAATATGATCGCTGTTTGAATTAATATTATAGCTTAATTCAGCAGACTTATTGATTGCATTTACTCCAGGTTTAAATGATATTGTTCCATTATAGGTTATATATTTATTATTTATAACATCATTTAATCCATTTTTACTACTTATAAATATATCTTGATACTTACATAGATTTTCAACAATTCTTGGATAAGTATAATATCCCACGATTTTTGACTTTACATTGTAATTTATACACTCTTTTTTTCACCTTTTTGCAGAATCGACTATTTTATTTACTTTAAGTTTAAGATCATCATTTATCTTAGATTATATTTATCTAGTATACTTTTTCTCTAGTATAATTTCATCTTTATTAGTAGAAATCTACCTTCAGCTAAGTTTAAATTAAAAATTATCAAAGTAATCTCTATTAAACTCTAGTAGGTTTTCTGAAGTTTCATTTTCTATAAATGCTTTTCCAAAGCTTTTTAGTTACACTAATAGACTTTTATACTATTATCGGATTTGACATACTCTAATTGTGAATAATCTATATCAAAAAAATTCAGCCTGTGCCCTTGTTGTGTTATCTTCTATAACTTTCTTCACATAATATGATTGACTATACTGAGCAGTCAAGCTAGAAAATACCACGCATATCATAAAAAGATATAATCAGTATAGTAGGAAGGCTGCTCTTATAATCCTTTATAATCGAGTTTTAAAATCACTTTTTCATAGTAACCCCTTCTATATAAATACTTTTTCAACTTTGTTTTCATAATATCACTAGTGCATTAATGTCATTGTTTTGTTTTCACGATTATAAAAATCTGCTAGACATGTCCATCAAAACACATTATTACTACATGATTCACATTTACTATTTCCAACTAAAGCACATATACTGCCTTTACTAAAAAGCTAGATTATATCTTTTTAGAATATATTCATCTTTTCTTTCATGGCTGATGTAACTAAAGCTAACATTATTAAAAATAATTTTTCTATACTATTTTTATTTAATATTATAGAACCTTTAATTTCTTTTATTTCACTTCTTTCATCTAATAGACTATACACTCTTTCTTATATTTGAGTTTGTGATGATATGTATTATTTTCATTAATTTTCGATAAGTTTTTCTAATGTGTTTTCAATCTCTTCAAACGTTAAATTTCCTTTTAGTTATATCTGATTACTTCTATTATAAACGAACTGATGGTCAAAATAAGCATTTTCAAGATTTCCTTCACCTATAACACTTTTCGTGGAAATTAGGGAGCTTATTTTTCATCTACATTATTATATACTACTAATATTTTTACCTTATTTTTAATGATTCGCAAACTTTCGATATATCTTCTTCAAATAATCTACTACTAAAAAGATGCAACCATATTTATTACCTTTATATCTCTATATAACAATTTTTTCAATACATTCAATAAGTTTAATGAGTAATCCTTTCTATTAAATAGTTTTATAGGATATATATACAATTGTGACAAAATAATACATCTTCACAATTTAGAACACATATCATTTCTCCTTGTTTTTATTTGAGCAATTTAAATTACACACGAAATTTGATGTGTGTTCACCTTTTTGTAAAAAATTAGCGTTGGGAGAGAATTTTTCTCTCACCAACGCTAATTTTCACCTTTAGTTATTAATATTCTACCTTATACCAAAGAACCTCTTGGCATTTTCCTTAGTTACCTGACACACCTCTTCGTAGCTTATCCCCCTTTCAAGGGCTATCTTCTGGGCTACATACTTGACCATAGATGGGTCATTCCTCTTGCCCCTATTTGGAGCTGGAGCCATATATGGAGAGTCGGTCTCTATAAACATCCACTCTAGCGGTATATTCTTGGCTACATTTACTGTCTTCCTGTTGTTCTTGAAGGTAACAGTTCCCAGGAATTGATATATAACAGCCCATCTTTATATACTCCCTGGCCAGGTCTAACTCCCCACTATAGCAGTGAAGAACGCAACCTGTCTCTGGGGCTTTGTACTTTTTAATTATTTCAAAAGTATCCCCATGGGCATCCCTGTCATGGACTATAAAGGGCAGGCCTAGTTCGTTAGCCAACTGAATCTGCCTGATAAACCACTTTTTCTGCAGGTCCCTAGGCGATAGGTCATAGTAGTAGTCCAGGCCTATTTCACCAATGGCTACCACCTTGTCATTTTCCTTGGCCCATTTCTTTAGGGTCTCTATATCATCTTCAGTCATATGTTCTACATCATGTGGATGTACCCCAACTGCTGCATATATGAAGTCATGTTTTTTTGCCAGGTCTATGGCTGTCTTGGATGTCTCCATGTCTGCACCCGGATTGACTACCAGGTCCACATCATTTTCTCTTAAATAGGCTATTAGCTGGTCCCTATCTTCATCAAACCTCTCATCATTTAAATGAGCATGTGAATCAAACAGCATTTATCTCACCTCTGCCCCATCTTTTGCACCAATAGCTTCTGGTATTACCAGGTCATCACCATCATCACCAGCTGCAAGGATCATACCCTGAGATTCTACCCCTCTTAACTTAACTGGCTTTAGGTTGCATACTACTATTACATTTTTGCCAACCATTTCTTCTGGCTTGTACCACTCAGCTATACCTGATACTATCTGTCTCATTTCTGATCCAAGCTTGATCTGTGATACTAGTAGCTTGTCTGCCTTAGGATGCTTTTTCACACTTTACAATCTTTCCTACTCTTAGTTCTATCTTTTCAAAGTCTTCTATACCTATTTCTTCCTTATGGTCTAGCTTTACTTCCTGGTCTACTATCTTTTCAGCAAATAGGTCTTCTAGTGCCTTTATTTCTTCTTCAACCTCAAGTCTTGGGAATAGGACCTCTCCCTTTTCTACCTTAGTTCCATCAGGAATTAGACCGAAAGTATCAGTGCTTGCCCAGTCGTATAGGTCTTCCTTACCAGCTATACCAAGTTGATCGAATATCTTTCTAGCTGTTTCTGGTAGTAAAGAAGATATGAGTATGTAGATATTAACCTAATAGATTCGCATAGGTTGTATAGAACATGGTTTAACTGGTCCTTGTTTGCTTCATCCTTAGCTAGAACCCAAGGCATTGTTTCATCTATATACTTGTTAGTCCTTCTAACAAACTTCCATAGGCTTTCTAGGGCTTCATGGAACATCAATTCATTCATCTGACCTTCAAAGTCAGCCCTTACTTCCCTATAAGTATCGATTAGGTCCTGGTCAAATTCAGTACCAGCGTCGTTTACAACTAGGACACCCTCATTGTACTTTTCTACCATTGATATAGTCCTGCTTACCAGGTTACCAAGGTCATTGGCCAAGTCTGAATTTATTCTGTTTATAAAGTTCCTGTGAGTGTATGAACCGTCCTGACCAAAAGAGAACTCTCTCAGTAGGAAGTACTTAAGGGCATCTACCCCGTACCTGTCTACCATCTGGCCTGGATATACTATATTACCCTTAGACTTTGACATCTTGTCATCTGCAAATAGGATCCAACCATGACCAAATACCCTCTTTGGTACTGGTATATCTAGGGCCATTAGTAGGGCTGGCCATATAATTGTATGGAACCTTACTATTTCCTTGGCAACCAGGTGGACATCTGCTGGCCAGAACTTCTTGTAGTTTGTATCATCATCACCCTCATATCCTAGGGCTGTAATATAGTTACATAGGGCGTCTACCCATACATAGATTATATGCTTTTCATCGAAAGGTACCTTTATACCCCAGTCAAATGAAGTTCTAGTTACTGATAGGTCTTCTAGGCCTGGCTCTAGGAAGTTCTTTATCATTTCGTTTTTTCTGCTCTCAGGCATTACGAAATCTGTATTTTGGAATAGGTCCATCAACCTGTCCTGGTACTTTGATAGCCTGAAGAAGTATGATTCTTCCTTCACTACCTTAGTCTCTCTACCACAGTCTGGACACTTGTTGCCTTCTAGCATCTGTGATTCTGTCCAGAAACTTTCACATGGTACACAATAGTGGCCCTCATATGAACCCTTGTATATTTCTCCCTTTTCATATAGCTTAGTAAATATCTTTTGGATAGCCTTCTCATGTCTTTCTTCAGTAGTTCTGATAAAGTCATCATTAGATATTTCTAGCTTTTCCCAAAGCTTCTTGATTTCTGCTATCTGCTCATCAAGAATTCTATTTTCACTCTTGCCCGCTTCATGGGCCTTCTTCTGAATTTTTTCTCCATGCTCATCTGTACCAGTCAAAAATCTTACATCATGGCACAGAACCTCTTAAACCTGGCTCTAGCATCTGCTGCTATAGTCGTATAGGCATGACCTATGTGTAGTTTTCCACTTGGATAATATATTGGTGTTGTTACATAAAATGTTGGTTTACTTGTCATAATTGACCTCCTCAAAGTTTAAAAGTAAATAAAAACACCCCTATGCAATGCATAGGGGCGAATAATAATCACGGTACCACCCTACTTACTGGCAACAAACTTTTAGTCTGTATTTGCTGGGATTCCCCCTACAATTTATGTAGAAGTCCCTCGCCAGTATCTCTTAGATTTAACGCATCCATACGCAGACCCTAACTCCTATCAGCTCAGGTCTGAAGCTCCGAGTCCATCTTCACTACTCTTGTATTGTCGGTTTACAGCCACCACCGACTCTCTAAAAATACTCCTGCAGTTACTCTTCTCTTCACAGCCAAAAAATTTTATTAACTTGATTTTACATCAAGGATATAAAAATCAATTATTTATAGGATTGATTTTGCCTGGATTGGCGTAGATAGGATTACTGATGTCCTTGTCCTACCGAAATCCTTTAGGTTGTCTATTACATTTTCCAATTCGTCCATACTTTCAACAATAACCTTGATTAAAGAACTGTCATCACCTGTTATATGGTGACATTCAACTATTCTAGGGTCATTCTTGACAGCCTCGATAAAGGCGTCATAGGCTGTACCCGGAAGCGATACATTTATAAAGGCCTTTATAGCCCTACCCGCAGAGTCGGGATTTATAATAGCCTTATAACCTGATATAATTTTGGCCTCTTCAAGCCTCTTAACTCTTTCGGATACTGCCGGTGATGTCAAACCTACGGCTATACCCAGGTCCTTCATTGAAATTCTACCATTATCCTGAAGGATTTCTATGATTTTCGCATCAGTAGAATCCATTCTTTCTTCATAAGATTTTTGTCATACTCTCCACCCACTTTACATAATATATTATTTAACTTTCTTAGAAGCAATCATATCTTGCTTCATTTTCCATGAGACCTTCTGATAAATCCACCCTTATATATGTGAGGATTTTTATTCTCTTATGCTGGTCCCATAGGCTCGCCAGCTCTTGCCTTGTATATTCAGTAACTTCCTGGATTGTCTTCTTATCTCTTACGCACTTGCCATCCTTAAATAGGGAGAACAAGACCTCTCTCAAAAGCTATATTTTTCAAATTTCTTAGTCTTCCATGTATATATGGGTCAAAGATTTCTAAAAGTATTTGACTCATCTATTACTTCATCTGCTAGCATGATAAGGTCTGCTTCTGCCTTGCCATTTTCATTGTATATTCTTACAACCTTTTTAAAGCCAGGATTATTTATTTTTTCTGGATTTTCTGATATTTTTAATCTTCGAGACCAGAAGGCCTTCAGAGTAGTTGCTGCTGCCAACTTATAGACCCCACCCAATGAAGGATAGTCATAAGAAGTAATCAGCTTGGTTCCAACTCCCCAAGAATCTATCTTGGCGCCCTCCTGCTTTAATGATGTAATCGTATACTCGTCCAGGTCATTTGATGCTGTTATTTTAACATTTTCAAAGCCTGCCTCATCCAGGATCCTCCTTACCTCTCTTGAAAGGTATGTCAAATCGCCTGAATCCAGTCTTACACCTAGTGGCTCATGTCCCTTGGCCCTCAACTCATTAAATACTGTTATGGCATTTTTAACACCACTATTTAAAACGTCATATGTGTCAATCAGTAAAAGGCAACTATCTGGATATATATCCGCATAAGCCCTAAAGGCCTCTAATTCTGTATCAAACTTCTGTACCCAACTGTGGGCATGTGTACCTGAAATTGGAACATTGAACATCTTTCCTGTCAAGACATTTGATGTTCCCTTGCATCCACCGATAACTGCTGCCTTGGCACCATATAGGCCTGCCTCTGGTCCCTGGGCCCTTCTCAAACCAAATTCAAGGACTGGGTCTCCTTGGGCTGCATTACATACCCTGGATGCTTTTGTTGCTATTAGAGACATAAAATTCACTATAGAAAGCATAGCTGTTTCGATTAACTGGGCCTGATAAAGTGGTGCCTTTACCACTAGCACTGGCTCTCCAGGGAACATCACTGTACCATCTTCTACAGCATATATATCTCCTGTAAATTTAAAATCCTTTAGAAAACCTAAGAAATCTTCATCAAATAGGTTCAAACTCCTCAAGTATTCCAGGTCTGAATCTTCATAGCGGAGGTTCTGGATGTAATTTACCACTTCCTCAATACCACAGATAATTGTATACCCGCCCTCACAGACATTTTTCCTGAAAAATATCAAACACAGCAGTATTTTTCATGTAGACCCTTCTTGTAGTATCCGTTCATCATGGTCAACTGATATAGGGTCAGTCAACATCGTTAAGTTGTTAGTCATTTTCCTCTCCTTTTAGCCTAAAAGTAGTTTTATACTTTATAATCTAAAAGTTCGTTTTCACATCTATATTTTATCATAAATAAGATTAAAAAGCTATTTAATTTTCAATAATTTAATTTTTGCAAAGTTATCCTTATATTCATAATTTTGTACGAATGAAAATGTATTCCCTTTTTAATAAGTATTATCCGTTGATTTTTAATATAAAATATAGGTTTACTTCTATATAGGCCCTTTATTATCAATAAACAAGCATAGAGGGGACATATGGTCCCCTCTAAAAATTATATTTTATCTTTCTTATATCTTGTCTATTTCACAAAGGAAAGTGAGTTTATCATACTAGTAGATATAGTGCTTTCACCACCTAGTATTACTGACTGACTTATCTTTCCATTTAACCTATCCTTAATGCTATTTGGTATACTTGTCCTATTGACAAGTAGGATAGGCATTTTTGCCCTGGCAGTAACTGCTCCTGCTGACAAGGCATCTAGTGAGTTATATCCATTTGCAAACATAACCTTCTTAGTGCTTGGATATGATTCATCTGCTATGGCCAAGGCAGTCTTAAACCTATCCTGACCTGATAGTCTTGTCTTAGTCTTAGCCCTTACCTGATTTACGACAGAGTCTGAAATAGAGTTAGTGCCACCGACTAGATATACCTGGTCAAGGTTCCAGGCATTAAACTTGGCCCTGGCATTTCCTTCCAGTTCTCCAGACCTAGTCATGATTACTGGTAATCCCTGGCTTGTGGCAAGTCCTGATACCGTCAAGGCATCTGCCTCCTTAGAACCATTAATCAGGATGGCCTTAGATACTTTAGTTATATCCTTGACCTCTTGGGCTATCATGGCAGAAGTTTCATACCTGTTATTTCCTGCTAATCTTCTAACGCTATAACCCTTCTTCCTCATCTCGCCTTCTACCTTATAACTAACTGATGAGCTACCTCCAACTATGATTATATTCTTAGCCTTTAGCCTGGATATTTCATTTAGGACGCTTTCATCTGTAGTATCTTTATTTGTCAATAATATTGGTGCCTTATGAGCATTTGCAAATGATGCTGATACTAGGGCATCTGCATTATTTTTTCCACTTGCCAGTATTACAGTATCCGCTGAACTGAAGTATTTTTGGCTAATTTTGGCTGAAGTTTCATACCTGTTGCTACCTGCAAGTCTTTCAGTGTTTTTACCATCAAGGTCTTCATTGCCTGCACCAAAATCTATACCATCTTGGTCACTGATATCTTTAGCATTCGACCAGTCAAATTCTAACATAGCATTCTGTGCACCTGAGCCCTTAACTATTTTATCATAACTACTTGCATTGCTTTGTATAGAGTCCATAGCATCCACATAAACCTTTATATATATTTTACTTTCTTTAGTAGTTGGTCTGTTAAAAGCTATTATTCTTGGGAAATATCTATCCTTTCCATCCATAGCCCTATCAATATATGTTTTATATACTCTAGCCATTTCTGGTTCAGACGACATTGAAGATCCCGGATATATTAACATATCAGTTAAATGTCCATATTTGTTCATGAGAGAAATACCCTTCATGCCTAGGTATATAGTTGACTTACCATCCTTGGTATATACTATCGCTTCCCTATCTATAGCTTTGTCTCCCATAGATGCCTCTTTTTGATTATAAGCTTGGACCATCTTAACTGGTACCCTATATTTTTAACTTGTTTTTCTTATCTTTCTCCATTATTATCTGAATCACCAGTCTTGTCCTTAGACTTATCACCTATAAAGGTTATCACCTCCATTATTAGGATTTGGGTCTTTCTTAATATTTGCTATAGAAAACCTCAATACTTCTCTAGCAGTTAGATAATGTAATTCTGTAGACTTAGGATCATTTATAGTTTTTTTTGCAGAAGATATCGCAGCCTCTACCAAAGACTTTGAATTTCCTGTAACTACTACCTGATTTTAGAATTGATTCAGCCAATTCTATATCTTTAATTAAAAAGCTCTTTTATTTCCTTGCTTATCTTAGGATTTTCATTTGGTTTTGGCTCATTATTACCTATAGATGAAATATCAAATACCAATCTTGCTGCCTGTGAACCCTTCCATTTATCAACATTAGCTTCATATGGATTTCCACCCGTTGCTATCATACACATTGCATCAACTGCTACTTTTACATTTAAAGTATCTACCAATTTATCACTAACAAACTTATACTCAGATGGAATTCTCTTTCATTAGAGTATATATCCTTATCCTTGGCCATTCTTGATGGTGAAATTTCTTCACTTAAGTTTGAATCAAAACCATCCATATACTTTTTCATTCCGAATAAGTGGCCATAGAATGTTCCTGTTCCAAAATTTCTATGTATCCCCTTAAAATTAACAGTATATGTATATTTACCATCCTTATTTTTGCTTATCTTGGCTGTCGGTATAGTAGCCAATGAACCCATTGAAGGTCTGTCCTCATGAGCCATCTTCATTTCAACAGGTACAGTCCATGTGTCCTTATCAACATCAGGATTAGGAGTTGGAACTTCAGGGTCATCATTTTTTATTGATTTGATTTGTCCATAGTCCAATACTAAAACTCCATACTTAAATACATCATCATCAGGTCCATTTCCAAAAAGTCCATTCATAACATCTACAGATATACCAATATATCTTTTTAGGATTTTTCTTTTTCCTTGTTAAGAGGTATTGAAACTTTAGTAACATAATCTCTCTTTTTGCCATCAAATCCTAGTAAATTTTTCTTTTCTTAATAACATTTACCTGTTTAGGGTTCTCCTAAATCACTTTCTTTCTTTAGACCTCCTGTGGGATCATAGTTATCTGGCTCAAAAATAATTTATCTTTATAACCCTTCCTCTAAGCTAGACATATTTTACACTTTTTACATCAAACTCTAAGCTTTGGACTCCATTTTTATAGTTAATTTTGCAATTCTCTTCGATCGCCTTATTTCCCATAGATATTTCATTAATGGAGCCAAACATCCTCATTTGAATTGGAATTTCATATATACCATCACTTAGCTTAGGGTTGTTTTTAAAACCATCATATATCATTTCTAGTGAAGATATAGCTTTTTCTAATATTTGTACTTGCCTCTTCTTTTTCTTTATCACTCATAGAAGATTTATTTTTCAATAGATTCTACTAGTTTATCTAATTTACTCAAACTATCTTCTGTCTTAAGAATTCTAGTTAATTTATTTTTTTAGAATCAGCAATAGCCTTTTTCAAGTTCATAATCTTTTTCATTCTTATTTGCCATCTGCAATTCAAGAATTTGCATTTTTAGTTTATTCAATGCTTCTAAAACTTTTTCTTTTGCTGTATTATCATTGAGCTTTCATATACTTTTTAGAGCTATCCAAAAGCTCATTTAACTTTTGACTTTCATAGTTTTTCTTTGCTGCCACTGAGTTTATCCAATATGTCTTTATATTGTTTTAGTTCACCGACATTATCATTAGTAGTTTTCTCAACTAGTAATATATTCCCCTTATAGTCATTAATATCGAATATTAAGTCGACCTTGTTGCCTGATTTTGAAAATACCCCGTCTTTTTCACACTTTTCAATTTTACTAATTTTCCCATCATCAGAAACCCTATATAGGTCAATCTTGTCATTATTTAAGTCAAGAGGGTATAGATTTTTACCTTTATTCAATCTAAGTTGAATAATCCAATTGTAGTGACCTGGTAGTTTTTTATCATTAAATTTTTCACTTAGCCATTGACCATTTTCAATTTTTGCTGGTTCTCCATTAGGGTCTGTAATTTTATAATTTAAAAAGGGCAAAATTATTTAATCCACTAGCAATAGCTCCCTTTTTGACCTTTTCATAAAATTCTCCAGAATTTATCCTATTTATATCTAATTTAGAATCATTGTAAACTCAAATTCCTTGAATTCTAAATCTGGATTTCTAGATAAGACTCATGTACTTCACCTTCAAAGTATGTTGCCTTCTTTACAAGTCCATCATCATATAATCTTCCAATTTTACAATTGTATGTCAGCGTTTCTGATGGCTCAATACCTTTTTGGAAGGCCTTAACCTTAAAGTACAACGGTTCCCCACTGTAAACAGCATTTGGTAATTCTTGCAAAGGTCTATTTTTTACTTCATATTCCTTCATTTGGTCAAACTCAACCCCAAAGATGCCCGTTTTTTTCTTCCCTCATCGATTCTGATTTCTCAGTCGGTTCACTTCCATCCAAGGTGAATTTGAAGTCTATCCTATTATCCACAAATACGTCTTTAGCATAAAAGTAAAGTTTAAACCACTTGCCATTTTTATTTTTATGTGATTGTCTCATCAAAATAATTTACTGAACTCTTGTAACTATCAGAAAAGAAATTTAATAAAGCAGGTTTTTCAACTTTATTTGTCACTTCTTTTTCAGTCTTAAATGCATTAAATCCTTGATAGCTCCTGCCTATTCTTATATGTCATAATAGGAACACATACTTGCTTTCATCCAGTTTAGTTAGAATATTACTTATATTATTAAATACATCACTGTTAATTTTCTTTACATCACTCTTTTTACTGATACTATTCCGTCAACTGTAAATAAATTATAAGTATCAGAAGTAGACTTCTTTTCACTATTGGCTATAGCACCTAAAAAGCTCAATAAAGTCACTAGAATTATCAGATATTGCATCTAAATAACTGTCATCAAATTTATTGAGTATATCATCTATTTTTAATGTAGATCCTTTTACATCTATACTTTCTGGATATGATTTTTATCTAAGGAAACACCATCAAAATTATCATCCTTACCCTTTATTAACTTTTACATAACTACTAGCAATGTCTTCAACATTATCACTTGTAGGAATATTAATCCTTTCTCCATCGGTTAATATAATTGACTTATTTCTTCCCTTTTCATTATCTGATATAATCTGCAAATAGGTTAACTTCATGCAGCAGGTAAGGTAATGGAAGCTTCATCCTTTAAAAAGCTAATCATGTCATCAGTGTTGATATATCTTCACCAAGTATTAAATATTTATTATATTTTTCTTTATTTAATCCAATTTCTTTAACCTGATTTAGAAGAGCTTCTTTATCTTTTTCATCATTGATATTGTCAACCCTACCTTATTACCATTGAGACAAGTATACATACTTGCCCTCTTCATTATTTTCACCTGTTTCACCACTAGGTTTTATCTTCAATGTTCAATTTTTCCAAAAGTTCCTCTATTTTTGGTACATCAAATTTCAGTTTATTGTCTCGAAATTTTTCTAGATCAAGGTATACTTACTATATACATTTTTCATCAGTTTCTACCACCCATAAATGATGTTTTGTTAATATACTTTTAATATATATCAGTTTATTTAATTCATCTGTTGTTAAGTTAACTCTTTTTAGTTCTTGCTTCCATTGTCCAGACTCACTAACACTATTTTTCCAAGGTTGGATACTTCTTATAACCTTGCCATCAATAAGCTTTCCATCACTTTCTTTTTAGGTATTGAAAACCACTTTGAGAATATTTTTCCCATTCATTATTACGAAAAATTCAATTCCATCCTATAAACTACTACTGGTAGCTTTACAATATATTTATCATTGACCTTCTTTACTTTAGCCGTTAAGTGATAGATTCCATTTGAGTACATCTCATTATGACTATATTCGGGAGTTGCATCAAATTTTTCTAATTTACCAACCGGTAACTCATCATCTTCACTTGTTTTAGATATCGTCCTATATCATAGTCCACATTTTCTTTTAGGTTTACTTGATTTTAAATGTGATTTACTAGTATCAGCAAAACTAATAGATGAATATCCACTAAACTAGTGGTCATCATTGCTAATGCTAAGGTAATAGAAATGACTTTTTCTTAATTTTTAACAATCATTTTATATCTCCAATTCTATACAATTTAATTAATACAAATATTAATAATTTAAATTTTTGCATGCTTTCGATCTTAGTATTAAATTTCTTACAAACAATGAAAAGCGTTATTTTTATGGGTAGAACTCTTCTCTTGAAAATTTGAATCTCATGCGAATATTTCATATACCACCTCCTATAAAATATTCTTTACTCTATGGATAATTTATATTAGAATTAAAACCTATTAATATTTAAGATACGTAACTCTGCTATAAGTTTAAATATCAATAATACTCGATATCACTCTTTTTAGTATACCACATATCTAATGCAAAATAAAATTCATTATTTTTAGTTATTTTTAACTATATTTAGGTTTTCTAAAATCATTGACGCCTAAATCTATTTATAATGCCTACCGCCTATAAATTTAAAACCCTACTAAATAGTGTCACCAATCTCTTCTCCTGTCTTATATTAATATAAACAAAATTTACTTAAGTGAATCTATCAAACTAGTTTTAGTAAAGTATTGGGGTATAAAAAGAGGCCTTGCCTTGGCTAATCGCTTTTGAGGCAAAACCTCGTCTATTCTCTTATCACTTAAAACCACTTATACTTATAAGTCTAGAACTTCCTTGTATACTATGTCCTTTTTTAACTTCCTATCCTTGGCTACCATCTTGATAGCATCTTTTTTTGATAGGCCCTCTTCCATGAGCTTGATGACATAGGCTCTCTCGTCTAAACCATCGTAGCTATCCTTTTTATCAGGTCTTGTTTCATTTGACCCCTCAACTATAAGTATATATTCACCCCTAGGGTCATTGTCCTCATAGTAGGCCCTTACCTGACTTATATTCGACCTCATATATTCCTCATGTTTCTTGGTCAATTCCCTACAAACAGCTATCTTTCTATCACCCAGGACTTCCTCCATGAGTTTTAGACTCTCTTTTAACCTGTGTGGAGACTCGTATATAATCAGGGTCCTCTCTTCGTACCTTATTTCTTCTAGCCTTTTTTTCTTGCTCTTTTTATCCCTATCCAGAAAGCCTTCAAAGGCAAACTTCCAACTAGGTAGACCTGACCCAACCAAGGCAATTACAAAGGCCGATGCCCCAGGTAGTACCTCTATGTCTATACCATGGTCTATACAAAGGGCTACCAGGTCCTGGCCAGGGTCTGAAATGCCCGGCATACCTGCATCACTTACCAGGGCTATATTTATCCCCTCTAGTAGCTTATCTATGAGTATGGGTCCCTTGGTCAGCTTGTTGTGCTCATGGTAGCTGGTAAGGGTCTTATTTATTTCAAAATGATTCAATAACTTTATCGTGTGTCTGGTATCCTCTGCGGCTATTAGGTCGACCTCATTTAGGACCCTTAAGGTCCTACAGGTAATGTCCTCTAAATTGCCTATTGGGGTTGGGCACACATACAACTTACCTGCCATATCCTACTTCCTTTCATCTAAGCCTGGCCCTTAAAAACCTGACTTTTAAATGTCTACACTTTGATTAGAATATATTGCTTTCACCTCATCAGTATAGGTCCCGTCTTCATTGTATACGTACAAGGGGCTTAGGACTCTTATCTCCGGTTTTGCACACTTTACATACTCTATCAGGACCATCTTTGGTGCAGAAGCCACTCTTGAGTGTACAAACCTTATCTGCTTGGCTTCTAGCTTGTAGCTTCTGGCTATGGCCAGCATATCTACCAGCCTGTTTGGCCTGTTTACCATAAAGAACTTACCATTTGGCTTGACCAGGTCAGAGGCTACCCTTATTACATCTTCTATATCACATTTTAAACCATGTCTGGATATGGCCTTTTTATCATTTTCATTTATTAGTCCATTTGAATGCATATAGGGTGGATTAGATACTACCAGGTCCATCTGGCCCTTGCCCAAGACTCCTACTGCATCCTTCATGTCCATATTTAGGATTTCTACCCTATCTTCCAGTTGGTTTAATTTAACAGACCTGGAAGCCATTTCAGCAACTTCATCCTGGATTTCAATCCCTATAATCTTACTGGCTGATGACTTGCCTGCCAGCAAGATAGGTATTATACCTGTTCCTGTTCCTAGGTCAACTAGCTTGGCATTTTTCTTAACCCTGGTAAAATTGGCCAGGAGGACAGCATCTATACCAAAGCAAAAACCCTTTGTATTCTGTATGATCCTTAGTCCATTGAACTGGAGGTCATCTATTCTCTCATTTTCCAATAAATTTACTTCCATTGTATTATTCTCTTTCAAGCCTACTTTTCTCTTTCAAGTTTTTTCAATTCTGCCAAGGCTTCCTTGTCCAACTTTTCCTGGTTAACTTGCTGGCTATTATCCTTCTTTGATGCCTTGATAACCTTATAGTCACCCTCAGCCAAGACTTCTACAGTCTTGTCTTCGAACTCAACCTTTATATTTTCTAAAAGGTGGTTTACATCTATGACCTTACCCTTCTTTTCAGTAAAGAGGTCTTTTACCAACCAGCCTACTGATGGCATTTTCTTGACTGCATCTGCATATCCCTGGGCCTCATATTTTAGGCAGCAGAAAAGTCTACCACATACACCTGATATTTTGGCAGGATTTAGGGACAAGCCCTGGTCCTTGGCCATCTTTATAGATACAGGCATAAATTCTCCTATCCATGTAGAACAGCATAAAGACCTACCACATGGACCCTATAGCATTTAATATCTTAGCCTCATCTCTTACACCAATCTGTCTTAACTCTATCCTTGTCTTGAATATGGCAGCCAGGTCCTTGACCAATTCTCTAAAGTCTATCCTTCCATCTGCCGTAAAATAGAAGATCAATTTATTCCTGTCAAATGTGTACTCACAATCGATTAGGTACATTTCCAAGTCATGGTCCTTAATCTTTTCATCACAGATGTCATAGGCTTCCTTTGTCTTAACCTTATTTTCTAGATAAGTTTCTGCGTCATCATCACTAGCAATCCTGATAATTGGCTTTAAGGGGCTAATCAGGTCTTCTTCCTTGACCAGCTTTGGTCTGATTACTACCATACCATACTCTAGGCCCCTTGCTGTTTCAACGATTACATCATTACCCGTTTCTATTTTTAAGTCTCCTGGGTCAAAGTAGTATATTTTCCCAGCAGGCTTGAATCTTACTCCTACTATTTTTACCATTAATTTATCACCTCATATATATTTAAAGCCATGGCCTCAATTGTCGTTGCAAAGTGGCAATTTGCTACCAACTTTGTCTGACTCTCATCCAAAATGTCCATTACCTGGCCCAGTTTTGATATGCTGAGCTCCCTGGCTAGTCTTCTTAATAAGTCTAACCTATCATAATTTATAATCAAACCAGGGTCTATCCCCTCTTTCAAGAGTACAATATCCTTATATAATACCTAAATAAGTCTATCAGGTTAGTATAGTCCTTGGCATAGGCCTTGAAGTTTTCTCCCATCCTAGCCAACTCATACTTGTTTTTATCTATAAATATAATCTCCAAGTATGACTCCAAGTCCTGCCTCATCAACTTGAGGTCTTGACTCTCACATATATCAAGGGCCCTACTTGCACTTCCCCTTGAAAATATACTTGCAATCTGGGCCTGGTCATCATCTATGCCCCTCTCGGACAAGATAGTCCTTATATCCCTACTGGATAGGGGGGCAAACTTGATTTCAAGGCACCTGGACCTGATAGTATCCAATAGGGCCTGGTCATTTCTTGTTACAAGTATTATTATACCATAAGCTGAGGGTTCTTCTAAAGTTTTTAAAAGGGCATTTTGGGCCTGGACAGTCATTTTATCTGCATCATCTATTACAAATATCTTGTAGTTGCCATATGGCTTGATGCTCATATCTCCTATCATGTCCCTAATTTGGTCTATTTTTATGCTATTTTCACCCTTTTTAACTCCTATACACTTATAGTCGGGCTATTTTCCAGCCTAACCCCTAGAAGGTTTTCAGCAAAGTCTTCTGCTATCATCCTTTTGCCAACGCCTTCAGGACCAGTTAATAAGTATGCATTTGTGATATTTCCCATCTCTAGGGCCCTTCCTAATTTGGCCTTAACAGACGCTTGCCCTAGTATCCTTTCAAACATTAGCTTCACCATCCTTAAAGATTTTTCTTCTTATACCTTGTAGGTTTTTGCTTTTCATTCTTTATAGGTATCTTTCTTTTTCCCCTACAGGTAATTTTTCTTGTTACTTATAGGGCATTCTTCTCCTACTTATAAATCTTTCTTTTTAGACTCTATAGCGAAATAACCCTTGTATATATTTCTTCATGAATTTGGTCTACGGACCTCATATTCCTATCTTGGTCAATACACTTGACTATATGCCACTGGTACTTGTCTGCCACAAACTTTGAATTTTCATATGTCTTTACCAGATAATCCTTATCGCTCTCATGGATATCCTTTTGACTTTCGTTTGTAAACTTGTTCTTCCTGTCCCTAATCAGATCTTGGCTAACATCAACAGGTACATCTAAAAATACACCTCTCTTGGCCTTGCAGTTTATATAGACCGTACTCATACTGGTCTAACCAGTCCAAAAAGCTAGCCCTCTCTTCTATATCATCCATCTTAGAAGCCTGGTGGACCATATTTGAAGTGGTGTACCTATCCGCAATGACAATACCGCCCTCCTGGTAAAAGTCCTCCCATTCAGTCTTGTAGGATGCATACCTATCTGCCGCATAAAAGGTTGATGCTATATAGGCATCTACATCATCCGCCTTCTTACCAAAATCTCCCCTTAGGTACATCTTGACTAGGGCTGATGAGTCAGAGTCGTAGTTGGGGTAGGAAACCTTGATTACCTTATAGCCATCGGCCTTTAGCCTGTCGTATAATAACTTGGTCTGGGTTGCCTTTCCAGACCCATCTGTCCCACTCTCTATTACAAAAACACTTCCCTGCATTTCTTCTCCTCACTTTATAACTTTTATCTTGTCTAAGGCATGGCTTTCCATACCATTAATATCTATATTCATTTCCCTGGCCCTGACCAAAAAATCTATCAATTCTTGGTCTATCACTTCTCCAGGAGCCAGTACGGCTACACCTGGTGGGTATGGTATTACAAATTCACCACCAACCCTACCCAAAGAATCTTCTATCCTGACATCTTCCTTGTCAGCATCAAAGGCCTGGTCTAAATCCATACCTCTTATAGGAATACTAACTGGTAGGTCCAAACTTATAGGCTTACTCCTGTATATAGAACCTATACTTCCAACCCTGTTTTCTTTCCTACTCTCATTAAGATCTTCGCTAAAATCAACCAAGGCACCAAAGAGTTTTCTTTCTAATATATCCTTCATTGCAAATAGGGTCTTGTCAAAGTCAGACTTAGTATTTGCAATAGTAGTCAAAAATAGTACACCACTATAATTAGCCAACTCCACCTGTATATTATACCTGTGTCTTAGGACTTTTGCAAAGTCATAGCCATTGATGCCCTTTTCAATAGTATTTACAAATATCTTACTAGGGTCACTTGTAGGAAATACCTTATAATCCTTCAAGCCACGCTTAAACCTGTAAATATTATTTATTAGGTTTTGCATCAATACCAGACCACTCTTTTCATATATATCATAACATATTTCTATGCTCATCAGCATAAGATAGGATGGACTTGAAGTTTCAACCATCGATAGAACACTTGATAGTCTGGCAGTATCCAGCCTATCCCTCCTGTATATCATTAGAGATGTCTGTGTAAGGCTTGGTAGGGTCTTATGGACGCTTTGTATAACCAAGTCTGCCCTACTATATACGGCAGACTTTGGCAAGGTATGACTAAGGCCAAAATGAGCCCCATGGGCCTCATCTACTATAACCAGCATCTTGTTTTCATGGGCAAGCTTGACAACTTCATCTATATCCTGGCTCATACCATAATAACTAGGCCTGGTTATAAATACTGCACTAGCTTGGGGATTAGTCCTTATAGCTTCAATATAAGCCTGACTAGAGGCCCCCATTAGGATATTATTCTCTTTATCTATATCTTCTTTGACAAAAATAGGTTTTACCCTGGCCAGTATACAGGCGTTATAGGCAGACTGGTGACAGCCCCTATTAATAATTATAGAAGATCCAGACTTACAGGCAGTCATAATAGCAGCCTCAATACCAGACGTACTACCATTAACCAGGTATACTAGGTCCAAACCATCCCTGTCCTCTGGTTCCATATCAGCAAAAAGTATCCTCTTTGTGTTGTCCTGGGACATCTTTATAATCCCCTTGGCATTGTGAGGTTATCAGTTCCTGGTATTTCTGTAGTATCTAATTTATATAGTTTATTCATATACTTATCATAGCCTAAACTTTTTCATAAATCCTGCCGTACTTATGGCCCAGGCATATGAAAGGATGTCATTTCTGACTTGTATATATAGGTTAATTTTTGTAGATAGGCATATCCATAAAAGTCACCCTCAAAGTTTTTACTTTTAAAAACCATTGCATATTCGTTATATTAATAAACGTTTCTATTAACTATTATAGCCCTCAAATTCACCTCTTTGTATATAGATAATTTCAAGTTCTTTTTCTATTTATGACTTTTAATATTTACTATTTATCGTTTTTAATGTTTACTAAAAAAGACCCTAGTAAAAACTAGAGCCTGGTCACATGGCTACGTCCTATTCTCCCAGGCAGCTTCCCACCAAGTACCTTCAGCGCTAAGGAGCTTAACTTCTGTGTTCGGAATGGGAACAGGTGTATCCTCCTTGCTATAGTAACCACATTATTAGAGAGATTGTACCCTCAAAACTGAATCCTAGTCATATCCAATGATATCCTTGGTCAAGTCCTCGATCTATTAGTATCAGTAAGCTACATACATTGCTGCACTTACACCTCTGACCTATCAACCAGGTAGTCTTCCTGGGATCTTAACCTTGCGGTGGGAAATCTTATCTTGAAGTTGGCTTCGCGCTTAGATGCTTTCAGCGCTTATCCTTTCCATACATAGCTACCCAGCCATGCCCTTGGCAGAACAACTGGTACACCAGAGGTATGTCCATCCCGGTCCTCTCGTACTAAGGACAGATCTTCTCAAATTTCCTACGCCTGCGACGGATAGGGACCGAACTGTCTCACGACGTTCTGAACCCAGCTCGCGTACCACTTTAATGGGCGAACAGCCCAACCCTTGGGACCAACTACAGCCCCAGGATGTGATGAGCCGACATCGAGGTGCCAAACCTCCCCGTCGATGTGGACTCTTGGGGGAGATAAGCCTGTTATCCCCAGGGTAGCTTTTATCCGTTGAGCGATGGCCCTTCCACTCAGAACCACCGGATCACTAAGTCCGTATTTCTACCTTGCTCGACCTGTATGTCTTGCAATCAAGCTCCCTTTTGCCTTTACACTCTTCGTACGATTTCCGACCGTACTGAGGGAACCTTTGAGCGCCTCCGTTACCTTTTGGGAGGCGACCGCCCCAGTCAAACTGCCCACCAGACAGTGTCCCAAGACCAGATTCATGGCCTATGGTTAGAGTCCCAATACTACAAGGGTGGTATCCCAAGGGTGACTCCATCAAAACTGACGCCCTGATTTCTTAGTCTCCCACCTATCCTGTACATGTAGTATCGAAACCCAATGTCAAGCTACAGTAAAGCTCCATGAGGGTCTTTTCCGTCCTGTCGCATGGTACCCGGCATCTTCACCGGGATTACAATTTCACCGAGTCTGTTGTTGAGACAGTGCCCAAATCGTTACGCCTTTCGTGCGGGTCGGAACTTACCCGACAAGGAATTTCGCTACCTTAGGACCGTTATAGTTACGGCCGCCGTTTACTGGGGCTTAAGATCACTGCTTCGATTGCTCTTACAGATCCCCTTAACCTTCCAGCACCGGGCAGGCGTCGGCTCCTATACATCGTCTTGCGACTTAGCGAAACCTATGTTTTTGGTAAACAGTCGCTAGGCCAATTCTCTGCGGCCCCATTGCTGGGGCACCCCTTTATCCCCTAAGTTACGGGGTCATTTTGCCGAGTTCCCTAACAACAGTTCTCTCGCTGGCCTTAGGATACTCTCTCTCACCCACCTGTGTCGGTTTGCGGTACGGGTACCTTTAATCTCGATAGAGACTTTTTCTCGACAGTGTGAAATCAGCTGCTTCGCTACTTAGTTTCGCTCCCCATCGCGCCCCCAGCATTAACTAAACGGATTTGCCTATCTAGTCTGCCTCAGCGCTTAGACACGCTAACCAACAGTGTGCTCAGCTTATCCTACTGTGTCATCCCTTCTCTCAAACGATTATCGGTGAGTACAGGAATCTCAACCTGTTGTCCATCGCCTACGCCTTTCGGCCTGAGCTTAGGTCCCGACTAACCCAGGGTGGACGAACCTTCCCCTGGAAACCTTGGGTTTACGGCCTGAGGGATTCTCACCCTCATCTCGCTACTCATGCCAACATTCTCTCTCCCATACTGTCCACGACTCCTTACGGTATCGCTTCAGCCTGCATGGGAGCTCCCCACCCATCATCATATGATGCCGTAGCTTCGGTAGTATGTTTTAGGCCCGGAAATCTTCGGCGCAGGATCACTCGACCAGTGAGCTATTACGCACTCTTTAAATGAGTGGCTGCTTCTAAGCCAACATCCTGGTTGTCTGTGCAATCCCACATCCTTTACCACTTAACATACATTTAGGGACCTTAGCTGACGGTCTGGGCTCTTTCCCTTTCGACTATGAACCTTATCACCCATAGTCTGACTCCTGAACAAAAGATAATGGCATTCGGAGTTTGATAGTCTTCGGTAAGTGCAATACCCCTAGGACATTCAGTGCTCTACCTCCACATCTCTACATTTCAAGGCTAGCCCTAAAGCTATTTCGGGGAGAACCAGCTATCTCCGAGCTCGATTGGAATTTCACCGCTACCCACAAGTCATCCCCGCACTTTTCAACGTACGTGGGTTCGGACCTCCACGAAATTTTACTTTCGCTTCATCCTGCTCATGGGTAGGTCGCCCGGTTTCGGGTCTACGTCATGTGACTAATTCGCCCAGTTAAGACTCGCTTTTCGCTTCGGCTCCACACCCTAAGTGCTTAACCTTGCCACATAACGTAACTCGTTGGCCCGTTCTACAAAAAGTACGCGGTCACGCGAATAATGCGCTCCCACAGCTTGTAAGTGTAGGGTTTCAGGTTCTATTTCACTCCCCTCCCGGGGTTCTTTTCACCTTTCCCTCACGGTACTATTCGCTATCGGTCACTAGGTAGTATTTAGCCTTGGGGGTGGTCCCCCTGCTTCCCACAGGTTTCACGTGTCTCGTGGTACTCTGGATCATATCAAGAACTTTCTTGGCTTTGTATACGGGACTTTTTACCCTCTGTGGTTGATCTTTCCAGACCTATTCTACTCGCAATAACCTTTCCTTAAGATATGTCACGCAACCCCAAAGTCAGTAAACTGACCTGGTTTGGGCTCTTCCACGTTCGCTCGCCGCTACTAGCGGAATCGAATTTCTTTCTCTTCCTTCAGGTACTTAGATGTTTCAGTTCCTGAGTTTCCCTCCATAGGCTATGTATTTCACCTATGGATACTTGGACAGTTACTCCAAGTGAGTTTCCTCATTCAGAAATCTCCGGATCAAAATGTATGTGCCACTCCCCGAAGCTTATCGCAGCTTATCACGTCTTTCATCGGCTCCTAGTGCCAAGGCATCCGCCCTACACCCTTAATAACTTGACCTTTAAGTTATTAATTGAGATTTTTCTATTGTCTATTTCTAGACTGTTAAAGAATAATTGGTTGTTTTTAATGAGTTTTTCTCTCATTTTTATTTATATCCGTTAGGATATTAAATAGATGTCATTGTATAATTATCACTAGTATTCAGTTTTTCAAGTACAATCTTTTGAAGTTTCTAATGAACCTTCAAAATTGAACAGCAGGTAATTCTCCTTAGAAAGGAGGTGATCCAGCCGCACCTTCCGATACAGCTACCTTGTTACGACTTCACCCCAGTTATCGACGCCACCTTCGACGACTTCCTCCTTGCGGTTGGATAATCGGCTTCGGGTGTTTCCGACTCCCGTGGTGTGACGGGCGGTGTGTACGAGACCCGGAACGCATTCACCGCAGCATTCTGATCTGCGATACTAGTAACTCCAGCTTCATGTAGGCGAGTTTCAGCCTACAATCCGAACTGAGAATGGCTTTAAGGGATTGGCTCCACCTCACGGTTTGGCAACCCTCTGTACCACCCATTGTAGCACGTGTAGCCCTAAGCATAAGGGGCATGATGATTTGACGTCATCCCCACCTTCCTCCAGGTTATCCCTGGCAGTCTCTCTAGAGTGCCCAACTGAATGCTGGCAACTAAAGACAAGGGTTGCGCTCGTTGCGGGACTTAAACTAACATCTCACGACACGAGCTGACGACAACCATGCACCACCTGTCACCTCAGTCCCGAAGGAAGGGTGTGATTAAACACCTGTCCGAGGGATGTCAAGCTTTAGTGAGGTTCTTCGCGTTGCTTCGAATTAAACCACATGCTCCGCTACTTGTGCGGGTCCCCGTCAATTCCTTTGAGTTTCACACTTGCGTGCGTACTCCCCAGGCGGAGTACTTAATGCGTTAGCTGCGGCACCGAGGGGGTAACCCCCGACACCTAGTACTCATCGTTTTAGCAGTGGACTACCAGGGTATCTAATCCTGTTTGCTACCCACGCTTTCGTGCCTCAGTGTCGGTTGCAGTCCAGAAAGCCGCCTCCGCTACTGGTGTTCCTCCCAATATCTACGCATTTCACCGCTACACGGGAAATTCCACTTTCCTCTCCTGCACTCAAGTCCTCCAGTTTCGGCGGCTTACTACGGTTGAGCCGTAGCCTTTAACCACCGACTTGAAGGACCACCTACGCACCCTTTACGCCCAGTAAATCCGGATAACGCTAGCCCCCTACGTATTACCGCGGCTGCTGGCACGTAGTTAGCCGAGGGCTTCCTCACAGGGTACCGTCATTATCTTCCCCTGCAACAGAACTTACGATCCGAAGACCTTCATCGTTCACGCGGCGTTGCTGCATCAGGCTTTTCGCCCATTGTGCAATATTCCCCACTGCTGCCTCCCGTAGGAGTTTTGGACCGTGTCTCAGTTCCAATGTGGCCGATCACCCTCTCAGGTCGGCTACTGATCGTCGCCTTGGTGGGCAGTTATCTCACCAACTAGCTAATCAGACGCGGGTCCATCCTATACCGCTAACACTTTTGATATATCTGCGATGCCGCAAAAATATATTATCATGTATTAGTAAACTTTTCAGTATGTTATCCATGTAGTTAGGCAGGTTACCCACGCGTTACTCACCCGTCCGCCAGCTTGGTTTTTGCTCAGAATTGAACATTCTAGTCTTAGAATACTCAATACTGAGCAAACCCTCGCTCGACTTGCATGTGTTAGGCACGCTGCCAGCGTTCATCCTGAGCCAGGATCAAACTCTCATAATTTGTTACTGTGCTCAGACTATTGTTATCTCTAAAATATCTGGCTTGGTTTTGTTTGTGGTTTAAATCAAGTAAGTTTGTCTTACATGGTTTAAACGATTAATCAATTGTCCTTAAAGGACTCATTGAATTAACCTGCTGTTCAATTTTCAAAGTTCATTATGTCGTTTTTGCGACCTGTTTATTGTACTATCTGGAAAAATATCTGTCAAGTACTTTTTCAAAAAAATATGGTGCCTAGAGGCGGAATCGAACCACCGACACGGGGATTTTTCAGTCCCTGCTCTACCGACTGAGCTATCTAGGCTAATATTTGGTGGGCCTAGCTGGACTCGAACCAGCGACCTCACGCTTATCAGGCGTGCGCTCTAACCACCTGAGCTATAGGCCCAAATATTAAAATGTATTTTTCTGGATGGCAGGGGTGGAGGGACTCGAACCCCCGGCGCACGGTTTTGGAGACCGACGCTCTACCAACTGAGCTACACCCCTATGGTTATATGGTGGACCATCAGGGACTCGAACCCCGGACCTACCGGTTATGAGCCGGGCGCTCTAACCAACTGAGCTAATGGTCCACAATGTTGGTAAAATCTACCAGGTATACTGTATGGTGCCGAAGACCGGAATCGAACCGGTACGAAAGTATAAGTTTCGCAGGATTTTAAGTCCTGTGCGTCTGCCAGTTCCGCCACTTCGGCACTTCACATGGCTACGTCCTATTCTCCCAGGCAGCTTCCCACCAAGTACCTTCAGCGCTAAGGAGCTTAACTTCTGTGTTCGGAATGGGAACAGGTGTATCCTCCTTGCTATAGTAACCATATTATTAGAGATTATACCCTCAAAACTGAATCCTAGCAATATCCAATGATATCCTTGGTCAAGTCCTCGATCTATTAGTATCAGTAAGCTACATACATTGCTGCACTCACACCTCTGACCTATCAACCAGGTAGTCTTCCTGGGATCTTAACCTTGCGGTGGAAATCTTATCTTGAGTTGGCTTCGCGCTTAGATGCTTTCAGCGCTTATCCCTTCCATACATAGCTACCCAGCCATGCCCTTGGCAGAACAACTGGTACACCAGAGGTATGTCCATCCCGGTCCTCTCATACTAAGGACAGATCTTCTCAAATTTCCTACGCCTGCGACGGATAGGGACCGAACTGTCTCACGACGTTCTGAACCCAGCTCGCGTACCACTTTAATGGGCGAACAGCCCAACCCTTGGGACCAACTACAGCCCCAGGATGTGATGAGCCGACATCGGGTGCCAAACCTCCCCGTCGATGTGGACTCTTGGGGGAGATAGCCTGTTATCCCCAGGGTAGCTTTTTATCCGTTGAGCGATGGCCCTTCCACTCAGAACCACCGGATCACTAAGTCCGTATTTCTACCTTGCTCGACCTGTATGTCTTGCAATCAAGCTCCCTTTGCCTTTACACTCTTCGTACGATTTCCGACCGTACTGAGGGAACCTTTGAGCGCCTCCGTTACCTTTTTGGGAGGCGACCGCCCCAGATCAAACTGCCCACCAGACGAGTGTCCCAAGACCAGATTCACTGGCCTATGGTTAGAGTCCCAATACTACAAGATTGGTATCCCAAGGGTGACTCCCATCAAAACTGACGCCCTGATTTCTTAGTCTCCCACCTATCCTGTACATGTAGTATCGAACCCAATGTCAAGCTGAGTAAAGCTCCATGGGGTCTTTCCGTCCTATCGCAGGTACCAGCATCTTCACCGGGATTACAATTTCACCGAGTCTGTTGTTGAGACAGTGCCCAAATCGTTACGCCTTTCGTGCGGGTCGGAACTTACCCGACAAAGGAATTTCGCTACCTTAGGACCGTTATAGTTACGGCCGCCGTTTACTAGGGGCTTGAGATCACTGCTTCGATTGCTCTTACAGATCCCCTTAACCTTCCAGCACCGGGCAGGGCGTCAGCTCCTATACATCGTCTTGCGACTTAGCAGAAACCTATGTTTTTGGTAAACAGTCGCTTGGGCCAGTCTCTGCGGCCCCATTGCTGAGGGCACCCTTATCCCTAAGTTACGGGGTCATTTTGCCGAGTTCATAACAACAGTTCTCTCGCTGGCCTTAGGATACTCTCTCACCCACCTGTGTCGGTTTTGCGGTACGGGTACCTTTAATCTCGATAGAGACTTTTCTCGACAGTGTGAAATCAGCTGCTTCGCTACTTAGTTTCGCTCCCCATCGCGCCCCAGCATTAACTAAACGGATTTGCCTATCTAGTCTGCCTCAACGCTTAGGCACACTTAACCAACAGTGTGCTCAGCTTATCCTACTGTGTCATCCCTTCTCTCAAACGATTATCGGTAGTACAGGAATCTCAACCTGTTGTCCATCGCCTACGCCTTTCGGCCTGAGCTTAGGTCCCGACTAACGGGGTGGACGAACCTTCCCCTGAAACCTTGGGTTTTACGGCCTGAGGGATTCTCACCCTCATCTCGCTACTCATGCCAACATTCTCTCTCCCATACTGTCCACGACTCCTTACGGTATCGCTTCGGCCTGCATGGGAAGCTCCCCTACCCATCATCTTATGATGCCGTAGCTCGGTAGTATGTTTTAGCCCCGGAAATCTTCGGCGCAGGATCACTCGACCAGTGAGCTATTACGCACTCTTTAAATGAGTGGCTGCTTCTAAAGCCAACATCCTGGTTGTCTGTGCAATCCCACATCCTTTACCACTTAACATACATTTAGGGACCTTAGCTGACGGTCTGGGCTCTTTCCTTTCGACTATGAACCTTATCACCCATAGTCTGACTCCTGAACAAAAAGATAATGGCATTCGGAGTTTGATAGTCTTCGGTAAGTGCAATACCTAGGACATTCAGTGCTCTACCTCCACATCTCTACATTCAAGGCTAGCCCTAAAAGCTATTTCGGGGGAGAACCAGCTATTCTCCGAGCTCGATTGGAATTTCACCGCTACCCACAAGTCATCCCCGCACTTTTTCAACGTACGTGGGTTCGGACCTCCACGAAATTTTACTTTCGCTTCATCCTGCTCATGGGTAGGTCGCCCGGTTTCAGGTCTACGTCATGTGACTAATTCGCCCAGTTAAGACTCGCTTTCGCTTCGGCTCCACACCTTAAGTGCTTAACCTTGCCACATAACGTAACTCGTTGGCCCGTTCTACAAAAGTACGCGGTCACGCGAATAATGCGCTCCCACAGCTTGTAAGTGTAGGGGTTTCAGGTTCTATTTTCACTCCTCCCGGGGTTCTTTTTCACCTTTCCCTCACGGTACTATTCGCTATCGGTCACTAGGTAGTATTTGTAGCCTTGAGGGGTGGTCCCTGCTTCCCACAAGGTTTCACGTGTCTCGTGGTACTCTGGATCATATCAAGAACTTTCTTGGCTTTGTATACGGGACTTTTACCCTCTGTGGTTGGTCTTTTCCAGACCTATTCTACTCGCAATAACCTTTCCTTAAGATATGTCCGCAACCCTCAAATCAGTAAACTGACCTGGTTTGGGCTCTTCCACGTTCGCTCGCCGCTACTAGCGGAATCGAATTCTCTCTCTCTCCTTCAGGTACTTAGATGTTTCCAGTTCCTGAGTTTCCCTCCATAGGCTATGTATTTACCTATGGATACTTGGACATTACTCCAAGTGAGTTTCCTCATTCAGAAATCTTCGGATCCAAAATGTATGTGCCACTCCCCGAGCTTATCGCAGCTTATCACGTCTTTCATCGGCTCCTAGTGCCGAGGCATCCGCCCTACACCCTTAATAACTTGACCTTGTAAGTTAATTGAGATTTTTCTATTAGTCTATTTCTAGACTGTTAAAGAATAATTGGTTGTTTTAATGAGTTTTCTCTCATTTCATTTATATCCGTTAGGATATTAAATAGATGTCATTGTATAATTATCACTAGTATTCAGTTTTCAAAGTACAATCTTCTTGCTTGGTCTTTTTGCAATCTTATCAAAAAGTACTTTACAAAAATATTATTAATATAAAAATTAATAATGGTGGAGATGAGGAGAGTCGAACTCCTGACCCCTTGCTTGCAAGGCAGTGCTCTCCAACTGAGCTACACCCCCATTTAATAGACTATAAGTCTCTTGCGAGACCTTTAAAGCCATATATTAAATTTGAAGTTTCCAATGAACCTTCAAAATTGAACAGCAGGTAATTCTCCTTAGAAAGGAGGTGATCCAGCCGCACCTTCCGATACGGCTACCTTGTTACGACTTCACCCCAGTTATCGACGCCACCTTCGACGACTTCCTCCTTGCGGTTGGATAATCGGCTTCGGGTGTTCCGACTCCCGTGGTGTGACGGGCGGTGTGTACAAGACCCGGGAACGCATTCACCGCAGCATTCTGATCTGCGATTACTAGTAACTCCAGCTTCATGTAGGCGAGTTTCAGCCTACAATCCGAACTGAGAATGGCTTTAAGGGATTGGCTCCACCTCACGGTTTGGCAACCCTCTGTACCACCCATTGTAGCACGTGTGTAGCCCTAAGCATAAGGGGCATGATGATTTGACGTCATCCCCACCTTCCTCCAGGTTATCCCTGGCAGTCTCTCTAGAGTGCCCAACTAAATGCTGGCAACTAAAGACAAGGGTTGCGCTCGTTGCGGGACTTAACCCAACATCTCACGACACGAGCTGACGACAACCATGCACCACCTGTCCTCAGTCCCGAAAGAAGGTGTGATTAAACACCCTGTCCGAGGGATGTCAAGCTAGGTAAGGTTCTTGCGTTGCTTCGAATTAAACCACATGCTGCGCTACTTGTGCGGGTCCCCGTCAATTCCTTTGAGTTTCACACTTGCGTGCGTACTCCCGCAGGGCGGAGTACTTAATGCGTTAGCTGCGACAGCGAGGGGGGTAACCCCCGACACCTAGTACTCATCGTTTACAGCGTGGACTACCAGGGTATCTAATCCTGTTTGCTACCCACGCTTTCGTGCCTCAGTGTCAGTTGCAGTCCAGAAAGCCGCCTTCGCTACTGGTGTTCCTCCCAATATCTACGCATTTCACCGCTACACTGAATTCACTTTCCTCTCTGCACTCAAGTCCTCCAGTTTCGGCGGCTTACTACGGCTGAGCCGCAGCCTTTAACCACCGACTGAAGGACCACCTACGCACCCCTTTACGCCCAGTAAATCCGGATAACGCTAGCCCCCTACGTATTACCGCGGCTGCTGGCACGTAGTTAGCCGGGGCTTCCTCACAGGGTACCGTCATTATCTTCCCCTGCAACAGAACTTTACGATCCGAAGACCTTCATCGTTCACGCGGCGTTGCTGCATCAGGCTTTCGCCCATTGTGCAATATTCCCCACTGCTGCCTCCCGTAGGAGTTTGGACCGTGTCTCAGTTCAATGTGGCCGATCACCCTCTCAGGTCGGCTACTGATCGTCGCCTTGGTGGGCAGTTATCTCACCAACTAGCTAATCAGACGCGGGTCCATCCTATACCGCTAACACTTTGATATATCTGCGATGACGCATATATATTATCATGTATTAGTAAACTTTTCAGTATGTTATCCATGTGTATAGGGCAGGTTACCCACGCGTTACTCACCCGTCCGCCGCTTGGTTTTGCTCAGAATTGAACATTCTAGACTTAGAATACTCAACACTGAGCAAACCCTCGCTCGACTTTGCATGTGTTAGGCACGCCGCCAGCGTTCATCCTGAGCCAGGATCAAACTCTCATAAAAATTTGTTACCGTGCTCAGACTATTGTTATCTCTAAAATATCTGGCTTGGTTTGTTTGTGGTTTAAATCAGTAAGTTTTGTCTTACATGGTTTAAACGATTAATCAATTGTCCAAAAGGACTCATTGAATTAACCTGCTGTTCAATTTTCAAAAGTTCATTGTGCTGTTTTTACAGCCTATTAATTATACTATTTTCAGACTAATCCGTCAAGTACTTTTCATTTTTTTCAAAGACTATTTTTAGGTTAAAAAATAAGGTCTTCTACTTAAATTTTTAAGTCCTCATGTCAAGGACAAGTAATACTATATCACCATTATAGCCTATGTCAATAAATTTTGAGTTTTTGAACTTTTTCGATATGTAAACTTTAACAAATTCACCAAAAAGTATTGTTCGTTTTTGCATTTTTAATACTTTTTAGCCCTACTTGCAATAAATAATATTCATGTTATTTTATTCCCATCTTAACTATGTCTAAATGCCCTCTTAGGATGTAAATATTGCATCTATATTATGTACAAAATTCTCTAATTAGTATAAAATAAATATATCATTCATTTTGGAGATTTTTAATCACATATATTAATGTAAAGATCTTGTCAGAAAAACAGGTTTTAATTAGTACTAACAAGTTTGAAGGAGGTATTTTATGTTATCAAAAAGACTAGACAATGTTTCACCCTCAGTAACTGTAGGTATCAGTTCCTAAGTAAAAGAAATGAGGGCCAATGGTATAGATGTTATCAGCCTTAGTATAGGTGAGCCAGACTTCAATGTGCCAGAAAGGGCCAAAGAATACGGTAAAAATCTTTGGACGACAATAAGACAAAGTATGACTTTCCTGCCGGTATTTTAGAGTTAAGACAAGAAATATGCAGAAACTTAAGAAAGAAAACAATATAGGCTATAGTCCGACCAGATAGTCCCTATCAAGCGGGGCAAAAACTCAATTACAAATGTCCTACTTGCGACTACTGATCCAGGTAGCAGGGGTCCTTTACCACTTCCATACTGGGTAGAGTGCTCTGAAATGGTAAAGAGATAGTAATGCAGTTCCAGTTGAAGTTAAAACTACAAAGAGAATAACTTCAAAGTGACAGGAAAATCTGCAAAGCCATCCACTGACAAGACTAGGCATTTTTAACACTTACTTTCAATCCATCCAAACCCTACTGGTGCAGTCTATACAAAGGAAGAATTAGAAGAGATGGCTGCTGTCTGCCTTGAAAAAGGTATCTATATAATGGCCGATGATGAAATATATGAAAAATCAGGTTTGACGATAGCTTATGTTTCTGTAGCTCTCAGTGAGGAAATAAAGGATATCACAATAACAGTAAATGGTTTTGCCAAATGTGCTGCATGACAGGAACACGTCAGGCTACACTGCATCTAATAGTGAGATAGCCAAGGCCATGAACTCTATACAGAGCCATATAGTTTCTCACCCATCTCTAACAGCCCAGTATATAGGTCTTGGTGCCCTGCTAGAATGTGAAGATGATATGCAAAAAATGGTAGCTACCTACAAGCATAGGTGTCAGTTAATCACTAGTAGGCTAGACAGGTTAAAGGCATTTCTCATAGCTGCCCTCTGGTGCCTCTCTAATGTTATAGACCTATCCCAGGTCAAAGGAGAAACTATCCATATGAGAGAAGCTTCTCAGTTAAATTCTGTGAAGACTTCCTAAATGAAGAAAGAGTAGCTATCATACCAGGTAAGGGCTCTGGTACTGACGATTATGTAAGAATATCCTACGCCTGCCATGAAGATGACTTCCTTGAAGGTATAAATAGGCTAGATACATATACCTGAGGTATAAATCGAGGCAATTCAATGAATGAGTGGTAAAATTGATGGTGACCAGATAAGTAAAAAGACAGATAGCCAAGGTTGCAGGTGCTTGTGTGGCCTGGATAATTGGGGCCGGCTTTGCAACAGGCAGAGAAATACTTAGCTTCTTTTCCAGCTTTGGCTACTACAGCTACGGTGTCATCTTAATTATACTGATAGGTTTTTCCTTTACAGGCAAGGTAATCATGGAAACCGGCTACCAACACAGGGAGGATCAGACTTCAGGCAATCACGAATACTTTTGTGGCAGGAAAATAGGTAAACTTTTATTCTATAGTAATGCCCATAATGCTCTTCTTTATGAGTGGCCATACCTATCATCCTGCCTAGGGTCCTACACTGAGAGCACTATGGGTCAACAGGTACTTAGGATCAAGCCTTATGGCCCTTATAGTTTTGATGGCCTACCTAGCAGGCTTTGACAGGTTCATCCAGGTCCTATCAAAAATAGGGCCCATCCTAGTAGGCTTTTTCCTCTTGGTAGGTACCATAGTAATCTTCAAGGACTACGAAAAGCTTTTCAGAGAATAGTCTATACAAGGATCAGCTAAGTAGCTACCATGCTGCTCCAATATGGTTTTTCAGCGGATTTTTGTATTTCTCCTTAGCCGTATCATCAGGAGGAACCTCACTTTTCAAAACTTGGGGCTTCTTGCAAGAGTTTAAAAATGAGCCAGGTATGGAACTTTGATTAGGAGCTCTTGGTATCTGCTCTGCTGTGCTTGTCTCAGCACAGCAATCCTACTAAATATAGACACCATAACCAGGGTAGATGTACCTACCCTATACCTGGCAGAGCATATAAGCCCACTTATGGCCAGTATATTTACTATCATCTTGCTGTTGGGTATGTTCTCTTCATCCTCTGCAACCATATGGAGTCTGTGCAGGTTTATATCCGGAAGATAAGCAGAAAAACAAGATAGCTGCAATGCTTATAGCTATAGCAGCCACCTGTAGAGTATATTACCCTTCGCAAAAGGTGGTCAGTAATACTTCACAGCTATCGGCTATATCTATGACTTGTGCTAATATAGCCCAAGGAATCAGGGAAATAGTAAAAATCGACTAGAATAATCGACCTAGAATAAGATGTTTTATGGAATGAAAATATTATCTCGAATCTATTTTAACTCTAAAGGACTGACGTTCAGTTCCACTAACCCAGTCCTTTTAGATACATATATCAAAAATATATCCTCTTACACACAATAACTTCAATACTTACAATATCTATTACATTCCTATATCTTCCAATACTTGTCATTTCCATGCCTAATATCGGTAATCTTGCAAATTATCTGGATCAAAAAGGTCATATACAGGATAGCAAATAAGAAGTGAAAGTCATTTTACTAAATTTGTCTGTAAAATCGGAGACTTGACCATATATCCATAATTTGAGTGTAGACCAAGATTTATGACCTTACAAGCTCAAATTAAAGAACAGGGTAAAGAGTCTAACCTGGTACACTTTAAAAATATAATCTCTATGTTCATAAATACCATAGGCAGCCATAAGATAGCTATATGTAGATAATAGAAAAAGTATTACTAAAATGAGGGAACTTAAACGGGTCCATAGCCGGATGAGCCAGGCTAAAGTTCCACAAAAATACATACATATATTATAGAGTAGCCCTCCCATCAGATGTAATCAGATGAGTAAATACTCAACAAGGCGGTAACCCTACAATGATATAGTGGTAATGGATTCCGTAGGCGAATACTACACAACAAAATACCAAGTATACCTCATACATATATCTATTAAAAATACTACCAGCAAGACCTTCTTAGTCCTGTTTATAGGATAATCCTTCTTTATATAGTAAATTACAAATGCAAAAAGAAACCAATGATAAAAGCATCAAAACTGACCCATTCTATGGGTTCAGTAAATCGTCTGTTAGTCCTAAAGAAGTACCTTATCAAATCCACTTATATCTTTCCTCCTCTTCTAGATAATACTAAAAATACCTTTTGAAATTCTAGCTTTGGGCATCTTTTACAAAGCCTCCTTAATATGAGACCCACTAATAGCTGCATACGACCCAAGAATGTCAATACGATTTACTAATCCTTAGAAAAATCTTTATATTATGAGGGCAAAAACTGACATCTTGAATATAATTTCCTAGAAATGCTCAATATTTAATTTATGCATATTCATACCGTTGGATTCTTTCGTAAAATAATGAGTCTAATTCGTATTTTCTAATTTATTTTACAAACTTTTAAGATTATCCTTAAGCCTTTTTAAACCATTTATTCATATATCATAAAATCTATACTATAGTCATAAAATCATATCTTCATAATGTTTTTGGACTCCTAGTCCATCCAACTTTAGTGAAGCTATAGGTAGTAATAAACTTATTCTAGATTGTATCATTATTTATGCTTATTTTCTCTTTGGTTTCATTTGCAGCCTTTCGTATCAAATAATGATTATCTACTAATCCCTTCTTTATGATGTAGTTCTTTTTCGTATTATCTTTAAAATCTAATTCATATACACCATAGATTATTTCAATCTTAATCTGATATATCTCATTATCCATCATTTTAGATAATTGACTTAATGCTAATTCTTTATATTTAGACTTACATAGCAATATTATTGTTCTTGTAGCTTGTACTCGTATATCTTTTTCATTATGAGAACTCAAGCCTATTGAATACTGAATAATTGTAGATAAAACACTATCCTCTAATTTGTCAAAGTCTACATTATACAAAAATGATTTTAAAGTTTTCAAATGACTTTATAATTTCTGTTTCTGATTTTTGAGAAAATATTGCCATTTTAGAAGAACATCCGAAAAATCATATTTATTGAAGCTTATAATTGTAACATCATAAGCCAAATTCTAAAAGTACTTAGAGATGCCTTTTCCAAAAACATGTCCTCGCGTCCCGCACAATACTAATTCTTTATCTTCTATTATTGAGCAAATGTTAAATCAATTCTTTTTCATAGGATATTTGTTCTTCAGGTAAATGAATAGTTCAATTGCTCTAATCTTGTCTCCAATAGTCTGTTTTTCTTCTCGCAATGTTCTAACAATAGAAGATAATATTGATTTTATATGTTTTTGTATCTAGCTTTAGTTTATCGAACTCTATAATATTTCTAATTGTTTTTATAGGGTGTCATCATATCCAATTATATGTTCCATTCTTTCCTTGCTCTTTATTACGTTGATTAATTCTTTCAACATACCTATTAAATATGCTCGTATGTTTCTCTCCTCTATCCTGCTCTACCTCTAGTAAATATTCAGATAAGTAAAGCTGTTCATACATTCTTCAATAGTAGCATCTAATAATTCAACATCTATCGTTATATTTTCCTTAATACTATCAAGTAACTTGAAAAGTGCATTGCAACCTTTTTCTTATTTCTTCATTCCTTATCGTGTCAATTGTCAGTTTAAGTACTTTATCTTGATTTATAGTAGATATTTTTGAATAATTAATTCTACTTAACACTTTTTAATATATTATCAAAATATCTCCTGAAAATCTATAAGAGTTATGCATACCTCTATAATTTTATGTATTATCTATTCTAGCTATATCATGTGTTAAAAATTCAAAAGATATAGCTTGCACTCTAAATTCATTTTCATCTGCAACCATATATCAACCTCTTCAAATACTTCATATACATATGAAGTGAATAAATCATCACCGAAGTAGTAACCATAATGTTTTAAGGTAACTAATCTTTGAAATAAGCCTCTTATGTGGAATTGGGATTAAATTTATTCCTGAAATCATATTCTCAATATCTATTGCATTTATCATATCATGCTTTGATTATAAGCTCTTATAATTTTTCTAATTCTTTATCTTTTTGTTCCATTAATAATAATTTAATAAGAAAAATGTACATATTATGATCATAATACAAAAATTTAAGCTTGAAAGTATACTAATCATTCTATCTCTAATTAACAACAGATGTGTTAGAGAACCATAAGTCATTGATAATATAAATGAATTAGACATCATCAAGAATATCATCCACTCCTTCAAAATGTGTTGTATATGGAGAATCTACCTTCTGAGCCATTAACCTTTTAAGCAGTTTTGTGATAAACTACCTGTACATCTATCAAGTAATGGATAATATACATTTTCCTGATTTTTCTTCCAATAAAGTTTGTGGTTTCATTTCTAACGAATATTGATTATTTATCTCATCTTGCAAGACACAATATTTCTCCAATCAATTAAAACATCATTGGAAAGCCAGTTTGGTATTTTATCATTATTAATCGATTCATTATATGCATTTTCTAATTCATTGGCATTCATCTAATTCATTTGAAAAAATAATAGCTTCTATAGCTCCTAACTCTATATATAATAAACGACTTTAAGTAAGATTCATGTCTATTACATAACTCATTTTGCTAAACTAGAATAATTAATCAGTATATTTGTATTGTGACCTAATAGATTTGAAAACATTATACTAAGCGATTTATCTAATTTAAAATTGTAATCTTGAACTTTCTTCTTTTTGTATTAAATATTATCTCTTTAGCTACATTTCTCGTCATCAGTAAATCCTTGAAAAAGTTCTTTATCAATAATATAGTTATTACTTATAACGTTTATCTCTTCTGTATCTTCATTAATAGCAAAATCACGAATTATTCTCTACAAGTAGTTTCTATAAATATCAACAACATCTCTCATTATTCCAGTATATACTTTTCAATAAAGTCCAGAAAACTCATGAACTACGTCATATTTTTCTCTAAAACTATCTCGTATTTCTAATTGTAATTGCGTAGGTTCCTTTTTATCTTCATCACAGAAAAATATATAATGCTCTCTTTTTAATTCTCTAGCCCGTTTCTGTTTCTTTCAAGACAGCCTTCGACACATCATCCTTATTATCTATCAAGAACACACATAAATCCGAGTCATCTGGTTTTGTGATATAACTATCTATTACATGTTGGCTTGATGAACCTAGCTCTTCGAATACAAATACTTGTACTATATTTGTTTCTGATAACAAAAGATTTTAACAGCCTTCCTTACCAAAGTATATCTTCCACCACATCTTGAGCTAATAAATACTTTTACTTTATATTCAATGGGTACCATCTCATCTTTCAATACCCCCTTTAAGCTTGCGTATATAACATAATAAATAAGCATATTATTATCTTATCATTATCCCCTTGTTTATGAATTCATTCAAAGATTTCCCTTTTGATAAATTATATGTGAGCATAGTGGTATCCCAGCACTATGTGAAGTGAAATCATTAAAATCATTCGTTGAAATCAACACAGCCATCCCCTATTTAACAAATCCCATATATAACCCCTTTATTCATTTAACCATTCAAAATATTAATTTTCTTTCTTAATACACTCTACTATTTCTTCATATGTTACAGTCTAAAAGTATACAAATTCTAAGCAAAACATCTGTTGTTACATTTTTGCCCATTTTTATTTTATAAAATGTACTTTTACTTACTTTTTCCTTTTCCATCAATTCATTGTCATATCTAACTCAATCAGTTTTTGAACAATCTTTTATAACTGAAAATACTCATTCTTATCCTCCACTCAAGAAAACTATATTTGCTATATTATATCATGAAATATCCTTTTTTAGAATAAATATATTCTCTTTATTCGAACTCTTGCAAATAAAAAGATCCAGTGCAGTCCTAAGACCACACCGACCATATATTTATCAGCTCTATGTCAAATAACATTGGCGATAATTTAAATCAACAAAATCTATTAAATTATGCGGCAGCATCCATAGTAAACTTATAGCTATGGATGTTGCCCTTTATATTTATACCTTTCCATTAGCATTATCCTTGCCTTAAAAATTCCTAAAACTCCTATATCCATAGGATACTCTTTTAATTACCTTAATCTTGTTATTTTTTACCCTCCACCACTAGCATTCGTATAGTCATATTTTAATGAGTTTAGCACATACTTTCTAAAGCTTTTTAAGGGCTTTTTATACTCTTTCTAAAACACATTGGTATTTCATCAGTCCTAGTATTTAGAATATCTTCAAGCATAGTTACATCATTTTTAGATATACTTAATAGGAAGTTTTGATAAAAATTATAGGCCTCTTTTAAGTTGGGAAATTCCTTTAACATATAGTCTAATATATCAATTGAACTAGTCATATTTTTTAAAGTGCCTATTCTTGTAAAAATATATACTGTTTAAATCCTTCTTCCTCGTAAGGGGCATTTTCAGTATCTCTTCAGTATTTATACTCTCTAGACCTGGTATTAAACTCTTAATCTCATTTATCCTTAACTTGTTTAGCTCTCTTGTCAAGAGCTGTACTATATGGAATTTATCGACCACAATATTGGCATGTGAAATACCTTCTTGGCAAGATCAATATGTAGGCATACATGTCTGTAGTCACATATTCTACCCTTTTTCTAACCTTCAAGGGATAGGAATTAAAAATATTCAAAGAGGTATCTTTGCCTCCTATCCACCAGGATATCAAAAATATGACCACCTTCTAAATCAGTTAAATTTACACTCACAGACGTATCAACTGTATTTACTGACTTGAATTCGTCTATTGATAGAATCCTAGGAAGATAATTTTTTTCTTCTCCTATCTTCAGTTAAAACGAAGTATTCTGGCAACACTAGTGGGGAGATACAGTGTTCTCTTGCAATTAAGTCCATTGACTTAGTCTCACATAGGTTTAAAACTATAGACCTTTTAACATCATTCGATATGAAGCACCCCTTATCTACGATAGGTGTTTTTGGCTCATAAAGGATGACTCACAATGCTTACAGAAAAAATCTCTGCTTTTTAACCATTAATATCATTGGGTTTGTATTAACCCTATTAAAAAAGTATTTTTACAGTCTGACTTCCATTTTTAATTATGTCATAATTTTCATTGATCTACACCACACTTAGGGCAGCAAGTCGGCCTATATGAAACTTTTCCCCTTAGGACAGTATATTCTATCCCCATAATCTTTTCTTTTCGTTACCTAAAATTACTAAATTGTTATCAGTTAATTCCTAAGATTTCTGTTATACTAGCATTAGAACACATATTATTTCTCCTTGTTTTTATTTGTCGTGATTTAAATTATACATGAGATTTGATGTGTGTTCCTATGCAAAAATTAGCGTTGGGAGAGAATTTATAATATTTCATTAATTTGATCTTGGCATGATTTAAACAACTTCTTTTTCATCAATTAAACTAAAAGCTAGTATTAATTCCTTAGTTATATAATCAATAACGTCCTGTTCGAGAATGGGTACAATAAATCTATCAAACATTTTTATTCAAATGTGGGATTGTGCTAGCAGTTACTGTAAAACGTTCGGCATTAAATCTACCAATTTCTTTAAGTTTTAGCATGTGCAAAAGATATTCATTAGTTAAGCCTAAATCTTTTCAAATTTATTTAATCTAATTCTCTCAACACCAGAACCAAAAATTGCCTTATCAGAATTTGTTACCATTGCAATTTTCACTATTTTTCCATCTTTTGTGAAAAGTATATCTCCTGCAACTTCATTTTGTTTTAACTGACTGTATACTTCAATATCTATAAAAGTTATCAGGTGTATTATCTATTTTGATAGTTATGTATATCTGATGTCCTTATAAACGGAACATCACTATCACTTTTATTTAAGTAGCTTATATATTCACTACTTCCAGGTTCATTTCCTTTTTGCATATCTGCTATTTTTACCTAAATTTTTCAGTTTTAAAATTATCTTTTAAAATATGATTCTGTTTGTAAAATTTAGGATAATAATATTTAGGTGTCCATAAATTTTCAGAAGATTCAAGAGCATTTGAGTTAATGCTATATTCGTTTATATTTTTCATCATATCTAAAAAGAATAAATATATTCCTCTACTTCATTGAGAATAATATGAGCTTTTTGATTATATTCTAAAAAGCTTTTTATATTTATCTTCTATTTCTTTTTCTAATTGAACAGATGGTCTAATTATTTTAATCCTCTAATTTTTAGGATATGTCAAAATAGATTGAATATTACCTGTTAAGATGCTTTTTAATTTGTTCTCTAGTAATTTTACTGTTTAAATATGCCACAATGTAATAAGGGATATTTTATTTTTATCAATTTCAATTTTTACGAAGTTTTTGATTCATATTTGCTTCAACAAACCCCTTTGGAACAATTGCTGATGAACCAACATGACCAATAGTTGTAAAAAGTACATCTTCTTCATTCAATGAAGATCTTTTTAAACGTTTATGATTTTCTTCAGTAATATAAAATCCATCACTTGTACTAATATCAAAAATCTTTAATACTTGAATTTTTTTAAAAATAATATTCCACTATCAACGAACTCTTGCCCCAGCATGTTCACCGTCTGTTATAGAAACGATATAACTACCAAAGTCTTCTACTAAATCTTCATGATCAGTAATATATTCTTTAAAAATCTTTCTCTATATATGATATTTTGAATCTAATCTTTTTAGAAAAACCATTAGAATCATATTTATACTTCTAGAAAATTAAAGTCATTTTCAATACTCCATTTCTTAAAAGCATCAGCTACTAAACTTATATCATCTATCTGATCAGTAATTATATTACCTCTTCTATCATGACCACATGTTTCATAAACAGCCATAAAGACTGGATACTCTTTAGATTTATCAATTTCATTTTTTATATTTTTGTAAAAACAATAACTGAAGTTTTTGTATAAGTATGAGGCATAAATGTCTCCTTAGGTAAATCAATTACTGCCACAACTCTAGCGTAATTCAACATATATTGTCTTAAGTAACCTAAACCATCATTTCCAAAAATGCCATCTGGCAATACTAATGCCATTCTTCCACCAGGTTTTAAAAAGTCCATGCATCTTTCTATAAATAGATTTTTGAGGTACATCACTTTTTATTTAATGACATTTTTCCCAAATTAAAGTCTTTTTATCCATTTGTGTCCTAGTTCAAACTGTTTTAATATATCCCTATCATCAATTTTAATTTTTGAACCATATGGTGGATTTGTAATTAAAACATCAAATTTTTTCAACAGATTTTATCTTGTGTTTTACTGTTCCATCTAGAAGGAATATCTAAACTATTTTTCACAAAAACACCTGCTCTACCATCTCCAAGTATAGCCATCTGTGCCTTTGAAACTTTACTTAAAAATAGTCTTTATCAATTTCCCTAAAATTTTTCTATCGCAATTTTTTGTTTCTCAACTTCAATTTCTGTTGTCAGTCAATCTAATTCTAAGTATTTTTCCTCTACTTTCTTCCAGACATCTTTCAAGGCTTCAATTAGAAAACCACCTGACCCATACAACAAAGGGTCTGTTATCTTATCACTATCACTGATTTCCATAATATCAACTATCATATTAACAACGTTCTTTGGGGTGAAAAATTGACCTTGTGACCCCTTTAATGCATGACCAATAAAAACTTCAAATGCATCTCCTACGCATCTCTATCTGCATCGATTAAACAAAAACTTTTTGAAGTTGACTAACTACATAGAAAATAAGATTAGAATCAATATCTATTTTATCCTCACTACTTATTACATCACTATATCTTTCTTTAACCTTGTTAAAAAGCTCAGTGATTCTTTCTTTAACAATTTCTTTGTTCTCATTTACTCCAGCCCTAAAGCTAACCATATCATCTGGTCTAGTATATTTTTCATCATATATTTTACAAAATATAATATTAATAATTTGCTGAGCTAGGTTTTCATCTCTAGTTACTCCAACAGCATTAGGAGCTAAATAATTCCTAATAATTTTAAATAAGGTTTTTAGATTGTCTGGTTTTTCTAAGTTTTTCTCAAATATTTGCCGACATCTTCTACTCTTTGTCCATAAGAAGGAATATCAGAAATTTCTTCAAATTGAACTTTGCCATCACCTTCGATTTTTGTAGTGCAACTTTTTCTTCTCCATTAAACCAAACACCTAAACTAGCCTTGGAAAAAGTCAAATAATTTTTCCAGCTGAGACAAGCCATCTTTTCTATTTTTCTTACATTCAACTATAATATATCTTCATCATCATCTTTTTAGAGCTACTAAATACCGCGATATCAACTGGATATTTCTTTTTGTATCGGAAGGTCTTAATTTAACATGGAATTGTGGTCTAGTTTGTATTAAATCTTTAGGGGTAATTGTAGTCTTCAACAAGCATTTTTAGAAAAACCTGAGTTGATTCTATTTCTTCTGGTGTTGCAGCTAATTCAACCCCTCAGAAATATAATCTATAATTTTATCTGCCATATTTCACCTCACAAGTGATATAATAAATCATTAAATTATAATTAATAAAAACTAGGGTCAGCAAATATCTTACTAACTCAGTTTAGTAATTAGCGTGTTCTTTTAATATAGTTTTGATCCTGCTGGAATATTATCATCCAACATTATTAAGTTAAGTTTTTCTTCTTCATCGTACTCACAAATTGCAGATATAATCATACCTTCTGAGTCGATTCCCATCATCTTACGTGGAGAGATTACAAATCGTAGTAGTGTCTTTCAATTAAGCTCTCTGCGCTGTAATATTCCTTAATACCAGATAATATAACTCTTTCTTTTTCAGAACCATCATCTAATGTAAATTTCAAAAGTTTTTGACTTTGGAACTTCTTCGCAGTTCTTAACTTTGACAACTCTAAAATCAGACTTTTGAGAATGTATCAAAATCAACCATATCTTCAAATAGTGACTCTACTTTTACTTTTGAAAAGTCGATTTTTTCTGTCGTAAGTTTGTCGTAAGTTTCGTAAGTTTCTTTTGACGAATCTTTATTTTCTGCCTTTTCTAAGCCTATTGGCTTCATTGTTGGGAATAATAAAAACGTCCCTAATAGTAGTAGAATCTGTAAGCAACATGATAACCCTGTCTATACCTATGCCTAGTCCACCTGTTGGAGGTAGACCTACTTCTAGGGCATTTATAAAATCTTCATCCATTTCACAAGCCTCATCATCACCAAGTTCTCTTTCTTACCTGGTCTTCAAACCTGCCCTCTGGTCGATTGGGTCATTTAATTCTGAGAAGGCATTGGCAAGCTCCCACTTGTTAGCAAAAGCTTCAAACCTGTCAGTCCTTCTTGGATCTTCTACATTTCTCTTGGCAAGAGGAGATACCTCAACCGGGTGGTGGGTAATGAATGTAGGCTGGATTAGCTTGTCTTCACCAAATTCTTCAAAGAAGGCATTGATTACTTCACCCCTTCTCATACCCGGAGTGATTTCTATGCCCTTTTCTCTAGCTATAGCTAAAGCTTCTTCATCAGTATTAATTTCAGAGAAGTCTACACCTGCATATTCCTTTACACATTCTTCCATAGTCATTCTCTTCCATGGTGGTGTAAAGTCTATTTCAGTTCCCTGGTAATTTATCTTCATGCTACCTGTGGCAACTTGAGCCATATGTGAAATTACATTTTCAGTAATATCCATCATATCCTTGTAGTCTGCGTAGGCCTGGTATAATTCTATAGCTGTATACTCTGGGTTATGCTTCATGTCCATACCTTCGTTTCTGAACATCCTACCCATTTCATATACCTTGTCAAATCCACCAACAATTAGTCTCTTTAGGTACAATTCATTGGCAATTCTTAGGTACATTGGTATATCTAGTGTATTGTGGTGGGTGATAAATGGTCTAGCATTGGCACCACCAGCAATGGTATTTAGTATTGGAGTTTCAACTTCCAAGAAGCCTCTTTCATCAAGGTAGCTTCTTAGGGCCTTTAGGGCCTTTGTTCTAGTAAGGAAGGCATCCTTAACCTCTGGATTAACTATAAGGTCTACATATCTCTGTCTATACCTTAGGTCAACGTCCTTTAGACCGTGATACTTTTCAGGCAGTACCTGTAGTGACTTAGATAGTAGGACTAACTTTTCTACGTGCACAGATACTTCTTCTGTCTTAGTCTTGAATACGAAACCTTCTATACCAACTATATCACCTATGTCATATGTCTTGAATAGCTTGTATTCATCTGTTCCTATGTCATCTCTCTTCACATAGGCCTGGATCCTACCATTCTGGTCCTGTAAGTGCATAAATGAAGCCTTGCCCATAATTCTCTTTGACATGATACGACCTGCAAGGCTAACCTTTTGGCCTTCTAGGCTGTCATAGTTGTCTACTACCTCATTTGAATGATGACTTACATTGTACTTACTAATCTTGAATGGGTCTCTTCCCATCTTCTGAAGTTCACTTAGCTTGTCTCTTCTAACCTGTAAAACTTCACTTAAATTTTCTATCTGACTTTCTGGCTTATTATTCTCCATAACGTCCTCCTACCGACTTGTCTCTTTCTAATATATCTCAACTTTAATCCTATATACCTGTATTTGGCCTAACTTGACCAGGTCTTCTAGACCCTTATCCCTACTATCTCTTTATATCTACAACCTTAAGCTTGGCTATTCCGTCCGGCACTGTCACTTCAACTACATCGCCCTTAGCCCTGCCTAGTAGAGCCTTTCCAACTGGGGATTCATTAGAAATCTTTCCATCATATGGGTCAGCCTCTGCGCTACCTACTATAGTGTATTCTAGTTCTTCATCAAAGTCTTCATCATATATCTTAACCACAGATCCAACAGTGATAATATCCAGGTTTACGTTGCTTTCATCTATTATCACAGCTACCCTAGTCATGTTTTCTAACTTTAGGATTCTTTCTTCAAGAGCTGCCTGTTCTTTCTTAGCTTCATCATACTCAGCATTTTCTGAAAGGTCACCAAAGGATATAGCAACTTTTAGTCTTTCCGCAACTTCTTTCCTTCTCGTCGTTTTTAATAGTTCTAATTCGCTTTCCAGTTTGTCATAACCTTCCTGCGTAAGTATAATCTCTTTACTGTTATTTTTCTTCCATTTTAACCTCCAAATAGATATTTATATTATTTTTGTATATTATTTTGTATATCATTTACTAATTTAACTTAATATAGTAAATTGTGCCAATTTTTGACACAATTTACTACACGTCCGATATATTATATTCTAAAACTAGCAAAAAGTCAAGTTTTTCTAATGTTTCAATATAATATCTTTCTGTGAGACCAAGTTTGTCCGCCTAATAATATGGGATAAGATTACTTGCTCTCAAGACTCATCTTCCACTAATTTTTCTGGCTCTATGTCAAATAACGTTGGTGATAATTTAAATCAACAAAATCTATTAAATTATGCGGCAGCATCCATAGCAAACTGATAACTATGGATGTTGCCCTTTTTATATTTTATACCTTTCCATTAGCATTATCCTTGCCTTAAAAATTCCTAAAACTCCTATATCCGTAGGATACTCTTTTAATTACCTTTATCTTGTTGTTTTACCCTCCACCATAGCATTCGTATAGTCATATTTTAATGAGTTTAGCTTTTCATATTTTTCTAAGCTTTTTAAGGCTTTTTATACTCTTCCTAAAACACATTGGTATTTCATCAGTCCTAGTATTTAGAATATCTTCAAGCATAGCCGCATCATTATTAGAGATACTTAATAGGAAGTTTTGATAAAAATCATGGGCCTCTTTTAAGTTGGGAAATTCTTTTAACATATAATCTAATATATCAACTGAACTGGTCATATTTTTAAAGTGCCTATTCTTGTAAAAATATATCCTATTTAATTCACAGTTCTTCGCAAGCGGTATTTTCCAGTATCTCTTTAGTATTTTATACTCTCTAGACCTGGTATTAAGCTTCTTCATCTCATTTATCCTTAACTTGTTTAGCTCTCTTGTCAAGAGCTGTACCATATGGAATTTATCTACCACAATATTGGCATGTGGAAAGACCTTCTTGGCAAGATCAATATATGGCTTATACATGTCTGTAGTCACATATTCTACCCTTTTTCTGACCTTCAAGGGATAGGAATTAAAATACTCAAAGAGGTATCTTTGCCTCCTATCCACCAGGATATCAAAAATATGACCGCCTTCTAAATCAGTTAAATTTACACTCATAGACGCATCAACTGTATTTACTGACTTGAATTCGTCTATTGATAGAATCCTAGGAAGATAATTTTTTCTTCTCCTATCTTCAGTTAAACGGAGTATTCTAGCAACACTAGTAGGAGATACACAGTGTTCTCTTGCAATTAGATCCATTGACTTAGTCTCACATAGGTTTAAAACTATTGACCTTTTAACATCATTCGATATGAAGCACCCTTATCTACGATAGGCGTTTTTGGCCATAAAAGGATGACTCACAATGCTTACAGAAAAACCTCTGCTTTTTAACCATTAATATCATTGGGTTTGTATTGACCCTATTAAAAAGTATTTTTACAGTCTGGCTTCCATTTTTATTATGTCTATAATTTTCATTGACTATACCACACTTAGGGCAGCAAGCTGGCCTATGTAAAACTTTCCCCTTAGGACTGTATATTCTATCCCTTGATATTTTCTTTTTGTTCCTAAAATTACTAAATTGTTATCGTTAATTCCTAAGATTTCTGTTATACTAGCATTAGAACACATATCATTTCTCCTTATTATTTTTGACGATTTAAATTATACATGAGATTTGATGTGTGTTCCTATTTTTCTAAAAAATTTAGCGTTGGGAGAGATTTTTCTCTCACCAACGCTAAATATTATACAACCATTTTTCTTCTCGCTTTACGAAATTAAAAATAAGAGTAACCAGACTGTTATACTTCCTAAGAAGATATACTATTTGGTTACTCTTTACTTTATTCCATTTTTCGTTCTACGTAGTAGGATAAACAATATCAGTAGACTATTAACCATAGAAATACATATAAGGTTCTTATAGTCGTATATATTTTTGTATCCTTCATAATAAATTCCCTTATTATAGTATATAACGTATTGGGATAATTTAGATATAAGAAAAGTCGTAAAAATTAATATCAAAGATATAAATATCCATTCCAAAAATTAAACACTTATAAATCTTCTTTTTTACTAGCACCCTATCTTTTTAATAATCGATATATCATTCTTATTTTACCTCATATAATGAAGATGTGCTATTTGTGCAGAGAATAATATGGCCATAAGCAAAGATACTATAACTGCAGTATTAAATATCTTCTTTCTGCTATTAATCTGATTTATTTGATTAAGTTCACTTCTTATATTCCTAGTCACTATATTTTTTTCTACCAGAAAAACCTTATCAATTTCACTGATATAATTTATTTATATCGTAATTGCCCTTAGCATATATATTAAGGTTTCTAAAATCCTTTATCTTATAGATATCACTAAACTTTTTATCTGTTATAATTACATTTAGTGTAGGATTAGTCCTTTCTCGCATTTTCAAATAGGTTCCATATGCTATACCAACAACCTTAAATTTAGTTATAGTATACTTCTAACATCATCATTCAAAATCATAGTAACTCATATCTATAAGAGAATCCTTTGGTGTCATAACCTCTATATCATCTCCAGGCTTAATATCTACAACATTTTTCCATCTGGTAAATTTTTAAAGTTATTATCATCTGTTTTTGGTACCACTACTATAGCATTATTTGCTTCGTTTAATTTTTAATATCAAAACTACCACTAGTCTTAAACTCTGCTAATCTAATGAAGGACTCATCGTTATATGCTCTTACACTTGCCTTTATCAGTTTCTTTTTGTTATCTCACTTTTATACCAAAATATTCTTTCCAATATTCATCCTTTGAATTCTCATTAATGTTAGAGAGTAGGCGTCATTTATCTTCCACTTATCTTGATATATGATTTTCCTGGTATAAACCTACTATAATCAATGCTCCTTATCCCTTTAATCTTGCTCAGCTCTTCATATTCACTTTTTGAAATTGACTTATTTAGGTCTTTATCAGTTGCAGCGACCTTTATATCTGAATATGCACACATATCCCCATACCATCATTTTTCTTCTTCCCTACTCATATAAGCGTTAAATCCTATCATTAAATAGTAGGACGATAACATGAGACATGGTTATAACCATTGTTATAATTATAGATGCATCTTTTTATTAGGTAATTTAGATATATATTTTTGTAAATCTATTATGACATCCAGTACTCATCATTCATTCCAGAAATTATATCTATCCTTTTGATTTTCCTATAAATAATGTAGGAGAGAACCAGTATAAATAGTAGTAAAATCGTCAAGTCAGCAAAAATTTGTTTTGTAATTAACAATTAAACTTAGATTCGCTATTTTATTGTGTATGAGATATTACCAATACTAGTAAAACAAGTCTTTTTACTATAATTTTAGTGAATAAATTGCTAATAAAGAGACCTATTGGTATTGATATCATGTATAAAATCAATAATTCATAAAATATACTCTTGAATATAATTGTGTTGCGCCCATGGCCTAATCAAGGGTATAAATTAATACGGTTTCTTATAGACATATTAATTATAGAAAAAAACTATTAAGATACATAACAATGAAAAATTGCGCTCTTCATAATATTATTTATATCAAGATCACTACTTAAAATTTCACTAACCTCTTCAGGAGATGATGCGTTTATAGATATATTATTCTTTTCAATTCTATACTTTGATTGATACCTATCTAAAAACAGAAAATAGGCGAGTCCCCTCTTATACTCTGTTTTAATACTTAAATCATTAGACTTGCTATCCTTGATACTTTTATATATCGTTTTTACACCTATATTCTTTTTGGTAGGTATATCATGAATTATTCCACATATATTGCATTCTTCATTGACTATCTTTTTCCCGACTCATTTTTGTAAACTTATTTTAAGCTTTTGATTTTATATTAGAGCTTTAGACCCAAAATAATCCAATGTCCATTTCTCTAGAATAACATCATTTTTCTTTTTAAACAGACCTCCTTGATAAACATAGAAGTTGATAATAGGTTGTCTGAATTTGTTCCAACCACTTGATACAGGTACTTTTTATCCACTGAAGAACCGATAAAAGCTCTCTAGCCCCTAAGGCTTTTACCTCTTTGTTGTCCTTAATCCTTCATATTGTCTATTCTTAGCATTTTATAATTACATTATATGGCGTATTCTGATATTCTCTGTATATTTTCTAGATTTGAAATAGTCTCAACTAAGGAGCTGGATATAATAATAATCGTGATACAAATTAAAATGAAAAAGAAACTAGAAATGATTTAATTTTGTTTCCCATATATATGCTTTGAGAACAAATTTCATATATCCTGCCCTCCATCAAAAATTTATAATCACGATTTTTACTTGCCTATCATATAAGATTGAACTAAAATTCTTCCATTAAACTTAAAATATTAATATTATATATTTTAAGTTTAAAATCACACAAGTCCAGGGGTATTAGGTTATTAAAACAAAAATCACGCTGTCTGTTTTTGTGTCCATATAAAGTGGATCAAAAAGCGTTAGTATCAGAGTCCATATAACTAGACTCACTATAAATAATAATACTTTTTAGCCTTTCTTTAAAGATCTTCTAGCTGGCTTATAGTCTTGAATTGACAACATTAGTATATATAGCAATATAACATAGCTAACATTAGACCATTATTTACATTAGTATAAAATGTAATTGAGGATACTCCATATAAGATCATCACTAGTGGCATTATCATATATTTTGGTATATTATTTTTCAATGATATCATCTTTTCATACCTGCCCTTTTTCAGTCATCACAGGGTCCCTACCCTTTGTTAGTATGATTTTATCATCATAGTAAATTAAAATCAATAATTTATACGTAACGTTTATGATATTAAGAATAGTAGACCTAAGTAATAATTATTTTTATTTTTAAATATATACTATGCAGCTAGAATTACAACTATGTTTACTATTATTAGAAAATTAGCTTATTAGATTTATGTCCCCATAGTACATCTTTCTTCTATCTTGCTGAGCAGTTGCAGGGTCTTTTACAAAATATAGGGATAGGGATAAGCATAATATGCGGTATTTTATGCCTAACCTTTATCCATAAAGACGTATATCACCATATCTATTGAAAAAGATTATAAATAGTACTTTCGTTTCCATATCGCTTTCTTCCTTCCACAATCAGTTTTGCTTAACTATAACTCTTTTACATTGATTGTAACTATAGATATGGATGTGTATTACTATTTTTTCCAAAATTTCAGCTTACTATAGCGTCCGACATATTGTGAGTCTAAAACCACCAAAGAAGTAAAAAGCAGCAGACTGTGACACTTCTGTGAGGTATCCTCATTTGGCTACTCTTTATCACTCAATAACAAAATTATAACTTTATGCTCTGACCTATCTTTTCATAGCTACTAAAGGTTTCGATTTTATGTCCTAGTTTTCACTGGTGTTTTTCATTGTTAAAGGCGTTATTATCTTCTATATATCTACTATCTTTATCTAATTCTTTCAACAAAAAGTTTCTGGCTTTATGTTCTCTTCCCCCTTCACCTTATGCCTCTCAGTGTGTAACTACTTTTTAAAAACCTGAGATATATCTTTGTTTTTGACTAGTCATAGTCCTCATAGTCATCTGATATCCATCTCTCCTTGCCATTTTCTATCATAGGACTTGGCTAATTCTATCTCCTGATCATTGATTGCTCTTATGTCCAAATCCTATGTCCTTGTCATTATCCTTGTCAAAAATAATAATGTATGTCTGCTTGAATACCTAGTTCATTTATAGATAAAGACCTACAAATAACTTTTATCGTTGCCATTATATATAGAAAATTCGTCATGGTAGATTTAGTTGAATCCCTTAAGTATACCTTGTCCATATTTTCTACGGAAAAGTCTAAGACTTGATCAAACCTCTTGATTGAGCCTCTCCCATCCTTAATGGCTAGTACATAATCTATTTTACAGTTATTTTTGCTTTTTGCCTTATGCATCTAATAGCTTCTTCTTGTCTATTTCCTTTATCTCCAAACCTTGTATTTCAAAGTCTATACTGTCTATCATCTATACTGGATTCAAGATCTATTTCATAATCAATTCTAAACAGTTGCTATTCTCATTTTTGACTAAACTTACGGTTTGTCCAAGTCCACGATCTTCTACTTCCTTACGGTTTATTTTAAGGCATATTCCACCAAAAATTTGGTTCCTTAACAAGATTAACATTGTAATCAAGCTCAACAAAAAGCTCATATATACCTTATTCTTATCTAGTAAAAATCTTATCCAATCTAATTTTTATTTTCTCCTATCTTCTTAGCCTTTTCGCATACTTTTAGGCTATATTTATCAGCATCTTCACCTATAGTAAATAAATGACTAAAAGAATTTTTCACATCTTCAATAGCTTCGACTGATAAGAATATTTGTATACTATTATTCATCACACCTATTCCAATCAGCAAAAATAACAACTGCTGCAATCAAATAGATCTTTTTATCTTTTTCACACTATTTTTCTAGTTTCCAATATCTCTTCTTATCAACGTAAAATCTAATCCCTCTAACTCATCACTGTCAATTTCTTCTAGGCCTGATAGATTATATAAATTATTCAATACATCATATATATTAATATTGTTTTTCATCAGATATACCTCAATTCTCTTTATTATCTTCTGTTTGGTAATAAATTCTGTTGTATACAGTTTTTGGATAAGAAAAGCTGATTGAAAATCTCCTCAATTGAATATCCTTCTATAAATCTAAATTTCACTATACGCTTATCTATATCAGATAAGCCTCCTAATATATGGTCCAGTCTCTTCAATTTCTGTCTCAATATAGCTGATATATCAACTTGAACTCGACCATTTATGCTTTTGCTCTCTTTTATCTTTATAAACTTTTCTTAAATAGTCTAGACACTTGTACCTGGCTATACCAGCTATCCAGTTTTTAAGGCTAGATCTTGATGGGTCATATTTATCTATGTGCTCCCAAATAGCAGTCAAATATATCATTTATGCACTCCTCTGTATATTCTGGATAATTACCCTAACTTCTTTATAATTATAGATTTAATTATCCCACCATATTGACCAATTATGTCTTCAAGCGCCTCTTCTTCTCCATTTAGTATATTTTTCTTGAGGATTTTGTCTTTTTATATTTACTGTCAAGATGACCACCTCCTTTAACCTATAATTCAGATGTTGATTGGTTATTTTCTTACAGTCCAGAAAATTTTTAATAAGTTAATCTCGTAAATTTTATTGTTGTAATGTTGAACTTATATATACAAAATGGCAACATCCATAGCTACACGTTTGCTACAGATGCTACCACATAATTTAATAGATTTTGGTGATTTATATTATCACCAACGTTATTTTGAAATAGAGTTCAAAAATATATCCAAGCATTAAGAACCTCGGCATACATTGTATACCGAGGTTTGAAATATCTGTAAAATGTACGGTTCTATCTCTTTGAGAACTGAGGTGCTCTTCTAGCAGCCTTAAGACCGTATTTCTTTCTTTCCTTCATTCTTGGGTCTCTTGTTAAGAAACCTTCAGCCTTTAGTGTTCCTCTAACTTCGTCTTCTGTCTTTAACAAAGCTCTAGAGATACCGTGTCTGATAGCACCAGCCTGTCCAGTGTATCCTCCACCTTCAACTGTTACGATTACATCGTACTTGTTTTTCGTTTCCAGTTATAACAAGAGGCTGCTTTACGTCTCTTATTAGAGTTTCGTAATTGAAGTATTCTTCTAAGTCTCTTCCGTTTACTCTTTATGTTACCTTCTCAGCTACTAATCTAACTCTAGCTACAGAATGTTTTTTCTTCCTGTTCCGTAATATTGTACAGTAGCCATTAATCAAATCCTCCTCTCGATATCCTACTTATACGTTTTAAAAACCTGTGGGTTCTGTGCTGCATGTGGATGTTCAGCACCTCTGTAAACTCTTAGTCTAGTCATCATTCTATCTCTAAGCTTGTTCTTTGGAAGCATACCGCTAACTGCGTGAGCCACAACTTCTTCTGGCTTCTTTTTCCATCATTTCCTTATAAGATATTTCCTTTAACCCACCTACATAACCTGTATGATATCTGTAGTATTTCTGAGTAAGCTTCTTTCCTGTAAGTACTACCTTCTCAGCATTACTACTATAACAAAGTCTCCACCATCAACATGTGGTGTAAATGTTGGCTTGTTCTTTCCTCTAATATTGTTGCGATTTCAGTTGCTAAACGACCTAATGTCTTGCCTTCAGCATCAACTACATACCAGTCTCTCTTAACGTCTGCTGACAGCTATATAACTCTTCATAAAGACCCTCCTTAACTTTTCATTCGTATTTTTCAATTGCATATATGTAAAGTCCGGGGCATCGTGGACTTATTAACGTATTCTCATATATTTTACTCCCATATAAGTAAAAAGTCAATGTTTTTCGTCCAATATTCAAGGTTTTTCATGATTTTTCTTGACCTTTTTCCTTTGTAGTCGATTTTTACCAATAATATGATTTATCTCACCTGATAATAAAGGATAAAATTATACCTATTATCCCCATTTACAAGCCCAGAGGCCCTTTTTCACAAAAAAGAACCTATTTTCTCTACTAATATAATAGCTAGCTAATGAGTTCCACTTTTTCTCTATATATTAGTCCATCATATGGAGGAAGAGTCCACACCTGACCTTTGGCTCAAACCATGTTGACTTGGCCGGCATTACTCCATCCATATCCGCTACTGCCATTAGCTCTTCGATACCTGTTGGATATAGGGAAAAACCTAGTCTCATGCCTTCTTCAACCCTCTTCTCTATTTCACCTAGACCCCTTATACCACCTATAAAGTCTATCCTCTTGTCCCTTTGTGGCACATCTATACCCAGGATTGGCTCTATTAATAGGTCGTGTAGTAGGCTGACATCTAGGAGGTCGATGGCCAGATTTTCACTTGTCTTCTTTATTGTATCTATGATTTCATCCTTCACCCTAAGTCTATACCAGGCTCTATCTATATACATGCCATATTCATACTTTTCCTTTGGCTTGTAGGCCTTGTCTACCTGGTCTATTTGAAATTTTTCACCAACCAGGTTTCTAAAAGTCTCAAAGTCATGTCCATTTAGGTCTTCTACCACCCTATTGTAGTCCATTACATACAGGCTATTTTTTGGGGCCATCATGGCAAGGTAGTAGTTAAATTCTTCCTGACCAGTGTAGTCTCCTACTTCCTTCCTCATTTTTACAGCATAGTTCTCAGCTGCTGCAGTCCTGTGGTGCCCATCTGCAACATAGAGATTGTCTATGCCCTTGAAGGCCTCAACCAAGTCTTCCATTTCCTGACCGTCTAACTTCCATACAGTATGGCCTACCCCATCTTCTGATACAAAGTCATAGATGGTTTTTTCTCCCATTTTGTTGGCCATTATAGCCTCTACCCTGGCATCATCCCTATAGGTAAGGAGTATGGTTCCTGTAGTTGCCTGACAGGCCTCTATATGCCTAGTCCTGTCCTCAACCTTGTCTGGCTTGGTATGCTCGTGTTTTTTAATTGTCCCATCTAGGCTCTCATCAACAGCTACACAGCCCACTATACCTACCTGGGCCCTGCCATCCATGACCTCCCTGTATATGTATAGGGCTGGTTCGTCCTCTTTTACAAAGACTCCCTCATCTATAAAGGTCCTCAGGTTTTGGCCTGCCTTGGCATAGACCTGGTCAGAATGTATGTCTGTCCCCTCTGGAAGGTCAATCTCTGCCCTATCTATCCTCAGGTAGTTATATGGGTTGCCCTGGGCCATTATCCTGGCCTCTTGGGTATTCATTGTATCGTAGGGTAGGGCTGCAACCCTGTCTACATATTTTTCATCTGGCCTTAAGGCCTTAAAGGGTCTAAGTGTAACCATATTAGGCCTCCTTATTATAATTTACTATAATGTCTGCTATTTCGTAGCCAATTCTCTCCTGGGCTTCCTTAGTGGCAGCCCCTATATGAGTGTAACTGTTGCCATCTTGGATGGGCAAACCAATTCTGTCATTGGCATAGGCTCATTTCAAAGCAGTCTAGGGCTGCAACCTGCATATCGACCCTCGTTTATGGCTCTTAGGAGGTCATCTTCATTTAATATACCCCTGCACAATTTAGGAAAAATGCTGTCCTTCATCTTTTCAAATTCTTGCCATCCAAACATATTTTTAGTCTGGTCTGTAAGTGGTGTAAGAACTGTTATATAGTCTGCCCTCTCAATTATATTGTCCAGGTCTGTGTAGCAAAAATCCTCCCTGGCATCCTGGTATTCCATAACATCAGTGTAAAGAATCTTCATGCCTAATCTATGGGCCTTCTCAGCTATATTTCTAGCTATCCTACCATAGCCTACCAGTCCAAGAGTCTTGCCATGGATTTCGCTACCCTTTAGGTTCTTCTTGTCCCACTTACCATTGTTCAGCTTTATATTTGCTATCTTCACATTTCTTGCAAGCACTAGCATCTCACACAAGACTAGCTCTGCAACTGCATTTGTGCTTGCCCCTGGTGTATTCCTTACCATGATGCCCTTAGTCTCTGCGTAATCGACATCTATATTGTCCAGACCTACACCACCCCTGATGATTAGCTTCAAACGTCCTGTTTCTAGCGCCTCATCGATTATATTCTTTCTTAGCTTTGTTGCTGACCTGACTACTATCACATCAACATCTTTATCTTTCTTTTTAATACTTCTTCTTCATAAAACTTTTTTTCAACTTCAAAACCTTCATTCACTAAATTATTTATTGCATTTCTATCCATACCATCTGTAACTAATATCTTCATCATCTATGATCCCTGAACTAAACTCATATCTATTACTGCTCACTTACTTTTACCTGTCATTTTGCTTTTTTGAAAACCCTAATCAATTTGAGTCAAAATCCCATGAATATTATTAAATTTAGGACTATAAAGATACTTTTTATTGGATTAAAAGCCCTAAAAATTTCGTCTATTGTATCCAAAGATACTGAATATCTTCTAACTGGTAGTCACCCATGAGATATTCTAAATGTTTTTCTTTTTAAATCGCCGTAGCTATTTTGCTATCTGCATTCCTTTTTCCATTAATTTTGAATTTAACTGTGATATATTTATATTTTTGAGTGTTCTTTCATGACTGTTAGTGTATTTGATAAATGATTTTTGTCAGTGAATAATTCGAAGTGTTTTGAGCCCAGGCCCCTAACTAGGTTGGCCATTTGCTCATGTCTCTTGAACCTCTTGTCCAAGCCCTCTTTTAAGATATTGTCAAGTTGATAGTCCATCGCAAACATATGTGATAAATGAAGGTGTTGAAGGGTATTGATAATTCTTTTTTCTTAAGATACTTATACATATGCATAGAATCGAGTATGTTCCTCTGAATTCTACTGTTTCAGCCCCTCTTGATTGCCCCTTTTCAGAGAATGTACATATTGCCATTCCTGGGGGTAGTCCCAAGGCCTTTCTGAGTTGATGTTATCAGGATGCTCATCTCAGCTTGTCAACCCTCAATCTTTGCCCCGCCTGCTGAACTTACAGCATCTACACAAAAGATTACGTCTTTATACTTGTTTACTACTCAGCTATTCTTCCAATCGGATTTGTTATCCCCGTAGAGTTTCGTTGTGCTGAACTGCAATTAAATCATACTGACCGGTTGCTAGAGCAGCGTCTACCATTTCCGGTGTGATTGCCTGACCCATATCCACATTATACAAGTCTGCCTTGACATTGTTTGTCACTGCCATCTTATACCATCTATCTCCAAATGCACCACAGGAGAACACAGCTGCCTTTCTGGATGTGCAGGATCTGATAGCACCTTCCATTAGGCCCGAACCGGACGATGTGGACAATAGTATCTCACTTTCTGTATAGAATAGTTTCTGTAGCTTCTTGCTAACGCTTTCTTGTAAAGCACTCGCATCCTTTCCTCGGTGACCAATCATTGGCGTCGCCATTTTTTCTAATACATCTGGCATGACATCTATTGGACCGGGAATAAATAGTTTCCTAGCCATTACTCTAACCTCCTTTGCTAGATTTTAAATTATCTATATTCTAAACCCATATGGCCTATCTGTCAATACAAAAAAATGAAATTTCTGATTATTTCAAAAGTCTCATTTTTATAACTATTATCTGATTATCTTTATTGTTTTATGTGTAAAATATAGACCTCTGAAGCCTTTTATAATTCGGCCTAAAGGTCCATTTTGTATATTTTTACTATTATCTAAGCCTACTTTTTAGCCCCTATTACTAAAAGACTTGTGCTTTTAATCTTGCAAGATTAAAACCATAACTTGAATAGAGAAACTATATGTTTTTTTAGGTCCTCTGGATAGTCAACCCTACCAAAAATAGGCCTTGTGGTGGGGCTGTATGACCTGCCCCTAGCCCTGACTCCAGACCCTATAATATCTCTTAGGGCTTTCGCTAATTCTCCCCTGCCTATGTTCTACCATAGTTCCTGCTATTATCCTGACCATATTGTAGAGGAAACCATTACCTTCAACTTCAATGACTATCAGGTCACCCCTTTTGTAGATATCAGCCCTGTATATGGTCCTAACCGTTGACTTGATGTCAGATCCACTGCTCATAAAGCCCTTAAAATCATGCTGGCCTAGCAGGTGTATTATCTCTTCTTTCATCCTATCAAGGTCAAGGTCATACTTGACCTGGTAGGCAAAGTCCTTCAAAAAGGGACTCCTGATTCTTGATGGGTATATCTGGTACCTATAGGTTTTTTTGTGGGCTGAATGCCTGGCATGAAATTCAGGCTTGACTTCTTGGGCCCTTAGGACTGCTATATCCTTGGGTAACCTGTTGTTTAGGACCTCTGGTATCTTGTCTACCGGTATTGTTGTATCCACAGTAAAGTTTGCCACCTGGCCTAGGGCATGGACACCCGCATCAGTCCTACCAGACCCTGTGATGTTTATATTTTTTTTATTAAAAGCTTGTGTACAGGCATATTCCCAATTCTCCCTGTATACCTGGTGAGTCTGGTTGCTTTTTTGCCAACCACAATACCTGGTCCCCTCATAGGCCACTACAAGCATTATATTTTTCTCTGCCATAATTATCCTTCCTCTTGACTCCTATCCTTGGATATTTTTCTCCAAGTTTCCCCTTTAACTGCATATATTATACCACACTTATGGCCTGGAGAATAGTTGTTTCAAAGACTCTCTAGCCTACTACTGGCTTGATGCCCCTCTTATATAAAAATAAGTCAGTTAAAATTAAGTTTTTGTGGTAGAATAGTAGTATGGCCGTAGATTAGCATGCGTGAAACTTCACCTTTTTTCTGGAGTATCATGTTAAAATACACCTGTAAAAAGGTTGAGATATAAAGTCTTATGAGCAATCTATCGCCCAAAGAGGAGTCTTTAATAAAAAGTGAAATAGGCATTTATGGTAAGTAGAAGTATTTCCACCACGATATAAAACTTGGCATAATCCTAACTCACCCTTTCACTTAGCGCCAGACTGTAGAAATACAGTTAACGAGGACAGGGTTATCGAAAATTCGGCGGATGCCCTGCGGTGAACTAGCATCGATAGAAAATTTATAAAAAGCAGGAGTGATCCTGTAACAGAGGACTTTTTCGTCTAGTACTCTTCTTTAGAAGTAGAATTTAGGAGGAAGTAATAGAATGTGTGGAATTGTAGGTTATTTTGGAAAGAAGAATGCAGCAGACGTCATTGTAGACGGCCTAGCTAAGCTGGAATACAGGGGCTACGATTCTGCTGGTGTTGCTGTAAACACCGGTAGTGGTCTTGAAATCAGAAAGTTCCAGGGAAGGCTAGCTGTACTTTCAGATAGCTTAAAAGAAAAAAATATAGAGGGTCATATTGGTATAGGTCACACTAGGTGGGCCACTCATGGTGAACCATCAGATGCCAATGCCCATCCCCACTTCAATGAAGCAGGTACTTTGGCAGTAGTTCACAATGGTATCATTGAAAACTACCTGGACCTAAGAACTGAACTTGAAGCTGAAGGGGTAAAATTTAGGTCAAAGACCGATACAGAAGTAGTTGCCCATCTATTAGACAAGTACTATGAAGGAAATCTACTCGATGCAGTATATGCAACTATAGCTAGGTTAAAGGGTGCCTATGCTCTTGGAATTGTATCTGCAAATGACAAGGATGAGTTGGTAGCAGTTAGAAAGGACAGCCCACTAATAGCTGGTATAGGCGATGGTGAAGCCTTTATAGCTTCTGACATACCTGCTATCCTTAAGTATACAAGGGATGTATACTACCTGGACAATGGAGAAGTGGTTCATATAAAGGGTGGGGACATTAAGATTTACAACTCTGATAGGGAACTGGTAAACAAAAAACTTAATCATGTTGACTGGGATATTGAAGCTGCTGAAAAGGGTGGCTATTCTTGTTTTATGGAGAAAGAAATCTTTGAGCAGCCAAAAGGCATAAAGGAAACTCTTGAGAGAAGACTAGACAAGGACGGAAAAATTGTTCTTGATAGTATAAAGATGACTAAGGAAGACCTGGAAAATATAAATAGGATTTATATAGTTGCTTGTGGTACTGCCTACCATGCAGGTGTCCTAGGCAAGACTGCTATGCAGAAGTTGATGGGATTACCAGTAATTACTGATATAGCATCAGAATTCAGGTACAATGATAACTTTGTAGATGAACATTCCCTAGTAATTCTGGTTAGCCAGTCTGGAGAAACTGCTGATACTTTGGCTGTACTTAGGGACTCAAAGTCTAAGGGGGCAAGAATCCTAGCCGTGACAAATGTAGTTGGTTCATCAATAGCCAGAGAAGCTGATGATGTCTTCTATACTTGGGCAGGTCCAGAGATAGCAGTAGCCTCAACTAAGGCCTACACTACTCAGATCATTTCCCTATATATGATAGCCCTTAATTTCGCCCTTGAAATGGGCAAAATTAGCCAGGACTACTATATGGATATGATTAAGAAGATGACTGACCTACCAGAAAAGATTGAGGCAGTACTTGAAAATATGTCTGACATAGAAAAGATTGCTGATGATATAGTAAATAAGCATAATGCCTTCTTCCTAGGTAGGGGTATAGACTACGCCCTGGCAATGGAGGGTTCTCTAAAACTTAAGGAAGTATCCTATATCCATGCTGAGGCCTTTGCTGCCGGCGAATTAAAGCACGGTACTATAGCCCTAATTGAAGATGGGACTCCGGTAATAGCCCTAGCTAGTCAGCATGACCTATATGAAAAGATGGTCTCAAATATGGAAGAAGTAAGGGCCAGGGGTGCTTATGTGGTGGCAATTACCCAGGAAGGTAATACTGGTGTAGAAAAGGTATCTGAAAGGGTTGTTTACATACCTAAGACAGATGACCTCCTATCACCTATTGTAGCTGTTATACCAATGCAGATACTAGCCTTAATGGTATCAAGCAAGAAGGGACTAGACGTTGACAAGCCAAGAAACCTTGCCAAGTCAGTAACAGTTGAATAATAAGACTTCTAATGTATATTTGATATACTTGAAGAGGGGCTTTTATAAGTCCCTTTTTATTTTGTTAAAATTATGCTATTATATAATTGGTTGTAAAAATAAATTAAAGAGAGGTGCAAAAATGCAAGAAGAACAAAAAGAATACCAACTTGCCAGCAGGAAAAAGTATACTCCTTCTGACATATTGAAATTCGTAATACCCTCGCTAATCGGTATTATACTTTTTATGCTGCCTATAAAGGAATATGACCCCTGAGATAAACCAGGATAAGATAACTATACCTATTGCCTTTGTAGCATCATTTACTAAAATAACATTGGTAGCATACTACCTACACTTATATTGATAATTGTCTTGATATCGGCCTTGGGAAGTCTGCTTACAAAGTTGAATATCTACAAGCCAAAATCAGATTTTGCCAAAAACCTGTTTGCCCAGACAACTTTTTGGACTATAACTAGGGTCTTGGCAGGTATCTTTATAACAATGAGTTACTTCAAGGTGGGACCTGAGTACATCATTTCAGCAGATACGGGTAATTTTATACTGGGAGACCTTTTGACTACCCTAATAGTTATCTTCGTATTTGCAGGTTTGTTGCTACCACTCCTACTTGACTTCGGTCTATTGGAGTTTGTAGGAACCCTGCTAGCCAAGATAATGAGACCAGTATTTACCCTACCAGGTAGGTCTGCAGTCGACTGTTTTACATCATGGTTGGGCGATGGTACCCTGGGTGTAATGTTGACGGCTAAGCAGTATGAAGAAGGTTACTACTCAGCTAGAGAAGCTTCGATTATATCTACTACTTTCTCAGCCGTGTCAATTACCTTCTGTCTAGTAGTTTTAAAGCAGGTAAATATGGCCCATATGTTCGTGCCTTACTACCTGACTATATGTTTTATAGGTGTGGTCTGCGCTATTATAGTTCCTAGAATACCACCCCTATCTTGGAAAAAGGACAACTACTACAAGGGTGGAGAAGCTCTTGATGAGAGTATTCCTGAGGGAGAAACTTACTTTAGTTGGGCCCTACACCAGGCAGTTATGACAGCTAGACACAATGCCAGCCTTAGCAATTTCCTGAAGAATGGCCTTAAAAATGCCCTTGATATGTGGATAGGCGTAATGCCAGTCGTTATGGGATTCGGTACAATAGCCCTAATACTTTCAAACTATACTCCAATATTTGAAATTTTAGGTAAGCCATTTATCCCCCTACTAAACCTAATCCAATTGCCAGAAGCAGTATCTGCGTCTAAGACTATGTTGGTAGGTTTCACTGATATGTTCGTTCCATCTATCATAGCTAGTAAGGAAATCTCTAGTGAATTGACTAGGTTCGTTGTAGCTACTGTATCAGTAACACAGTTGATCTACATGAGTGAGGTCGGAGCCCTAATAGTTGGTACTAGGATACCGGTTAGGGTATGGGAATTGTTCGTAATCTTCTTGAGAGGACAATTATATCCATAGTATTGGTAACTCCCTAATAGCCAGGTTTGTTCTTCACTTAGTATAAATTAAAAATATAAGCATTATAAGAGGAGCTTGTAGGTTTTAACCTCACGAGCTCCTCTTTATATAAGACTTATATAATAGGCTCTATGTCAAATAACGTTGGTGATAATTTAAATCAATAAAAATCTATTAATTGATAGGGCAGCATCCATAGCAAAACTTATAGCTATGGATGTTGCCCTTTTGTATTTTATACCTTTCCATTAGCATTATCCTTGCCTTTAAAATTCCTAAAACTCCTATATCCGTAGGATACTCTTTTAATTACCTTTATCTTGTTATTTTTACCCTTCACCCCTAGCATTCGTATAATCATATTTTAATGAGTTTAGCACATACTTTCTAAGCTTTTTAAGGCTTTTTACACTCTTCCTAAAAACACATTGGTATTTTTATCAGTCCTAGTATTTAGAATATCTTCAAGCATAGCTACATCGTTTTTAGAGATACTTATAGAAGTTTTGATAAAAATCATAGGCCTCTTTTAAGTTGGGAAATTCTTTTTAACATATAGTCTAATATATCAACTGAACTGGTCATATTTTTAAAGTGCCTATTCTTGTAAAAATATATACTGTTTAAGTCCCTCTTCCTCCTAAGGGGTATTTTCCAGTATCTCTTCAGTATTTTATACTCTCTAGACCTGGTATTAAGCTTCTTCATCTCATTTATCCTTAACTTGTTTAGCTCTCTTGTCAAGAGCTGTACTATGTGGAATTTATCGACCACAATATTGGCATTTGGAAAGACCTTCTTGGCAAGATCAATATATGGCTTATACATGTCTGTAGTCACATATTCTACCCTTTTTCTGACCTTCAAGGGATAGGAATTAAAATATTCAAAGAGGTATCTTTGCCTCCTGTCCACCAGGATATCAAAAATATGACCACCTTCTAAATCGGTTAAATTTACACTCATAGACGCATCAACTGTCTTTACTGACTTGAATTCGTCTATTGATAGAATCCTAGGAAGATAATTTTTTCTTCTCCTATCTTCTGTTAAACGGAGTATTCTGGCAACACTAGTAGGAGATACACAGTGTTCTCTTGCAATTAAGTCCATTGACTTAGTCTCACATAGGTTTAAAACTATTGACCTTTTAACATCATTCGATATGAAGCACCCCTTATCTACGATAGGCGTTTTGGCCATAAATGTTGACTCACAATGCTTACAGAAAAACCTCTGCTTTTTAACCATCAATATCAAAGGGTTTGTATTAACCCTATTAAAAAGTATTTTTACAGTCTGGCTTCCATTTTTTATTATGTCATAATTTTCATTGACTATACCACACTTAGGGGCAGCAAGCTGGGCCTCATATGAAAGCTTTCCTTAGGACTGTATATTCTATCCCCTTGATATTTTTCTTTTTTGTTCCCTAAAATTACTAAATTGTTATCGTTAATTCCTAAGATTTCTGTTATACTAGCATTAGACACATATCATTTCTCCTTTAATTGTCGTGATTTAAATTATACATGAGATTTGATGTGTGTTCCTATTTTTGTAAAAATTTAGCGTTGGGAGAATTTTTCTCTCACCAACGCTAAATATTATACAAACCAATAAAAATATCATATATAACTCTTACTTATTTAAACTTGATTCTACCCAACTACTTATAGTGTTCACACCACCCAACAATACAGCCTTGCTTGAATTATTATCAACCATTGACCTCACCTTTGATGGTATGCTGTCCTTTCTCACAAGTAATATCGGTGCCTGGGCCTTTTCTGTCACTGCTCCTGCTGATAATGCATCAATTGCATTATATCCATTTGATAGCATTACTGTTTAGGATTTGAATATGATTCTTTCGCTATTTCTATAGCTGTATCAAACCCTATCAGCACCTGCAATTCTCCTCTTTTATTAGCCCTAATATTGTTAACAATTGAATTTGGAATAGATCCACTTCCACCAACTATCAGCAACTCATTTACATTCCAAGAATCTAGCTTTGATTTTACAGATGAATCTATCTTACGACTGTTAACCAAGAGTACTGGTATATCAGACTTAGTTGCTAGACTAGATACTGTAAGTGCATCTGCAGACTTTTCACCATTTATTAATATGGCCTTATTAGATCCACCTAGGTCTCTTACCTTTTGAGCTAGAATAGAGGCTGTTTCATACCTATTTTGAACCTGATATTCTAGACACCTTATATCCAGCATCCTTTAATTTCTTTTCAACTGCTGGTGAAATTGATGAATTTCCTCCTACTATTACTATATTCTTTGCCTTCAGTCTAGAAATTTCATTCTCTACACTTGAAGGTATATCCGCTTTTGATGATAGTAGTATAGGCGCCTTGTTAATCTTTGCAAATGAAGCTGATACCAAGGCATCTGCACTATTGATTCCACTCGCTAGTACAACTGTATCCGCATTCTTGAAGTATTGTCTACTTATTAGTGCAGATGTTTCATACCTGTCTCTTCCTGATATCCTTGACTTGTTTTCATCATTAGCATTATTGTCAGTGTACTCTTTTGCCTTTGACCAGTCAAATACTAAAATAGCATTTTGGCTACCTGCCCCCTTGCTTATCTTGTCATATGTACTAGCCTGGTTACTGCTAATAGCATCCATAGCATCCACTGCTACTTTTTACATAAATTTTATCTTCCTTTCCATTTCTGATAAATTTATACCTCTTTGGGAAGGTTCTCTGCTTGCCCTCAAGATCAGTATCCCTATATTCCTTGTCTATTATAGCTGGTCTAAGGCTTCCATTTAAACCAGTATCGTAAACGGATAGGTCCCACAAATGACCATACTTGTTAGCAAAGCTAAGCCCCTTAAAGCTTACATAGTATTCAAATTTGTTTTTAGATACTTTTACAATGATATCTTTTTCCATGGCCGGATTACCCATTGATTCTTTGTTTTCATAGGCATGCCATAACTTTGCCGGTACAGAATATATCTTAGTATCTTTATCATCATTTTTGTCAACTATTCCACCATCTAACTTACCTTTATCAATTTTTTCATCAGTTTTAATATTGTCATTTGGATTTGCATCGTCCTTTATGCTCAATATTGCAAAATTAAGAACCTGTGATGCACTTACTAATTCCAAATATGTAGGATTTGATTTTCCTAATACTCCCTCAACCTTCTTAATAGCCCTTTCAAGTATTCCTTTTGAATTGCCCTTTGCTATGCCAGAATTAACCAGGTGCTTGGCAATTTCTAGATCTTTCTTTAATTGAGCCTTTGCATTTTCAATAGATTCGTCTGGTTTCGGAAGGTCAGGAGTCGGATTGCTAGGATTCGGTTCCTTTGGTATAGATGAAATATCTAGTATTAATCTAGCATTTTGTGCACCCTTCCACTTTGCTCCTGCGATATCATAAGGTGCTTGTCCTCCATTCATTATGGCGTCCATAGCATCTACTGCCACCTGTATTTTAACTAGGTCAGATAGCTTATCAAGTGTAAATTTATACTCTGCAGGAAGTCTCTTTCTTGACCAACAATATCCTTGTCCTTAAGAGTTTTTGAAGCTTGTATTTCTGTTTTTTCACTATCAAAACCATCTTTATATATTTTTAATCCATAAAGATGTCCATAAAATTCCTTGGAACCAAAGTTTGCATGGATTCCCTTTAAATTTGATAGTGTATTCATATTTACCATTGCTCTTCTTCTCTATTGTCGCTGTAGAGCAGTAGGGCTGCTGAACCCATAGAATTTTTATCCTCATAGCCATGTTTTTAGCTGAACCGGAACATTCCACTTATTTGGTTGTGGTTGAGGGTTTGGATCTGGCTGAGGATTTGGTTGAGTTCCATTACAGGTTTTAACTGCCTGTAGTCTATTACAACTGGTGCATACTGAAGGCATCCTTGTCTCGGATCTTTTTCAAAAATACCATTCATAACATCTGCAGAAATACCTATATACCTCATTGGATTTGACTTATCGCTATCTATTGGAAGCTCTACCTTCTGTATATACTCTCTCTCCTTGCCGTCAAAACCTTTTAGTAACTTCTTTTCTATTATTTTAATATCCTTGCCTGCACCTAGGTCTTTTTCATCTAAAACATCTTTTTCCTGGTTCGAAATATCTCATCTTCACAATTCGACCAGTCTTATCTCCCTAGTGTAACTCCTTTTACGTCAAATATTAAACTTTGTTTCTGACCTTTCACTTTCAATATTGCCATACCTTCTATTGTACTATTTCCCATAGAAGTATCTCCAGTTTTATAAAAATGTCTTAATTGGATTGGTACTTCATACTCACCATCAGCAATATTATTTGGCTGTTGGGCAAAACCTTTTTTCTCTACTAAGTCCAAATGTGTAATTTCTGACTCTAATTGTTTAATGGACTCTTTTACCTTTGTTTTTCATCCATATTGTCTATATTTGATTCAATATTTTTGATTAGTTTATCTAATTTTTTCTAGACTCACCAGGTGTTTTTAACACCCTAGTTAATGGTAACTTAGCCTTTTTATTAGATCTTTTAGTTTCACTTTACTAGCATCTAAGTCATTTTTCTTAAGTTCATGTATTTTTCTTTTTAGTGAATTAGCTTTATTTTTTTGACAACATTTAAATCATTTTCACTTTCTATAGCCTTACTTTTCACCTTTTAGCAATCTTTGACAAGTTCTCTAATGCTTTTTCTTCATATATACTTTTACTATCTTTGCTCTCAAGAAATCTACTAACTTTTTTATATTCGTTTTTTAACTCTCCTATATTTAAATTGTCTTCAATTTGAGCTACAACAAAAGAACCTTGATTATTATTAATATCAAAAGTTAGGTTACGTAGACCATTAGCCTCGCTGATAGCATCATAGTATCCACCCTTATTAGTCTGAGTGTTTATTTCCTTTAAACTTCCATTAGAATCTGTCTTAAATATCTTGACCTTATTATTTTCTAAATTTATAGGATATAAATCTCTGCCGTTTTTAATCTTATACCAACTGACCATTCGTAAATGCCTTCTGTTGCACTATTAAATACGTCTGACTTCCACTCACCAATTATACTTGCAAGTTTGCCTTTTGAATCCACTAATTTATAATCTAAGACTGTAAAATTATTATATCCTTTCGAATTCAATTCCTTTTTAACTTTATTATATCTATCTCCCGAATTAGCTTCATTGAGAACCAGTTCTGTATCATAATATAGGAAAGCTCCTATATATTTTTATAATACCTATATCTGTCTCATGAAAATCTCCGTTAAAAGCGTATTTTTCGGAAATAATTATTAGTGCATAGTGGAGTATGCTTTATATTTATCTCTAATGTATCTGACGCCTCATAACCTCTACAAAAAGCTTTTTACCTTCATTGTAGTATGCCTACCTATATAAGACTATCTGGCATTGGTCTTATAGGTGTATAGTCATCGTAGTTTAAATCCTTTGATACTAATGCTGAGTTATCAAAGGTGATTTTAGTTTTATTTACCTCATATTCTCTTATAGATTCCGAATTTTTCATTAGGCTCACTTCCATCTAGAGTGAACTTATAATCTATTCTATTATCCAAACTATCATCATTTGAATTGAATATAATCGAAGTTAAACTAACATTATTAAGGTATTCATCATCAGCTATATATTTTTCATACTTTTTCATATATAGTTCCTGGTTTACCCTACAAAAGCTATACGTTGGTTTTTGTAATTTTTAGTCGTATTATCATCGGCTTTTTTATTTTATTATAGGCTTTTTAATACACCTTGTTTATTTTTCATACTTGCCAAATTTACTCACTATAAGCAACTTCATCCAAATCTTCTAATATAGATTTTATTTCGTTATACCCTATCTAAAGTTACACTAGCCAGAGATTCCTTATTAATTTTTAATCCCTGTAGCTGTTTTTTATAGCATAATCCTTAGATTCAGAAGGCTCTGCCTTCTTTTTCACTTTCTGAAAGCACTTGATAAAAATTCAATAAGTTTATCCATACTATTTATAGTCTTATCTAAAGCCTTTTTAAAAATTATTGTCATTATTAAATTTAGGAAGTGGCTTGATTTTTAGAAAGCTCTTCTATCAAGTCCGTAACCACTTTCTCCTCACCATCGAGTGTTATCTTTTTCAGGATATGATTTTAAATCAATTGTTTGTTCAGGTTTCTTATTAAAGAAAATATACTTAGTTGTTTTTTCTTAAATCTTCGTTATAATTTTTCAATAGGGGTCTCTTTCGATCCTAATATGGCTATCCTCAATATTAGGTATTTTTACTTTTTCGCCACTAGCTAAAAATAATATACTTAATTGTAGTTTCTTCAAAAGTAGATATTAACTTTAAATATTTAAATACTGTTTCATTTAATTCAGCATCATTTTTCATAAAGTTCATACTTTCTAATACATCTTCAAGTGGTTTACAGTTTCATCAATTGTTATTGTATTAATGTATTTACTTGTATCTAATCCTGTTTCACCATCCAATATTTTTATTTTTATTTCATTAAATTGTGAATCAGTATAATTTTCTGGTAGTTTCACCCTCTCACCCATTTTTAATACTAGGTATATTTTTTCAATAGGATTTTCATTTTGATTATTATCAGAAGTACTTCCATCCTTATAATCTAAGTCAGATAGAATCTCCTTGATTTTTATTCGAATCAATAAAAACCCAATTTTTGATTTTAAGTCTTCTATATCTATTTTATATTTTGTTACAATATTGCATTTGTAATTTTTTATATACAGCATCATCATATGTAAGTACTGATTTAACGAAAATATTATTTTTAAGTTCTTTAAATCTAATTGATATTTTTTTAATTCATATTTAAATTGACCACTTTCTCCACTGGCATTTTTCATTATCAGTTAAATCTAAATTTTTCACCATAACCTAACTGACCATTATTTTTCTTCCATTTCTTGAAATTACTATAATCATATACCCTAGGTATGTTTATCCTAAAATTTTTGTTCTATCCTTTTTCTTTATTACAGGTATTTCTATCGTATATCCATCTTTTTCTTTTCTTAATTTGGCATTAACAATAGATTCATCTCCCACCAAACTTCCGCTGCTGTTTTTAATACCCCCATCTTCTTTTTAATGCGTATGGTGGTTTGTTTTTATTTAGGGTTATATGCCTCCTGCTTAACCTTTACATCATATTGCTTTCCAGACTCTAATACGATTTCTTCATTTACACCTGCTTCCTCTGCAAAATTCACTCTTGGGACTGCTAAATACACTTGTAAAATGCCATTGAAAATGCCAAGAATAAAGAAATCGTTTTCTTTTTAACCAACACTCAAATCATCCTTTCCTTATGAATAGTAAAATAATCTATTTGTTCAAAATTAAAAAGTACGCTACAAGTAAACCATCACCAACTCTATTTATATTACTAATAATCTAATTTAAATTTATTTCTTTTGTAAGTGTAAAGAAACACTTTACATTTTTCTTATGGAAATATTTAGCTATTCTTATATTACATATGAAATCACTAGTCAAAACACCATCTGACTCATTCAACTTTAAATTACTAAATTGGAAAGTAGTTGGAACAGGATTTGGTGAAGATGTATAATCTATTACCTGACTAGCTATTGCCATTTTTCTATAGCTCCACTAAAGCCCATATATTTAATAGGCTGTGTTTTGAAAGTTACGTTATACTTATCACCATTTTTGTTACAATCGCTTTTACAAAAGCATCATCAACACGACCACCCATAGGTTGACTGCTCATTGAAGAATCGTGATATACATTTACTGTATAATCTCCATTACCCGCATAGTCGGCATATGATTCTCCTGAGAACATAGATGCTATACCAAAAGATACGATAAGTGCCATCAATAAACTAGTTATTTTTCATAATAATATTATCCTCCTATTTTAATTATACATTCTAATCATAGTGTTATTTTCATTTGTGACGTACTATAATTAATAAACAACTATTATTATCTATATATAATGATAATACATATTATTAAAAATGTAAATCAACTTTTTAGGTTTTTTTATTCACTATATTTAGGGTTTTCAGAATTATCCATTAGCTTTTTATGTAAAAAGCGCAGTAAAAACTTCACACCTTAAAAACAATATTACTTATAGTCTCTATGTCAAATAACGTTGGTGATAATTTAAATCAACAAAAATCTATTAATTTATCCTTAACTTGTTTTTAGCTCTCTTGTCAAGAGCTGTACTATGTGGAATTTATCTACCACAATATTGGCATTTGGAAAAACCTTCTTGGCAAGATCAATATATGGCTTATACATGTCTGTAGTCACATATTCGACCCTTTTTCTAACCTTCAAGGGATAGGAATTAAAATACTCAAAGAGGTATCTTTGCCTCCTGTCCACCAGGATATCAAAAATATGACCGCCTTCTAAATCAGTTAAATTTACACTCATAGACGCATCAACTGTATTTACTGACTTGAATTCGTCTATTGATAGAATCCTAGGAAGATAATTTTTTCTTCTCCTATATTCAGTTAAACGGAGTATTCTGGCAACACTAGTAGGAGATACACAGTGTTCTCTTGCAATTAAGTCCATTGACTTAGTCTCACATAGGTTTTAGAACTATTGACCTCTTAACATCATTCGATATGAAGCACCCCTTATCTACGATAGGCGTTTTGGCCATAAATGTTGACTCACAATGCTTACAGAAAAACCTCTGCTTTTTAACCATCAATATCAAAGGGTTTGTATTAACCCTATTAAAAAGTATTTTTACAGTCTGACTTCCATTTTTAGTTATGTCATAATTTTCATTGACTACACCACACTTAGGGCAGCAAGTCGGCCTATATGAAAGCTTTCCCCTTAGGACTGTATATTCTATCCCCTTGATATTTTCTTTTTTGTTCCCTAAAATTACTAAATTGTTATCGTTAATTCCTAAGATTTCTGTTATACTAGCATTAGAACACATATCATTTCTCCTTTTTAATTGTCGTGATTTAAATTATACATGAGATTTGATGTGTGTTCCTATTTTTAAAAATTTAGCGTTGGGAGAGAATTTTTCTCTCACCAACGCTAAATATTATACTAACCATATAATACTTTATAGTATTTTTGATAAAAATTTATAAGTTACATTTTTACTCCTATATTTACGCTATACAGAAAATATATTTAAATATCACTATACTTATTTAACTACCCACTAGCTCCTAAGTTTTCTAAGGTGCAAAATATAAATTATCAAATTATAAATTACTAATACTCCTACAGTACAGTATGTAGGTACCAATCTACTTCCTGCATCAAAAATTTTTATAAATTGTTAGTATATTCCCTGACTCAAATATATGGCAGAAATAAGTATTATTAAAGCCTCTATTACTAATGCTAGTAATAAGGACACTGTTCTACTTTTTCCATCCTAAGGGCTTGCATCCAAGAAAAGTACTGGTATCAGACCTATGATAGTTATACAAAACATTAAATGTCTATTGATTTCAACATAAAAACACCACCATATTAAAAGTCAAATAAACAAGTGCAATAAGTATTAAAAACAAATTTTTCTTAGCAATCATATATTCTCTCCTTATAAAAACTTTTTACTACAATTTATTTTTGTTATGTATATTTTTTTCTTATAATTATAGTCATTACAAACTATTTCCTTAATTTTAATTTAAAAAGATATATATTGTCAATCAATATAATAAAAATATTTTCCTAATAGTTCCTTTGGTGTTTTATTTGTTTATCTTTGCCTGGAATGATATGATTAGGCTAGGACCTCTAGTAGCTTTTTAAGGTTTTCAGCAGATAACTGGCCTGGTGCTGATGCTTCTAGACCTGATGCGAAGGTCATATCTGATCCAAATATCTGGCCTGCCAGTCTTGAAATCATCCCCAAGTGACCCATGGATATACAAATCAGGGCCTGGTCTGGGTACTTGGTCTTGACCTGGCTACTTGCCCCCAATAGGCTTAATACATCCTCTGGGCAGGTCGGCATCAGGGCTATCTTGGCTACATCTGCCCCCATTCCTATCATAGTCTCTAACCTAGTAACTATCTCTTCCCTGGCTGGTGTAGAGTTAAAGTCATGGTTTGACAGAATACTTGTAAGGCCCCTGGCCTTGGCTAAGGCAACTAGCTTTACCACCCTTTCCTGTTCTCTCATATATTCAATATCTATAGCCTCAGCCAGCCTATCCTCTATTATTTTTTTAAGGAGGCCAAAGTAGGCAGCCTCACTTAAGTCTGCATTACCTCCCTCATTTTTTGTTCTAAGAGTTACGATAAGGGGCTTATTTAGCCTGTTTTTTATTAGTCCCACCAGGTCCTTTAATCTTGTATAATCCTTAAGACCCTCAAAGTAGTCTAGGCGTAATTCAACTATGTCAAAGTCTAGGCCTGCCATCAGGTCTAGTTCCCTATTTATTCCTTCTTCGTCCCTTGCAACCAGGGGTATGCATATCTTGGGCAAGCCCTGACCAAGAACTATATTACCTATCTTTGCCATCTATTTATCCTCCCTTATCAGTGCCAGCCTATCCAGCAGAATTTCTATATTTTCCCTACTAGTGGCCAGGTTTATCCTGATAAAGCCGGCGTATTTTTGACCACCAAACCAGGAACCAAAGTCGACTGCCAGACCACACTTATTTTTTATAATATCTTCTATATCATCTGAACCAAGGTAGGCCCCCAGGTCTAGCCAGGCCAAGTAGGTCCCCTCTAATGGTGTCAATCTTGCCTCTGGAAGCCTTAGGGCTAGGCCTTCTTTTAGCAAGGAGTAATTGGCCCTTATAAGACCTAAGACCTCTTCAAACCAACCCCTACCACCCTCATAGGCAGCCTGGACTGCTATATAACCAAAGGCATTGCCTGAAGTACTGCGAATTTTTTCTGCAAAGGCATCATATCTGGCCCTTATGTCCTCATCCTCTATGATTAAAAAAGAGTTTTGGCAGGCAGCCAGGTTAAAGGTCTTTGTTGCTGCTGTAAGGGTAACCAAGATTTGACTATAATCACCCAGGCTTGCTGCTGGGTATTGGACCTTGTCACCAATAATAATATCCTGGTGGATTTCATCGGCAATCACATATACACCATGCTTTTTACATATATCTAAGAGTCTGACCAATTCATCCTTATCCCATACCCTACCTACAGGGTTGTGGGGTGAGCATAGGATAAATAGCTTGACTCCCTGGTCTAGTATTTTCTCCTCAAAATCTTTAAAGTCTATCCTATAGTAGCCATCCTTATTTACCAGGTGGCTTTCAACCAGGGCCCTCTTGTTAGAGGTCACAACCTGCTTAAAGGGATAGTAGACAGGTGGTGTAATAATTACCGGATCACCCTCTTGTGTCAGGGCATTTACTATCCAGGATATGGCCGGAACTACACCTGGGGCAAACCTAATCCACTTCTTGTCGACCTTGTAGCCGTGGTACTTATACTCCCAATCTATAAAGGCTTTGGCATAGCCCCTATCTGGTAGGCTATAGCCAAATACACCTTCTTCGATATACTTGTAAAGGGCTTCCTTGACACAGGTAGGCACCTCAAAGTCCATATCTGCTACCCATAGGGGCAAGAGGTCCTTTTGACCAAATATATTTTTTAAATTGTCCCACTTTACAGAGTTTGTATTTTTTCTATCCCTATACTTAACCAGATTCATCAGCCTACCTCCTTATATTTTATCTTATGGTCTTTCTTTTATCTTTTATTATCTTATTCTTTTGATTGACTTTTATAGTATTAATATCTTTATAGTCCTATTATCTTTATAGCCTTATTGTCTTTATAGTCCTATTATAGCATATGACCCTGGCTTTTATCTAAGCCCATAATAAAAGACCCCTTATCGTATTTGAATAGGGTCCTACTAATCAGCTTGCACTAAATCCATTATATTAATTTTATAAATCTTGAACCTATCATCAGTAGCAAGAAGGCAACCATGACAAAGTCTGCCATATAGTCACTCTTACCCAAGAGGCTCTGCTTCATCTTGGTCCTATTGTCTCCTCCACGGTAGCACCTAGCCTCCATAGCCCAGGCCAATTCATCAGCCCTCCTAAAGGCAGATACGAATAGGGGTATCAGTAGGGGAACCATATTTTTTTGGCCCTTGATATTATATTCTTGCTCTCAAAGTCAGCCCCTCTAGACATTTGGGCCTTCATTATCTTGTCCGTTTCATCCAGCAAAGTAGGTATAAACCTCAAGGCTATAGTCATCATCATAGCCAGTTCATGGGCTGGGAAACCAAACTTCTTAAGTGGTGCACAGGCATTTTCTATACCATCAGTCAAGGATATAGGTGATGTAGTCAGGGTCAATATAGACGTACCTGCTACCAATAGGATTAGCCTAAAGGCCATAAAAATTGCCGTCCTAATACCATTTGCATATATCTTCATAAAGCCCAGGGCAAACAAAAGGTCTCCACCCTTGATAAAAAAGATGTTTATTACAAAGGTGAAGAGGATAATCCACCTAAGTGGCTTTATACCCTTGGCTATATACCTGATAGGTATATTTGCCATCCTGGATACCACATATATCAATAAAAACATAAATGCATATGGATAAAACTGGTTGACTACAAATATAGCAACCATGAATAATAGGGTTCCCAATAATTTGGTCCTGGCATCTAGTGAATGTATGGGAGATTTTACAGGGTAAAACTGCCCAAGTGTTATATCTTTAAGCATTTGTAGACCCTCCCTTTTCCAATAGACATTTCTCTATCTCTGTCCTTACTTCTTCTATAGTTATTACATCTGTCCTTACATCGTAACCTGCTTCCTTTAGCTTGATGGCCAGTTCTAGGACCTGTGGTATGTTTAAGCCCATACCCCTTAGCCTGTCTGCATTCTCCTTAAATACCTCCCTAGGTGAACCCATGATTTCAAGCCTCCCCTTATTCATTACCATTAGGGTATTTACCAGCTTGGCCATGTCGTCCATACTGTGAGATGAAAGGATTACGGTCATATCATTGTTGGCATGGAGGTTCTTTATAAGTTCAAAGATCTCATCCCTACCACCTGGGTCTAGTCCTGCTGTAGGCTCGTCCAGGATTAAAACTTCTGGTTCCATTGCTATAACCCCTGCTATAGCCACCCTACGCTTTTGTCCACCTGATAGCTCGAATGGTGACTTTTCTGAGAAATGATCATAGTCTGAGGCCTACATCTGCCATGGCCTTTCTGACCCTCCTGTCTACCTCTTCCTCATCTAGGCCTAGGTTTAGGGGGCCAAAGGCTATATCCTTGGCTACAGTCTCTTCAAATAGTTGGTATTCAGCGTACTGGAATACTATCCCAACCCTCTTTCTTATATCTGTAAGGTTCTGGTCCTTTTGGGTAATATCAAAACCGTTAATATATATTTTTCCACTACTAGGCTTCATCAAGCCATTTAAATGTTGGATAAGGGTAGACTTGCCTGAACCAGTGTGACCTATAAGACCTACAAAGTCCCTGTCCTGGATTTCAAAGCTGACATCATCCAGTGCCCTATGCTCAAATGGCATACCCTCATCATAAATGTATGTTAAATTCTCTACCTTAATTGACATAGTTCACCCACCATTTCATCAACAGTCAGTATATTATCCCTGATATCTAGTCCATCCTCCTTTAGCAGGTGGGCTAGCTCAGTCATATATGGCACATCCAGTCCAATCTCCTTTAACCTGGCCACATTGGAAAAGACCTCTAGGACTACCCTCCAAGGCCAATTTTCCCTTTTCCATTACTATTACCCTGTCAGCCTCTACAGCTTCTTCCATAAAAGTGGGTAATATGTAAGACTGTTATATTGTATTCCTTGTTTAATCTCTTTATTGTATCTCATAACCTCCCTGCCTGCCAGAAGGGTCTAGCATGGCAGTAGCCTCTCATCAAATATTATGCACCCGGTCTCATAGCTATTATACTGCATGGGCAACCTCTGCTTTTGGCCTCCTGATAGGAGGTGGGGTTGCCTCTCCCTCAAAATCGTACATGTCAACATTTTTAGGGCTTCATCTACCTTAACCTGATTTTCATCTGAAGGTATCCCAAGGTTTTCACAACCGAAGGCTACATCCTCTTCAACTATAGTCGCTACAATCTGGTTGTCAGGGTTTTTGAAATACCATACCTGCAGTCTGCCTTATATCCCATAGGTATTTTTCGTCCTTGGTATTCATACCCTTTATATTTATATCTCCACTAGTTGGCACCAAGATGGCATTTAGGTTCTTGGACAGGGTTGACTTACCTGAGCCATTGTGACCTATAATGGCCACGAATTCCCCCTTCTTGATATCTAGATTAAAGTCATCTATGGCACGATAAGTGGTTTCATCACTTGTATATTCAAATATTAAGTTATCGACTTTTATTATATTTTCCATTCGTTCCTCCACAATACGCACACCTATTTAATCATTATATCACATATTAGGCCAATAATTACGCCCTATCTATATTTTCTATCAGTCAAATCATAATTTGTACCCTTAATTTAAAGTGCTTTGCCATCACCTGGTATCATTAAAATTAGTATAGCCCAGTATATATGATTTTTCGCCTAGTATTTGACAACTTATTATATCAAATATCCAAATTTTTCTATCTTTGGCGTTTAGATATTGAATTTGTGGTAAAATATACTTGCTGTCTTACTAGGAGGTGAAGCAATGAAAATCTAGTAAACAAATGTCTGAATCAGTGCGTATTGGAATATTCCTGTCACTAGCAGGTGGTTTTATGGATGCCTATTCCTATATATGCAGGGGCAAGGTCTTTTGCCAATGCTCAAACAGGAAATATAGTCCCTATTGGGCCAGAGCCTGGCTGAAGCCAATTTCCACAATGCACTTAAGTATATACTACCTATCATAACTTTTTGCCCTGAGTGTCTACCTATGTCAAAAATCCAGCTAGTTTCATAAGAACGCCAAAAGGATCCATTGGCGTCAGATTGTCCTAGCTATAGAGATCTTGTTTGTGGTAGCCATCGGATTTTTATCCAACGAGTATGATAGTCCAGCAAATATGATGATATCTTTTGTCTGCGGTATACAGGTAATAGCCTTTAGCAAATTCCACGGCAATACCTATGCTACTACTATGTGCACTGGCAACCTGAAAAGTGCTACAACGCTTTTTATGCAAGTACCATACTACAGGTGATAAGGACCTTCGCAGAAAAAAAGTTTCTACTACTTTTTATAATATTAGTATTTTCATTTGGAGCTGCTATCGGTGCCCCTAATGGCTGATCTTATTGGATTGGCATCAATATGGTTGGTAGCCCTACTTCTTTTTAGTGGCATTTTTTGATGATGTTCCAAAAAGAGGTTAGAGATATTTTTTTGAGATTAAGGAGTTAATAAATGAGATCAACAAGTAAAAAGGTCGGCGTATCTATGATGATGCTGGCCACACTTTTATGGGGTTATATGGGGGTGTCTAGCAGGGTTCTCAACCAGATTAGCCTCAGCGTTCTGTAGACATATCTTTTATAAGAGCCCTATCTGCTGCAATTATGCTTTACAATTTTTTATTTTTCACAAACAGGTCTGCCTTTCGACTACCAGTCAAGGGCTTGATTTTTGCCTGTTTTTACGGGATTTTATGCTTTGCCATAGGTATGTCCTTCTATAGCCTATCTGTAGACAATATACCTATTAGCGTTGCAACTATCCTAATGTTTTCAAATCCAATTTGGGCAACCCTATTTGGAAAAATATTCTTTGGTGATACAATCAGTAGTAAAAAACTGGTTATTATGCTACTCTGTCTAATCGGCTGTATGTGTATTATAGATATATTTTCAGCCAGGGGAGCCCAGTTAAATATTATTGGTGTCCTTGCAGGAATCCTAAATGGCATGACTTTTTCCCTACAAATTGTCCTACCGAGATTTGTCGAACACAAGGTATCCAAGGATAGCCTCCTATTATATGGGTTTTGGGCTGCTACCATATGTCTAGCCTTTTTCGTAGATATAGGGGACATAGCTGGCAGGGTAGCCGGGTCTGACAGACCAGTGTTTTACGTTGCCAACCTCTTGATTATAGGTATCCTATGTACCTTTGTAGCCATATCGCTTTATGTCAAGTCTACAAAGTATATTGGATCTTCTCTACCAAGTATGATGTCAGCAATGGAACCAGTTTTTGCTAGTGTTATAGCCTTCTTTGTCTTCAGTGAAGTAATGAAGTCTATACAAATCTTGGGAGCTATAATTATTATATCTTCAGTTATAGCCCTGGAGGTTGATATCAAGAAAATTTTAAGTGTCCGTGTACTGAGACATTCTGCAGAGAGCTAAAGGGCCACCCTTTTTCACAGTATCGTAGTTGGGTGGCCCTTATTAGTTGTTTATCTAGGCTTAAAGTTTAAAAGTACTTTTCTAGGACCTTTATGACTATAGCAAATATTATAAAACCCTATAACTCACAGTAACAACAAAAGCAGGTAAGGTATGGGGGAATAATACCCTTTCTGTTTAGGAAGGAGATAAGCACGAGCTCCAAAATACCAAATAGACCCAAAGTCAAAAAAAGCATCCATTTTTCTACGCTCTAGAGCTCTTTTTCTTCTGGACTCATCTGACCTTCATCATCTCCCACAGTAGGATTCCCTCATTTTCAAATTCTAACCCAGATTCAAGTTTATGGGCTTCCTTATCCAAGTGTTCTAGATTTTTATTTTTCATTTTGTTCTTCTAAAGACATAGCTACCTCCATATTTATACTCGGGATATTTTTGTTTCTTTTTCTTTTTCAATTTTTATTAATCAAAAACCTAAAATTTATTTTTCTTTTCCTAATTATCTTCTATTTTTTTATTACTTTTTCTTATGCATTTTTAATTTTTTTCTATATTTTTATAGGTTATCCTGTGTTATAATAGTTGTATTATATTTACAGGAGGAATTTATGATAAAAAGAAGATGCAAAGAAACCAATCCTGTTTATTTCTTTTGTCCTAGAATACCTACTAGCATTTATACTTATAGTTTCTGTTTTTTTCTAGGCATATTTGATACTCTTAGGATCATTTTTACTACTTATATAATCAATTTTAGCAAACCCATAGACTATTCGCAATTGAATTATATTTTTGCCCAAATATTACTTTTTAGTTATAGGTGTGGAGATAGCCATAATGCTTGCCCCTACACAAGCACTCAGCCCCTACTAGAAGTCCTTCTATACGGTATAGCTAGAAAGATGCTCCTTTTACCAAAGGACCACGGTATGGTAGATATTATTTTTAGGTGTAGTATCAATAGGTCTTTTATTCCTAATCCAGAGATACTTGATTAGCAAAAAGAATGACATATCCTCTAATTTTTAAAGATGATGACGATGAAGAAGACTAGCCAAAGACTAGTCTTCTTTTTATATCTATTTACCAACCATATTCTTAAAAATCATCTAAGCTAAAAGCTAGACCCTTTTACCCCTGATTAGATTATTATTGGCTTCGGCCATTGAACTTGAATCGACCCTATGCATAGTCCCTAACCTTCTGGTCGCTCGTCTCCATATTTTTTTATATTGTATTGGGTTTCTCGCTCATAGGTATGTCTTGCATTTGAATTTCTATACCTCAAATACTTGATTATAAAGAATATAAATCCTAATAGGTAGAATACTCAAACATAGTCAGAATCCCTATTTGGATTCATGGATAGGAGAAAGGCTATTAATATACCAAATAGCTCAACTATAGCTGATATAAATATAAGTCTGCCCATATTTATAGGTACACTTCCCATAGTCTCCTTGGTTCTGGCATTTACTGCAACATAGTGGAGGATATTTTCACTACCCTTTTTCTCCATATAGGAGTATAGCCATACTGGTAGGTAGGCGGCAGTCCAGGACTGGCCACTTATATCAAATTTTTCCTGGTCCCACCTGACACCCCTGTCATATTTTTTTAAACTTGAGTTGGCTGAATACCTGGCTATATCAGACCCCTGTATCCTAGATATGTCATTTAGGTCTTCTACATTGGTATCCCTCTTCTCAGATGTATAGCCTCTTAGGTAGTTTGAATTATACTTGACCACATTATCTGTATCAAAAGGCATTATGGAATTTATAATGTTGTTGGTCTTGCGCCTGTTAGATTGGTCTAGCTTGTCTGAGCTAGACTCTATAGTCAGGTCATCAATCTCTATATCAAAGCTCCTGGACACATTATATACATCTACATCATATACTACCTTCTTGTTGTCGTCAGACCCAATTGTATATTCACATATAGTCTCTTCACCAACACCCCTTAGGTCCACATGGGCCTTCATGTCAACTATCATATAAGGTAAGTATACACCACTTATATTTTCAGTTGTAAATTCCTTCCTAAACCTAGGGTGGGCAAAAAACTTTCTCCTACCTACAAAGCCTGCTATTCTATCTCTTGCTTCTTCCTTAGTAACCTTAAATGGTAGGATTACATCCGGGACCGCCCCGTTTGCTATCTGGTTATTTATAGAAAGTGTGTTCCTACACCAATGGCACCTGGCCTGGGTAGACGAGGCTGTGTCTATAACTACTTCAGCTCCACATGACTGGCACTTTAAAGTTACTATATCCTGGCTATCTTCTTCAATTTTACTGGCCCCTGCCCCTATCTCTATCCCTTCTAGGTCTTGGGCCTTCCTATTTTCTACTAGGTCTGGTTCAAACTCAAACCTACAGAAGTTACACCTCAATTTGCCTGTCTTGGGATTTACACTTATATCTGTAGCACCACACTTGGGACACTTGTTTTGGCCATCATTACCGGCGATTGTATTCGCCTTATTTATACTTTCTCCCATGACTAAAACCCCACTATATGCCTAGTAAATCAAACCTTATTTTCTTAAATTCTTCTTCCGTTATTACACCTGCATCCAATAATTTTTTCATTTCTATCAACTTAGTAGTAGGATCTACTGGTGGCTGTTCTGCCTGCTGATTATTCACAGGCTGTTGGTTCATAGGTTGTTGGTTCATAGCCTGTTGATTTTGACTGAAGTTAGGCTGATATGAGTTAGGATTATTGGATTGACCCATAGCATTCATAGTATTCATGGCTGCATTCATGCCCATACCCATAAAGGCTATACCATCTCCTCCTCCATTTTCGCCAGCCGCCTGGATACCCCTGGCTACAGACTGTTTCATAAATGAATCTCCCCTGCTTCCTGCTAGGGCATCTGCTGCCTTAACATCCTTCATTAGTTGCTTAGTATCTTCATCATATTCTATTGATACAATTGCTGTCTTTACGATTTCTAGACCCCTTGTAGACTTCCACTGATAGCCTTCTTCTACAGCACTTGACAAAGACTGGGCAAAACCAATCTGGTCTGACTGGATCCTTGAAATACGGTTGCCCTTGCCAGGGTCATTTGTATATAATGAGAATGCTGCTGATAGGCTTGATACCACTTCATTAAACAACTGCTCAGAAGCGTCATTATCCATGTCTTGAAAATCAAATATATCCCCACCTGTAGTCAGGTATTTTACTGGAACAAAGTTCTTTACAAATAGGATAGGGTCTATAATTCTAAGACTATAAGTTCCCCTTGTAAGAGCCCCTACCTGCGTACCAAAGAAGGCATCATCCCAGTATATTTCAGACTGGGTACCAAACTTGTTGTTAGGTATTTCCTTAAGATTAACATAGAATACCAACTGGTTGGCTGCCGGTATGCCACCAAATTTAAACTTTTCCCAAGATGATTTAACCAGGGAATCTATAAATCCATCACCTGCAAATATAGACTTTGAGTTTATATCCTGATTGTTGTAAATATATCCACCTGGCTCAGTTATAATACCAGTAACAGCTCCCTCCTGGACAGTTATCAGGGCTGTCCCCTCAGGCACTATTATCTTGCTGCCATTAGATATTACATTTGCATTTCCCTTGTAATTTTCACCTCTACCCCTGTTAGTTCCCATAGGAATACCTGGAAATATTGCTGCTGTTGGGATACTCCTGTCATAGGACCATAAAAATCTTGCCACTGGTCTGCCAAAGTTCCTCCTACTGCCCCTTAATTGCTTGTATAAATCCCATATTAAACCTCCTTATTATTTCTATACTAAGTTTAGATTACTTTCATATTTATATATATATTATATCATATAGCTTTTGAAAACTCTAACCCAAATATTATTTGAATATACAAAGTGGTCTTATAGCATTATCAATTATAATAAAAACCAGGGAAGTAATTTAGTAAGCTAAAGCTACAACCCTGGTATATTTATCTCTTAGACCTATACTAATTCGATGAATGCCATTTCAGCAGCATCGCCTCTTCTTGGTCCCTTCTTTATTATTCTTGTATATCCACCATTTTCTTTCAGCATACTTTGGTGCTATATTTTCGAATAAGTCACTAACTACTGTTTCGTCTATTACATAAGCAAGAACCTGTCTTCTAGCGTGAAGATCTCCTCTCTTTGCAAGAGTTATCATCTTTTTCAGCCATTCTTCTAGTTTCTTTTGCTCTAGTAACTGTAGTTTCTATTCTTCCCTCTTAGTAAACTAGTCACAAGGGTTTCTTAACATTAAGTTTCTGTGAGCAGTTTCACGTCCTAATTTACGGTAAGTTGCCATCTATGTCCCTCCTTTACGTGATTTTTTGAACAAATAAATTATTATTCTTCGTTAGGCTTTTAACTTTAGGGTCTAATTCATTAAGCTTCTGAATTACCTCTTCAAGAGATTTCTACCTAAGTTTCTAACCTTCATCATATCTTCTTCAGACTTGTTTGATAGTTCTTCAACAGTGTTGATACCTGCCCTCTTCAAGCAGTTGTATGACCTAACTGACAAGTCTAACTCTTCTATAGTCATTTCAAGGACTTTTTCTTTCTTGTCCTCTTCTTTTTCTACCATTATTTCAACATTGCCTATATGCTCTGACAAGTCAATAAACAATTTTAAATGTTCTTCTAGTACTTTCGCAGCTAGAGACATTCCTTCCTGAGGATTAATACTTCCATTTGTCAAAACTTCAAGTGTCAGTTTATCGAAATCTGTCTTCTGTCCAACTCTAGTATTTTTCAACATGGTAGCTCACCTTTTCAATCGGAGTATAGATTGAGTCTACAGGTAATGTACCAATCGGCATACTATCATTCTTGTTTTCTTCAGCAGATACATATCCCCTACCCTTGTTAACATGAATTTCCATATTCAACTTGGCATTTTCATCCAAAGTAGCTATATGAAGGTCTTTGCTAACAATTTCAACTTCTGGAGGACATATAATATCTGCTCCAGTCACCTCGCAAGGTCCTACTGCCTGAATCTTTAATACTTAGATTCCTCACCATCGATTGTCGCTGATAGTTCTTTCAAGGAAAGAATCATCTCAGTTACATCTTCTTTTACACCAGGTACTGTTGAGAACTCATGAAGGACTCCATCAATTCTCACAGCATAAACTGCTACCCCTGGAAGAGATGATAAAAGTATTCTTCTAAGTGCATTACCTATAGTAATACCAAATCCTCTTTCCAATGGTTCAACAACAAATTTGCCATATCTATAATCTTCGCTCAACTCGACAATATCAACTTTTGGCTTTTCTATTTCTATCATGGATAAACCCCCTATACAAATATTGGTCCACTGAGGGTGAAATTAACCTCAATACTACACTCTTCTTCTCTTTGGTGGTCTGCAACCATTGTGTGGTATTGGAGTAACATCCTTAATCATTGTAACTTCAAGACCAGTTGCCTGTAAAGCCCTAATTGCTGCTTCTCTACCAGAACCAGGACCCTTAACAAATACTTCTACAGTCTTTAGACCATGTTCCATAGCTGCCTTCGCTGCAGTTTCTGCTGCCATCTGAGAAGCATATGGAGTAGCCTTTCTAGATCCCTTAAAAACCTAATCTGTCCTGAAGATGCCCCAAGAAATTGCATTTCCGTGTACATCTGTCAATGTTACTATTGTATTATTAAAAGTAGACTGAATATGTGCATGTCCACGTTCTATATTCTTACGTTCTCTTCTTACACGCTGAACTACTTTCTTGTTACCTTTTTGCCATTTATACTTACCTCCTTCTCTACTTTATTTATTTCTTCTTACGAGATACAGTCTTTCTAGGACCCTTTCTAGTTCTAGCATTAGTCTTAGTCTTCTGTCCTCTTAGAGGTAAGCCCTTAGCATGTCTAATACCTCTGTAGCATTTTAATATCTCTTAGTCTCTTGATGTTTTAGAGCAATCTCTTCTCAAATCACCTTCAACTAGATGGTCTTCGTCTATTATTCTTCTAAGCTCGTTTTACCTGGTCCTCAGATAGTTCCTTTATTCTTGTATCTGGGTTTATACCAGCTTTAGTAATATTTCATTTGAAGTAGCTCTACCTATACCATATATATATGTCAAGCCAATTTCTGCTCTTTTTCTCTAGGTAAGTCTACACCAGCTATTCTTGCCATATTCGCACCTCCTACATATTATTATGTATTTCCAAAACTTTGGTAATTCTTAGCCCTGCTTCTGCTTATGCTTAGGGTTTTCACAAATTACCATTACTTTTCCTTTTCTCTTTATAACCTTACACTTTTCGCATATAGGTTTAACAGATGGTCTAACCTTCATTATTTGTCCCTCCTCAGACTATAAATAGCCTGCTACTTACGCCCAAGTAATTCTTCCTCTCGTAAGATCATAAGGGAAAGCTCTATATTCACCTTATCTCCTTCGAGAATCCTTATGAAGTTCATTCTTAGCTTTCCTGATATGTGACATAAAAACCTCATGTCCATTATCTAATTTAACTTTAAACATTGCGTTTGGTAGAGTTTCAGAAACTGTACCTTCTAATTCAATTACATCCTTTTGGCCATTAACTAACAAACCTCCATTTCACAAGTTAAGTTTATTTTAACTTATTTAACTCTGCTCTTATATAAGAATCTGTTATTTTATCTCCGTTTTGCAACAACATTTTTATTTCTTTGTTGACGTACTTTTCAACCTTTAAATGCTTGATTTTTTTAAGCTTTGGCTTGTCTAGCTTCCTGCTCTTTCCGTCCGAAATCAAAACGAAGGACTCATCTACTATCTTCACTATAAAGAAGTACCTGCCCTCGTCCCTTCCACAGGAAGCTTTGACTAATTGGCCTAAACTTAAGTTTTCTGATAGCATACAACACCCCTCCTTATCGGTTAGTGAAGTCCTATCTTATGCTCTTTCGGAACATTTGCTATAAAAGCTTGCAATGTTACTTCCATAGCAACCCTATCGTCTTCAAACAGGGCCAACAAACTTGTTTCCCGAATCCTTTTGCGATGGGTTATAAAATCATAATTCTCAAGAGCCAATTGGTTTTACTAAGCTAATGCAGCTTTTATATCTTCAAAAACCTTATCTATATCCTGATTGCCTTCTATATTAGCTATTACATTCTGTTTTAGTATAGTAATCTACTAGAGGCTTTGTTTCAGATAAATAAACGTCTATTCTGTGAGAAACTGTCTCTTCATTGTCATCTGGTCTCTGAGTAAGATTAGCATGACAAGAATCACAAACGCCCTCTTCCTTACTTGGATTAAACTTAACATGGTAAGTTGCCCCATAAGTCTTACAGATTCTTCTTCCGCAAGCTCTTTCAACCAAAAAGTTTAGGATCAACTTCTATGTTAATTACCTTGTCCAGGCTTATATTATTTTCGCTAAATACTTGTCTAGGTATTCAGCCTGAAAGATGTTTCTTGGGAAACCGTCCAACATAAATCCATCCTTACAATCAGCTTCTGAAAGTCTTGATGCTACTAGTCACAAGTTAATTCATCCGGAACTAACTTTCCTTCATTCATGTATTCCTGAGCCTTTTTAACAAGCTCTGTTCCTTCTTTTATATTCTTTCTAAATATATCTCCTGTTGATATATGAGGTATCTTGTAGCTGTCAACTATGTTAGCAGCCTGAGTACTTTCCAGCACCAGGAGGTCCAAGTAATATTATTTTCATATTTATCATCTCCAAAATTATTTTAGGAAACCTTGATAATTTCTTCATTACAAGATTTGATTCTAACTGTCTCTTAAGCTCCAATGCAACACCAACGATGATCAATAGTGATGTACCACCAAAATTCATCGGTATCTGCATATAGTGGGTCATTAATGCTGGTATCATAGCCATTAAGCCTCAAGAAAGCTGCACCTACAATAGTTAACTTTGAAAGTATTCCACCTAGATAGTTTCTCAGTTGGCTTTTCCTGGTCTAATACCCGAATAAAACCACCACTATTTTTCATATTTTTTTGTGATATCTTCCGTATTGAAAGAAATTGTATTATAGAAGTATGAGAATAATACGATTAGTACTATTTCTATAATTCTATATGTCCAGAATCCCTTATCAGTTGACAGATTAAAGAATGCATTGACTGCTGCCTGCATCTTTGAACCGCCCAATAACGCTATTGTCTGTGGTAGGGCTAATATTGAGCTGGCGAAGATTATTGGCATTACACCTGACTGGTTAACCTTCATTGGTATATGAGAAGATTCACCACCGTACATCTTTCTTCCTACTACTCTCTTTGCATATTGAACTGGTATCTTTCTTGTCGACTCATTTATGAATGTTACACCTGTTATAGTAATCAGAACAACCACTATAAATATTGTTATTGCTGGCCACTTTAATAAACCGATGTTAACCCTCTGAGCTATAGCACCTATATCTATAGGTAGCCTTGATATGATACCTATGAAGATTAGGACTGAACTACCATTTCCTAAGCCCTTTTCAGTGATCCTATCACCCAGCCACATTACCATCATACTTGCCGCTACCAAGGTAATGATAACAGTAAATATAAAGAAAGGATTGTTTACCTTCAAGGCACTCCTAACTATACCAAGTGTGATACCTACGGCCTGGATTATCGCAAGACCTAGTGTAGTCATTCTCGTATACTTGTTTATCTTCTTCTTACCTTCTTCACCAGACTTCTGTAGTTCTTTTAAACTCTCAAAGCCTGCTGTTAAAAGCTGTATAATGATTGATGCTGTAATGTAAGGACCAATTCCCAAAGCAAATATAGTGAAGTTACTGAAAGCACCTCCTGAGAACATGTTGTATAGTCCTAGTAGGGAGTTCTTTTCAACCATATTCTTAATTACAGATGTATTTATACCTGGAACTGGTATTGTTGTTCCCAGCCTAAATACGATTATCATAAAGAATGTAAATAGCAAATTTCTTTCTGATATCTTTAATTGTCAAAGCCTGTTTAATTTTTACTAATCAAATCTAATCACCCCGCTTACTTTCAAGTGACTAAACTTCTTCCAACCCTACCGCCAGCTTTTTCAATTTTTCTTTTGCTGATGCAGTAAACTTTTGCAGCCCTGAACTGTAAGGGCCTTGTCTAAAAGCACCATTACCAAGTATCTTTAGTCCATCCTTTTCTATCTTAGAAATAGTTCCAGCCTTCTTTAACATTTCTGCGTTTATTACTGTTCCTGCTTCAAACTTATTTAATGTTTCAACATTAACTTCAGAATAAATCTTCTTGAATATGTTAGTGAAACCTCTCTAGGTAATCTTCTAGCAAGTGGCATCTGTCCACCTTCGAATCCTACTCTAACTCCTCCGCCAGATCTTGACCACTGACCCTTCTGTCCACGACCAGATGTCTTACCCTGACCTGTTGCAGTACCTCTACCTAATCTTCTCTTAGCCTTTTACAGCTCCTTTGGCAGGTTTTAACTCATCTTAGCTTCATTCTGTTGCACCTCCTTCTCTTTGTGTATATATTATTCTGCTATCTCAGTTACTTCAACAAGGTGGCTTACCTTATTGATCATACCTCTTATCTGAGCGTTATCTTCCTTTACTACCACTGATTCTCTCTTCTTTAGTCCAAGAGCTTCAACGTTCTTTCTCTGATTAGGAGTAGTTCCTATAACGCTTCTAACTAACTTTATCTGTATTTTAGACATTTGAACCTCCTATTATTATCCTAGTAGATCTTCTACCTTCTTGCCTCTCAATCTTGCAATTGATTCAGCTGTCTTTATATCCTTTAATCCGGCCATAGTTGCGTTAACCATGTTTCTTGGATTGTTTTGAACCAGTTGACTTAGCTCTAACGTCGCTAATTCCTGCTAATTCTAGTACGGCTCTTACAGGACCACCTGCTAGGACTCCTGTACCTTCCTGAGCTGGCATTATAAGTATCTTACCTGCACCGAAGTGTCCTACAACCTCATGAGGTATAGTAGTTCCTACTCTAGGTACTGTTATAAGATTCTTCTTAGCATCATCAACTGCCTTTCTGATAGCATCTGGAACTTCCATAGCCTTACCAGTTCCGATACCAACATGACCATTGCTATCTCCAACTACTACTAAGGCAGCAAATCTAAAGTTTCTACCACCCTTTACAACCTTAGCAACACGTCTAATTTCTATAACTCTCTCTTCTAAATCGAATTGAGATGCATCAATAGGTTTACTATGTAGCATATTATTCCTCCTTCAATTAATTAGAACTTAAGACCAGCTTCTCTTGCACCTTCAGCTAGTTCTAAAACTCTACCGTGATATATGTAACCACCTCTATCGAATACAACTTCTGTTATACCCTTTTCAGCAGCCTTCTTTGCTACTAATTCTCCAACTTTCTTAGCAGCTTCTTTGTTTCCTGTGTATGAAACAGCACTCTTAACAGCTTCATCAAGTGATGATGCAGATACTAGTGTTACTCTGTTTACGTCATCTATAATCTGAGCATAAATATTCTTAGAACTTCTGAATACACTTAGTCTTGGTCTTTCAGCTGTTCCTGTTACTTTTTCTAACTCTTATGTCTAGCAACTCTGTTTGCATTCTTATCTATCTTCTTGAACAGTACTCACTCCTTTCGCTAATTATTATTTCTTACCAGTTTTACCTTCCTTACGGATAATAACTTCATCAACATACTTGATACTCTTACCCTTGTATGGTTCTGGCTTTCTCCAAGCTCTGATAACAGATGCGTAGTTACCTACCTGCTGCTTGTCGATACCCTTTACGATTATTTCAAACTGGTTAGGCACTTCTGTAGTGATACCTTCTGGATCGTCCATCTCAACTGGGTGAGAGAATCCTATGTTCATTACCAACTTCTTGCCCTGCTTTTGCAGCTCTGTAACCCTACCCCTTTATTTCTAGCTTCTTTTCGAATCCTTCAGAAACACCTACTACCATATTGTTTATAAGTGTTCTAGTAAGACCGTGAAGACTCTTGTGCTTCTTGTTTTCAGTTGGTCTTTCAACTACTATAGTGCTATCTTCCTTCTTTATTATCATTTCATTATTGAACTTATTTGTCAATGTTCCCTTAGGACCTTTAACAGTCACTGTGTTGTCTTCACCTAGAGTGACTTCAACACCTGCTGGGATCATGATTGGCTTAAGACCTATTCTTGACATTATTACACCTCCTTACATTATGAAATCTTACCAAACGTAGCAGATTACTTCTCCACCAACGTTGTTATTTCTTGCCTGCTTATCAGTTAATATACCGTGTGATGTTGATATCATTGCGATACCTAATCCATTTAATACCTTTGGTACATCTTCGGCAGCTGCATATATTCTCATACCTGGCTTAGAGATTCTCTTTAGTCCAGAGATTACTCTTTCACCATTCTGTCCGTACTTTAGCTGCATTCTTATTATTCCTTGCTTTCCATCTTCTATTACATCATAGCCTCTGATGAATCCTTCTTCAAGAAGTATTCTAGCTATTTCTTTCTTTATGTTAGAAGCAGGAACATCAACAGTGTCATGCTTAACAGTGTTTGCATTTCTTACTCTTGTAAGCATATCTGCGATTGGATCTGTCATTGTCATAATAAAATCCTCCTTCCGAATTATCTATATCTTACCAACTTGATTTTCTTACACCAGGTATTTCACCCTTATATGCTAATTCTCTAAAACAGATACGAGCAAATACCGAAATCCTTTAGAACTGAATGTGGTCTACCACAAATTGAGCATCTAGTGTATTCTCTTGTTTTATATTTCTGCTTTCTTTGTTGCTTTACTTTCATTGCTTTTCTAGCCACGTGAATTCCTCCTTTTTATCTACTTAGAAAATGGCATTCCTAATAACTTTATTAGTTCACGAGCCTCTTCGTCAGTCTTTGCAGTTGTAACGAAGATTATGTCCATACTCTTACCTTATCTACCTTATCGTATTCGATTTCAGGAAAAATAAGCTGTCTCCTTTGATACCTAGTGCATAGTTACCTCTACCGTCAAATGAATTAGCACTAACACCTCTAAAGTCTCTAACTCTTGGTAGAGATACAGAAACTAACTTATCCATAAAATAGTACATCTTGTCACTTCTAAGAGTAACCTTTGTACCCTATTGGCATACCTTCTCTTAGCTTGAAGTTCGCTACTGACTTTCTAGCTCTTTGTTATAACTGGCTTCTGTCCAGTTATCATTTCTAATTCTTCTACAGCCTTTTTCTAAAGCCTTTGAATTATCCTTTGAATCACCAACACCCATGTTGATAACTATCTTATCAAGTCTTGGTATCTCCATTATATTTTTATATCCAAATTTCTCCATTAATGCTGGAGCAACTTCCTTTTTATACTTTTTCTTCTAATCTTGAGGCCATTGTGTTCCCTCCTTTCGGTTATATTTCTTATAATTCTTTTACCGCTCTTAGCAGATACTCTAACTTTCTTTCCGTCTTTTACTTCGTATCTTACTCTTACACCCTTTCCAGTTTCTGGATCAAATGGCATTACATTTGATATATGTATTGAGCTTCCTTAGTTGTTATTCTACCCTGTGAGTTAGTAGCAGATGGCTTGTTGTGCTTAGTTATTATGTTTATACCTTCAACAAGAACCTTGTCGTTCTTTGCATCAACATTTAGAACTAGTCCCTTTTTGCCCTTGTCCTTACCTGCTATAACTACAACAGTGTCGCCTTTCTTTACACGCATCATTGATCTATTGCACCTCCTCTAATTATAGTACTTCTGGAGCTAGAGATACTATCTTCATGAAGTCGTTGTCTCTTAACTCTCTCGCAACAGGTCCAAATATACGAGTACCTACTGGTGTCTTATCGTCCTTTATAATAACTGCAGCATTTTCATCAAATGAAATATAGCTACCATCGTTACGTCTCATTCCCTGCTTGCTTCTAACTACAACAGCTCTTACTACTTTACCTTTTTTTACAACTCCGCCTGGTGTTGCACTTTTTACTGTTGCAACTATTACGTCACCTACATTGGCGTACTTTCTCTTACTTCCGCCAAGAACACGTATGCATAAAAGTTCTCTAGCACCTGAGTTATCAGCTACTTTTAAACGTGTTTCCTGCTGTATCATCGCAATTCCTCCTTCTATGTAAACTATTTTACCTTTTCTATTATCTCGACTACTCTGAATCTCTTGTCCTTAGATAAAGGTCTAGTTTCCATTATTCTAACTCTATCTCCTATGTTACACATATTCATTTCATCATGAGCCTTGTATTTCTTAGTTCTCTTAACACGCTTGTTATAAAGTGGATGTTTTTACGAAATCTTCGCAAGCAACTACAACAGTCTTTTCCATCTTATCACTAACAACACGTGCCAATTCTAACTTTTTCTTCTGTTTCTTTCCATGTCTATCAAAAGCCTCCTTCTTCCAATATTAAGCTCTAGCTTCGTTTAACTTTTCTTTCTGCAAGAACAGTCTTTACTTTTTGCTATGCTCTCTTTACAGTCTTTATTATAGCTGTATTCTGTAACTGACCAGTAGCTAATTGGAATCTTAAGCTAAATAATTCACTTTTGAATTCATCTAACTTTGCTAATAGTTCTTTCAGTTGATAGATTTCTTAATTCTTTAGCTTTCATCCTATTCACCTACCTTCTCAATCTTCTTTCTTTTACAAACTTGCACTTGATTGGCAATTTGTGAGCTGCAAGTCTCATTGCCTCTCTAGCCTTTTTCTTCTGAAACACCAGCTAGTTCAAACATTACTCTACCTGGCTTAACTATTGCTACCCAATATTCTGGAGAACCCTTACCAGCACCCATACGAGTTTCTGCAGGCTTTTCTTGTTATTGAGCTATGTGGGAAGATTTTAATCCAAACCTTACCACCTCTTTTATATATCTTGTCATAGCTATTCTGGCTGCTTCTATCTGGTTAGATGTTATCCATGATGGTTCTAGTGCAACTAGACCATACTCACCATAAGTAACTTTATTACCCTTGTGTGCCCTACCAGCCAAGCTTCCTCTATGTACTCTACGACGCTTTACTCTCTTTGGCATTAACATGAGTCGTTTCCTCCTTCCGAACTAATTAGTCCTGCTTTTGCTTTCTTTTTAGAAGCTCTAGGACCTCTATTGTTGCTTCTTCTATCGTTATTTCTACCTCTTCTATCGTTACCCTTGCCGCCTCTTCTGTTGTCTCTGCCGTTTCTTCTTTCAGCCTTCTTTTCTTCTCTTTCGATTGAAACATTTCTGCCTGGAAGAATTTCTCCATTACAGATCCAAACCTTGATACCAATCTTACCATAAGTAGTATCAGCTTCAGCGAAACCGTAATCTATGTCAGACCTTAATGTCTGTAGTGGCACGTTGCCTTCACTGTATCCTTCAGTTCTAGCCATTTCCGCTCCACCTAGTCTACCAGAAGCACTTACCTTGATTCCCTTTGCCCCTGACTTCATAGTTCTCTGTACAGCCTGCTTCTATAGCTCTTCTAAATGCAATTCTTCTTTCGATTGCCTGTGCTATGTTTTTCAGCAACTAACTGAGCATCTCTGTCTATGTTTCTAACTTCGATTATGTTAAGTATAACTGTCTTACCAGTCATAGTTTCCAATCTCTTCTTTAGAGCTTCGATTCCAGCTCCTCCCTTACCTATTACAACACCTGGCTTTGCAACATGTAAGTCCATCTTTATCTTATTAGCAGATCTTTCTATTTCTATCTTAGCTAAAACCAGCTGAGTATAACTCTTTCTTCAAGCTAGTTCTCAACACATGGTCTTCCTTTAAGAACTCACCGAATTCTTTTCTATCATTAGCGAACCATCTTGAGTCCCAATCTTTAATTACACCAACTCTTAAGCCGTGTGGATTTACCTTCTGACCCATTTGTGTCCCTCCTTCTTATTAATTTTTTCTTTCCTTGACAACTACCTCTATGTGAGATGTTCTCTTTCTGATTGCAGTTGCTCTACCCCTGTGCTCTAGGCATGAATCTCTTCATTGTAGGTCCCTGGTTAGCAACTATAGATGCTATATATAACTTATCTGTATCCATTTCGTGGTTATTTTTCAGCGTTTGCAGCAGCAGACTTTACAACCTTTGCTATTACTTCTGCAGCATATCTTGGTGTAAACTTTAATATTGCTAATGCTCATTTACGTCTTTTTCCTCTAACTAAGTCGCATATCTGACCAGCTTTTTCTAGCTGATACACGAAACATATTTAGCTGTAGCTTTTGCTTCCATTAATGATCCTCCTTTCACCTTCAATTAGTTATTTTCTCTTTGAAGATTTTTCATCGTCCTTGTGACCTCTAAAAGTTCTTGTAGGAACGAATTCTCCTAATTTATGTCCAACCATATCTTCTGTGATATATACTGGTATGTGTCTTCTTCCGTCATGAACTGCTATAGTGTGTTCAACGAACTGAGGGAATATTGGAAGTTCTTGACCAAGTCTTGATTACTTCCTTATTTCCGCTAGCGTTCATAGCTTCAACCTTTTTAATAATCCTGCATGGACAAAAGGTCCTTTTTTTGTTGATCTTGACATTAATAATCCTCCTTCCTGAGTAAATTAAATCTATTACTTAGTTCTTCTAGATACTATTAGCTTGTTAGAAGCCTTGTTTTTCTTTCTAGTCTTGTATCCTAGAGCTGGTTTACCCCATGGAGTTACTGGTGATGGTCTACCTATTGGAGCTCCACCTTCACCACCACCGTGTGGATGGTCATTAGGGTTCATTACAGAACCTCTAACTGTAGGTCTGATTCCCATGTGTCTCTTTCTACCAGCCTTACCGATTACAACGTTACCGTATTCTATGTTACCAACCTGGCCAACAGTAGCTCTACAGTTGTTGTTTACATATCTCATTTCGCCTGATGGAAGTCTTAGAAGTGCCTTAGTACCTTCCTTAGCCATCAACTGAGCAGATGCACCAGCAGTTCTAACTAACTGACCACCCTTACCAGCCTTTAGCTCTATGTTGTGTACTAATGTACCAACTGGCATATCCTTTAATTCAAGGCAGTTACCTGGCTTGATGTCTGCACCCAAACCTGAAAGGATTGTATCGCCTACATGCATACCAACTGGAGCTAGTATGTATCTCTTTTCACCATCTGCATAGTGAAGAAGTGCGATGTTTGCAGTTCTGTTTGGATCATATTCTATTGTAGCAACTTTTAGCAGGTACGCCATCTTTATTTCTCTTGAAATCTATTAATCTATATTTTCTCTTGTTTCCGCCGCCCTTATGACGTACAGTTATCTTACCGTGAACATTTCTACCAGCATTCTTCTTAAGGTTTACAAGAAGAGACTTTTCTGGCTGGTTGCATGTTATTTCATCAGACTTTAAAACTGTCATCTGTCTTAAGGCAGGAGACGTTGGTTTAAACTTTTTATAGCCATTATTTATTCCTCCTTATTCTAATTACATTCCTGTGAAGAATTCTATATCCTTACTGTCAGCAGCAAGCTTTTACTACAGCTTTCTTGAAGCTAGCAGTCTTTCCTACTGTTCTTCCCATTCTCTTAGTCTTGCCATCGTAGTTTAGAGTGTTTACTCTTTCAACCTTTACATCAAAGATCTTTTCTACGGCCTTCTTTATTTCAGTCTTGTTGGCGCTCTTTGCAACAACAAAAGTATAAGTCTTATTTCCCATTTCAGTCATTGACTGTTCAGTAACAACTGGCTTTATGATTATATCATGTGGATTTGTCATTACGCGTACACCTCCTCCACTTTTCTTAACTGCGTCTGTAGTTATAATAAATGAATCGCAGTTTAGGATGTCGTAAACATTTAGTGTGCTTACGTGACAAACATTAGCACCTTCTATGTTTCTTACTGACTTAACGATGTTTGCATCATTTTCAGCAGTTACAACCAATACCTTCTTAGCTGCGTTCAAATTCTTGAATGTATTTACCATTTCTTTAGTCTTAGGAGCTTCTAAGCTTAGAGCATCTAATACTATTATTTCATTGTCCTGTACCTTTGATGATAAAGCAGACTTCATGCAGAGTCTTCTTACCTTCTTTGGTAGTGAGTAAGAGTAATCTCTTGGCTTTGGTGCGAATGCAACTCCACGCCTACCCACTGAACTGATCTGATAGAACCCTGTCTAGCTCTACCTGTACCCTTCTGTCTCCATGGCTTTCTACCGCCACCTCTAACTTCTGCTCTTGTCTTAGCAGACTGAGTACCCTGTGTCTTGTTAGCTAACTGGCACTTAACAGCTTCGTAAAGCACGTGTGCGTTAACTTCTATATTAAATATTGAATCGTTTAATTCGATTTTCACCAACATTCTGGCCTGATACGTTTAATACATTAATCTTTGGCATTGTTAATCCTCCTTTCCTCTGTGATTAGTTAGAACCCTTAATAGCTGCCTTAACAGTTACTACTGATCCCTTAGCACCAGGAATAGCGCCCTTTATTAATAAAAGATTCTTTTCAGCATCTACTTTTACAACTTCAAGATTCTGTACAGTAACCTTTACACTACCCATGTGTCCAGCAAGCTTCTTGTTCTTGAATACTCTACCTGGGTAAGAACAAGCACCCATTGAACCTGGTCTTCTGTGGTATCTAGAACCGTGAGTTTCAGGACCTCTACTCTGCCCATGTCTCTTTATTGGACCCTGGAATCCCTTTACCCTTTGATATACCAGTTACGTCTATCTTTTCACCTTCAGCAAATATGTCAGCCTTTAATTCCTGACCTACTTCATATCCTTCTAGTGAATCTACTCTGAATTCTTTTAACTTTCTCTTTAGTACACCAGCCTTAGCTAGATGTCCCTTCTGCGGCTTGTTTAGTGCCTTTTTCCTTGGCATCTACAAAACCAACCTGGATAGCCTAGTAGCCATCATTTTCAACAGTCTTAATCTGTGTGATTGATACAGGACCTGCCTCAACTACTGTTACTGGTACTACTTCACCATTTTTCAGTAAGACCTGAGTCATTTCCTATCTTCTTTCCTAAAAATACCTTTCATTTTTTACCTCCTAGGTTCTTACAGCGGATTACCCAAAAGCGGGCAATCATTCTAAGATATTTCTATCTTGGGTGGCTTATAATTTGATTTCTATATCTACACCAGCTGGCAAGTCAAGCTTCATTAATGAGTCAACTGTCTTTGGTGTTGGATTAGCTATATCGATTAGTCTCTTGTGAGTTCTGATTTCGAACTGCTCTCTAGAGTCTTTGTACTTATGTACAGCTCTTAGTATAGTCACTACCTTCTTCTCTGTTGGAGTGGTATTGGACCTGCTACTAGAGAACCTGCTTTTTTAGCAGTGTCAACTATCTTTACAGCCGAATAGTCTAACAACTTATGATCATATGATTTTTAATCTTATTCTTATCTTTTTCATTCTAGCTATTTTAGTCCCTCCTTCTGATTTTTATTTACCTGGCCAGATAAATCAAAACACCGATAAACTGTTCCGGGTGTGTCGTAACCACTTAACCGATTTTTGTTTTTATCCACCCAAAACCTGCCCCTTACATGAGCGTACTAGATCATTTTAACAAAAAGCCTGCAGATGCAAGCTTTTTAAAAGTTTTATTTATTTTTATTGAAATTTTTAAGGTTTTAGGGATATGCTTTTCATACCCCTCGGCTACCTTTTTATTTCTACCCTCTATCATTTTTCAAACAAAAACTATATTTTTTTAGATTTTTTTCTTCTGTTGCCTACCACATATATCTATCAGCCTATTCCTAGTCAAAATTTTTAGAAAAATTTAGTTGCCAACTTCATTTTAGTAGATGGAACTATTATAGTCTTTCCTTTAAATAGATTTTCTAGGGGCTTCTCTTGCACATTGGCCTGGTCCTATACTGCCTATATCAAAACTGCAATTGGCCACATCATTAAATTCTGTATCCACCGGACCAGGACACAAGGCAGAAACTACAACTCTTGAACCCCTATCCTTGAGTTCTTTGGCAACTCCACTTGTCAGGCTGGTCACATAGGCCTTAGTTGCATAATATGTAGACATATAGGGACCTGCTGGCATAAGACCGGCACTTGATGCCACATTTAATATATGACCCCTATCTTCTTCAACAAATCTTTTCAAGTAGTGCTTCATTAATATATGAAGACTCTCTATGTTTACATGGATCATATCTAGTTCCTTGTCTAGGTCTGTATCTCCAAAGAAGCCAAGATCACCAAAACCAGCATTATTTACCAAGAGGTCAATCCTTATGGCTTCTTTTTCCTCTAACTGGTCTACTTTTTGACACAAGTCTTTTGCAGTTGAAGACTGGCTAAGGTCAGCTTCTATTATATAGCTTTTGTATTTTAGGACCTCGGCAAGGTCTTCCAACCTAGACCTCCTCCTGGCAACCAATATTGACCCATAACCATAGGATTCCAAGAGCTTTACTATCTCCCTACCTATACCAGAACTTGACCCTGTTACCAGGGCCCACTTATCTGGTCTTATATCTTTTTCCATATTTATCATCCTTTTCTTTTTTACTTTCTTTGCTATCAGGCCAAGTGCCACCTCTTAAATAGGCCTTGTAACCTCTCTTAACCAATGCCTTTCTTCCTCTTCTAGGCCTGGCCCTATAAGGTCATATACTTTTTGGTGGTAATCATTCATGTAGGCCTTGTCATCCTCTGTCAACATATTTACCATGACAGGGTCCAGGTCTATTGGGCAATATGTAAGGGCTTCAAAGTACATAAACTGACCATAGTCATTTTTAGGCCCCTTTCTTACCAAGAGCTCATTTTCTATCCTTATACCATGTGACCCACCTATGTATATGCCTGGCTCGTCGGTTATTACCATTCCCTCTTCCAGCCTAGTAGCTGGCTTAACCCCAACCTGCCACCTAAAGCTAATAGGGGGTTCGTGGATATTGGCCAAGTAGCCTACCCCATGGCCTGTACCATGGTTGTAGTTTAGGTAGGCATCCCATAGGGGTTGCCTAGCAAGTATATCTAGGTTGGCACCTGAGCACCCATATAAGAACTTGGCCCTAGCCAATCTTATATGGGCCTGCAAGACCCTAGTGTAGTCCTCCTTCATTTTTTGGCTAACCAGACCTAGGACTATGGTCCTACTTATATCTGTAGAACCCTCAATATAGTTACCTCCAGTATCATTTAGGAGAAAACTACCCTGGGCTAGGACCCTATCAGATAGGCCATCAGCCTCATAGTGAACTATGGCTCCGTGGTCACCAAAGGCAGAGATTGGGGCAAAGCTAGGACAGATAAAAGCCTCCTGGTCCCTCCTCAAAGATTCCAACTTGTCAGAAACAGAGATTTCCGTTTGATTTCCTATCCTACCTTCCTCTACTTCTTTTTAACCAATATAGGTACTTTGTGTGGGCTATCCCATCCTTAATATGGGCCTGTCTTATATTTTCTATTTCAACCTTATTCTTGACTGTTTTCATCATAATAGTTGGGTTTTGTCCCTCTATTATTAGGTCCTTGTCACATATATTGCCATATATGGCATAGTTGACCCAGTCTGGGTCGAGTAAAACTTTTCTCTCTATATGTTTTATATCCTCATAAATGGCATTGTAGGGCATAATTTCCACCCCATCACTTATTAGGCCTGCCATTATTTCCCCACTTATTTTTTCTTCATCTATATATAGGATGACCTTATCCATATCCACTATTAGGTAGGATAAGGCTAGAGGGAAGTAGTCTACATCCCTACCCCTTATATTTAGCAACCAGCCAATATCATCTAGGCTAGTAATGATATGACAGTCAACTCCTATATCTCCCATGGCCGACCTAAGTCTGGCTAGTTTGCTAGCCCCCTATGACTCACCCGCATACTTTACATCCAGTTCAAATATTGGCTCTTTTGATATAGGTGGCCTATCCTCCCATACCTGGTCTATCAGGTCCAAGTCATATACCAGGCTGCCCATCTTCTCGCCTACTATGTTCTGAAGGTCCAGGCCTTGACCATATGTGATACACCTGCCATCAAAGGCCAGTTTACCACCTTGAACCAACTTATCTTTAATAAAATCTTCAAGGCTAGGCACACCTTCCTCCCCCATTCTGTATAGGTCTATACCAGACCCCTCCAGTTGGTCTTCTGCCTGCAAAAAGTACCTACCATCTGTCCATAGGCCTGCCCAGTCTTTACCTACTAGAACACTTCCAGCAGAACCTGTAAAACCACTTATATAGGCCCTTTCCATAAAATACTTACCTACATTTTCACTATTGTGGTAGTCGGAAGTAGGCACAAGGTACATATCTATATTTCTTTCCTTCATCAAGGTCCTCAAGGACTCGAGTCTTTGATTTATCTCCATAGCTTTTATAGCACCTCCTTACTAGTAAAATCTACATTCTTTCCTTTAAATTATACCATATTTTTACCTTGGTATATTTCTATCAATATTGTTGTATGATATATTGTTCTTAATAACGCTCATTTCTTCTTGACTAAAAATCTGTATTAAAGTCTATATACACTCTCATATGCTGATATCAATGTTGCTCCCAATATAAATGAAATTACAAAAGCTAATATTGTTTTTGTGGATGCAATGAGCTTTTAGTAATTTTTGTTAGCTGACAATCCATCTTTCAAGAGAATCTAAGTCAAAACTCGTTCATCATAAGGAAGATGTTTCCTTTTTAACACTACAACATATTTATTCATCTGTGTTAATTAAAATTCATTAAAATATTACATTGTTTCTATTGTAATTTTTTAAAAAAATGATAGAATATAGATATATAACATTTATGTATTTTATTAAAAACAGGTTATTCATCTATTACTTTATATGTAAAATTAACTGAAAATTCAGAAATATAATATGATCTTTATAAACAGTTAAGATAACCTAAGTAGAAAAAAATTAATACTATTTGTAGGAAGAAAGAGATTTAAAGCAAGTGAATGATGAGTATGAAAAAAAGTAAAGTTTTGTATGAAAAGAATGTCAATGAGAATAATGAAGTATAGCAATAGAAAATTTTTATAAACAATGAGAGAGAAAAATATGAAAACTATAATATGATTCAAATAGAAGTTATAATACATACAACAGGAATGGTGCTAGAAATTGGGCACTAGATTATTGTCATAAAATTCCTTGGGACTATGATGCAGATTGTACTAATTTTGTATCTAAGGCTATGTGTTATGGTGGACATATGAAGACAGATAATGTTTGGTATTATCATTCTAATGCATGGATACGTGTTATTGAATTAAGAGATTAGTTAATAAATAATAGCTATGCTGAAGAAATGGACAATTATAAGTATGCAATGGTAGGTGATATAATACAATATTTAAATAAATCAAATGTATGGAGGCACTCTGTAATTGTAACTACTAGAACAAATTCATATCCATATGTTAAAGTCACAGCACATTCTAGAAATAGAAGAAATGTAAACGTTAGCGAATTTATTATCCAAAGGGAGAATTTAAATCCTATAGAGTTTTGCATATAACAAGATAGGGGGTGTAATTATGAAGAAAAAGTTTTTATTATAGTTCTCATTTGTATCTGTGTCATGTGTATTTTTGCTAAACTTAAAAGAAGAATCTGAGGAAAATGAAATTTATACAAATAAAAGCTTTTAGTCTAGCTGAAAGCACAGTTAGAGATTATATACTTGCTATGGATAAAAGAGATTTTAATAAGTTGGATAAATTATTAATTAATTCTGATGAAGTTATCTCGACTATAAAAAGTGCTCGGAAAAATAGTATTGAAAATATAGTTAGTATAGATTATGTTAGAGCAGAACCCAGCAATTTAAAAATATAAACCACAAGTCTACCATATAAATGGCAAAGAGAAAGAATTTAAAAAGGAATATTGCTAGATGTTACTTATGATATCAAATACAAAATGATAATCAACCTGAAAGCAATGGCTTAAATTCAATGATATATGAATTAGTTTGGGATGATGGGAGATATCTAATAAGTAGTATAGGAACAGGCCCATAAAATGATTGTATAATATTGCTTTGTATAATATTTATTGGTATAGAATTTTTCTCACCAACGCTAAATATTATACAACCAATACAAAAGGCAACATCCATAGCTATGAGTTTGCTATGGATGCTGCCGCATAATTTAATAGATTTTGTTGATTTAAATTATCACCAACGTTATTTTGACATAGAGCCGAATTATTTCTCTCACCAACGCTAAATATTATACAACCATATTTTATTGATTTAAATTATTACCAAGGTGATCTGACATAGACTCGAATTGTTCACCTACCCTAATCTTTTAATTATTTCGTTACTCTAGTCAATTGGATCCAACTGCATTAATAATTGCTTGTCCACTACCATATCATTTACAGCAACCTTTATGTCGTTAATAACACCTGCAGACTTGGCAACTATATTAGTTTCCATCTTCATGGCTTCAATTACTATTAGAGGCTGGTTGACTTCTACTTCGTCACCCTTCTTAACTAACAGCTTAACCACCTTACCTGGTATAGATGCACCAATCTGGTAAGGATCATTCATATCTGCCTTTTCAACACTCTTGATCAGGCCTGTATAGTTGTTATCCTTAATATCAACATCTCTTAGCATACCATTAAGCTCGAATGTTAGAGTCCTCATTCCATCATCCTTAGGTTCTCCAATATCCACTAGCTTTATAGTTAGGTTCTTACCTTCTTCTATTTCTACCTCGCATTCCTGTCCAAGGTTTAGACCGTAGAAGAATACGTCAGATTCAAGTTCACTCACATCATTAAAGTCTCTAACGTGATTGATATAGTCGTCAAATACCTTTGGATATAAGGCATAGCTTAGAATCTGCCTCTGTGTAGGATTTTCTATTTCCAGATCATCTATTAAATGTTGCTTGATAGCATCAAAATCTTCTGGTGGCAACAGTGAACCTGGCCTAGCTGTAATGGCAGGTTCTCCCTTTAGAACTACTTCCTGAAGTCCCTTTGGTACTCCACCTGCTGGCTGACCAATCATACCCTTACAGTAGTCTACTAATGAATCCGGGAATGATAGGTTCTTACCTTCTTCTAATATATTTTCTTCTGTGAGGTTGTTCTTAGTCATAAATATAGCCAAGTCTCCCACTACCTTTGATGATGGAGTAACCTTAATTATATCTCCTACTACCCTGTTGGCAACCTTGTAGTTTTCCTTAACTTCTTCAAACCTGTTTACTAGGCCTAGGGCGTCTGCCTGTGGCTTCAAGTTAGTATACTGACCACCTGGTATTTCAAAGTCATATATTTCGGCATTTGAATTAGTAAGGTCACTTTCGAACTTGTAGTAAATCTTTCTAAGGTCTCTATAGTACTTACCTAGCTCATTGTAGCCAAACATATCTATTTGAGGGTCTCTTTCTGTAAATTTCAAACCTTCTATTATAGCGTTTAACGATGGCTGTGAAGTTATACCTGCCATTGATTCTAAGGCGGCATCAACTATGTCCACCCCTGCCTGTGACGCCATAAGTAGTGTAGCAACACCATTTCCACTAGTATCATGTGTATGGAGGTGGATTGGGGTCTTAACATTTTCCTTTAGGGCCTTTATCAACTCATAGGCTGCATATGGCTTTAAGAGACCTGCCATGTCTTTTATACCTATAATATCTGAACCAGCTGCTTCCAACTCCCTGGCCATCTTTACATAGTAGTCTATAGTATACTTAGTCTTGTCAGGGTCTAGAACATCACCTGTATAACACATAGCAGCTTCAACTATCTTACCAGTTTCCTGGGCTGTAGCCATTGATTGCTTCATATTTTCTGTCCAGTTCAAAGAGTCAAATATTCTAAACACATCTATACCTGATTTTGCACTTTCCTTGATAAATTCGGCTATTACATTGTCTGGATAGTTCTTGTAACCAACACCATTAGATGCCCTCAACAACATCTGGAAATTGATGCTTGGTATTGCTTCTCTTAACCTGTGTAGTCTAGTCCACGGAGATTCTTTAAGGAACCTGTAGAGCAACGTCAAATGTTGCTCCTCCCCACATTTCAAGAGAGAACATATCCTTCTGGTAGTATTCTGTGGCCTTGGCTATATTCATAAGGTCAAAAGTCCTGAACCTAGTTGCTATCAAAGACTGGTGGGCATCTCTCATTGTAGTATCAGTGAATAGAAGTTTCTTTTCATTCTTGATTTCTTCTATATAGGCCTTCTTGCCCATCTTCAACAACTTGTCCCTACTACCTTCTACCTTTGCAATTTTCCTAAACCTCGGTTCGTACAAGGCATCAAATGTCTTTCTTTTCTTCACACTTATTTTCATTGACCACTACATTACCTATAAACTTAAGTAACTTAGTACCCCTGTCCTTACTTTCCTCTATATCAAATAATTCCGGGTTTTCATCTATAAACTTTGTAGAGCATTCACCTGCTATAAATCTTGGGTCTAGTAGTACATTTATTAGGAAGCCGACATTAGTCTTTACTCCCCTTACCCTCATTTCCTTGATAGACCTAACCATCTTGTTGATAGCACCCCTAAAAGTCCTATCGTAAGAAATAGTCTTTACTAGAAGAGAGTCATAGTATGGACTGATTACTGCACCAGTAAATCCATTACCACCATCAAGCCTGATACCTGAACCTGATCCTGATCTATATACCTGGATTTTTCCAGTATCTGGCATAAAGCCCTTCTTTGGATCTTCAGTTGTGATTCTACACTGGATAGAAAAACCTCTTACATGGACATCATCCTGGCCCTGTATATTAATTTCTGGGTCAGATAGCTTACAGCCTTCAGCTATTAATATCTGACTCTGAACAATATCTACACCTGTAACTTCTTCTGTAACTGTGTGCTCAACCTGAACTCTTGTGTTCATTTCTATAAAATAGTAGTCTCCATTCTTGTCTACCAAGAATTCTAGAGTACCTGCATTAGTATAACCAACATGTTTAGCTATCCTAACAGCATCTTGACAGATCCTTTCTCTTACATCAGGGTCTAGAGAAAATGCTGGTGCAAATTCTATAATCTTCTGGTGTCTTCTCTGAACAGAGCAATCTCTTTCGTATAAGTGGACGATATTTCCGTACTTGTCACCAAGAACCTGGACTTCTATATGCTTAGGATCTTCTATATACTTTTCTATAAATATAAGGTCTTCTCCAAATGCCTTTCTTGATTCACTTCTTGCGTTTTCAAATTCTAATTCAAGGTCTTCTTCACGGCGTACGATTCGCATACCCCTACCGCCACCACCGTTAGATGCCTTTACCATTACAGGATAACCTATCTTTTCAGCTACTAGCTTGGCTTCCTTAACAGTCTTTAGGGCCTTTTCAACACCTGGTATTGTAGGCACATTTGCCTCATGTGCAACTATCTTAGAATTTATCTTATCACCAAGTTTTTCCATTATAGATGAGTCTGGGCCTATAAATGTGATTCCGTTTTCTTCACACTTCCTGGCAAATTCAGCATTTTCAGATAAGAAACCATAACCTGGATGTATAGCATCTACCTTTTTTCTCTTAGCTAGGGATATTATTCCATCTATATCCAGGTAGGCATCTACCGGACCCTTACCTTCTCCTATAAGATAGGATTCATCTGCCTTAGTTCTGAATAGGGCATACTTATCTTCTTCACTATATATACCAACACTTCTGATCTGTAACTCTGCACAGGCTCTGAAAATTCTTATGGCAATTTCACCTCTGTTGGCCACCAAAACTTTATTAAACTTTTTAAGCATATGTCAACCTCCACTTTATTTTTAAATTTAATACATCTATTATATACCAGTTTCGGTTTATTTTTAAATACCTAAAATCAAATTTTTATAAAATAATGATTTATAAAGGCAATTCTTAATTAATAAAAGCATATAAGACGTACATTCTATATATTAATAAAGGTTTTCCCGACCTTTCAACAATTCCTGACTTTTTTATATGGTTTAAATTTTTCTATATACGGTAAAATTACAATTATTTTTTTAGTTTAACCTTCAATTTTTGTGTATTATCTAATTATTTAATCAATATATAGCTTATTATATGTCGTCTTTAGATTTATTCTTGCATTTATCCTTTATATTTATGACATAATTTATATCGAATATTCATTTTTATTTTTATAACTATTATTCGTTAGATTTTTCCTGTGTTTTTAAAAGTCTTCATATTTCAAATCTTCTAAATGGTAAAATTTCTCCCTCTTTTTGAGGCATTATATATAAAAATATAAATCCAGACACAAAAAGACCCTAGTAAAAACTAGAGCCTGGTCACATGGCTACGTCCTATTCTCCCAGGCAGCTTCCCACAAGTACCTTCAGCGCTAAGGAGCTTAACTCTGTGTTCGGAATGGGAACAGGTGATCCTCCTTGCTATAGTAACCATATTATTAGAGAGTTGTACCCTCAAAACTGAATCTAGTCATATCCAATGATATCCTTGGTCAAGTCCTCGATCTATTAGTATCAGTAAGCTACATACATTGCTGCACTTACACCTCTGACCTATCAACCAGGTAGTCTTCCTGGGATCTTAACCTTGCGGTGGGAAATCTTATCTTGAAGTTGGCTTCGCGCTTAGATGCTTTCAGCGCTTATCCCTTCCATACATAGCTACCCAGCCATGCCCTGGCAGAACAACTGGTACACCAGAGGTATGTCCATCCCGGTCCTCTCGTACTAGGACAGATCTTCTCAAATTTCCTACGCCTGCGACGGATAGGGACCGAACTGTCTCACGACGTTCTGAACCCAGCTCGCGTACCACTTTAATGGGCGAACAGCCCAACCCTTGGGACCAACTACAGCCCCAGGATGTGATGAGCCGACATCGAGGTGCCAAACCTCCCCGTCGATGTGGACTCTTGGGGGAGATAAGCCTGTTATCCCCAGGGTAGCTTTTATCCGTTGAGCGATGGCCCTTCCACTCAGAACCACCGGATCACTAAGTCCGTATTTCTACCTTGCTCGACCTGTATGTCTTGCAATCAAGCTCCTTTTGCCTTTACACTCTTCGTACGATTTCCGACCGTACTGAGGAACCTTTGAGCGCCTCCGTTACCTTTTGGGAGGCGACCGCCCCAGATCAAACTGCCCACCAGACAGTGTCCCAAGACCAGATTCATGGCCTATGGTTAGAGTCCCAATACTACAAGGGTGGTATCCCAAGGGTGACTCCATCAAAACTGACGCCCTGATTTCTTAGTCTCCCACCTATCCTGTACATGTAGTATCGAAACCCAATGTCAAGCTACAGTAAAGCTCCATGGGGTCTTTCCGTCCTGTCGCAGAGTACCCAGCATCTTCACCGGGATTACAATTTCACCGAGTCTGTTGTTGAGACAGTGCCCAAATCGTTACGCCTTTCGTGCGGGTCGGAACTTACCCGACAAGGAATTTCGCTACCTTAGGACCGTTATAGTTACGGCCGCCGTTTACTGGGAGCTTAAGATCACTGCTTCGATTGCTCTTACAGATCCCCTTAACCTTCCAGCACCGGGCAGGGCGTCAGCTCCTATACATCGTCTTGCGACTTAGCGAAACCTATGTTTTTGGTAAACAGTCGCGGGCCAGTCTCTGCGGCCCCATTGCTGGGAGCACCCCTTATCCCTAAGTTACGGGGTCATTTGCCGAGTTCCTAACAACAGTTCTCTCGCTGGCCTTAGGATACTCTCCTCACCCACCTGTGTCGGTTTGCGGTACGGGTACCTTTAATCTCGATAGAGACTTTTTCTCGACAGTGTGAAAATCAGCTGCTTCGCTACTTAGTTTCGCTCCCCATCGCGCCCCAGCATTAACTAAACGGATTTGCCTATCTGAGTCTGCCTCAACGCTGGGACACACTTAACCAACAGTGTGCTCCAGCTTATCCTACTGTGTCATCCCTTCTCTCAAACGATTATCGGTAGTACAGGAATCTCAACCTGTTGTCCATCGCCTACGCCTTTCGGCCTGAGCTTAGGTCCCGACTAACCCAGGGGTGGACGAACCTTCCCCTGAAACCTTGGGTTTTACGGCCTGAGATTCTCACCCTCATCTCGCTACTCATGCCAACATTCTCTCTCCCATACTGTCACGACTCCTTACGGTATCGCTTCAGCCTGCATGGGAGCTCCCCTACCCATCATCATATGATGCCGTAGCTTCGGTAGTATGTTTTAGCCCCTGAAATCTTCGGCGCAGGATCACTCGACCAGTGAGCTATTACGCACTCTTTAAATGAGTGGCTGCTTCTAAGCCAACATCCTGGTTGTCTGTGCAATCCCACATCCTTTACCACTTAACATACATTTAGGGACCTTAGCTGACGGTCTGGGCTCTTTCCCTTTCGACTATGAACCTTATCACCCCATAGTCGACTCCTGAATAAAAGATAATGGCATTCGGGTTTGATAGTCTTCGGTAAGTGCAATACCCCCTAGGACATTCAGTGCTCTACCTCCACATCTCTACATTCAAGGCTAGCCCTAAAGCTATTTCGGGGAGAACCAGCTATCTCCGAGCTCGATTGGAATTTCACCGCTACCCACAAGTCATCCCCGCACTTTTCAACGTACGTGGGTTCGGACCTCCACGAAATTTTACTTTCGCTTCATCCTGCTCATGGGTAGGTCGCCCGGTTTCGGGTCTACGTCATGTGACTAATTCGCCCAGTTAAGACTCGCTTTCGCTTCGGCTCCACACCTTAAGTGCTTAACCTTGCCACATAACGTAACTCGTTGGCCCGTTCTACAAAAAGTACGCGGTCACGCCAATAATGCGCTCCCACAGCTTGTAAGTGTAGGGTTTCAGGTTCTATTTCACTCCCCTCCCGGGGTTCTTTTCACCTTTCCCTCACGGTACTATTCGCTATCGGTCACTAGGGTAGTATTTAGCCTGGGGGTGGTCCCCCTGCTTCCCTGAGGTTTCACGTGTCTCGTGGTACTCTGGATCATATCAAGAACTTTCTTGGCTTTGTATACGGGACTTTTTACCCTCTGTGGTTGGTCTTTCCAGACCTATTCTACTCATAATAACCTTTCCTTAAGATATGTCCGAACCTCCAAGTCAGTAAACTGACCTGGTTTGGGCTCTTCCGCGTTCGCTCGCCGCTACTAGCGGAATCAATTTCTTTCTCTTCCTTCAGGTACTTAGATGTTTCAGTTCCCTGAGTTCCCCTCCATGGGCTATGTATTTACCTATGGATGCTTGGACGATTACTCAAGTGAGTTTCCTCATTCAGAAATCTTCGGATCAAAATGTATGTGCCACTCCCCGAAGCTTATCGCAGCTTATCACGTCTTTCATCGGCTCCTGGTGCCAAGGCATCCGCCCTACACCCTTAATAACCCTGACCTTTAAGTTATTAATTGAGATTTTTCTATTGTCTATTTCTAGACTGTTAAAGAATAATTGGTTGTTTTTAATGAGTTTTTCTCTCATTTCATTTATATCCGTTAGGATATTAAATAGATATCATTGTATAATTATCACTAGTATTCAGTTTTCAAAGTACAATCTTTTGAGTTTCTAATGAACCTTCAAAATTGAACAGCAGGTAATTCTCCTTAGAAAGGAGGTGATCCAGCGCACCTTCCGATACGGCTACCTTGTTACGACTTCACCCCAGTTATCGACGCCACCTTCGACGACTTCCTCCTTGCGGTTGGATAATCGGCTTCGGGTGTTTCCGACTCCCGTGGTGTGACAGGGCGGTGTGTACAAGACCCGGAACGCATTCACCGCAGCATTCTGATCTGCGATTACTAGTAACTCCAGCTTCATGTAGGCGAGTTTCATTCTACAATCCGAACTGAGAATGGCTTTGGGGATTGGCTCCACCTCACGGTTTGGCAACCCTCTGTACCACCCATTGTAGCACGTGTGTAGCCCTAAGCATAAAGGGCATGATGATTTGACGTCATCCCCACCTTCCTCAGGTTATCCCTGGCAGTCTCTAGAGTGCCCAACTGAATGCTGGCAACTAAAGACAAGGGTTGCGCTCGTTGCGGGACTTAACCCAACATCTCACGACACGAGCTGACGACAACCATGCACCACCTGTCACCTCAGTCCCGAAGGAAGGTGTGATTAAACACCTGTCCGAGGGATGTCAACTTTCGAGTGAAAGGTTCTTCGCGTTGCTTCGAATTAAACCACATGCTCCGCTACTTGTGCAGGGTCCCCGTCAATTCCTTTGAGTTTCACACTTGCGTGCGTACTCCCCAGGCGGAGTGCTCAATGCGTTAGCTGCGGCACCGGGGGTAACCCCCGACACCTAGTACTCATCGTTTACAGCGTGGACTACCGGGGTATCTAATCCTGTTTGCTACCCACGCTTTCGTGCCTCAGTGTCAGTTGCGGTCGAAAAGCCGCCTTCGCTACTGGTGTTCCTCCCAATATCTACGCATTTCACCGCTACACTGGGAATTCCACTTTCCTCTCCTGCACTCAAGTCCTCCAGTTTCGGCGGCTTACTACGGTTGAGCCGTAGCCTTTAACCACCGACTTGAAGGACCACCTACGCACCCTTTACGCCCAGTAAATCCGGATAACGCTAGCCCCTACGTATTACCGCGGCTGCTGGCACGTAGTTAGCCGGGGCTTCCTCTGAGGTACCGTCATTATCTTCCCCTGCAACAGAACTTTACGATCCGAAGACCTTCATCGTTCACGCGGCGTTGCTGCATCAGGCTTTCGCCCATTGTGCAATATTCCCCACTGCTGCCTCCCGTAGGAGTTTTGGACCGTGTCTCGAGTTCCAATGTGGCCGATCACCCTCTCAGGTCGGCTACTGATCGTCGCCTATGGTGGGCGGTTATCTCACCAACTAGCTAATCAGACGCGGGTCCATCCTATACCGCTAACACTTTTGATATATCTGCGATGCCGCAAATATATATTATCATGTATTAGTAAACTTTTCAGTATGTTATCCATGTGTATAGGGAGCAGGTTACCCACGCGTTACTCACCCGTCCGCCGCTTGGTTTTGCTCAGAATTGAACATTCTAGTTTTAGAATACTCAATACTGAGCAAACCCTCGCTCGACTTGCATGTGTTAGGCACGCCGCCAGCGTTCATCCTGAGCCAGGATCAAACTCTCATAAAAATTTGTTACTGTGCTCAGACTATTGTTATCTCTAAAATATCTGGCTTGGTTTGTTTGTGGTTTAAATCAAGTAAGTTTGTCTTACATGGTTTAAACGATTAATCAATTGTCCTTAAAGGACTCATTGAATTAACCTGCTGTTCAATTTTCAAAGTTCATTGTGTCGTTTTTGACGACTTATTAATAATAACATCTTTAGGGTTTATTGTCAACATATTTTTTGAAAGTTTTTATTTTTCTTCTTTTTGAAGTATCTTTTTTTATCTAAATATATGATATAAAAAGAGACTGCCACATGAACAACCTCTTTTTATATGAAATACAATTGGCTAAATATTGTACTTTTTGCTATAACTACTTATTTTTCTTGATTCGGGTTTTGGCTAGTCTCTTAGGATATTTAAGTCCTCACCTGACATTATCTTTTTCATAGTCCTCATAGACACATCTTTCCACACATAGTACAAGTATCCTGGTGCTCCGGAGTTGATTCAGCCCTATACTTCCTTGCCTTTTCTTCATCCATGGCTAGTCCAAACATAGCCTCCCAGTCTATATCAGCCCTGGCCTTTGCCATCTTGTTATCCCAGTCTCTTGCATGAGGCAGCTTTTTAGCTATGTCTGCTGCATGGGCAGCTATTTTAGTTGCTATTATACCTTCCTTCATATCATCAAGATCAGGCAGTCTTAAGTGTTCAGCAGGAGTTACATAGCATAGGAAGTCTACACCAGCTGCTGCTGCTATGGCACCACCTATGGCAGATGTAATATGGTCGTATCCTGGGGCTACATCAGTAACTATTGGACCAAGCACATAGAATGGGGCCTCATGACAAAGTCTCTTTTCTAGCTTGACATTTGCCTCTATTTCATCTATAGCCATGTGGCCAGGTCCCTCTATCATTACCTGTACATTCTTTTCCCAGGCCCTTAATGTCAATTCTCCAAGAGTTGTCAATTCCTTTATCTGACAGGCATCTGTTGCATCATTTATACAACCTGGCCTCAAGGCATCCCCTAAACTCAAAGTTAAGTCATACTCCTGGCATATATCTAGTAGTTCGTCATATCTTTCAAAGAATGGATTTTCTGCATCATTTAATTCCATCCAGGCATACATTAAAGACCCACCCCTGGACACTATGTTTGTGATTCTCTTGTTTCTCTTGAATACCTTCATGGCTTCCCTGTTCATACCAGCATGGATAGTTACAAAGTCTACACCATCCTTGGCATGCTTCCTGACTACATCAAGGAATTCATCTGCTGTTATATCCTTTAGCTCCTTATCATAAAAACCTATGGCATCATATACTGGAACTGTTCCTATCATGGCAGATGACATGGCTATCAACTTCTTCCTAAACTCTTCTGTCTTACCGAATGAAGATAGGTCCATAATAGCCTCTGCCTTCATATCTATAGCCTTCTTTACCTTTTCCAACTCCTTGTCTACATCTGGACAGTCTCTTGATATACCAAGGTTTACATTTATCTTAGTGCTAAGACCTAGACCTACACCCTCTGCTAATAGGCTCTTGTGGTTAACATTGGCTGGTATGGCAATCTTACCCTGGGCAACCCTCTCCATCAATAACTGGGGATCCATATGTTCCTTTTCAGCCACCCTCTTCATTTGATCTGTCAATATTCCCTTTTTTGCTGCTTCCATCTGTGTCTTGTACATAATGTATTTATTCTCCTTTTTATTTTTCTTAAGCCTTTTTGAGACTCTTATTCTTATCTATATACTTCCTTACAAAAATATATATTTACATAATATTTATTTTTATACCTTATTTATATTAGCGATTTTCTTTTAACTAAAAACCTCTAGACATCTATGAGACCTATATTCCTCCAGAAGCTCTCTAGTCCTCTTCTCAGGGTCATCTGAGCCCAGTATATCAGAAATTACACATATACCATCTATGCCTGTATCTTTAAGATAACCAAGCTTGCCCAAACCTATACCGCCGATCGCTAGAACTGGTATATTGATTTGATTAGTCATATCTTTTAGGGTTTCTAGGTCTATAAGTCCTGAATCCTTCTTGGTATCTGTGGCAAATATAGCCCCTACACCTATATAGTCCGCCCCATACTTTTGGGCCTCTAGGGCCTCTTCCATATTTTTGGCAGATATACCTATTATCTTCTTGTGACCCAAAATCTCCTTTGCCTTTTGAATTGGCATGTCAGACTGACCCAGGTGGACCCCATCAGCATCTACGGCTATGGCTATATCCAACCTATCGTTAATAACAAAATCAACACCGTGTTTGTGGCAGATTTCTTTTAGTTTAAGAGCCCTCTTAAAAAAGTCCCTGGTATCCATATTCTTTTCCCTTAATTGAACTATCTTGGCCCCACCCCTGATACTGGCCTCAACAGACTCATAGAAGTCCTTCCCCTTGCAGGCCTTTTCATCTGTTACCAGATAAAGAGGGTACTTGTACTCTACCTTTTCCACTTCTATATTGGCTAGGTCCCTGATAGAATACTGGTTGAACTTATAGATATTGTTCATTACATCTTCCCTGTAGCTGGCAATTCCATTATTTTCTTCATTTTCTCTAATAGCTGCCTCTTCACCTGCTATGGACATGGCCAAGATTCCGCCAACTGCACTTACCAGGGGACTTGCTCCCCCTCCTAAAAAGCTGGCTGCCAAGGATGTAATCATACAACCTGTACCCGTTATATATGATAGGAGGTCTGACTCATTATATATCTTGACTATATACCTACCATCAGTGATTATATCTATCCTTCCCGTTACGGCACATACACACCTATAGTCTCTTGCGACCTTAAGGGCTGCATCTATGGCCTCTAAACTATCTGCACTAGAGTCTACCCCCTTTGACTTAGTGTTCATGCCTGAAAGTGACATTATCTCTGACGCATTACCCTTTATTATTGTTGGATGGACTTGGGTCAAGAGGTCGACTATTGCCTCATTCCTAAACTGAGTTGCCCCAACCCCAACCGGGTCTAGGACTATCCCTATATTATGTTTATTGGCTGTCTTGCCAGCCTTTATCATGGTCTTTAGGGATGCACCATTAATAACTCCATAGTTTATGACCAAAGCATCAGATATCATGGTCATCTGATCAACCTCTTCAAAACCATCCCCCATTACCGGTGATGCCCCTATGGCTAGGGTCACATTGGCACAATCATTTATTGTGACATAGTTTGTAACCTGCTCTATTAGGGGCTTTTTATCTCTTAAGTTTACTATGGCCTCACATAGGTCCTCTATCAATCTTTCCTTGTTCAAATTTAGCACCTCCCTGCTAATTATTTTGAAGTATCTTACCCTTTTCCAGTTGGCAATCATTGGGCTTAAACCATACGCAGACTCTTGTAAATCTCCCCCATAGGGTCGGTAGGTCCACAACCCCTACCTATATCCAGGGAGTTTTCAATAGCCTTGCTTATAAAATCCTTGGCCCTGGACACGGCTTCTTCCAAGCCATATCCCTTGGCTACATTAGCTGCAATGGCTGACGAAAGCGTACATCCTGTCCCGTGGGTATTTTTAGTATTTATTCTTTTGTGGTCATACTTGTAGACCCTACCATCATTGGTAACCAGAACATCACATGGCCTATCCATTAGGTGGCCCCCCTTTACAAGGATATTCTTGCCAGTATGACCTGCAATTATCATCCCGGCCTCTTTCATCTTTGCCCAACTGTCTATATCTAGGCCAGCCCTTCCTATAAGGTTTAGGATACAGGCCGTTTCTGCCAAGTTTGGCGTTATCAAGTCCACAAGCGGTATCAGACCCTCTATCAAAACCTTTTTTGCCTGGCTGTTAAGTAGGTCAAACCCCGATGTAGATACCATGACCGGGTCTAAAACCACAAACTTTGGCCTGTATAGGTCTATACAATCCCTAACCGCCTCTATTATATCGATTTCAGCCAGCATGCCTATCTTGACTGCATCTACCTCTATATCCTCAAAGATCGCCCTTATTTGATCCTTGACCATGGAGGCAGAGACCCTTTCTACCCTCTTTACACCCAGGGTATTTTGGGCTGTTATGGCAGTAATTGCAGACATACCATAAACCCCTAATGCTGCAAATGTTTTCAGATCGGTTTGAATACCAGCCCCTCCACTAGAATCAGATCCAGCAATGGTCAAAACTTTCTTCATATCAATCCCTCCTGAATAATTAGTAAATTTCCCAGGAAAATAAAAGAGCATGCACCCTTTGGTACATGCTTAATAATCTATTATATATTCTTCCTACGTTGGCATTATCCAAATCAGGTTCTAGGGTCAAGGCTCACATCCTTTTCTCAGCCAATTTATCAGCTCCCTTCTTATTAAATTTTCTAAACCTATAATATCACAAAGACGCCCCCGTGACAATAAAAGTTTAAATAATTACTTAGTTTATATTATAACAAGCCTGCTAGTATAGGCACTGTCAATATACTGATTATAGTCGTCAAAAAAACGCACTTTGACGAGAATTCTATACTGGTATTATATCTCTCTGCCATTATAGTCGTAAAAGCTGGCGCAGGTAAGGCTGCTGTAAAGAACAGGATTGCCAATGGCAGATTTTGGTTGGCCTGAATTTCCTAAGCCCTAAATATAGCTACCATTACAAGAGGGAGTAAAACCATCCTGATGATTGTTAACCTGTAGGCCTCCTTGTCAGTGAACATCTTACTAACATCATACCTGGACAGGGACATACCAACTACCATCATTGATAGTGGAACTGTTAGGTTGGCTACATAAGTTACCAGGGTAAGCACAGGCTTTGGAACTGGTATCTGTAAGAAGAATATAAACATACCTACTACTACCGCTATATTCTGTTTAGTGAAGATTATGTGTCTAAGCCTGATACGATCTCTTAAGTTGTAGTTTAGAGTTATAAGCTTTATACCTAAAGAGAATATCAAGACATTCTGTACAATATTACCCATGGCCATAAGGAATAGTCCATCATTACCATAAAGGGCGTACATAAGAGGGTATCCAACAAAGGCATTATTTGAAAATACCAAAGAGAATATCCAACTACCTGACTTCTTAGGGTCTACCTTTAGAATCTTAGCAGCATAATAAGCTAGACCAGATAGGAATAACTGGAATATTAAAACCGCCACCATTACCTTTATAGCATCACCCAAGAGCCTGGCATCAAAGGGTCTTACCATAGATAGGGCGATGGTACATGGCATACTCACATCCACTACCAAATTTGTTAGGTCGTTAATAGATGAATGTGCAACTATTTTCTTTATACCTATTAGGTAACCCAAAAATAAGAGCATAAACAATATCAGAACATTAGTAAAAACAACTTGCAAAAAAATTCTCCTCTCTTCTTGTAAAATCACCATAGTAGTATAACATATAACTTTAAACATATCTAGCCGAATCCAGAAATAATTATATATATTATGACATTATTTTTATGATCTTATATAATTAACTAAAAGAGGAGTTTGTTTAATTTTTATTGTGGTTTATAGGCCAATGCACTTAGGGAGTTTATTACTGCCAATAGAGGCAACGCTAACATCTGCAAAAGTGCCATCCACATATTGGCTATACCAAGAGTACCCAAGACCATAACTAAGATTTTTACACCAATAGCAAGGACTATGTTCTGCCATACTATTTTCTTGGTCATATTAGATATTCTAATAGCTGTAGGCAATTTTGCCATTTCATCTGTCATTATTACTATATCAGAAGCCTCTATGGCTGCATCAGAACCTATGCCTCCCATGGATAAACCTACATCTGCTCTGGCAATTACCGGAGCATCATTTATACCATCACCTATAAAGGCAAGCTTGGCCTGGTCTGGCATATCCTTCATCATACCTTCTACTATTTCCACCTTTTGGTTAGGAAGTAGATTGGCCTGGTAGCTAGTAAGTCCCAGGTCCCTGGAAAGTTCTCTAGCGACATCTTCACTATCACCTGTCAGCATAACCAGATTTTCTACTCCCAAGCCCTTTAAATCTGTGAGGTCATCCTTGATTCCTGACCTTACTTGGTCTGCTATTTCTACACAACCTCTGTATAATGAATCGACAGCAATATATACCTTTGTTGAAGAATTTTTCACTTCCTTATAATCTATCTTTTCTGCTTCCATCAATCTTGCATTACCAGCCAGAATTTCCTGGCCCTCATAGACAAGTTTGATTCCCTGGGCTGGTATTTCCTGGTATGAGACAAGCATGGACTTATCAAGATTCTTATCCAGGCCAGCTTCTTGACACCAGGCAAGTATAGACTTGGCTATAGGATGGTTTGAAGATGATTCTGCTATATAGGCATAGGTCATCAGGTCTTTTTCCTCTACCCCATCAGCCCTGTTTATATTTACTACCTTGAAGACTCCCTCTGTAAGAGTTCCTGTCTTGTCAAAAACTATAGTCTTGACTGACATTAGGGCGTCTAAGTAGTTACTACCCTTGACCAAGATACCCTTTGAAGATGCAAGCCCTATACCTGAAAAATAAGTCAAAGGTATAGACAAGACCAAAGCACATGGGCAAGATACAACCAAGAAAATCAAGCCCCTGTATAACCATGTTTTAAAATCCTGGCCTCCCACTAGTGGTGGCAATATGATAATAGCTACTGCAAGACCCACTACTATAGGTGTATAGTATTTGGCAAACACACTGATAAAGTTCTCTGTATTAGACTTGTTGGCACTGGCATTTTCCACCATATCCAGTATCCTGGCAACAGTTGAATCCTGGTATAACTTAGTTACCTCTACTTCTATAAGGGCCTCCTTGTTGATGACACCAGACAAAACTTCCTCACCTGCCCTGGCTGACCTAAGTACCGACTCCCCTGTAATAGCAGAAGTATCAAACCTACTAGCCCCCTTGACTATTATTCCATCAAGAGGCACCCTCTCACCAACCTTAACGACTATCCTGTCACCAATTTTGATATCTTCTGGTGCAACTTCCACCACCTGGCCATCTACTAATAGGTTGGCCACCTGTGGGGCTATATCCATCAAGCCCTCTATATTCTTCCTGGACCTGCCAACAGCCAAATCCTCTAGGGCTTCACCTACCCCATAAAACAACATAACCCCTACGGCCTCTGGATATTCACCTATGGCTGCAGCACCTATAGTGGCTATAGTCATCAAGAAGTTTTCATCAAGGGCATTACCCCTCATGATATTCCTGACTGCTGCTATCAAGACATCCTTACCGGACAAGACATAGGCTATAGCCAAGAAAACCAGGTAGGCTGGATATGGTAGTCCAAACCTCTTTCCTAGCATGGCCACGACATATAGGATAATAGAAATAAATAATAACTTCTTCGATCCTTCTGCCTCATGCTCATGTCCATGCTCATGCCCATGCTCATGATCTAGCCTATATTCTCCTGTCTTGACCTTGTCTACCTGACCACTTAGGCCCAACCTAGAAATCACCAGCAGACATGGTATGACCACCTATCTTTAGACTGATATCCAAACCTGGCTCAGTATCATCTATTATACTTATCAACTGGTCAACCACCTGGTCCTTGTCGTAGTCTTCTTTTATATTTACAGCCAGTTTCTTATTGACAAAGTTTAGGTTAGCGGTATCAACCTCTTCCCTGGCCCTGACTTTTTCCTCTATGACACCTGCACAGTTGGCACAATTTAGGCCACCCATCATAATCTCTACCCTACTCATAATTAACACCTTTCATTCAAAAAATTCTCAAAAATAATAATTTCTAATAGTACATTTTCCTTTATATGGTCTAGACCAAAAACTAAAAATCTTGTCTATATGGTAATCATCAAGAGAATAAAATACTGTCTTTCCTTCCTTCCTAAACTTTACCAACCTAGCCTTTTTTAAGACCCTTAACTGGTGGGAAATTGCCGACTGGGTCATTTCTAGCAAGTTTGCTATATCGCACACGCACATCTCCCTTTCCAAAAGGGCGTATATAATCTTCACCCTGGTCACATCACCAAATACCTTAAATAGCTCTGCCAGGTCATACACCATTTCCTCTGTTGGCCTATCTTTCTTTACAGCCTCTATCCTATCCTCGTGTATACAGTAGTCCTGACATACTTCTATATTGTCATCTGTCAACTTTTTTAATGGCATCTTGTCCTCCTTTTTAATCAAGGTCCTCCTAGTTGCTAGACCTTATATATATATCTTTTTAATCTATTACTAATCCTGTTTTTAAAAACAAATATATGAATATCTATTCATATATTTGTTTAACCTAATCTCTCTTTAACTTAGATCTGTAAATAATATTTTTTTGATGAATTTAAGTGTAGAATGTAGGTAGTTGCTTATAATAAGGTTCATAGCCTTATTTATCAGCCCCTTATATTATGATTAATTTATATGTCAATAGGAGGTTTAGATATGAAAATAGGTGTAACAACAGAAAAATGGTGTAATTTGTAGCCACTTTGGTCACGCAAAGAACTTTTCAGTATTTACTGTGAAGATGGCAAGATTGTGTCAAGAAGAATTGGACACTCAGGGCAACCACTGCTCTAGTATGCCAGACTTTGTTCTTCAGAACAAGATAGATGTAATCATCACTTCAGGTATGGGCCAGGGTGCCATAGATGGACTTGCTGCCAAGGGAGTTAAGTCATTCTCTGGTATTATAGGAGATCACAAGTAGCAGTAGAAAACTACATGGCAGGCAAACTAGAAGATGCTGGTGCTAACTGTGCTGGTCACGGCGACCACTCTTCATGCCACCACTAGGATAAATAGATATAATAATAATAAAGGACTAGTCAGTAGTCAGTGCCACTTGCACCCTACCAACTAGTCCTTCTTTTTATCTATATAATTAATATTTAAAATTTCTAATCCAGGTTCAACCTCTTGTTTTAAGATATGGTAAGTGATTGCGTATAAAATTACTACTTCAACCAAGGACATCAATAACATGATTAACATTACCCCTGAAAAATAATGTAGCTTATATCTATCTTACTACTCATTATTTGCATTATATTTGACGCATCTACATTACCAACCACTCTAGAGTACTCAGCCCCCATAGGAATCAAAAAGATGTTCAATTCTATCAAATCCAAGCCTAGTAGTTACATATTCAGAAATTATTGAGAATCCAACAAAAATCCTATAGCAGATAGATTTTTATGCTTTTTAAATGTGGCATCTGCCCAAATGAAAGTGCAGCATATATAATCATTATAGATGAGATAAATGTAATAAACATATCAATTATACTTAAAAATATGATTAAGTATGTTCCAGGCTTTGCTAAAAACTAGTTTAAGTACTTCAACAACCTCTTTATCTAAATTTGCAAAATTCAAGTCACCAACAAAAATATATATCCTCCATCACTAGACACACTATTAGAACTGAAAGCACATCAAATATCAATATTGCTATAGCCTTTGACCAAATGATATATTGTGAGTGGACGTCGGTACTGTAAACATCAAATAACCTTCATCTCCTAAAAAGCGAAGTATTGAATCGTGTAATTGTAAATATCAAAAGCAAAACACAAGGGCCATCATAGCGAATATACACAAAATAAATGAACTAAATCCCAACTTGGAAAGTAAACCACTAGATGCACTTATAGTACCATAAGATGTGAATGCTCCTGCTATAATAACAGCTACTAAGACCAAAAAGTACTTGTATATTGACTTTATTTCATATTTTATCAATTTTCCTAACATCTAAATTCCTCCCTAAAAATAGCGTCTATAGACTTGCCGTATTTTTCTCTTAAAGTCTCTGTTCCTCATGTAGCATAACACTACCATCATTTACAAAGATAATTTCATCACATATAGTCTCTATATCACTTATCAGATGAGTAACTATCAAGAGACTACTGTCTTCCGGTAAGTTTGTCAAAATTGTCTTCATAATATATGACCTGGCAGCTGGGTCAACACCTGCTATAGGCTCATCCAGTATATATAGTTCTGCCTGTCTGGACATAACCAAAACCAGCTGAACTTTTTCCTTTGTACCCTTAGTAGGTTTTTCAACTTTTCATCTAGGTCTATTTTCATATCACTGAACATCAGCTCTGCCCTATGTCTATCAAAGTCTTCAAATAGGTCTTCAAAGAAATCCAAAATATCCTTAACCCTCATCCAGTTATTTAGGTAGGTCCTCTCTGGCAGGTAGGATATAATTGCCTTTGTCTCCTTACCTATCCTATTTCCACCAACCATGATGACACCATCCGTTACTGGTATTAGACCATTTATCAATTTTACAAGAGTAGTCTTTCCACAACCGTTTGGCCCCAAGAAACCAACTATCTTGCCCCTCTCTATGGAAAAAGACATATTTTTTAAAACCCTCTTCTTACCATATGACTTTCTAACCTGGTCTACATATAAAATTGTATTTTCACTTATAAGATCTTCCTTATTTATAGCCATCTCTTATTCCTCCTCAAATAAAATTTTCTTGTATGCTTCCACTATCTCTTCCTTGTCAAAACCAAGTGAATATAGGGCCTCAATTGATTCCTTTATCAAAACCTGACTCATCTTGTACCTCTCTTCCCTAATCAAGTCCAAATTATCCGTTACAAACCTACCCTAGTCCTCTGTGAAAATACTAAATTCTGATTTTCTAGTTCCTGTAGGGCCCTCTGTATGGTGTTGGGGTTTATTTCAAACTCCCCTGCTAAAGCTCTTACGGATTCTAGCTGTTGGCCTGGTCTGTATATACCCGCTATAATCTGTTTCTTAATTATATCTATTACCTGTAGATATAGGGTACATTATTATCAAAAACATATGCCATATATATACTCCTCTGTATTACTGTACTGTTGTACTAATTCTTTAATACAATAATACATCCTGGCATATATTATGTCAAGCACTTTTTTTAAAAAAAATAAAAAACCTAGTTACTCATCATGAATAACTAGGTTTTTCTTATAGAGGCGACATCCAGATTCGAACTGGAGATCAAGGAGTTGCAGTCCACTGCCTTACCACTAGCTATGTCGCCGTACTATAAAATTGTACAAAAATGGACCATCAGGGGCTCGAACCCTGGACACCCTGATTAAGAGTCAGGTGCTCTCCCAGCTGAGCTAATGGTCCATAATGTTGGTAGCGGTAACGGGACTCGAACCTGTGACCTTTCGGGTATGAACCGAACGCTCTAGCCAACTAAGCTATACCGCCATATTATATCTCTATGGTGCCTAGAGGCGGAATCGAACCACCGACACGGGGATTTTCAGTCCCCTGCTCTACCGACTGAGCTATCTAGGCATAGTGGCGGAGAGGGTGGGATTCGAACCCACGGTGCCTCACGACATCACTGGTTTTCAAGACCAGCTCCTTAAACCACTCGGACACCTCTCCACATAAATTATTAATTTTTGGCTGGGGATGCGGGACTCGAACCCACGGATGCATGAGTCAAAGTCATGTGCCTTACCGACTTGGCTAATCCCCAATATTAATAGTATGCCTACAGGTGTTCCCCTGCACAGGCCACATCTTGGTCATATTAAATCCAGTTTATACCATACAAATTACAAAAATAAACTTGGTGCGGATGAAGGGAGTCGAACCCCCACGCCAAAGGCGCTAGATCCTAAGTCTAGTGCGTCTGCCAATTCCGCCACATCCGCGCATTTTAGTTTATTCTGTTGGTGGAGGATGGTGGATTCGAACCACCGAAGTCGGTGACAACAGATTTACAGTCTGCCCCCTTTGGCCGCTCGGGAAATCCTCCACGTGGAGCTGGTGATAGGAATCGAACCTACAACCTGCTGATTACAAGTCAGCTGCTCTACCGTTGAGCCACACCAGCATTGTGTGTATTTGATGGCGACCTGGAAGGGGCTCGAACCCTCGACCTCCAGCGTGACAGGGCTGGCATTCTAACCAACTGAACTACCAGGCCGCATTTATTGGTGGGAACAGGGCTCGAACCTGTGACCCCTGCTTTGTAAGGCAGATGCTCTCCCAGCTGAGCTATACTCCCACATCTGGAGCGGGTGAAGGGATCGAACCCTCACAGCTGGCTAGAAGGCCAGAACTCTACCATTGAGCTACACCCGCATAAAAAAAGTGACTCTAGGGAATCGAACCCCTGTTACCAGCCGTGAAAGGGCGGTGTCTTAACTCGCTTGACCAAGGAGCCATACTAATTTGGCACACTTTTATTTGTAAGTTTTTTAATGGTTGCGGAGGAAGGACTTGAACCTTCGACCTTCGGGTTATGAGCCCGACGAGCTACCAACTGCTCCACCCCGCGATATTGTAATAAGTGGTGCCGAAGACCGGAATCGAACCGGTACGAAAGTATAAGTTTCTGCAGGATTTTTAAGTCCTGTGCGTCTGCCAGTTCCGCCACTTCGGCAATACATGGCTCCAAGGGTGGGGCTCGAACCCACAGCCTACCGGTTAACAGCCGGTTGCTCCACCATTGAGCTACCTTGGAATATAATTGGAGGCGACATCCAGATTCGAACTGGAGATCAAGGAGTTGCAGTCCACTGCCTTACCACTTGGCTATGTCGCCTCATAAAAATACTATCTGGGGTGGATAAAGAGATTCGAACTCTCGATCTCCAGAGCCACAATCTGGCGCTTTAACCAACTAAGCTATACCCACCACAATGGTCGAGGTGAAGGACTCGAACCCCCGGCCCCATGGTCCCCAAACCACGTGCGCTACCAAACTGCGCTACACCTCGGCAATAGTATTTAAAAATATGGTGGACCATCAGGGACTCGAACCCCGGACCTACCGGTTGTGAGCCGGGCGCTCTAACCAACTGAGCTAATGGTCCACATAAGTAGCGGTAACGGGGCTCGAACCTGTGACCTTTCGGGTATGAACCGAACGCTCTAGCCAACTGAGCTATACCGCCATATTAATATTGTTTGTTTTAAAAATGGTGGACCATCAGGGGCTCGAACCCTGGACACCCTGATTAAGAGTCAGGTGCTCTCCCAGCTGAGCTAATGGTCCACAATTTATTTGGCAGGGGATGAGGGATTTGAACCCCCGAATGTATGAGTCAGGAGTCATGCGCCTTACCGCTTGGCGAATCCCTACATTAAGATATATAAAATGGTGAGCGCAGGAGTTCGAACCCCGGACACACGCCTTAGAAGGCGTTGCTCTATCCAGCTGAGCTATGCACCCACTTTATATTGGAGCGGGAAACGAGATTCCGAACTCGCGACTTCGACCTTGGCAAGGTCGCGCTCTACCGCTGAACTATTCCCGCTCATTAAAATATGAAAAATAAACTTGGTGCGGATGAAGGGAGTCGAACCCCCACGCCAAAGGCGCTAGATCCTAAGTCTAGTGCGTCTGCCAATTCCGCCACATCCGCGCATTTTAGTTTATTCTGTTGGTGGAGGATGGTGGATTCGAACCACCGAAGTCGGTGACAACAGATTTACAGTCTGCCCCTTTGGCCGCTCGGGAAATCCTCCACGTGGAGCTGGTGATAGAATCGAACCACAACCTGCTGATTACAAGTCAGTTGCTCTACCGTTGAGCCACACCAGCATTGTGTGTATTTGATGGCGACCTGGAAGGGGCTCGAACCCTCGACCTCCAGCGTGACAGGCTGGCATTCTAACCAACTGAACTACCAGGCCGCATTTATTGGTGGGAGTAACAGGGCTCGAACCTGTGACCCCCTAGCTTGTAGAGCAGATGCTCTCCAGCTGAGCTATACTCCCACATCTGGAGCGGGTGAAGGGATCGAACCCTCACAGCTGGCTTGAAGGCCAGAACTCTGCCATTGAGCTACACGCATATATAATTATGACTCATAGGGGATTCGAACCCTGTTGCCGCCGTGGAGAGGGCGGAGTCTTAACCACTTGACCAATGAGCCGTATACCGACCTCGCCTAGTCAAGGCTTGTTTCAATCACTACTTGTTTTTGAACAAGTATTATAATATCAAAGTTACCCTTAAAAGTCAATAGCTTTTTCAAGAAAAATTTGCATCCTTATAGTTTTTCCTAAAAGCACTTTTCAATACACTTTTTAATAGATACGAATGTCTATATTTTTATTTTTGTAAAAAACCTCACCTAATTTAAAAATTATAAAGATTGTCTTAAGAATATATTATATTTCCTTTAAAAGTACTTTTACTTCCTCCTATTTTTGGTCTCATAATCTTTATGTAATTAAGGGGTATTAATATGAAAAAGTATTAATAATGACCGCTTCCACAGGAGGAGGCCACAATAGGGCTGCAAGGGGCCATTATTGAAGAACTAGAAAAAGGACCCTACCAGGGTCATAATATAGAATGCAAGATCATAGATAGTTTTAAGCTGGTAAGTACTGCCATGGACAAGCTGATATCAGATGGTTATGAAATGTCAGCCAAGTATACACCATCAGCATATGGCGGTATGTACAAGTTGTCTGACAGGAAGTTTTTTGCCATAAATGAATTTAAAGACAAACCCAATTGCCTTAATACTTGCAAGGAAGTTTAGAAACTTATATTGGAGGAAGAACCTGACCTAATAATAGGTACCCACGCCTTTCCGCTAGTAGCTCTTAGTAGGTTGAAGAAGGGGGCCAGGGGTGAAGACCTAGAGGATGATTTTTCAGAGTTTGTAGCCAAGACAAATGAAGAAAAGTACAACTTTCCGCCACTTATATCCGTCTTGACTGACTACACAGCCCATTCAGCCTACCTGCAGAATGAAATAGACTACTATATATGTGGGGATGAATATGTGAAAGAACTTCTTATAGAAGATGGTATTGAAGAAGCCAGGGTTATGCCTTTCGGTATACCTGTAGAGAAATCCTTCCTGGAAAACAGGCCTAGGGACCTAGTCCTTGAGGAATTAGGCCTAGACCCTCAAAAGAAGACCATACTTCTGATGGGTGGTAGCTTTGGGGCAGGTAATATCAAGGGAACTCTTGAAGATATATGTCATATAGATAGGTCCTTCCAGGTACTCGTAATAACAGGCAAGAATACCCACCTAAAGAGCTCTCTAGAAAATAAGATAAAAGACTATAACTGCAAGACAGACATAAGGGTTATTGGATTTACCAATAATATGAATGATATTCTTCCAGCCATAGACATCCTGATTACCAAGCCTGGTGGCCTGACTACTACAGAGGCCCTTTTAAAGGATGTCCCTATGGTCATAGCCATACTTTATACCTGGTCAGGAGGGTGAAAACCTAGACTTCTTGACCAACTGTGGTGTTGACATTAGAACTACTAAAAAGTTCTCTATCAAGTCTGTTATAAAGGTCTTGCTTGACAACCCTGAAAGGCTTGAAAGGATGAAGGACAATATCAGGCTGATTAAAAAGCTAAACTCTGCTGAAAATATAGTTGACCTAGCCCTAGATATATTTGATAGGTCAAATGTCGACTACCAATCTATACACTTGAAGCAGAACCTATTGACCAAGATAGAAAAATAGTATGATGATCAGCAAGAGCATTATCGTTAAGGCCTGGTCGACATACTCTTATAAATATAAAATAGCGTTGAAAGAGAATTAATTTTCCTGTCAACGCTATTATTTTCTACTAAATCTAAAAACTTCAATATACACTTTTATACATGATAGCCTACTAGTTCTTTAGAAACCTGCTGTAGATAAATATCGCAAATAAAACCAGTATTATCCCACGCACCACATAAGTTATGACCTTATAGGAAGGATGGTCTTGAGGAACAAGCTTGTTTACAGCTATTATTAATATACTACACGCTAAAATCACAACCTTAATATCTGGCATTGTTCTACCCCCTAAAGTTTAACTACTTTTTACTATGAGGCTCATAGTAGTCCTCTTCATAATCATATTGAAAGTTTCTGGCATTATTCCTAAATACACTGGTATCATTGACCCTCTTATATCTGGAAGTCCTGCCTGATTTTTTTGCCCTAGTCTGGTTGTGTCTCTTCTTTACTACCAGACCAAGGGCCTTGTTTTCATCATATTCATTAGCCATATTTTCGGCCCTCTTCAGGTCCAAACTATATTGGTCCAAACAGGCCTGGGCTATCTCCAATTCCTGGTCTAGGTCCATCATATCTCTCTTCTTCCCTCTAGGGCCTTGGAAATCGTCACATCATCAGCATACTCCAGGTCACCACCTACTGGTAGACCATGAGCTATCCTGGTAACCTTGATTCCCATTGGCTTTACTAGCCTAGAAATATACATGGCAGTTGCCTCCCCCTCTATAGTTGGATTAGTCGCCATTATTATTTCCTTTACACTGCCATCGCCCAGCCTTGAAATTAGCTCCTTGATATTTAGCATATCAGGCCCAATTCCATCCATGGGTGAAATAACCCCATTTAGGACATGGTAACGACCGCTGTAGTCCTTGGTCCTTTCCATGGCTGCCACATCCCTTGGGTCCTCAACTACACATATGGTAGATGGGTCCCTATGACTGTTGGCACATATAGGACATACCTCTGTATCAGAAATATTGCAACATACACTGCAATACTTTATTTCATTTTTCACGTCTACCAGGGCCTTGGATAGGCCTGTTACATCCTTTATATCCATATTTATCACGTGAAAGGCCAACCTCTGGGCTGTCTTCCTGCCTATGCCTGGTAGCTTTGAAAATTCATTTATGAGCCTGTCAATCGGCTCGCTATAATTCTCCATACTCTTCTATCACCTTCTATACCCTAACTAGCAAACTAGAAAGGTAGGTTCATACCACCTGTTAGCTTGCCCATCTGAGACTTCTGTAACTCATCTATCTCTCTCATGGCCTGGTTTACAGCACTCATCACTAGGTCTTCCAGCATTTCTATATCGTCTGGGTCTACTACTTCAGGCTTGATGTTGATTGCTACTACTTCCTTCTTACCGTTTACCTTTACAACTACTGCTCCACCACCCACAGATGCTTCTAATTCCTTGGCCTCTAGTTCTTCCTGGGCCTTCTGCATGTCAGCCTGCATCTTCTGAGCCTGCTTCAACAGGTTATTCATATTCATTCCGCCTGGCATTCCTCCGCCAAATCCACCTTTTTTAGCCATTATCATTTCCTCCTAATTTATACTTTTTCATTTATATTCAGCTATTATTTGTCCTAAGCCTTATCATCCTTTATCTCTAGGGTATCACCCAGAACATCCTGGAGCAAGGCCTCTTCTGGGCTCTTTTCATCTTCTACTGGGTCTTCCTGGTCAAAATTCTATTTTTCATATCAGTCAACTTGATAAACCTCAGGTCAATCTTTAGACCACATATCCTGGATAAGGTATCCTGTATATAGGCCTTGTTGGCCTCTTCTTCTAATCTCTCTATAGCAAACTCAAACTTGTCTTCCAATATTATATAGAGTATGCCATTTTTATATCTTAGACCATGCTTTTGTATTAAAAAGGCCCTTAGTGGCATCTTCTTATCAGCCTTCATCTGGTCCAAGAACTTGTCCCAATTTTCATTGATAAGGACTAGGTCCTTATCGTCTATTATATCAAATTTATCACCACTGTCCAGGCTTGACTTTATCACTTGGTCCTGGCCAGAATATACCTGGCCTGGTAACTGTTTTACTGACTGGGCCAGGGCAAGCTGGTTGACCTGGTCTGGAGACAGATTGGTATTAATGCTAATTCTGCCATCTTCAACCAATTTTTCTATTTTTTCCAACCTCTTTGCCAAGGCCTGGTCTGACTGGTCCATAGCCGGTGATGCCAGTTTCATTATATATATTTCCAGGGTCATCCTCTGGTTTGTAGAAAATCTCAGCTTTTCAGATAGGTCTGACAGGATAGTCAATATCCTAATGATTTCTTCTGTATCTATATACTTGGCCAAGGCCATCATAGTCTGGGCCTGGTCCCTGGTCAAATCCACCAGGTCGCTTGCCTGCCCAAAAATCTTAACCATCATAAGTGACCTGAAAAAATCCGTAATATCATCTACTAGGAGCCTTAGGTCCTTGCCCCACATAAAGTAGTCCTCTATCATTTCCATAGACTTACATACGTCTGAATCCATTATAGACTTGGCCATTTTCAATAGCTGGTCCGGGTCTGAACCTCCTAGGAGTTCTAAGACCTGGTCCCCAGTCAAGATATTACCACCAAAGTATAGGCACTTGTCTAAGATACTAGTGCATCCCTGACTGACCCCTGGCCATTTCTAGCTATTATCCTAAGGGCATCTTCATCTATATCTATAGATTCACTCTGGCATATGAGTTTCATCCTATCTATTAGGTCTCCCACAGATACCCTCTTGAAGTCAAACCTCTGACACCTGGACAGGATAGTAGCCGGTATCTTGTTTGGCTCTGTGGTTGCCAGTATAAAGATTACATATGAAGGTGGCTCCTCCAGGGTCTTTAAAAGGGCATTGAAGGCCCCCTGTGACAGCATGTGAACCTCATCTATTATATATACCTTATACTTGGAATTGGCCGGTGTATACTTGACAGTATCCCTCAATTCCCTAATATCATCTACACTGTTGTTGGATGCTGCGTCTATCTCTATAACATCTAGGTTTGATGAATCCAGTATAGACTGACAGCTAGGACACTGGTTACAAGGATGATCTTGGTCGCCGGCCTGACAGTTTACAGCCCTAGACAGGATCTTGGCCGTAGTAGTCTTACCAGTACCCCTAGTCCCGCAAAACAGGTAGGCATGACTCATACTATTTTCTTTTATTTGATTTTTGAGAGTCCTGATGATATGGTCCTGACCAATTACATCATCAAATACTAGTGGTCTATACTCCCTATACAAGGCCTTGTGCATAATGTCCCTCCAAAAAAATAACAACCCCATTAATGGGATTGTAAATTTATATGTTTAAACTGTACACCATCCTTCGACAAGTACCTCACAACTGTTGCTCGTGTAGTTGGCTCCGCACAGGCGTCCCCTAAGTCACATGAAAGTGACCACTTACTGCTGCTTTCTTCCGAATCTCGACGGGAGTTCATGGGCTTCCATTGCTTGGGACCCATGCATCAACACTACTTGCACAAGACTGCATTACAGGCAGCTTGCCTCTGGATGGAATTCAACCTCGCTAAAGCGGATTGCGAGTTACAGGGCACCGCTAACTCCCCGTCTAGTACAGCAAAATTATAACCAAAATTAATTTAATTATTGATTAACATATCTACATTTAAATCTCGTTAACCATTAAGATGAAACTTACCTTTGTAAATTTTTAGTGCTTGGCTTACGATTAGCCAAGGCATAACTAATCGATACCATATGCGAGATAAATATTCAATGTTTTTATTTTCATGTTGGGCTTAATCTCTTATTCAATTAAATTAATTAAAGTGAAACAGTTTGTACATTCATAGGCACTATTCTTACATTCATCTTACTTCGCATATGAAGTCTGGATCCAATTTAAAAATAAATCTTTTATTACCATCATAAAATCCCGAAATAACTATTCTTCTTACCTAAATCATCTCTAGTGCTAAATAAGTAGGCATAGTCTCCAAGCATTACGCCTTTTCTCCTTTAAAGTAGCTACTTCTTGTCCGGTCAATTCATAGCAAAACTCACCTCGACCTGCTTATTGGAGATTCTTTTTGCTATTTGCCCTACTTTCAAGACTAATTTGGACTTTAGATCCTCTACCCTCTTATTTTAACATATAAAATGCTGCTACATTAAAAACTCCTCATCGTATTCACTCTGGATTTAAAAGTAAACTTGTTTTTATTATCTTCAACAAATTTTTTCATGGCCTTGGCCTCATAGAGACTTGCCTCGCTTACCAAACATTTATATTTTTGAAATTTGGGCAACTGAGCTATTTCTCACAAATACATCTTCAACCAAGTACTTGTTTCTGTATTCCTTTATTGACGCTGTACACCCTACACCCATATACTAATATAGCCACCGCAGCCATGATTATTATCAAATATTTTTAATTTTCTCATAACGATTACCCGTCTATCCTCTTTAATCTACTATGGTACATTTCAAACACCCTATCAAGTATATTTTCAAATATATTTTTGTTTATGGGTGGCATTATTATTGTCTTGCCTTTTGGCTTTTCCTCCTCTAAAAGTTTGACAAACACATCAATGCTTTTTCATCTAATCCGTTCAAGGGTTCGTCAAAAATCATCAGGTCTTGATTTTCCATCACGGCCTGAATAAAGGGCCAATTTCTTTCTTCATTCCAAGAGAGTATTTTTGAACTTCATATCCTTATACCTCATAGATATCAAATAATTTCATGTACCTTAATATTTCTTCCTTGTCTATTATTTTATTTATATTGGCCAGGTAAGCAAGATTTTTCAAAAACCAGAAATATTCGATTGCATACCATTTTGTTCTATACAAATCCCAATATCTCACAGGAAATTTCTCGTTAAATATCATCTTTTTCCATCTATCAAAAATTTCTCCGCTCGTCGGAAATATCAATCCGGAAAAGTGCGCAACAACATTGTTTTTCCAGAACCATTGCCACCAACTATCAGGAAATACTACCCTTTTCCAGTGTCAAATTAACATTATCCAAAACAGTCATTCCTTTTATTATCTTAGTATAGTTATTCACTTCTATGTACTTCATCAATAAAACTCCCTTCTACCAAGAACTGCCCTATTCATAAAAGCTAAAATTACAAGCATTACCAGACATGCTAGACAATATGTGAGTACTTTTGCTTTTTACAAATTCTGGGAAAATATTCCAGAAAATACTTCTGAATTTATGGACATGGATACAAGAAATGGAAGGCCAATGCAGTAATTATCGTTAATCCTACATGTTATCATTATGCTGATTAGCATGTTTATCATCGAAACGAATAATAATAAACACACCATGGATAAGAGGCATCTCCCTAAATCTATAGTTCCTATACATAAAAACAATATGCTATTTATTACTACTCACAAACAAAAACGAATATGCAAGGATATATGAAATATGTTTAGAATAATATCTTCCTATATCCTGTTTCTAATATACTTGTATATATTTCCTGAATCAATAGTCCTTTTTGCATGCAATGACTAATCAGTATATTTAAAAAGAGCAGACTTGCTATAAAAATATTCTCCTAACTCTAAGATTTCCGCCATAATCTAAATAATATATGTCATTCACGCTCCTATTAAAACTATCAGCTACTCGTACGTATAAGACAATCATCAAAAATAGTAACGAAGCTATAAAAATAGAAAAATCAAAATTTTACTTGCAATTTGCCCCACTATAGTATCTCCTTTTTCAAATACAAGTTTCTTGAGCATACTTTTCCAATATAAATATCATACACACACTATTATACCAATATTTATCATTTGAAAAACAGGCCAGCTCTCGATATTGTTTATAAGTGTCCCTGTGCGTATAATCACATACAAAAAATTAGCTCCTATTACTCCACCTGCTGACATTATTTTATTTTAAAAATATTGTTCAAGCAAAATATACTAAACCAGATAAATATGATGAAAAGAAAATCGTAAGTACACTAGGTAAAACGAGATCTGCTATATCTAGAAAGGTCCTATCGATCAAAACCAACCTTGTAAACAATAAAATGACCGCCACATTGATTAGTACATATCGTCAACCATTTTTAATAATATATCTTCATAGATGTTTTTCTCTCGATATCCTAGATATCAGTTCAGGATTTATAATACCGAGCCTTCTACCAGGATAAAAGTATATATATTGAAACATAGAGAAAACATTATGCTCTTATCTCTAATTTTGATATATCGTATTTACAAGTAAATCTTTCATATTTGTGTTAGTCTCTTTGCAGTGAAAATGCATAGTCTGATTTGTAATAGTACCATAATATGAGACTCACCATAACTATATGTATAATTGACGTTAGTAGAAGTTCCTTTTTCTTAAAATATATCATCTTTTATTACTCTCCTATTATACAAAAAGTCAAGACCACCAACGGACACAAAATAAAAGCTATGATCCCAAGAATACTCTCCAAACTTGCATTGAAGTAATTCATTATATGAAATAGCTTTATATCATAAAAATGTACCACAAAAATTCTATAAACACTGTTATCAGAAATAGTATCATCAGCTCAATATTTTTATTACTATTTATATACACTTTGGACACCAATGTAATTGCACTTATCATACAAACCATAAATGAAAAATGGAATCATTGATAAGAATATATAAAGGGTAGGACTAGAATTGGACAAAGGCAGTAAATAGATTGACCTTTTTTACAAGTACAAAAGCAATCACTTGGTATATATGGCACATTCGTCATCAAAAATACTGCAACTATTAAAATAGGAAGTATAGAAACTATACCTCCCATTATCAAGGAAGAAATATACATGAAAGTATCTTCCATCCTCTCTATTTATTAGGCACTCATAAAGACCACTATTCATATCCTCATAAAATGCCTTTTGAAGCCACTATCGAAATAAATAAAGGATTAAAAATATAGTATAAGAATGACATCTCTGATTTATAGGTATCTGGACCTGTAATTACAAAAAGGCACATATCCCAAAAATTTCTGTAACTGCTGAGCCTTAAATAGAATTCTATTCCCAATACAATACTAAATAAGAGTAACAAAATGAAATTTTTATTATATATGCTTCGCTTAATGCATGCCTCTTATCATATTTTCAACCTCCGCTATTCATAACATAAAAACCTTTCTTAATATATACTGATTATCTTTTATTGTATAATTATTTATATTAAATGTCAATGTGTTCAAAATTTTCCTATTCTTCTCTGTTGTCAGCATAAAGGATTATCATATGCCTTATATTTATAGTTATTATTGGACTTACCAGCCTTACTATGACCAAGTAAGACCCTATCTCAGGACTATAACCAGGCCCTCATTTCTAAGGCTGGCTGCCAGAGCCTTCCTATCATTAAAGTTTCTCTTGTCATACTTCTTAATTTTTAATATCATCTGTCAGCAGTATGTATTTACATACCAGGTAGGTCTTGTAGTCATAACCGTTTTTAGTATAGACTGTCACGTGTTTGTTGCAGGTAGTTGCTGGATAGGCCAGGTCGTTGTCACCTATCTTATGCTCAATTACTTCCTTGTACCTATACATGTCTACATCATGGGCCAGCCTATCAGCTGGCACCAGGGCCTGTCCCAATCTGGCATTATCTAAAATACAAATAGCCACTAAAATGGTCAGGCTCAAACCTATATAAAACTTATTACTCCTCTATAGGCTAATAAACCAGGCCAGAACCAATAGGCCAATATATCTTCATACTATTAAAGTACCTATCATAGCTGGCCAACCTTCTCGCTTCATATAGGGGCATTGAATATAGATACATACAGGTTGCCCACCTGGAGGCCAGAGATGTCAAAAATCCAAAAAGTGACAGAGCCGTCAGGAAAGCCATACCTCTTTCCGGTAACCAAAAGGGCTATCAATCCCAGGCCAAACAAGATTATTAGCAGGTACCAATAAATATCGTTGAAATTTTTTTCTATAAACATATTGACTATCATGTCTATATTACCCTTACCCTTGTCTGCCAAGACCTCCGAATATCTTGCAAAGGATATGAGAATGTTTTGAGCCTCTTCAACTACAAAGGTCCCTCTTGTGGTGGAGAATCCAAGCCTGTTGGACTATAAAGGGTACTAGTAGACCTATTAATAGACCTATACTGGCCTTTTTCTCCTTTATCATAAAGAAAAATTAGGAGAATCATAGAAAAGATTAAAAATATAAGTCCACTATGCTTGATGCTTATTAAAAATGACCCCATCAGAAGAAAGGGTAACCAAACCCTCCTGACATCCTTCCTATAGTAGTAGACCATATAGGATAGGGTAAAGGCAACTGTAGCCAAAATGCTGTCTATATACATGGTAAAGGTCCTTACATTGGCCACTTCAACCACTGCCACAGTAAATATAAATACTATCCCCATAAATATGTTCTTAAGCCATGTATTTCCTGATTTTTCCCTAGTAGGGTCCAAGATTGGTAGGATAGAAAATACCAGGACAAGGGCGTGGGCCTGCTGGTAGAGATTCTCCTGGTATAGGGTCCTGCCACTGTTAAAAAGGCAGAAAATAGGCATGGCTAATGGATAGTCGCTAAAGCTGATACACTTATCCATGGCAGATGGCAGGGCCCTGGAAGTCTGCATCAACCTAACTGCCAGACCCCAGTGAGAGAAGGCATCATAATCGCCTACATTTGATCTCAAAAATAGGCCTGTATATACCAGCATAACAAATCCAGCCAGTCCATAGATATAGAGATTTTCTCATATTTTCGGATGGCCAAAGACAAAAGACAAAAGCCTCGAGCCTATAATATACATGCATATATATACCTGGAAAAAGCAGTCCCATAGCCAAAGAATATAAGGCCTACTGATATAAAAAGTAAGACCTTATAGGTCCAAACTGGGCATCCAAGTCTAATTTAGCCTCTAGAAAACAGGCATATCCAATTAGGCGAGGCAAGTATAAAAATAAGTGCAAAAATGGATGCAGTATCCTTATACCTTCCAAGTCTCTTCACCTCAAAAATACCTTTATAAAAATAAGGTCCTAACAAGCAGGACCTCATAGATAAGAAGTCTTAATTAAAAACATTAGCAAAAATTTTCCTAAATATAAGCCTATAAATTTTAAAGGAATCTACAAAAACCCTAAAGTGGCTCTCCGAATTATCCCTTACATAATGGGTTTTATATCTACCTCTTTTTATCCTATAGGCTAGTCTGAAACCTCTATCAACATGTTCATCTCATACTCAAACCCATCGCCATCCAGGTCCTTAAATCTGACAGGGCTCCTAGTGAAATCCCTCATACCTGTTTGGCTATCACCTACCTTGACACCAAATAGGAGCCTGAAAATATACCTGGTAAACTTATTGCCATACCTATTCCTAAAAGGTACACAGGCTTCATCAAAGTTTCGCCTGCCAAGGTATATTGTAGATTCAAAAAGACCCCTATCCCATAAGTGGTCGGCAGTCATGACCTTATCAAGTTTGACCACATCTTCTAGCAGGTGTTGACCATCTGAGTCAAGACACAAGACCCCTAGATGAGGCCCCAGAATATCTTGCTTGTCCAAGACCCACTTAAAAGCATCCTTTAAGGCCCTGCCCTTACCCATGTTTTTATCATGGACCAAGACCTCTAGTCCAGGCCATCCCAAGCTTTTTATGGCTTCAAAGATTTTTTGACTTTCATCTCTACTACCATCATCAACCACCAGAATATATTCAAAGCCATTTTCCACCAGTTCTTTTACATAGTCAACAAAATAAAAGGGAGGGTTATAAGCAGGTATTATAAGTATGGTCCTTCTCAAACTTTTCAAATACACGCACCCCCCTCATCCATTAATTAGTCTTTTTAAATACGGCTGAAACCCTGTCTACATAAGGTACATAAATAGACAATAGGGCAAAAGCAGCCAATACTAGCGGATACCAAGTTAGGTATACCACTTCAAAGGGACTATTTAGTCCCTTTATACTTGCACAGGCAAATAAGACCTGGGCACCATAGGGAATCAAGCCCTGGAATACACAAGAAAATATATCTAGAAGAGAGGCTGCCCTCTTTGGCTCTATACCATACTCTTCACTTATTTCCTTGGCAATTGGACCGTTTATTAGGATGGCAACTGTATTGTTTGCAGTAGCCAAGTCTGTTAGTGACACCATGGCACTGATACCAAGTTCCGCAGACTTCTTACCCTTGATAATCTTCCTAACCTGCTTGATAATCCAGTTTATACCACCTTCTCGCTCAACCATATAGGCCAGACCACCCGTAAACATAGATAGTAGGAAGATATCTAGCATACCCTTGAATCCTTCAAATATCTGCTGGCTGAATACCAGGGCTGTAAATGAGCCATCACTGATACCTATGATACCAGAAAGGATAATACCACCTGTCAAAACAACAAAAACGTTCATACCCCAAATGGCAGATACAAGAACGAATATATATGGTATAACCTTGATGATGTTGTATTCATAAGATTTGACAGTAGGTATAGTTTCCGGCCTAGCAAAGATTAATAGCAGGACTATTGTAACTATGGCCGCTGGTAGGGCTATAATAAAGTTAGCTTTGAACTTGTCCTTCATCTCTACCCCTGGGTCCTGGTCGCTGCTATGGTATCAGATATGATGAGACAGGTTGTCACCGAGACATACCACCACCGATGGTGGCTCCGATTACCATGGCCTCACTGATACCTGCTGCCTGGGCAAAACCAATAGCTATTGGGGCAAACTGCAGCTACTGTACCTACAGATGTTCCCGTAGATATGGCTATAAAACATGAAATTATAAAGATACCTACAGTTATATGCACTGGGGTGGCAATACTGACATACCAAGATTTACGACAGAATCAACACCGCCCATCTGCTTGGATACTGTTGAAAAGGCTCCTGCCAGCAAAAATATAATACACATGATGATTATATTTTCATTACCACAGCCCTCAATCAGGCTATCGAACTTTTCTTCGATAGACCCCTTAAACATTATAAATGCAACTATAATACCGATTATTGCTGCCACTGGTGATGGCAATTGGTAAAAGGCCAACTCCGTCCCTGGGCATTTAGGACTATACCCGTAATTAGGTACACACACAAAGACCAAGAAGGGGATTAAGGCTTTAGCACTAACCTTGTCATTCTTCATATATGACTTCCTCCTTAAAAATTTTTATTATTTTATATATATCAGTATACAATAAAACCGGCTATAAGTCACCTACATGCACAATAATTGTATCGTTTTCCTATATTCTATGATACAGAGGATCTTAATTATTCATTTCTAGCTTTTTATATTCACTATTTGAGTGGTATTTTTGATCAACATATGAGACATAGATTTATATAAAGCCCAAATGAAGTTGTAGAGTATAACAGTATTTTTAAAAATACATCCTGCTATTGTAAAGCTTATCTCGAAAGGTAACATATGTACGGACAAGCAAGAATGTCACTTGTCCAATACATATATTACACTGGAAATACTCGGATACTATTTCATTAAGACTTTTTAAAAATTAAGACTGATCTTAGCTGTACTCATATATCTTTGCATATGCTTTTTACAGCCATTTTCAGTTCTTTTTCACTTCAAATATTTTTCTACATAGGTATTTACCATCTTTCTCTATGACTTCGTTCTACCTTTCCATTTTTGCCATAGTGAATATGGTCTTGTTCTTTTTATCTTCATTCCAAATACTCAGCAACTAATTGAAATCTTGTTTTCTGTTGGTCTTTTCTACGTCATTTACAAATTCATATCCATTATCTACTTGTATTGTATTTATTTTAAATCCCACATTCTTTTTCTAATTCAAGCAAATATTTGCTGGTTTCATATGTGCTTTTTCTTTTTGGACTATTTTTAAGAACCCTTTTCTGCTATATTCATCTATTGCAGTTATTTGGTAATATCTATCTCCTAGCTATGAAATCTTACGCATTCTTCCGGCACATATTTGATATCTACCTGCTACTTTATCGCCAGGGTATCTACCATCCATTCTTTCATACTTTGTATAGCTTTTTACGTCGTATTTTTCGGCTTTATATAGCCCCTCTTTCGTATTTGTTTATACATACTTCCAAAACTTCTGTGTATCCATTTCTTTGCATCTCACATATACTTCTGCAAGACCATATATACCATTACGCTTGAGTATACGACGAATTACAGTTCTTCCTCGTTATGGGCATTTGGGCTCTTGTGCGGTTTTCTTGATTTTTAGGCAAGACTGTACATCTCATCATATTTTTAATTGGCGATATACAAACCGCCTATTGGTATGATACCGTCTAGCTGCTCGAGTTACGTCATATTTTAAAGCATATTCACATAAACGCTGGCGAAATCTCATTTCTTCTGTTATACTTTTCATGAGAGATATTCCTTTTTGATATTGTTTTTGTAGTTAAAACTATTATATCAAAGTATCTCTCTTTTTATTTATTTCTGTAACATATGTCTTATCACATTACATTATTTTTAGCTTTAACTAACCTGGCCATAGGGTGCTTTTAACTATATGAAAATATCTTAAACTTTTTGTTGACATTGCATTTTTAATGATAGAATTAATAAAAATATAGAAAAGGAGAAGCATTTGATCGAAAAATATCAAAAATACTATTACAAAACAAAAATATAGAAAAATAATTCTGCCAACCTTTTCTATTATTATACTTATTAGAGAGTCACATTAGATTTGAGTGGCTCTATTTGCATTTGTCATGAGCCTCTAATGATGTGTTTGTACGACTCCTTACAGTGCAAACTAGTAAGGAGTTTTTATTTTCATTTGTCGACAAAAATAAAAACGCAAATATTCTATTTAAAAACAAGGAGATATATTTATGTTTAATTTACTACAACATCGAAAACCAAGTAAAAAGGCTGTCATTAGCATCTTAATAGTATATCCTGGGCTTTCAATGATAGCCATAAGGGATATGGTTCCCCATATCCCCTATCCCTACTGCTCTCATTTGCCTCATAGGTCTATGGACGTGCCAGGGGCATATCATTTGACAAGATGCAGGACAGTATGGCTGAGTCAGTTCATACCAGCATGGGGGCTATTTACCTTTTTCTTTATAGGGTATATTGGTTACTGCTCTTATGATATCTGGTGCCATACCCAGTCTTATCTACTGGCCTGGATATTATTTCATCTAAGACCTTTTTACCTATCAAGCTTCTTGGCTACTGCACAATTGGTATTGCTCTAGGATCAAGCTTGACGACTGTAGCAACTCTAGGAGTTGCCCTATGAAATGTTCTCAAATGCCTTTGGTCTTACCCTGCAGATTACAGCTGGTGACTATTGTGTCCGGTGCCTTTTTGGCGACAAGATGTCTCCCCTATCCGATACCACAGGTATAGCTGCCAGTATAGTAAGGGTTGACTTGTTTGACCACATTAAAATATGATGTATAATGACCATTCCAGCCTTTTATAGTGTCTGCAATAGCCTTTTACCCTTATGTCCCTAGGACAAGAAGCAGCTTCTTTAGATGGTATAGAAAGCTTTCGTTCCTCTATTTTTGGCTACTGGCCTAGTTCACCCTCACTCACTGCTAGCCTTTGGTGTCCTAATCCTGCTTTCAATTAGGAGGATACCTGCCGTCTTGACCCTTATATACACAGCCCTAGCTAGTCTCTTGATTAGCAAGCTCCACTCTTCATATAGTATGGGCCAACTAGCCAAATTTTTCTTTGATGGCTTTTCTATGGATGGTCTTAGTCAAGATATAGGGTCCCTGGTGAGCCGTGGTGGTATCAGCAGTATGTTCTTCACCATGACTATTGTAATCTTGGCCCTAAGCCTCGGAGGCCTTTTATTTGGCCTAGGTATCATACCAAGCATCCTAAACAGCTTGAACCAGTATTGGATAGTCCCTCTCGTGTCCAGCACGTGTGTAGTCGCGACTGCCTGGGTGTTAACCTGATGGTGGGCGAGGCAATACCTTAGCATCCTCTTAGCAGGTAGGACCTTTAAGCCCTATAAAGACCACATGTGGGCCTACATCCAAAAATCTGTCCAGGACTCTTGAGGACTCTGGAACTGTCATAAATCCCCTTGTACCCTGGGGAGTTTGTGGTGCCTTTTCCACCAGCATGCTAGGAGTGGCTACCCTAGCCTACCTTCCCTTTGCCATTTTTTGCTACACCAGCCTTATACTTACAGTCGTTGTTGGACTTACTGGCCTTACTATGACCAGGTCAGACGTCCTTCCTTAGGACTATAAATAAGACCCCAATTTTTAGTTTGTCCCCAGGATCTTCCTACCGTTAAAGTTCTCTTATCCTTTCTCTATATGTATGCATTCAGGTGCCAGCCTATCAGCTGGCACCTGGACATATTCAAAGTCATCTTCCAAGAGTGTCTTTACATTAGACAAAATAAAAGGAGGTTATAAGCAGGTATTATCAGTATGGTCCTTCTCAAACTTTTCAAATACACGCACCCCCCTCATCCATTAATTAGTCTTTTTAAATACGGCTGAAACCCTGTCTACTGGGTACATGAACAGACAATAGGGCAAAAGCAGCCAATACTAGCGGATACCAAGTTAGGTATACCACTTCAAAGGACTATTTGGTCCCTTTATACTTACTGAGCAAATAAGACCCTGAGGGCACCATGAGAATCAAGCCTGGAATACACAAGAAAATATATCTAGAAGAGAGGCTGCCCTCTTTGGCTCTATACCATACTCTTCACTTATTTCCTTGGCAATTGGACCGTTTATTAGGATGGCAACTGTATTGTTTGCAGTAGCCAAGTCTGTTAGTGACACCATGGCACTGATAGCAAGTTCCGCAGACTTCTTACCCTTGATAATCTTCCTAACCTGCTTGATAATCCAGTTTATACCACCTTCTCGCTCAACCATATAGGCCAGACCACCCGTAAACATAGATAGTAGGAAGATATCTAGCATACCCTTGAATCCTTCAAATATCTGCTGACTGAATACCAAAGGCTGTAAATGAGCCATCACTGATACCTATGATACCAGAAAGGATAATCCCACCACTGATAGTGGCACCGATTACCATAGCCTCACTGATACCTGCCGCCTGGGCAAAACCAATAGCTATTGGGGCAACCGCAACTACTGTACCTACAGATGTTCCCGTAGATATGGCTATAAAGCAAGAAATTATAAAGATACCTGCGTTATATGCTGGGTGGCAGCGCGACATACCAGATCGTAGAATCAACTCGCCCCATCTGCTTGAAACTGTTAATGCGCCTGCTAGCAGAATAGTTGATTTGTGACAAGGTAGGTCTAAGCGAGTACATATCTAGTTTAAAGGAGGGTATAAATACGAAAATTGGTGAAAGGGGAGTTAAAATATCTGGAGGTCAAAAACAGAGGTTTGCAATTGCTAGGACAATACTTAATGATTAGTGATATTATTGTTTTTGGATGAATCTACATCAGCACTAGATAACATATCACAAAGCAATATTATAAAAATTTAAAAGGATATTTGAACAATAAAATTGTGATTATAATTGCTCATAAGTTATCTACAATCAGGGATATAGATAATATTTACGTCTTAAATGATAGGTAAGAGTCATGAGATAAAAATCATGATAATTTATAGAACACTCAGATCAATACAAAAGTTATATTACAATGAATAGGAGCTTTAGGAATTTCATGACCAAGGATAATGCTAATGGAAAAGGTATAAGATACTAAAGGCAACATCCATCAGCTATAAGTTTGCTATGGATGCTGCCACTATAATTTTATAGATTTTATTGATTTTAAATTATCACCAACGTTATTTTGACATAGAGCCATTATTTCTCTCACCAAGGCTAAAATATTATGCAACCATATATTTTCATGTTTATTTAATTCATATTTAATGGCGGAGAGAGAGGTTTGAACCCTCGGTGCAGTTTCCCACACACCCGCTTTCCGGCAGGCACCCTTAAGCCACTCGGACACCTCTCCGTATTATTACCACCTAAATAATAATACCACGAAGTAGTCCAATTTTATAAGCCCCCTATTTTAATTATAATCAATAAATTCCAGCATATTGTCCATCTTCCTATTCATATATACCGCCCACTGAACGATATCCTACACCATAATAACCAAGAGAAGGATCAGTAAGTTCATACTGCCTCAAGGCCCTAGTCCATAGTTCCTTTTCTTCATAGGTAGGGCTCTTTACATGTATGTTAGAATCTTCATGGTCCGGTTGGGATGAGTAGAAGGTGCAATTTCTAGAGTTCTTATGACAAAACTCCTTTACCCCATCATGACAGGCGAAGTGGTCTACATTACCCCCACTCTTGTCATGGCTGTTCTTGGCAAGACTCTTGTAGGAGAAGTTGTTACCATGTTCAGCTTCAAATTTTTCTATGGCCCTGATAACAGTATTCTTGTCTATCTCCAGGTTCCTATTCTTTGTAAATATTATATTTTCCCTATTTACACCCATAGTTTCAAGTGCTCTCACCATCTCCATATCTCTTAGATAGGTAAAGTCTTCCCTACTAATCCTGCTCCTTCCAGTCCTGATAAACTCACGGTCCAGGGCCTCATATATCCAGCTCTTGCTGCCATCAGTCATCAGTATCAGGTAGACCTTCCTACCATCCTTTACATCCCTGATTATATCCAGTCCCATATCGATTGTCTCATCATCCTGGTGGGGATTTATATATACTACATCTGTCATATATTTTTTAACCAGGCCACCTACAGCCACTATCTTTTGGAAGTGGTAGTCGTGGACTTCTTCACTTGTCTTCTTAACCAATACTATATTGGCATTCATAGCTGCAGCCAGAGGAGATGCTTCTACTGTATCTGCAAATGTCTGACCTGAAGCAACCAGGCCATTCTTAGCTTCCGGGTAGTAGTCTTTTTGGATAATCCTAGATGTTTGATACCTGTCCTTACCACTTATTCTCCTGGCCTTGCCTATCTTGGCCATGGACTCCTTACTGATAGTATTTTCACCACCAATTACCAATACTTCTTCTGCCCCATAGTCATTTATAATTTTTGCCATCTTGTCGTCTATATCTCTTGGTACCAATAGCATTGGAATTCTGTTCATATAGGAATAAGATGACATAGATAGGCTGTCTGCAAATACCTCACTGCTTGCCAATATCAGGTTCTTCTTTATATCGTTATTATTTTTATGGGCAAATTCTCCACACTTATAAGATAGGTCAAATGGTCTATCGGCGCTGATACTTGTAACCTTATAACCCTTGCTAGCCAAGTCAGATCCTAGCTTTGGATTTATATTAGAGCCTACAAGATAGGCGTGTTCAACCCCCAACCTAACCATTTCTTCCCTGGTTCCCTTATCTAGTCCACCCTTACTGTTCAAGAGTATAGGGGCGTTTAGGTAGGCTGATACCTGGATGGCAGACATACTGTCTACATAGTTAGACCCATCTACTATTATAACCTCATCTGAATGGTCATAGGCCATCTGTGATATGAGCCTGGATGTCTCCTGCCTGTCCCTACCACTTAAGCTTATGTAGTCCCTACTAGAATCGGTAAGGAATTGGTCAACTTGTTTTTCTCCATAGGCCTCTACACCCAGACCTCCTACCAATCCCAGTCCAATACTAATCACCTTCAGCAAGTGCAGGCATTGTTTAAAAGCTTAACCGTTAATATACCTCCAAATAATAAATTTCACATAAAAATTTCTCTCTTCAATAGAATATCACTAATACGGACCTTGTAGTTATATTTTTAATCACAATTTATTAATTTTATATATTTTAGGTAATTTTTACTGATAATCCTATCTACTTTAGCCTATTTTGATTTTTCTTCCTTCTTTCCTTAAAAGTCGGCCAATATCTTGCTGGCCTCTTTTTCCAGTATACCAAACTCATAGTCTATCTTCCTATCATGTAAACCTCTGGTTTGAAATCATTGTGTTTGCCTGACCAGGTGGTTTTTCTTATGACTGGCCCCTATATATGGGCTCTTTATCCTAGAATTTTTCTATAGCACCTAGCACATTAGGCAGGGCTCCATGGTCTGTCATCTGGCGAGTCATATAGTCTCCACCTGCCCTGGGGTCTTGGCTGCCTCTTGGATGGCTTCATCTCTGCAGTGCTGGGTTGGGTCCTGCTCAGCTCTACCTGGTTAAAGCCCCTACCCAGATCTGGCCATCATATACTACTACAGCAGCACCTGTGGGGTTTCCTTCCTGGCATGGGCCTTCCTAGCCTCTTTCAGGCCTCGGACATAAAATAGGCCTTGTCCACTATTTGACCTGACCCAAGACTTCGCTTGGTCCAAACTTGTCACATTTCTTGCTGGCCCGCCTTGTGACCAGACTTGCCATCCCTCATGGGCCGGACACTGCTGTACACCTGGGCACCTCTTTTCAGTACCTGGTCCACCCTATCTGGGCCCTATCCCACCTATGGCATAGACTGGTAGCTTGGAAGTACACATTTTGGCTAGAGTCCAGACTCTAGGATCAACCCCTTCTTACAGTCTGTTGGGAAGATACTGACCATGCAAATATATAGCTGTCTGAGGTCTTTTGGGCCTGGCTGACCTCATCTAGAGAATGGGTAGAAAGCACCTATACGATCAAAATGGTCTATAAAAGACTGATATTTTTCCCCATCACCGGCCAGGTCTAGGAGGTCATAGAGGGGCATATGAATATTTTTTATCCCCAATCCCATGGCAGATTTCCAGTACTTGTGGGCATAAATGTCTATCTCATAAACCTGACAGAGTTCCTGGACATCCCCCAGTAATTTTAGGGTGAGACTTCCTGGTCTAAGTCTTTTCCCTCAAGACTAGGCTTCTGTTGAAATCCTCCAAATAGATTCCGCCTGGGCCTGCAAATACCTCTTCAAGCCTCTTTAAAAGACCCTCCTGGCAGATTTTCCTATTGGTTACGACCATCAATTTTTTCTTATTTCTTTCCCCTCTTTTTTCCATACTACTCCCTTACTTGATACCTTCTTCAGTCAGGTTAATATAGTCACTCATAACTGGTTGCAGGCCACCTGCCTTTATGGCTTCAAATACCTCTTTAACATCTCTAGTATCAGCGATTTCAAACTGTTCATCGCCCTTTTCATTTTCAATTTCCTCGGAATGACTTCCTATACCCGTGCTTACATAGCAGATATCTTTGTAGCTGCTATTTTTATAATGTTGTCCCTAAACCTTGGTAGCTCCCTAGTTGATACCGTGATGCTGGCAAATGGCAGGAAGATCCTATAGGCACAAATTATCTGTAGTAGGTGGGTTTCGTGAACATCCTTAGGATTTATTTTATCATTATTTACTAATGAGTCTCAACCTCGGACAGGAAATTGCTATCTCTGCATGGGGGTACTTTTGCTGGAGTAGGTAGGCATGGTAGCCTGTAGCAAAGGCATCCTTCCTAAAATCATCCAAGCCTAGTAGGGCTGCAAAACCGACCCCTCTCATGCCTCCCCTTAGGGCCCTCTCCTGGGCATTCAACCTATATGGAAGACCCTCTTGTGGCTGCAAATGAGGTTTCATCTTGTCAAATTATGGGTTTCCTGAGAAATACTGTAACGTAGTCTGCCCACAGAATTAAGGTGGCATATTCATCAGTATTCATGGGTAGACTTCCAGGCCTACTATGCTAAAATAACGCTGACCTACAGGCCTCCCTATATACTTTATATCAGTGCTTCTCTCTCCCAGTCAGGATTAATATTTCTTGAAGGCCTGTCTCCGCTATGGCCTTCATTTCCTTCTATCTGGTCGAAATTTAACCTAGACCTCTTTATCTTGTTGTGGAATTAAAGCCTAATGCAGTAGTTCTCACAGTAGTTGGCTATATGGGAGGTAAGCATATATATTGGTGCAAAGTGGGCCCTTGTCTCCTCTGTGCCCTCTGAGCTCTCTTCTAAAAGTCCTGGGCAACTGGTGATAGGAGGCCTGAAGTCCCTAGGTGACAAGATATCCTTGAGGGCGACTTGACATCACTTGCAGTAAATGAATCATAGTCATAGGCCTCCATCTGGTCTATTGCCACAATATAATATCACAGTTCTGATCTTTCCATCCCATCCATATATTCCATATTAATTTCTTCCATATCACTGGTCACTCTAGAATCCTGTTAGTGATAAAGCGACCCACCTTTTCTAGCCCTGCCCAGCTTGGCCCGGTAAGCCAACCTACCAGCTTCTATAGCCTGCTTAAAGGCCTGGGCATCATAGGTATATCTCCTTGGTTGCTATAGCAGTGTTGGCCATTATAGCTGCAGCCCCCATTTCCGCAGCCTCCACAGGCCTGGGATCACCAATTCCATCTACAATTACAGGCAGGTCTATTTAAATCTATCAGAATCAGATGGTCCTAGTAGCCAGCCCTTGTTTGATCCTATTGGAGATCCAAGTGGCATTATACAGGCTAGCTCAGCATTTTAGGTCCCGATACATTTAGGGTCCCAGTATATGGCTATACTAAAGCCCTCCTTGGCAAGGATTTCTGTAGCCCTTATAGTCTCCTGGTTGTCTGGAAGTAGGTACTTTGAATCCCTGATCACCTCTATCTTTACAAAGTCACCACAGCCACACTCTCTTGACAACCTGGCTATCCTGACTGCCTCTTCTGCATTTCTTGCCCCTGATGTATTTGGTAGAAGGGTCACTCCCTTGGGTATATAGTCCAGTATATTTTCAACCTGGCCTCCTCCCGCCCTCCTTAAAGGCTGGTGATAATCTCTGCCCCAGCATACCTTACCGCACTATCTATTAGGTCCAGGGAATACTTACCTGACCCCAATATAAACCTGGAATTAAACTCTCTACCACCGATTATCAACTTATCATTCATAATTATTTCCCTCCTATTTTTCATCCTTAATTAATTCTTTTTAAAATATGCACTAATATTTTTCGTCCTATCCTTCTAGACCCTATAATTAGCCTCAAAGATTATATTGGCCTGGTGACCTGCATATATGCTGACCCTCAGGGCCATCATACCAGGTGCTAAGCTCAAAGTCAGACCTCTCATCCCCACATAGGTATAGCCTGGAAAACTTCTTTTGAGTCCTAATAAGGTTGGCATCATCCAGACCGGCCATGCCGGAAGCTGCTATTACCAGCTTGTCATTGGAGTTGGCCAGGACCTCTGATACCACCATTGACTTTGTAGCTGGATCATCCAGGGCTTCACATATTATTTGTTGGCCTTTGACAATGTCCATAATATTGTCCCTATTGATTTTAGTATCTATGACCTCTAGGTCTATAAAGGGGTTTATGGACCTTATAACCTCTACCAGGGCCTGGGTCTTTTTCATACCTATATGGCCCAGGCTATAATACTGCCTGTTTAGGTTTGAAGCCTCCACCTGGTCAAAATCAACCAAGACCAGCCTGCCTATACCAGACCTGGCCAGGTAGACTCCTATATTTGATCCTAGGCCTCCAAGGCCCAAAATACAGACGCTGGACCTAGCCAAGACCCCATCTGTGTCACCTATATTTCTCTTAAATATATCCTGAGGGCCTAGTACCCTTCCTCCTATATTTATATTTTCTAGTCCCTTGTATATCCTTCTCTTTAAGCTAATGACATTCTCTTCTTTTTCCCTAGACTTCTCAATTTTACCCTCTATCTTACACCCCCTACAAAACAAACTATCTCTACCTTGTCTGACTCATTTTATTACATAGTCTCCATGGTCCTCTTTTTATAATGGTCCCATTTACCTCTACAGCCTATCTACATCAAAGCCTGAGTCTTGCAAATATTTAAGTAGACTTTGACCTCCAGCTAACACTTCCTGTCCATTTATAATCTGCCATGATTTCCATCCTTTTTTCGTGCAAATATTCATTTTTGCCGACGCCTGAAGAAGCCTACACCCGTGGTGGTGTACCTCTCAGATGCGACGTTAATCAACACTCTGATGTTGTTTTACTATATTTTTACTTCAAATACAATAGGAAATCGATATTTCAAGTAATTATGTTGTCTAACACCTTCTGAAACCTATCAGAATCAAAGAAGTTTTTGCCCTTAGTTATCAAGCCACTAAAAACCGACCCAAGAATCAGACTTTGTCTAATCCCCGCAGGTCATCATTACTCAATATTAAGCTAAAAATCTTATTCCCAATAGTCTAGGGTCTTCAGGACTAAACCAACGAGACTTAGCGTGGAATTCTGGTTCCTTACCAGCCTTCTTCCTGTTCTTCATAATCCTTAAGAGCCTTAATAGCTACTCCACCCAAAGATTCACAGCAAGGATGTTTATAAGAGCCATCAAGCCCATTGTAATATCAGCTAGGGGCCCAAGCTGCTTCCATTGATATAGATTGCCCAAAAGAATACTACTAGTGCAGCGACCATAGAATATCTTCATAAATCCATCATGGCTTCTTGTTACCATTTTAGGTAAGATAGGCCTGTTTCACAATAGTAAAGGTTACCTATCAATGTAGTGAAGGCAGACATAATCATAGCTACTGTAATAAATAGGGATCCGAAATGAGACCAAAATATGGGAGAACGTAATGATTCCTGTACCATTGGTGCACCTGCCATATCAGGGCTTGATAGCAACGCATGATTAATATCATGAAAATGCTGTTGCTGAACAAATTAATAAAGTATCTATATATACAGACAAAGGAACTGTACTAGACCCTGCTTAACTGGGTGAGAGATACTTCTGCTGATGCTGCTGCATTAGGAGCAGAACCAACACCGGCCTCATTTGAGTAAAGTCCACGCTTGATACCATATACTAGGCAAGATCCCGCTAGACCGCCTGCAAATGACCTACCACTAAAGGCATCTGTAAATATCATTCTGAATACTTCTGGTAACATTCCTATATTTAAAACTAGGACTATGATTGAAACTAGCACATAAGCTACACCCATGAACGGAACTATAACCTCTGTTACACGGATCATACTCTTACCACCGCCAACTATAGATATGAAAACTGCAAGGGCTATAATTGCACCTATGATTTTTGGTGTTACACTTGGGTTGTAGAAACCATATACTGAGAATGTGGACTGTAGGTTATATGAGCACAATAGGTTAAATCCAAAACCATATGTCAATATCAAACACACAACGAACAAACCTGCAAGGAACTTGCTCTTCAAAGCTGTTTCAATATAATAGGCTGGACCACCATAGCAACCACCTGTTTTTTCATCTTTACGCTTGTAGATCTGTGCTAGTGTAGATTCTATAAAGGCTGTTGCCGAACCAACTATAGCTAGGACCCACATCCAAAAGGCTGCACCTGGACCATCAAGTACTATAGCTGTAGATACACCAACGATATTACCAGTACCTACACGAGATGCAGTAGAAACCATCAAGGCCTGGAAAGAAGAAACTTTTCCTTTTTCACCTGGCTTTTCCTTAACTGCCCTTATAGATTCTGGAAATAATCTAAGCTGGACAAAAATTTGTCCTAAAACTGAAGTAAATACCTGCTACTGCTAGTACTACTATCAAAATAGGATAGTACATAACGTCATCGATTTTGTCAATAATTCTAGAAATAAGTCATTCCTCCTTTTGCAGAATAAGATATCCCAGCAGTCATCCTAATTAGGTACTGTTATTAGATACCAATACTCTGAAATTTAACATATTTATTACTAATTTATTCCACAATATTATCCTATAAATAGGGTAGGATTGCAAGTAGAAAAATAAATATTTCAAAAAGCATTTTGCCTATCATTCTTTTATAAAAATGAATAATGTTATGCATTTTTTGGTCATATATAAATATTTACATATTATCGAGGGTCTTTTTGAAAGTTATGCATAAATAAATTCTGTAAATTAGGGGTATTCCAGATACAAATGAAATAGAAAATTTCTAATTGTTTCAATATGATAAAATTATTCTTATCTTAAGAACCATACTCTATATAAAAACTTTCTTTGATATGCAACAAGAGAAAAATAATCGACAATTTTTCTAAAATATATTAATATAAAGATAAGTAGTATTAGGGAGGTAATTCCATGTTGGTGAAAATTAGTAAACCAGTTTTAGAGCACTTTGAATTACCACTATAAAATCGATTGGAAAAATTAAAACTCCTATTGGAAAAAGCTTTGGAACTTATTATATATACATAAGAAAGGACACTATTGCGAAGTACTGTAAATATGTGGATATAAATTTACTTTTAAAAGATAGAATAAAAGGTTGCCTCAGATTGCACTCAAAGCACACTCTTGAATGCAGTCAATGTGGATCCTTTACATATCAAGTTACCATTTATAGTTTTTTATACAACTATACTTGGTTTTTCTTCTTGGTTCTTTTTATAATTTTTGTTTCTAATAAGATGATATATGTTATAAACAATATTTTGATATTTGTATTATTGAATAGCCTGTATTACATAACAAGTCATAAGTTCCAAAAATATAAGTTAAAAATTAAGTAAAAGAGCCTATAGTCTGGTACTTTACTATGAGGCTCTTTTATATTATGGTTGTATAATATTTAGCGTTGGTGAGAGAAAAATTCTCTCCCAACGCTAATTTTACATAGGAACACACATCAAATCTCGTGTATAATTTAAATCGCAAAAATAAAACAAGGAGAAATGATAGTGTTCTAATGCTGGTATAACAGAAATCTTAGGATTAACGATAACAATTTAGTAATTTTAAGGGAACAAAAAGAAAATATCAAGGGGATAGAATATACAGTCCTAAGGGAAAGCTTTCCTTATAGGCCGACTTTGCTGCCCTAAGTGTGTGGTGTAGTCAGCAGAAAGTTATGACATAACTAAAAATGGAGCCAGACCGTAAAATACTTTTTAATAGGGTCAGTACAAACCCAATGATATTAATGGTTAAAAAGCAGGGTTTTTCTGTAGGCATTGTGAGAGTCATCCTTTATGGCCAAAACACCTATCGTGAGATAAGGGTGCTTCATATCGAATGATGTTAAAGGTCAATAGTTTTAAACCTGTGAGACTAGAGTCAATGGACTTAATTGCAAAGAGAACACTGTCATCTCCTACTAGTGTTGCCAGAATACTCCGTTTAACTGAAGATAGGAGAAGAAAAATTATCTTCCTAGGATTCTATCAATAGACAAATTCAAGTCCAGTAAATACAGTTGATGCGTCTATGAGTGTAAAGTAACTGATTTGAAAGGCGGTCATATTTTTGATATCCTAATTGGATAGAGGCGAGAATGTCCTCTTTGAGTATTTTTAATTCCATCCTTGAAGGTCAGAAAAAGGGTAGAGAATATGTGACTACAGACATGTATAGCTATCTGTTGATCTTGCCAAGAAGGTCTTTTCACATGCCAATGATTGTGGTCGATAAATTCCACATAGTACAGCTCTTGACAAAGGGAGTTAAAACAAGTTAAGGATAAAATGAGATGAAGAAGCATACCCGGGTCTAGAGTATAAAATACTAAAGAGATACTGGAAAATACCGCTTACGAGAACTGTAGTTAAATAGGATATATTTTTACAAGAATAGGCACTTTAAAAATATGACCAGTTCAGTTGATATATTAGATTATATGTTAAAAGAATTTCCCTAACTTAAAAGAGGCCTATGATTTTTATCAAAACTTCCTATTAAGTATATCTAATAATGATGTAGCTATGCTTGAAAGATATTCTAAATATGGACTGATGAAATACCAATGTGTTTTAGGAAGAGTATAAAAAGCCTTAAAAGCTTAGAAAGTATGTGCTAAACTCATTAAAATATGATTATACGAGATACTAGTGGTGGAGGTAGAATAACGATAAAGGTGATTGAAAAAGTATCCTCTACGGACATAGGAGTTTTAGGAATTTTAAGGCAAGGATAATGCTAATGGGAAAGTGTATAAAATACAGACAGACATCCATAGCTATAAGTTTGCTATGGATGCTGCCACTATATTAATAGATTTTTATTGATTTAAAATTATCACCAACGTTGTTGACATAGAGCCTATTTTATTTATCCTCTGTTTATTAGGGTCACACTTCATATACTCTTGGGGCTTCTGGAGACCACAACGCTACCATCAGCCTGCTGGTAGTTTTCAAGTATAACAGCAAGAGTTCTACCAACTGCCAAACCTGATCCATTTAGAGTGTGGACAAATTCAGTCTCCAGCATTTCTATCTCTCTTAAATCTGATATTGGCCCCTGTACCTGGAAGTCTTCAAAGTTTGAACAAGAAGATGTTCACATACCCTGTTGTGGCGAGCATCCAAACTTCTTGTCAGCCTTCTTGGCAGCAGTAAAAAGCCTAGGTCTCCTGTGCATATCTTAACCACCCTGTGGTAGGCTAACAACTGTAGCATCTTTTCAGCATCATTAGTCAAAGTTTCTAATTCCTGGTAAGAATCTTCTGGCTTAACAAACAACTAGCTCTACCTTGTTGAACTGGTGCTGTCTAACTAGACCCTCAGTATCTCTACCAGCTGATCCGGCTTTCAGACCTGAAGCATGGAGTGTGACACCAGTGCTTGATTGGAAGCTTGTCCAGTTCAATATTTCATACGTTGTAAGGTTGGTTACTGGAACTTCTGCAGTTGGTACCAAGAAGTATTCTAAACCTTCTAGCTTGAACATATATCTCTTCAAACTTAGGTAGCTGACCAGGTACCTATAAAAGCTGTTTCTATTGGCGATGAAAAGGAGTATTACCTCTGTATAGCCGTTATTTTTCATATGCTGGTCAAGGAAGAAACCTATTAGAGACACTTTTCAGCTTAGAGACCCAAGCTCCTTAAGCACTGTAAATCTTGAGTCCTGTTATCTTTCCACCTCTTTCGAAGTCAAGTATATCAGGTCTGTTCCTATGTCAGTGGGCCTTGTGTTCGAAAATCAAACTTTGTAGGCTCTCCCACCTTCTTATTTCTACGTTTAGTCTTCATCAGTTTCACCTGTGGTACATCTGTGTGTGGTACATTAGGGTATCCTCGGCCTTAGCATATAGCTTTTCTTCCTACTTCCTAAGCAACGTCAAATTCCTTTATCTTGTCAGATAAGACCTTTAGTTCAGCCTTTATCTCGTCTATATTTTCACCATTTTTCATCATTACTGGTATCTTCTTAGAGTCAACATTTGACTTGTTCTTTAGGACTTCAACTCGCTTTAAGATAGCCTTTCTCTTGTCATCCAGAGTCTAGCATCATCAAGGTCTTAGGATTAATTCTCCTTCCACGCACCCCCATCAAAAAGCTTAATCTCATCAAGATTTTCTCTAATTCTCTTTACGTCTAACATATCTTTACCTCTCTTTATAAATAATATATTTTTGTATTTTTAATACTGGGACCCGGGCAAAAAGCATAGATTCTAACAAGGGCATATGATGAGGTCCTCTGTTTTAATAATAAAAGACTCCCATCCCAATAAGGGACGAAAGTCATAATTCCGCGTTGCCACCTGGTTGGCTATATAAATAGCCACCCTCTAACCCTCATCAGGGTCCCTGCGTCTAGTACGATCTCTGAGCTAGAGCTCCGGAGTAGATTCAGAAAAACTTGCCAGCAGGTTCACCGACCACCCATTCTCTGAAGACAGGACTTAACTTACTGAGACTCCATCATCATGGCATCAAATCTATATGTATCCATTATATACCTGATTAAGACCTTTTTCAAGCCTAACTTACTATGGATTTTATAGCTATCAGTATATTCTTATTTAATAATAGGCCTAAAAATTTACCTATTATAATTGACTATACCTGGTTTTTAATTAAATCTTCCAGACTCTCTCTCTTTATAACAATCTTGTCCTTGCCATCGCCAACAAATACTGCTGGCTTTTGCATAAGATTGTAGTTAGATGCTCATGGAATAATGGAGGCCCTGTGCAGCTACTACTCAGAATATCACCTATTTTTGCCTCAGGTATCCTGACATCCCGGCCTACCAGGTCTCTGACTCAGCAGCACTTAGCTGTTACAGAGAGAGCGTCCTCCTCATTCATCCCATTTGCAGGGCAACCTCGTACTTGGCACCATAAAGGCAGTCCCTATGATGGTCGGTCATGCACCATCCATTGACACATATGTCCTTACACCTGGAATCTCCTTTATAGTTCCTACCCTATATAGGGTGTAGCCTGCTTCATGCAACTATAGACCTACAGGCTCTAACCACAGTGCAGTATGGCCAAACCTTGGCTCCTGGCAGACTCTTTTGGGCAGGTAATTATCTCTTCTAGAGCATCCTCTGTGGATATGAGACATCCTCATCTGTATATCTGATACCAAATCCTCACCTATTTAGGATTTTTCCGCTTCAAAAGTCAAGATCCTCTTTAGGTCCTTTAGTCAAACAAAACTTTCTTGATTGCCGCTTGCCTTCTGCCCAATATCCAGACCCTATATGGAGTGTGGTCCATTAGGTCTATTTTTCAGCCCCAATATGGCTTCTACCTCCCTGGCCTGGCCATTATCTATATTAGACCAATTTAGAGTCTGTATTTCCTGTTTATAAATTCATGGGTATGGGCCTCTACACCTGGAGTAACTCTTAGTAGGGCCCTTTGCCCTCTTGCCCATTTGTCCTCCTATCCTGTTTAATCTTTCAAGCTCTGCAGAGGCCTCTATAACAAAACAACCTATATCTAAAAGCATAGTCTATTTCATACTCTGTCTATTATTACCGTGAAGGTGGATCTTCTAGGAGTCAAAATCTACTGAAAGGAGCATTGTGTAGCTCTCCAACAGATACAACATCTAGGCCCATGTCTTCTTCCTTCATTATCCTTACCAATTCCTACATATAAAGGCCTTGCTTGCATATAGAATGCTGGTAGTCAAGTCCAGACTTTGAAGAGACCTTGTGAAACCTACTACACTTGGTCTCTTATCAGGCCCTCGTCCTGAACAAATAAAGGGGCTACTACTTATCTACTAGGCTACATGTATCTACCCACCTACTTCAAAGATGGCCCTTTGAATTTATTCTTCCGCTTCCATGTAATTGCATACTTATCCCCCTTTTAAATACTATTTTTATGTTTTTTAAACCCTGTGTTATTACTTCTACACCTTCCTATAGGATGGATTCTCCATCTGTTCTATATAGTCCACATCAAGACTCTATGGTTTTAGCTATAGATATGTTGCTCTGAATTGCTGGCTACCCCCTTAAATGTATATTCATGGACGTATATCATGGCCATAAAATAACTTCATCCGCTAAGGCCACATCTTGATCTACCAATAGTCCACTGGCTCAGTCATCATGAAAACCAGAGGTACCTCTCTCTATCTTATCTGAACATCTATAATTCTTGACCTCAAAGAGCCATCTCCATAGCCCTATTTATAACTGCAAAGGTCTGTGGGTTCCTAACCTGAAAGTATGAACAATATCCTATACTCTGACCTGGATCAAGGTGGATTATGGACAAGACCCTGGCAGATAGGTTGATTGCATGGTCTAGCTTTTTAGGACAGTCCTTATATGGCAGACAGCCATATAGGTATATTCCTAGCCTGACATGACTATGACTCTCCAACAAGCCATCCCTGGCAAAGGAGGCGCTATTTTTGAGACATGGATCAATTTAAACTTATGAACTCTTTTGGCTGCTGCTAGGGCATCAAGCCAAATTTCTCTCTCTCTTTCATAGGTCTTGTCCTGGTCGAACTCATCCGACCATGAAAAATGTGTCCATATCCCCTCTATATCTATATTATTGTCCCTTGCAAGGTCCAGAATCTCTAACATTTCCTCCTTAGACCTACAACCTGACCTTCTCATATTTCCTGCCCATTCAAGCTGCCAGGATATAGCCTTCATATCTTCAAGGTTATTTTTTACAAAGTCAGGTTGGCTATGGCCGTAGAAATCCTATACTTTCTCAATAGGTCGAATTCCTTGGCAGGTTTTAGGGATATAATTGTTTATATCCTCGTACAAGTCCCTCATCTTTATACATTCCTTTAAAGATGTAGTTGCAAAGACCCTTACTCCTGCCTTGTAAAAGGTCTCTACTGCCCTTTCTAGACCAAAGTTATAGGCATTGTTTTTTACTACTGCTATCAAGCCCCCATCAGTTTCTTTAAGGACCCTAGTCGCATTTTTGTAGATAGCCCCCAGGTCTATTCTCAATTTTGCATTTTCCATTTCAATTACACCTACCTAGTACAATAAGCCTTACTACTTCTGAGGAAGTCCACCCCATATACCAGGGCCTCTTCCCTCATCTGTAGTGTCGGCGTATGAAGTCCTGTCGTATAGCCTAGGTCTTCATTTCTAATTCCTACAAAGGAATAGTTTACTGGCCCAAGCTCTGAGAAGAAGGAGAAGTCCTCACCCAATAGGTAGGGTTCTTCTTTTTAATTCAAAAGCTTGCACCTGCTTTTTCAACAGCTTTTCTCCAGGTCCAATAGGAAACCGTCATTCAGAAGGGCAGGATAACCCTCTTTAAATTCTAAATCGACCTTGCACCTGCTAGCTATCTCCAGGCCCGAACAAATTTCTTTCATCCTATTTTTTATTATTTTAAGGTCACTACTATCATAGGTCCTGATAGTCCCCTCCATGTGGCTGCATGTTTCAGAACTGCATTCATGACTCTCACAGACATCTTGCCCACATGGATTATATTGGTATGCTTGCAGTCTAGGTCATGGAGCAGTGATTGCCTCTGTTGTTGGTAGATGTTTACACAGGCATTTGGGGCATTTAGGCCATTTTCTCTCAGACCAACATGGGCCGTCCTTCCCTTTACATCTATGGTAAACTCATTACAACTAGCCATTATAGGGCCTGGTCTTGTAACAATTTTTCCCTCTTCAAAATCTGGGTTTACATGAAGGGCATACGAGGCCTTGATATTATATTTTTTAAAATCATATTCCTTTATCAAGAGGTTGGCCCCACCAAAGGACTCCTCTGATGGCTGAAATACAGCCAGTATATTCACTTTTAGAAGGCCTGACTTTTTCAATTCAGGATTTCGCTTACTGCACCCAAGAGCATGCTTGCATGAGCATCGTGGCCACAGGCATGCATGACCCCATCATTTTGGGATTTGAAGTCTACATCATTCATTTCCCTTATAGGAAGGGCATCTATGTCTGCCCTCAAAATGATAGTATCTTGTCCCCCTCCATCTATATAGACACTGGTCCCTGTATTTAGGCAGGTCTCATAGGTCAAGTCCATCTTGTCAAGTTCAGCCCTTATATAGGCGGCTCTTGTACTCTCTTTTGGGACAACTCGGGTTTTGTATGATGTCTTCTCCACCTATAAATCTTCTAACCTTGTACCTTCATATATTCACTACTATCTATGCAAAGTGGTATTAACTATTCAAAATTATACCATCTTTACAAAATAATTTATAAAGTATAATTCAAAATTTTCGTTAATACTAATTTGATTATATTTATTCTAAAGCTGCTTAAAAAGCATCAACTATGCTGATTTTTTCCCCTTCAACATCGCTTCAGTCTGCTTTTTATTATCCTGGCAGGCACACCTGCAACTACTGCCCTGGTGGTACATCTTCTGTAACAATGGCTCCTGCTGCAACTACTGCCCTCTTCCTATCCTGCACCCTCAAGGACTGCATTAGCCCCTATAAGGACATTGTCTTCAACTACTACTGGATTTGCATTTGCTGGCTCTATAACACCTGCCAATACTGCCCCTGCTCCTACATGGACATTCTTACCAGTAGTTGCCCTACCGCCAGACCTTCCCCATCTCTATCATAGTTCCTTCACCAACTACTGCACCAATATTTATTAATGCCCCCATCATAACTACTGCATTATCCTTTATAACTGCATGCTCACGGATAAAGGCACCCGGCTCTATTCTAGCATTTACATCTGATAGGTCCAACAAGGGTATAGCACTGTTTTTTCTATCATTTTCAACCACGTAGTCTACTATCTTGTCCCTGTTGTTGGCAAGGACTTCCTTCCAGGTATTTAGGTCAGTAAATAGGACTCTTGACCCTTCACTTCCGAATGCCTTTACGCTTTCTGGTAGGTCTATATTGGATAGGTCTCCCTTTACATATACCTTAACTGGCGTTGTCTTTTTAGACGTGGCTATATAGTTAATTATCTCTTCTGATGTCAAAAAATCTTTTGCCATAAAATCCTCTCTTTCATATATCTTATATTATGTATTTTAATTTATAGGTTATCAGTGTAGAAAGCCATTTTCCTATTTTTGTAGGCAGGCTGCCTTTAGGGCTCCATCTGCAAAGATCATCTGGGCCTATGGGTGATCTCTATAACCTCATCCACTCCGGCAAATAAAACCTCGTGTTCACCCACTATGGTTCCACCTCTTAGGCTGGCCATTCCGACTTCCTTCTTATCCCTCTGGTGTTCGGCCTGGCTCCTGTCATATACAGGGAAATAGTCGCTGTCCACTGACTGTATTGCCTCTAGTAGTTTTATAGCAGTCCCACTTGGGGCATCTATCTTCTTATTGTGGTGACGCTCTAGGATTTCTATATCAAAACCATCTGATAATAGGGGTGTCAAGAACTTTAAGGCCTTTGTAAATACATGGATCCCATAGCTCACATTTGCACTAAAGAAGATAGGGCAATATCTTGCAGCCTCATCCATAAGGTCCTGTAATTTTTCCCTGGCTCCAGTTGTAGCCACAACTATTGGGGTCTTGTGGTGACTAGCCCCCCTCAATAGTTCACTTGTATTATTAGGGTGTGAGAAGTCTATAATAGCATCTGCCTCTGGTAAATCATTTATATCCTTATATACTGGATATGGTGGGTTTTCAAGGTCTTGTATTGAAAATATGCCAAGTATTTCATGGCCTCTTTCAAGGGCTAGATTTTCAACCACTCGGCCCATCACCATAACCGCCAAGTATTAATTTCATTTTAAGCCTCCAAACTTAGGAACTCTCTATACAGTCCTAGTGTATTTTCTCTTACAGCATCTGTTGTAGGAATCAAAGGAAGTCTGAAGTTTTCTTCCCCGTAGCCCATTTCCTTTAATACAGCCTTGACTGGTGTTGGGCTGACATCTGAGAATAGGGCATCTATAAATGGGTTTAGGGCAAGCTGTAGGTCCCTGACCTCATTTATCCTTCCTTCCTGGTATAGGCTATATACCCTTAAAAATTCTACTGGTAGACAGTTAGATACAACACTGATTACCCCATCTCCAACGTGTACCAGGAAGTCAAAGAAGCTTCCATCATCTCCACTATAAAGATTAAAGTCTGTATTAGGTCCAAGGTATCCCCTTACCCTATCAAGGTAGGCAATATCTCCAGTTGCATCCTTTAAGGCCACTATATTCTTGTGCTTGGCTGCAATTCTGCCCCTTCTGTTTCAGGGGTTTTATAGTCATCTGTCCACTCTGGAACATTGTACAGGATAATTGGTATATCAACACTATCTGCAATAGCAAAATAGTGGGCTAACAATCCTCTCTGGCTTGTCTTGTTGTAGTAAGGTGTTACAAGAAGGGCTGCATCTGCCCCATTTTCCTTTGCAAGTCTTGTATGGTCTATGGCTGTAAGGGTATTGTTTGATCCTGTTCCCAATATTATACTGCACAGTCCTGTCTAATCCCTTATAGTCCTCTTCAATAGGTCTAACTTTTCATCTATAGTAAGGGTTGCCCCTTCTCCTGTAGTACCTGCCACTACTATTCCGTTTATGCCCGAGCTTATCTGAAATTCTACCAGGCTTTCATATGCTGCATAATCTATACTTCCATCACTATTCATAGTCGTTGCTATCGCTGTAGTTACTCCATTGAAAATTACTGTCATTTTTATTTCCTCATTTAATTAAGACATAATTTATTCTTATTTACTTATTTTGCTTGTTTATCTGTTTTTCCAGCATTTCTGCAATTTGAACTGCATTGCTGACTGCACCACTTTCTAATGTTGTCTGCCCACACCAAATGTGGAAACTCTTAGCTTGTGATATATCCCTTCATTCTACCTACAAAACTTCATCACGTCCTGCAGCTTCTATAGCCCATAGGATAAATGATTCTATGGGTCATCGACTACTATACCGCGGTGCCTTGCTTAATATATTTCTAATATCTTCAACCTCTGCAGACCTTTCGAAGTAATGTTTATTTCAACTGAATGTGAGTTTAAAAACCGGAACCCTAGCACTAGTTGCAGTGATAGAAACTTCATCACCCAAATTTAGTATCTTCTTTGTCTCCTCTATCATCTTCATTTCTTCTTTTGTACTATCCGTTGTCTGAGAAAACATCCTGTATGAGTACATTGTTGCTTATAGGTGGGGTATTTTTAGGAGCCCTGTCCTCTTGACCATTTATCAAGTCATCTATACCACCCTTACCAGATCCTGATACAGCCTGGTAGGTAGTATAGGCTATCCTCTTTACCCCATATTCGTCAATCAAAGGCTTTAATGGTACCACCGACTGGATAGTCGAGCAATTTGAGTTTGCAATTATCCTCTCTTTAACTTGGGATAATTACATTCTGGGAACTATGGGCTCTATGTTCCTCCATTCTCCATGCACTTGAATTGTCTATTACTATAGCCCCGTGTTCTTCGGCTATAGAGGCAAACTTCAAGGATGTTGCTCCCCCTGCTGAGAAAATCGCATAGTCTATATCCTTATCAAATGAATGTTCATTTAATTCCTCGACTACCACATCTTGGCCCCTAAACTCTAATACCCTTCCTGCTGACCTGGATGATGCCATTAAATATATATTATCTACCCTGAGCTACTCTCCAAGCGTTCTATCATCTTGGTCGCTAAAGCCTGTTGCACCAACTGTGCAAAATTTGCCATGCTCGTGTCTCCCTTACAAAAGCATTCTATAAATAAAATTTTCCAATTTCATTCTCTTTACTCACTTTTCTTGTGTGTACTTACCATATGTCCAATATATCTTATATCCATCACCTGTATTGAGTTTCCTATTTGCCTCATATTCCATCTATATGGTATATATCGCATGTTATAAAGTTGGACTATATAAACTCAACAATACA